>Ga0182016_10002833_pt1 | contig 20045 bp, 17 predicted proteins | sample 712S2MmetaG_FD_120491 | JGI IMG/M metagenome (GOLD analysis project Ga0182016, IMG submission 120491) | Permafrost microbial communities from Stordalen Mire, Sweden - 712S2M metaG | ecosystem: Environmental > Terrestrial > Soil > Wetlands > Permafrost | place: Sweden: Stordalen | collected... | reverse complement strand
GAGACCACCGAGCAGGCGGAGTGGCTGGTCGGCGTGGCGCACCAGCACGGCCGGGTACTGCAGGTTGGCCACCTCGAACGCTTCAATCCGGCCATCCTGGCCGCCGAGCCGCTGTTGACTCGGCCGCTGTTCATCGAGTGCCATCGCCTGGCGCCGTTCAAGGAGCGCGGCACCGATGTCAATGTCGTGCTCGATCTGATGATCCACGATATCGACCTGGTGCAGATGATCGTCGGCAGTCCAGTGGCGAGCCTGGAGGCAATTGGCACGGCAGTGTTTTCCGCGGAAATTGATATTGCCAATGCGCGGCTGCGTTTCGACAGCGGCTGCGTGGCCAACGTGACCGCCAGCCGTGTGAGCTTCAAGACCGAACGCAAACTGCGTGTGTTCGTCGAGGATGCCTACCTGTCAATCGACCTGCAGCAGAAGATATTGACCGTGATCCGCAAGCGCCCGGGCCCGGTGAGCGAGGGACAAATGCCGGCGCAGATTGAGGAGCAGTCGTTCGATCAGGGTGACGCGCTGCTGGCCGAGATCCGCTCATTCGTCGCCGCCATCCGCGGCGAGCAGCGCGTACTGGTCAGCGGCGAGGACGGGTTGCGCGCGCTGCGCACGGCGATCGCGATCACCGAGCGCGTACAGGGCCTGCGAGGCGCACCCGCGTCTGCCCTGGCATGAGCGACTCCGGCCGCCAGGTAACGGTTGCCGCGACGCAGTTCGCCTGCGGCTGGGATTTGCCCGCGAACCTTGATCGTGCCGAACAGCTAGTGCGAGAGGCGCATGGCCGCGGCGCGCGTATCATCCTGCTGCAAGAGCTGTTCGCGACGCCGTATTTCTGCATCGAGCAGGACGCAAGCTACCTGCGGCTGGCCGAGAGTGCCGACGACAGCCCGTTGCTGCGGCGCTTCGGCGCGCTGGCCGCGCAGCTTGAGGTGGTGCTGCCGATCAGCTTCTTTGAACGTGCCGGCAACGTCTATTTCAATTCTCTTGCGATGGTCGATGCCGATGGGCGCCGGCTCGGGATCTACCGCAAGTCGCACATCCCCAACGGCCCCGGTTACCAGGAGAAATTCTATTTCACGCCGGGCGATACCGGGTTTCGGGTGTTCGATACCCGCTATGGCCGGCTCGGCGCCGCCATCTGCTGGGACCAGTGGTTCCCTGAGAGCGCCCGCATAATGGCGCTGATGGGCGCAGAGCTGCTGCTGTATCCGACTGCCATCGGCAGTGAGCCGCCGCCGGCACCCCCGGTGGATTCGCGGCTGCACTGGCAGCGTACGCAGCAGGGTCATGCCGCCGCCAACCTTATGCCGCTGATCGCCAGCAATCGCATCGGCACCGAGTATTCCAAGCAGGACCCGCAGGGCCTGTACATTCGTTTCTATGGCTCCTCATTCATTGCCGATGCCAGCGGCGCACTGGCCGCCGAGGCGGGCGAGGAGGCGGAGGCTGTGATCACCGCAAGCTTCGACCTGGACCGGATGCGCCAGGCACGCGACAACTGGTTCGTATTTCGCGATCGCCGTCCGGACCTGTATGGACCATTGGGCAGTTTCAGCGGCGTCTGATTGCGGCAATCCGTGGCAATGCGACCCATTTGCGGTACGAACAGTAATGAAAATATACTGCGCTGACCCGCGCTAACCCGCGCCGACCATGATCCTTGTTTCTTCCGTATTGGGGGTATGTCAGTGGAACCGACCGGCAGTAACGGCGCGCGCGCGCGCGATAAGCGACCGTCCGCGGTCAGGCGCGAGCGCGCTGCCGGCGCGAAGGTGGATCTGGGGCCGCTGCCGAAGCTGTTGGGCTATAACCTGCGGCGCGCCAATCAGGCCTCGTGGCGCACCTACGTTAGCTTCATCGGCGAGAACAAGATCCGTCCCGGGCTATTCAGCCTGCTGTGCCTGGTGCGCGCCAATCCGGGAATCGCGCAGATCGAGCTGGGCACGCATCTCGGGGTGGACAAGGCCAGCATCGTTGCCTTGCTGGACCGGCTCGAGCGCGCCGGGCTGATCGAACGGCGCCGCTCGACACGCGACCGGCGCCGTCAGGGGATCTCACTGACCGAATCGGGCAGCGGGGAACTCGAAGCACTGATGACCCAGGTGCGCCAGCTCGAGCGGCACATGGCCAGCCGCTTCAGCAAGGCTGAGCTCGACGAGTTCCTGGTCTTCCTGCAACGCATGTATTCGACCTGATCGCCGGCAGCGGCATCCAATAATTCGGAGATATTGTGGTATAGGGTTTGTTTTTCGTTATGAAAAACAAACCCTATACCTCAATGTCTCCCAAGGGTCGGCTGTTGCTGCCAGTGAGCAACTCGGATAAAGACGCTGTGAGAGGCTTCATGAACCACGAGCTCTCCGGCATCGCGTCGACGGCTACCCCGTGGGACACCAGCGTCTCGCTCACCACCGGCCCAACCGCGGCGACGCTGGTTGCAGCCAGCGCCGCGCGTACCCGCTCGGCCGGCGCGGCCCGAAACAGCCGTTCGACCTGGGCCTTGCTGGTGAAGGCAATCGCATCGATGCCGCCGGCGCACATGCGCTCGATCAGCTGGTGCACCTCCGCGTCGCTGGCGCCATCGGCATACAGATAGGGCGCGACCGTGGCGACCTGCGCCCCGGCGGCATGCAGGAATTCGATCAATGGCAGATTCGGTTCGGCGCCGTACAGCTGCACGCCGACGCGCCGGCGCTGCAGATCCAGCCCGCGCAGCGCGTCGATCACTCCGGCGCTGGTCGGTACCGCGGCCGGCAGATCGCTGGCGAGGCCGAGCTCGCGCAGCGCGCGCGCCGGCTTGGGACCACGGGTGATTTTGCGCATCTGCTGGAGCTCTGCCAGGAACGCTGCGCGCAGGCCCGGCTGGTGACGGTCGATGCAGCTCATGATGCGCCGCAAGCCCTCGCCGGTCAGCAGGATCAGGTCGTCCAGGCCGCCCCCGGCGGCGCTGCGAATCCACTCGAGCACCGGTAGCGGATCGGGCGCATCGATGATCCTGACCAGCGGATAGCGCAACACCAGCGCTCCGCGGCGCTCGAGCAGCGCGGCGAACACATCGAGTTCGCGCGCCTCGGCGATCGCGATGACGCGCCGCTCCAGTGCCTCGTTCACGAGCCCGGCCCGGAGCGTTCCCAATCGAACTTGGGCAGTGAGTGGAAGGCCCGGGTGAGCTGCTCATTCCAGCGGCGGCAGACGCTGCGAAGCAGCGCCGACTCGGCATCGAGCGACAAGTGCTGGGAAAATTTCAGCGCACCGTCCGGATAGATCGCAAGCTCCAGCGGCGGTCCGACCGACAGGTTCGATTTCATCGCCGCATCGAATGAGATCAGCGCCAGGCGTGCCGCGTCGTCGAGCGACAGGTCGGCGCCAGCCAGGCGCGATAGGATCGGTTTGCCGTACTTGAACTCCCCGAGCTGCAGGTACGGCGTCTCCCAGGTCGCTGCGACATAGTTGCCCTCCGGATACACCAGGTAGATCTCCGGGGGCTGGCCGGCGATCTGGCCGCCAACGATCAAGGTGGCGCGCAGATCGGCCACCCCGCCGCCGAGCGTGGCGGCGTAATGCTGCACAACGGTGCAGAGCACCTTGCCAACATAGCGCGCCGACTCGAAAACATAGGACCCGGAGGCAAGACTCTCGCTTGCCTGGGCGCTGGCCAGATCGCGCCGCAGGTTGTCCAGTACCTCCTGGGTCGTCGCCAGGTTGCCGGAGGTCAGCACTACCAGCAGGCGGTCGGCGGAGGGCTGAAATACATGCATTTTCCGATAGGTATTGATGTAGTCCACGCCGGCCGTGGTGCGCGAATCGGAGGCGAACACCAGGCCGTTGCGTAGTTTAAGTGCGAGGCAGTAGGTCATGGCGGATCCATAGTCTTCAGCCCTGGTGCACCAGGAATGGGCGTCAGTTTAGCGAATCGGTACATTTTTCACGCCGCTGCCGGGCCTGTTCATTCGACCCGCGCGCCCTGCTACTGTAGCTCCAAGACGGTCAAACAGGGCCTGGCAAATCACATGCGGATTGCCTGGGAAGATTATCCGGCATCGGCGAGCTTCGACGAGCTCATCGGGCCCGGCGGTGCGCCGCGGCCCGCCGCCACTGCATTGATCGGATTTCTCTCGGCACTGGGTTCAGATGAGCTCGCCGCGCGGCAAAAGGCCGCCGACGTCGCGATCCGCAGCATGGGCATCACATTCACCGTCTACCACGAGGAGGGCGGTTCGATCGACCGCGCCTGGCCGCTCGACATCATACCGCGGGTGATTGCACTCGATGAGTGGCGACGCATCGAGGCCGGACTGCAGCAGCGAGCCAGGGCGCTGAACATGTTCATCGATGACATCTATCACGAGCAGCGCATCGTGCGCGACGGCGTGTTCCCACGCAGCTACCTGGCCGACTCGGCCAATTTTCGCGCGCAATGCGTCGGCATCCACCCGCCGCAGCACATCTGGGCGCACATCTGCGGCTCGGACCTGGTGCGCGGCGCCGACGGCACCGTGTACGTGCTGGAGGACAACCTGCGCGTGCCCTCCGGCGTGTCGTACATGCTGGAGAATCGCCAGGTCGTCAAGCGCGTGTTCCCGGAAGTGTTCGAGGCCGCCGGCATCCTGCCGGTCGACGACTACCCGTCACAGCTGTTCGACATGCTGCGTGCGCTGGCGCCGCCCGGCGTCGACCAGCCCGAGGTTGTGGTGCTGACGCCCGGGATCTATAACTCGGCTTATTTCGAGCACTCGTACCTGGCGCACCAGATGGGCTGCGAGCTGGTGGAAGGGCGCGACCTGGTGGTGGGCGACGACGACATTGTCTACATGCGCACCATCATCGGCTGGCAGCGCGTCGATGTGATCTACCGGCGCGTCGATGACCTGTTCCTCGACCCGGAAGTGTTTCGCGCCGACTCCACGCTCGGCGTGCGCGGCCTTATGCGTGCCTGGCGCGCCGGCAACGTGGCGCTGGCGAATGCGCCAGGCGCCGGCGTCGCCGACGACAAGCTGGTCTACACATTCGTGCCGGCGATGATCAAGTACTACCTCGACCAGGATGCCATCCTGCCGAACGTGCCCTCATTCCTGTGCGCCGAAGGCGCGCAGTGCAAGCACGTGCTGGCGAATCTGGCGACGCTGGTTGTCAAGCCGGCGAATGAATCGGGCGGCTACGGCATGCTGATGGGACCGAAGTCCAGCGCCGCGGAGCGCAAGCAGTTCACCGAACTGATCCAGTTGAATCCGCGCAATTACATCGCCCAGCCGGTCATCAGCCTGTCCACCACCCCGACGCTGGTGGAAGGCGGCATCGAGCCGCGGCACCTGGACCTGCGGCCATTCATCCTGTCCGGCCGCCAGGTGCAGGTCACCACCGGCGGACTGACGCGGGTCGCAATGCGCAAGGGCTCGCTGGTGGTCAATTCATCGCAGGGCGGCGGCAGCAAGGACACCTGGATCGTCGACACCTCGGCCGAACATGCTCTCGCGCGTAGCTGACAATCTGTACTGGATGGCGCGCTACCTGGAGCGCACCGAGAACCTGGCGCGCCTGGTGGACGTGAGCGCCGGGCTGATGCTCGACCTGCCGCAGCGCTTGCGCCCGGGCTGGCAGCCGCTGGTAAAGATCACCGGCAACGACAGCCTGTACGCCGAGCACGTCGGCGACTACAGCGAGAAGTCGGCGGTCAAGTTCATCGTCGCCGATCAGAAAAACCCCGGCTCGATGATGACCTCGATCGCGCGGGCGCGCGAAATCGCCCGCACGGTGCGCGATATCCTGCCGCGCGAGGTGTGGGAGCAGATCAACGAGCTGTACCTGTATGTGGGCGAGCATGCCGCCGAAGCCTCCGCGCGCCGCACCCGTTATGGCTTCCTGGAGCACGTCACCACATCGACCCATGCGCTCACCGGTATGTTCGAGGGCATCTTCAACGAGGGCGATGCACTGTCATTCCTGACCCTCGGGCGCAATATCGAACGTGCTGACATGACCAGCCGCATCGTCGATGTGCGCGCTGCGGCGATGATGATCGGGCCGAGCGCGGCGGAGCTCGGGCCGTTCGAGACCGTGCTGTGGATGGGCGTGCTGCGCTCGCTGTCGGGCTACCAGATGTATCGGCTGAAAACGCGTGAGCGCGTCTACGGCGCCGGCGTGGTGCGCTTCTTGCTGGCCGACGAGCAGTTTCCGCGCGCCTGCGTGTGCTGCCTGCGCCGCGCCGAGGAGGTGCTGCACCGGCTGCCGAACAGCGAGCCGCTGCTGCGGCGCGTGTCGCGCATGCGGCGCGCGATTCACCACACGCGTTTCGAATCGCTCGAGCAGGGTGAGCTGCACGAGTTCATCGACCGGCTGCAGGTGTCGCTGGCGCGTACCAATGACGAGCTGGCGCGCATCTATTTCATCGGTCATAGCGCGCCGCTCGACGATATCGGCCCGATCGTGCCGTTCCAGACACAGAGCCAGAAGCAGAATAAGCAGATAACGGCTTAGCGAAGGCCCACATTATAGAATGGCGCGCTTTTCGCGGGAGCATTGCCGTTTCGATGTCCAGGCTATCGCATCTGTCGCGGCTCGAGGCCGAGAGTATCCACATCCTGCGCGAGGTAGTCGCCGAGTGCGAGCGGCCGGTGATGCTGTACTCGATCGGCAAGGACAGCTCGGTGATGCTGCACCTTGCAGTCAAGGCGTTCTTTCCTGCCCGGCCGCCGTTTCCGCTGCTGCACGTGGACACCACCTGGAAGTTCCGCCAGATGATCGAATTCCGCGACCTGACCGCGCGCCGGCTGGGGATGGACCTGATCGTGCACGTCAATCCGGACGGGCTGGCGATGGGCATCAATCCGTTCGTGCACGGCTCGGCCGTGCACACCGACGTCATGAAGACCCAGGGGCTGCGCCAGGCGCTCGACCGCCACGGCTTCGACGCCGCCTTCGGCGGCGCGCGGCGCGATGAGGAAAAGTCGCGCGCCAAGGAGCGCGTATTCTCGATCCGCTCGCCGCAGCACCGCTGGGACCCGAAGCGCCAGCGCCCGGAGCTGTGGCGGCTGTATAACACGCGCACGGCGCGCGGCGAGAGCCTTCGGGTGTTCCTGCTGTCGAACTGGACCGAGCTGGATATCTGGCAATACATTCGCCAGCAGGACATCCCGATCGTGCCGCTATATTTCGCCGCCGAACGGCCGGTAGTCGAGCGCGATGGGGCGCTGATCCTGGTGGATGACGAGCGCCTGCCGCTCGCGCCCGGCGAGCGGCCGCAGCTGCGGAGCGTGCGCTTTCGCACGCTCGGTTGCTACCCGCTCACTGGCGCCATCGAAAGCAGCGCCGATTCGCCGGAAGCGATCATCGCCGAGATGGTGGCGGCGCGCACCTCCGAGCGGCAGGGCCGGCTGATCGATCACGATGGCGCTGCCTCGATGGAGAAGAAGAAGCAGGAGGGCTACTTCTGATAAACGCCGAGCTGTCAGCCCTGGCCACCGACGTGGATGCCTGGCTTGCCGCGCAGGGCGAGAAGGATCTGCTGCGCTTCATCACCTGCGGCAGCGTCGACGATGGCAAGAGCACGCTGATCGGTCGCCTGCTGTATGAATCGCATATGCTGCTGGAGGACCAGATCGAGGCGCTGGCGAGCGACTCGCGCCGGCTGGGCACCCAGGGCGATGAGCTGGATTTCGCGCTGCTGGTGGACGGGCTGGCGGCCGAACGCGAGCAGGGCATCACCATTGACGTCGCCTATCGTTTCTTCGCCACCGAGCGGCGCAAATACATCGTCGCCGACACGCCGGGGCACGAGCAGTACACGCGCAACATGGTCACCGGGGCGTCGACCGCGGATCTTGCGATCATCCTGATCGATGCGCGCAAGGGCGTGCTGACGCAGACGCGGCGGCACAGCTACCTGGTGTCGCTTCTCGGCATCCGCCGCATCGTGCTGGCGATCAACAAGATGGACCTGGTGGACTACTCGCAGCAGCTGTACGGCGAGGTCGAACACGCCTATCGGGAATTCGCGGCCCGCATCGGGCTGACCGACATAGTCGCCATTCCAGTGTCGGCGCTGCGCGGCGACAACGTGATCGAGCGCGGCGCGGGCATGCCGTGGTATCAGGGCCCGACACTGCTGGCGCACCTGGAAACGGTCCCGATCCCGGACCAGATCGACGCCCAGTCATTTCGCATGCCGGTGCAATGGGTCAACCGGCCGAACCAGGATTTCCGCGGCTTCGCCGGTCTAATCGTCGGCGGGGCGGTGAGGCCGGGCGATACGCTACGGGTGCTGCCTTCAGGCTTCACCAGCCGCGTGGCGCGCATCGTGACCGCGGACGGCGACCTGCCGCAAGCGGTGGCCGGACAGTCGGTCACGCTCACGATGGAGGAGGAGATTGATATCAGCCGCGGCGATCTGCTGGCCGCTGCCGCAGCGCCGGCCGGGGTATCCGATAAATTCGAGGCCACCATTGTCTGGATGAGCGATGAGCCGATGCTGCCGGGACGGCCGTACCTGCTCAAGTGCGGTACGCGCACTGTGACCGCCGCGGTGGCGCAGCTCAGGTACAAGGTCAACGTCAACACGCTGGAGGAACTGGCAGCGCGCCAGCTGGAGCTGAACGAGATCGGCCTGGTGAACCTGAATCTCGACCAGCCGCTGGGCTTTGATCCGTACACGCGCAACCGCGACACCGGCGGGTTTATCCTGATCGACCGCATCAACAACAGCACGGTGGGCGCCGGCATGCTGCAGGCGGCGCTGCGGCCGGCGCAGAACGTGCATTGGCAGGCGCTGGACGTGGATCGCGGCAATCGCTCGGTGCTCAAGAACCAGAAAGCCTGCGTGCTGTGGTTCACCGGCCTGTCCGGCGCCGGCAAGTCGACCATAGCCAACCTGGTGGAAAAGAAGCTGTTCGGCATGGGCCGACACACCTACCTGCTCGATGGCGACAATATCCGCCATGGGCTGAATCGCGACCTCGGCTTTACCGACGCCGACCGGGTGGAGAATATCCGCCGCGTCGGCGAGGTGGCGCGGCTGATGACCGATGCCGGATTGATAGTGCTGGTGTCGTTCATCTCGCCGTTCCGCTCCGAGCGCCAGCTGGCGCGCTCGCTGCTCGGAACCGGGGAGTTCTTCGAGATTTACGTCGACACGCCGCTGGCGGTGGCCGAAGCGCGCGATCCCAAGGGGCTCTACCAGAAGGCGCGGGCCGGCAAGATCCGCAACTTCACCGGCATCGATTCCCCGTACGAGCCGCCCGAGAACCCCGAAATTCACATCGAAACCGGCCGCGTGAGCGCCGAGCAGGCCGCCGAGCAGGTCATCGGCCAGCTGCGCATCGCCGGGGTCATCGATCGCGATTGGGTGTTTATCCCGTAGCAGACTGTGTGAAAATACTCCCAAGGAGAAATTCACATGCAACAGCGGGACAGTCATGGCTAGAATCTACGCGGGTCTGACTACTTCGCACGTACCGGCGATCGGCGCTGCGTTCGACAATGGCAAGGCGCAGGAACCGTACTGGCAGCCGCTGTTCCAAGGGTACGACTTCGCACGCCAATGGATCCGCGACAATCCGCCCGACGTCGTGATCCTGGTCTACAACGATCATGCCACCGCGTTCACGCCCGAGATCATCCCGACTTTCGCGCTCGGCTGCGCGGACGAGTTCATGCCGGCCGACGAGGGCTGGGGTCCACGGCCGGTACCGGTGGTCAAGGGCGATTCGCGTTTCGCGGCGCACATCGCGCAGTCCCTGATCCTGGATGAATTCGACCTGACGATCGTCAACAAGATGGACGTCGATCATGGCCTGACGGTGCCGCTGTCGCTGGTGTTCGGTGCGCCCGAGGCGTGGCCGTGCCGCGTGATTCCGCTGGCGGTGAACGTGGTGCAGTACCCACCTCCGACCGGCAACCGCTGCTTCAACCTAGGCCGGGCAATCCGCCGCGCAGTCGAGTCCTATCCGCAGGAGCTGCGCGTGATGGTCTGGGGCACCGGCGGCATGTCACACCAGCTGCAGGGTCCGCGCGCCGGGCTGATCAACCAGCCCTGGGACAACCGCTTCCTGGACAAGATCGGTCCGGACCCGCAGGCGCTGGTGCGCATCGCGCACCTGGAATACCTGCGCGAGGCCGGCTCCGAGGGCATCGAATTGGTAATGTGGCTGGTCATGCGTGGTGCGCTCGATGACAACGTGCGCACCGTGCGGCGCTTCTATCACGTGCCGGCATCCAACACCGCGGTCGGACACCTGATCCTCGAGAACACGGCAGTGCTGCCGCAGTTGGCAACCGCGCAGTCGGCGAGTGCGCCGGCTGCCACTGCATGAGCGGCGTATGAATGTCATTCTTGTCGGCGCCGGGGCGTTCGGCATCAAGCACCTCGAGGCGATGGCGAAGATCGACGGCGTTGAAGTCGTCTCGGTGGTCAGCCGCGATCCGGCGTCCAGCGCCGAGGTGGCGAAGAAATGGAAGATCCCGCATTGCACGATCGATCTGGCCGCCGCGCTGGCGCAGCCCGGGGTGGAGGCCGCAGTACTGTGTTCGCCGACGCAGCTGCATGCGCAGCAGGCCCTGCAGTGCCTGGCCGCCGGCAAGCACGTAATGATCGAAATCCCGATTGCCGATTCGCTCGCCGACGCGCAGGCAGTGGTTGCGGCGCAGCGGCGCACCGGCCTGGTCGCCATGGGCGGGCACACGCGCCGTTTCAATCCGAGCCATCAGTGGATCCACCGGCGTGTCCAGGCCGGTGAGCTCAAGGTGCTGCAGATGGACGTGCAGACCTACTTCTTCCGGCGCACCAACATGAATGCCCTCGGCCAGCCGCGCAGCTGGACCGATCATCTGCTATGGCATCACGCCTGCCACACGGTTGACCTGTTCCAGTATCAGACCGGCCAGCAGGCCTCGCAGTGCTTTGCGCTGCAGGGGCCGATGCACCCGACGCTCGGCATCGCGATGGACATGAGCATCGGACTGGCGGTGCCGTCCGGGGCGATCTGCACGCTGTCGCTGTCGTTTAACAATGACGGCCCGTTCGGTACCTTCTTCCGCTACATCTGCGACCAGGGTACCTATATCTGCCGCTACGACGACCTGTTCGATGGCAATAACAGCCCGATCGACGTGTCCAAGGTCGACGTGTCGATGAACGGTATCGAGCTGCAGGATCGTGAGTTCTTCGCCGCCATCCGCCAGCAGCGCGAACCCAATGCCAGCGTCGCACAGTGCCTGACGGCGATACAGACGCTCGACCGACTGGACCAGGACCTGAAGACTCGCCAGCAGCAGGCAGCCCGATGATCATCGATTGCCACGGCCACTACACCACCGCGCCGGGAACGCTGACAGTCTTTCGCGACGCGCAGCTGGCGGCATTGAAGAGTCCGGGCGCGGCCGCGCCCGAGCCGCCGCGCATCAGCGATGATCAGATCCGCGACAGCCTGGAGCAGGCGCAGCTGAAGCTGCAGCGCGAGCGCGGCAGCGACCTGACGGTGTTCTCGCCGCGCGCCTCGGCGATGGGCCATCACCTGGGGAACGAGGCCACAAGCCTTGCGTGGGCGCGTGTCTGCAATGACCTGATCCACCGCGTCTGCCAGCTCTATCCGGACAACTTCGTCGGCGTCTGCCAGCTGCCGCAGTCCACCGGCGTGCCGCCCGGCAACAGCGCCGCGGAACTCGAGCGCTGTGTGCGCGAGCTGGGCTTCATCGGCTGCAACCTGAATCCGGATCCTTCCGGCGGTCACTGGAATTCCCCGCCGCTCACCGACCGGCACTGGTATCCGCTTTATCAGAAGATGGTCGAGTTGGACGTGCCGGCGATGGTGCACGTGAGCGCTTCCTGCAACCCGAACTTTCATGCCACCGGTGCGCATTACCTGAACGCCGACACCACGGCCTTCATGCAGTTCCTGACCTCGGATCTGTTCAAGGATTTTCCGACGCTGCGCTTCATCATTCCGCACGGCGGCGGCGCCGTGCCATACCACTGGGGCCGGTTCCGCGGCCTGGCACAGGACCTGAAGCGCCCGCCGCTCGAACAGCTGCTGCAAAACGTCTGGTTCGACACCTGCGTCTACCACCTGCCGGGCATCGAGCTGCTGTTCAAGGTGGTGCCGCACGAGAATATTCTGTTCGGGTCGGAGATGGTCGGCGCGGTGCGCGGCATCGATCCGAGCACCGGCCAGTACTACGATGACACCAGGCGCTACGTGGATGCGCTGCCGCTGAGCGAGGCGGATCGGCAGCGCGTTTATTCCGGCAATGCGCGGCGGGTATTCCCGCGGCTCGATGCGCTGTTGCAGAAAATGGGGCGCTGATCGCCGATCGGGCGCCGCTAATGCCCGTCCCAGACCAATTGCGGTACCAGCACTTCGCCGCGCATCAGCGCGCGCGCGGTGCGCAGGATGCCTGAGCGGCCGACGCTGAAACTGCCGTCCGCTGTCGATACTTCAAGCGTGACGGTGAACTCACCGCTCGGATGCTCGACCGACAGCACGCTTGGTGAGCCGGCTGGGATGCGCGCGATGCCTTCGGCCACCGAGCCGGGCATGACGCAGGCGGTCGCGACGCTGACCGCGCCGAGTACGCCGATTGCGCTGTGACAGCGGTGCGGAATGAAAGTACGCGTGCAGACATGGCCGCCCGCCTGCGGCGCGGCGATCAGCGTCATCTTCGGCACCACCTTGTGACTTACGTCGCCTAAGCCCATCAGTGCGCCGGCCGCCAGCCGTAGCTTCTCCAGCCTGGCTTTGAAGTCGCGATCGGCGTCGAGTTCGCGCGGCGCCTCATACCCGGTCTTGCCCAGCGACTGCGCGGCCAGCACCACCACCGGCATGCCGTTATCGATGCAGGTGATGTCGATGCCGTCGATGCGATCGCGGGCGTGGCCGGTCGGCAGCAGCGACTGGCACACCGAGCCGGCGGTGTTGAGGAATTCGATGCCGATCGGTGCCGCGGTGCCCGGGACGCCGGCGATCGCAGTGGCGCCGTCGTAGCGTACCTCGCCGCCCGGCGTCTGCACGGTGGCCACGGCGAGATTGCCGGTATTAACCATGAATATCGATACCCGCGTCAGCGGATCGCAGGCGGCGACCAGGCCACGTTCAATTGCGAACGGCCCGACGCCCGCCAGCATATTGCCGCAGTTCGGGCTGATGTCGACCTGCGGCTGATCGATCAGCACCTGCGCGAACAGGAAGTCGACATCGATGCCGGGGCGCTGCGACTTTGCGACGATGGCGACTTTGCTGGTCAGCGGCTCGGCGCCGCCGAGGCCGTCAATCTGGCGCGGGTCCGGCGAGCCCATGACTGCCAGCAGCACCTTGTCGCGCGCTGCGGCCTGCGGCGGCAGGTCGGAGGCCAGGAAAAACGGCCCCTTGGAGGTGCCCCCGCGCATTAGCGTGCATGCGATGGCGGTCTGTCGGCCTGGGATCGGGTTCACGACGCGCGGCTTCGTCAGCGGTATTCGAGCCCTAGCGCCTTGAGCTTCTCGCGCATGTTGTAGATGTCGAGCCCCAGTTCGCCCGCCATCAGCCGCTTGCGCTTCTGCTCCTCATTCGCCATGCGCAGGCCGGCCGCGTTGGCTACCTCGTCGGCCTGGGCACCGCGTACCACCACGACGCCATCGTCATCGGCGACGATCGCGTCGCCGGGTCGCACGCGTGTGCCGGCGCAGATGACCGGCACATTGACCGCGCCGAGCGTCGCCTTCACGGTGCCCTGGGCGCAGATCGCCTTGGACCAGACTGGAAAGCGCATCTGCGTCAGGACTGCCACATCGCGCACGCCGGCGTCGATGATCAGCCCCTTGATGCCGCGGGCGACGCACGAGGTGGCGAGCAGATCGCCGAAATAACCGTCTTCACACGGCGAGGTGGTGGCCACCACCAGCACATCGCCCGGGCGGCACACCTCGATCGCGACGTGCAGCATCCAGTTGTCCCCCGGAGGCACAAGCACCGTGACTGCGCTGCCGAACAGGTTCGCGGGCCGGTAAATTGGCCGCATGTAGGCGGCCATCAGGCCGCTGCGGCCCTGCGCCTCGTGCACGGTGGCGACGCCATACTCGCCCAACAGCTTCAAGTCTGCCGGCCCGGGGCGCGAAATCTCACGAATCACTATGCTCTTGGCGATGACAGCACTCCTTACAGTCAGATCCCAGGCAATGCCGACCAGCGAGAATTATATCGGGCGCCCGGCGGTATCGCCATGGCGCTCAGGCAGCGTCGAGCGCTGCCGGCGCACGCCGGGCGGGCGCTATGCCGGGGTTCGGATCTCAGCCAGCCGGTAGCTCGCCGCGTGCGGCCGCGGCCGCTATCGGTCCTGCAGCGGATCGATCGTCACGGTAGCGCGCGTGCTCTGCGGCTCCGCGTCCGACGAGCTGCCGCTGCCCAGCGCGACGTAGAACTGGCTCGGTCGGGTGCGCTGCGGGTTGGAGATGATCGGCACGAACACGGTGATTGTGTCGCTGCCACTAGGAATCGTCTCGACACGCCGTCCCAGCGGAGCGTAGTCCACGTCGGGTTGCGCCGAGGCAGCTTCGGTCCACCAGGTGAAGCTGACATCGCGATCGGCGCTGCCAAGGCGCCGTACTACGACGCGCGCGGCTGGTTCGCCGCCGGCGACATCGTAACTGGTAGTGGCGAACGCCACCGCCGCGGACGACGCGCCGGCGTACGACGCAGCGACGGCGAGGCCATTGGCGTCATCGGCTCCGGGGCTGACCGCGGGCGCTGCGGCGACAGCGGACAGGCGCGAGGCGCGCGTGCGCTGGGTAACCGGCGCTGCCGGCACTGGCGCGTTTGCCGCCGTGCTCGGCGCCGCTGGTGGCGGTGGCAGGCGCGGCGTGTTCGCCCGCTCGCGTGCGCTCGCGGCGGCACCGGCCGGCGCCATCGGGTGTAGCCAGCGCCAGGCGCTGTCCCAGCTGCGCTGCATGCCGGCGAGCGCCTGCGGCCAGTCAATGCCGGCCTGACGGTCGATCACAAACGCTGCCAGCCCGACAGCGAACACTACCGCCGCGGCGGCGGCTGCGCGTTGCGGCCACAGGCGCGGCGCTGGCGTGGCTGCGAGCCGCGCCAGCGGCGGCAGTGTCACGGCGCTGTCGGCGACGCCGAGCTGCTCGAGCCACTTTTCCATCGTCATGTTGCGCTGCTCGCGACTCCAGGCGAGGCCGCGCCGCAATGCGCGCCAGTTGTCGCCGCGCATTCCGGGTGGGCGGCGTGCCCGCATGCGGCGTCCGCGCGCCACCAGTGAGGAGCGTTGATCGAATGGATGGCGGCCGGCGAGCAACTGATAGGTGAGACACGCCAGCGCGTAGATGTCGTCGCGCGGATCGGCGCACCAGCCCTGCAGCTGCTCGCAACTCGCGTACGCGGGCGTGGCCTGGCGGTAATTGCCACCCGGAGACAGCTCGGAAATCCACGGCTCGCCCGAGCGCACGATGCCGCTGCCGAAATCGAGCACCCGTACGTGGCCGTCGCGGGTGATCATGATGTTGTGCGGTTTGAGGTCCGAATGCACGACGCCACGCGAATGCGCATGCGCGATCGCGGCACCGATATCGCGAACGATGGCAAGCGCATAGGGGCGCGGCAGGCGGCAGCCGGCACGCTTGACAAGCTGGCTGAGCCGTTCGCCTTCGAGGAACTCCATCGAATAGAAAGAAGCGTCGGCCTCGCGATCGATTTCATACACGTTGATCACGTTCGGGTGCGAGAGGCGCTGCGCGTTATGAAATTCGCGCCCGAGCGCATCGACGCTGCCAGGCCGTGACGGGTGCGGCTGCACGATTTTGATGGCGACAAAGCAGTCGGCGACACCGAGACTGGTGCGGTAGCGATCCCGTGCCTGGTAGACCGATGCCATGCCGCCGCGACCGACCAGTTGCAGTAATTCGTAACGCTCGCGCAGCACGGTGCCAGTGCCGATCGTGATCTGGGGCAGATCCGCCGCTTCGGTGGGCGATGCCGGCGCCGTCGCCGGGGCGGCAGCCTGGGCGCCGGATGCGGCGGCAGGCCGGGCGGCCGTGGCTGCCGCAGGCGCCGATGCAACATGGCGGGCAGGCTGGGGGGCGGGCTGGGGCGCCGGTTTGGCGCGCACCGGAGCCAGCTCGCGCGTCACCGATTCCTCTTCGATGTCGTCCTGAGCGGAACCTGCATCAAGGCCGGCGCCAAGGCCTTCATTGGCGGCGGGTCGTATGCCCATCTCCTCCTCAATGCGGGCCTTGATCTTCTGGAATTGCTCCGCCGGCATGCGTCCCAGGCGATAGTAACGGTCGATCAGCCCCAGCAATTGCGGAGCCGCCTCGGGTTCCTTGCGGCACAGCCTCGACACCCGCCGCAGGTACAGCTCCTCGCTGTAGCGGCCACTGAGCATCGAGCTCAGAAGTGCGCGCAACGCGTCATCGGCGTCAGCGACGCCGGCATCATTCAGTTCTGCGGGCACAGACATGGATTGAGAGGATAACGTTGTCCTGCAATAGCGATAACTGCATCGAAGCGCGCCGCCGTGTGGGCATCATCCTACCCCTGGTCCCCTGTAGGCAGCGGCCTAAATGATCATGCCAACGGTTGTCGCCTGCGGGCGACAACCGGCGGACCAAAGACAGCAATTATTGTTGCGGGTTATTGTTGACTGCGGGCGGTGCGCGGGCCGTGTCGCAGCGGCATGTGCGAGCGCCCCGACCGACAGGCCCGCTGCAATAAAATATCATGCGATTCAAATGACGATGCGCGAAAGCTGGAGCTGCGTCTGTATCACGGCCTGGGCGCTGATCGCGGCGGGTAGCGCCCAGGCGCGCGGCGAGTTCTGCGGCACTGCGCCGGCGCCTGGATTCGATCAGCCCCTGATCGATGCACACCGCGGTGTGTATCTGAATCAGGTGTACGGCTATGCCGTCACGATCCCACCCAAGCTCAGCGCCTACACGCCCTCAGCCGGCGCGCAGCGCGGCTTTGGCATCGTACTATCATGGACCCCGCGCGCGTACCTCGCCGTCGATGCCGCCTATGACGCGTTCTACGACATCACCGCGGACGGGGTGCACCTGCGCGACCTAAATGCCATTCGACTGCACGACCAACTGGTGGATGACCAGGTCGCGGGCTACTCGCTGGCGCATGCCGCCGGCGGGCGTTACCTGACCCGGGTGCGATGTGGCGGCGAGTCCCAGGTCTATATCCACGACGACGTGATCGTGGTGCGCAATCGGGAGATCTACCGCCTGAATCTGCAGACGCTGCCGGAACGTTACGCCAGTGACGTCAAGGTGCTCGATGCGCTGCTGCGAAGCTGGCGCTGGCAGCCAATCACGGCACCTTATGTAAAATAATCCTCATAGCGCACGGCGATGTCCGGCGATGAGCAGCGCATTCGCCCTGCGAGATGCGACGGCTAGCCGGCCCGTTTCAGATACGTGCTCTGGTCCCATGCCTTGCACGATATTCCCTCCAGCCCCCGCGGCCGGCCCCGAACGGAGGCGCTCGCCCGCGGCGCGGCCGAACCAGGCGAGGCGAGGCGTCAGCCTCCAGTAGGATCAGCGACGCGCGCGGTTAGCGCTTGATCATTCTCGCAATTATGTTGAACAGGTCAATTGCGCACCGCGCGCTCCCGCCTGCTCGTAGCTATTGGCGGTGCCTGCCCTGCCGACAGCGCGCTTCACTTTTATAATCGAGTTGAGGATATCTTCGGCCCTGCGGATGTATAGTCGGTGCCAGGGGACAGCGGCGGATGGAATACGTGCCTATGGGAGTCTCGAAGCTGCAGCCATGCTGCTTGCGTCGAAGGGCGATTTCGTGGCGGTAAAAAATATTTTTTCATGGTTCAGGCGGCGGGCAAAGGTCAGTCGCATCCAGCGCGAGGGCACGCGCCAGGGCGTCGCGATTCAGCATATTCAGGTCACCAATCCCTGGCATGCGGTCGGTATCAGCACCGGCGCGTCCTGCTGCAGGGCATCGGTGTTTCTGCGCGAGACGCGCTTCCTGTCGAGCCAGGCACCGCCGCTGCCGCTGCAAGGTTGCACGCAGCCGAAATCGTGCGTTTGCAAATACAAGCATTTCAGCGACCGGCGCAGCGGTCCCAGGCGAGCCACCGAAAGCGAGCTGTTTCAGAACGCGCTGTCGCGCCATACCGTCGCTTCCTGGGCTAGCCAGGAGCGCCGCGCCAGGCGCGGGCGCCGCGCCACCGACGGCCATTGACAGGCGCGGCCGGGCTTTCAGTGGCTGCCGGCCGCGAGTCCGGCCCAGATCTCACGCGCCAGGCGGCGCAGCAGCAGCGCTTCCTCCCAGCGATCGGACAGTTCGTCGCCGTTGGCATCGGTGATCGCATAGTTTGGCGGTCCCAGCTCACACAGGAACACCAAGTCCTGGTCTGGCGCGCGCGCGCGCCAGCTTGAAAAACCCTGTTTCCACCATGCCAAGAACGTGTCGAGCCAGACACGATGCTGTGGAAACCCGACCGGCACTTGGATCTGGCTGCGGGTGGCGATACGGCCCTGGAACGAGTCGGATCGATCGAGCACCCGCGCCACGTAGCCGTGCATTTCCGGCGACAGCGGCAGCATCATTTCGCGGTCGACCACGTAGTGCGACAGGTCGGCGCACAACCGCATCTCCGGCACGGCATCCAGCAGCAGCAGGGTCGAGAACAGGTCATTGGTGATGCAGTTGCGATGAGTTTCGAACTGGATCGCGACCGCTTCCTCGGCCGCAATCCGCAGCCAGCCACGCACCACCGGAATCATGTCCGCGACCGCCAGCGGCATCACCTTGCCGACCACCACGACGAAAGGTGAACCGATGTCCTTGGCGAGCCGCAACGCCGGTCGCAGCCCCTCGACCGACACCGGGAAGGCGATCACCAGACCCGCGAGGCCGGTGCGGGCGTATTCCGGGATGCAGGCCTGAGCGGCGGGCAGATCGGTTGCCCCCAGATCGATGGCCAGGCCGTCATAGCCGGCCTGCTTGACCCGGTCGAAGCGTTCGGCAATCGGACGCTCGGGCGTTCCGGGGCGCCGCAGTTCGGTGGCCCAGAGCGACTGGTAGCAGCGCAATTGCGCCAAGCGTCAGGCCTTGGCCGCCGGTCCGGCGCACGGGCTGACCGGCGCCAGGTCGGTATCGTCGCTGATCCACATCGCATCGTCGGGATAGTCGGCTTCGGTGCGCCCGCGGCTGAAGGCGCGGATCACTGCCCATTGGAACGCCAGATACGACATGGTGGGCGGTGAATGGTCCCTGGCGACGAAGATCTCCCGGTGCAGCGCGGGCAGCCGATAGCAGGGAACACCGGGGAATGCGTGATGGGCGGTGTGGTACTGCATGTTCCAGCCCAGCCAGCGCATCGCAGCGTTGGTGCGGGTGGTGCGCGTGTTGCGCGTGATGTTGGCGACGTGCGGCAGTCCCAGGTGCTCGATAGTGTTCTGCAGCTGGTGTACTGGCTTCATGACCAGCATCGGCAGCAGCCACAGCCGCAGCGCCAGTGTGCTGCCGGTGACCGCCGACAGCACGCCGATCAGTGCATAACCGGCCAGATGCCAGCGCGCCTCGCGGATCACACCCGCCTTGCGTCCGGGCGGTATGTAGTGCTCGGTAACAATGCCGAGCGAAAAGCGGATGATCCGCCGCCAGCGCGTGTACCAGTAGGTCGGGCCCAGCACCCAGAGCAAATAGGAGCTCAGGGTGTAGCGCTCGCGTACCAGCTCGCCGTCGTGTTCCCAGTCCTGGGTATAGCGGTGATGCGCGAAGTGCTGCACCTGGTCGAAGTCGCGCGGAAAGAACAGCACGAAGCCGAACAGGCGGCCAAAGAACTCGTTCAGGCCCTTGGTGCGGAACACCGTCCAGTGGCTGAGCTCATGTTGGCCGGCGTACAGAAAGTTGATGAGCGTGCCGTGGACGATGAACGCCGGCACCACCCACAGAGTCGCTCGGCTCAGCCACAGCGCGCTGCCCGACAGCCCCAGGGCGCACAGGTAAACCCCGACCCGCAGTGCGCCGCGCAGGTCGGATTTGATCGTGAATTCCCTCAGGCGGGCGGCCGCGATCATGTCGCGGCGGCCGAATACCTCATCCATT
>Ga0182016_10002832_pt1 | contig 20047 bp, 22 predicted proteins | sample 712S2MmetaG_FD_120491 | JGI IMG/M metagenome (GOLD analysis project Ga0182016, IMG submission 120491) | Permafrost microbial communities from Stordalen Mire, Sweden - 712S2M metaG | ecosystem: Environmental > Terrestrial > Soil > Wetlands > Permafrost | place: Sweden: Stordalen | collected... | reverse complement strand
TAAACAGGTCAGATCTTTGCAGGCCGGCCAAAATGGCGTCTAGATCTTTATAGCCGGTCGGGACACCGCGCATTTTGCTTTTATCCTTGTGAAGTTCATCTAGACGATCAAAACTCTCAGCTAAAATAGTCTCTAAACTGACCACCGATTGCTTAACGTGTCGATTACTAACTTCAAATAACCTAGTTTCAGCATCATCAATAAGATCGTGCAGGCCTTTTGTCTCGTCAAAACCAAGTTGTGACATATCTTGCGAAACGGCTATCAACCGTCGCCTGAGAGCCTTTTGGGAGACAATTTCGGCATATTGCTCGACGTGTGAGGCGGTTGGCACGAAATTGGTAAGCTCAGTCAAATAACTAGCTCCGCCAATTAGATCAAGATTATCGTTGGCTTTTAGCCGGTCCGATAATGTCAAAACGTCAATCGAGCTGTGATCTTCGTAAAGACCGGTTATGGCTTCGAAAATACGTTTGTGCCGTGGGTCAAAAAAGTCATCAGCCGATATGATATCAGCAATCTTTATTATTACATCACCGTCTATTAATACTGCCCCAAGCAAACTTGCTTCTGCATCTAGATTCTGGGGGAGTTCAGTCTTCGTTTTACCGTCCATAACTATACCTCTGATTCTAGCAGTTCTGCTCCACCAAAAATATTGCTTATGTTATCTATGGGCGATTCGTCGTCAAGGACTTCTTCGTTTGTAGCGGAGATGATAGTCGCGTCAACCACGCACTCGATGGTCAGCTTTTTATGAATTACTTCTTTAATAGCTTTTGATACAATTTCGTTATTACCAGTTTCGATCATCTTCTTCTGGTGAAAAGGAAACTCAAAGGCAATGATGATTTTGTCATCTTCCCAAGTCGGTTTGGCAACCCTAAGAATACTATAAAGAGTACTATGGGTTTTTTTGATAATATCTAAAACGGCGTGCCAAGCCTCATCGTTGTCATATTCGATCGGGTTGTGCTCGGGTTCGTGTGGCTTAATTTCGACTTCGGGAGTCTCTACTGGCTCATTAATTTTTGGCTCAGCGACTTTAACTGCCTCTTTTGGTTTGGCGATGGCTTCGCTACTGATTTTCTCAATCTTTGGTGCTGCTCCTAGAGTTTTTGGCTGGAGGCTACCTAGTAAAACCAGTTCTAGTGCGACACCAGGGTTTGAGGAGCTAGGTACGTCCAATAATCCGCCTAGAACCGATAGCCCTTGTTGGTTGGTCAGTAAGCCATGGTCCTCAATAATATCAGAGCGAATATTGTCGGCTAGTTGGCTAGCGATTACAGATGGATCGTATCCATTGTTGTCAATATCAGACAGAATTCTTAGTAGTTTTAACTTGTCGGAGGCAACAACGGCCTGTTTAATCGAGTCAATCACCTGTGATGGTGCTAGGCCAATTGTATCCAGCACATTGTCGACTGATATCTTCTCAGACTGATTACGGATTTGATCAAGCAAGCTGATGCTGTCCCGGAATCTGCCTCTACCGTGGGTGGCTATAAGATCGATCGCCTCGTCATCTATTACAATTTTCTCGGTTTTGGCGATAAATTTTAAATGCTCAATAACTTGGTCTTTTGGTACTGGGCGGAAGCTAAAACGCTGCGTACGGCTAATAATTGTTTCGGGGACTTTATGGAGCTCGGTAGTAGCTAGGATAAATATTACGTGTGCCGGCGGTTCCTCGAGAGTTTTAAGTAATGCCGCGAAAGACTGACTGGTAAGCATGTGGACTTCATCGATTATGTAGATCTTGTATTTTAGAATGTTTGGCGTGAAGTTGGCCTTCTCTCGAAGCTCCTGCATTTCGGCAATACCGCGGTGAGAGGCGGCATCGATTTCAATAATGTCCAGTAGTTGATCTGACTCATCGGAATAAGGCACTTCATTAACGGCGTGGGCTAGTATCCGAGCAACTGACGTTTTACCGACGCCCCTTGGCCCAGTCAGTAAGTAGGCGTGGCTTATATTATGATCTTTTAGGGCGTTTTTTAACGACGTAGTAATATGTTCTTGCCCGACAATCTCATCAAGCGACCTTGAACGGTACTTTCTATATAATGCCTGTCCCATTAATCATATTATACGCGATAACGTATAGTAGAAACGTTGTATAAACTAACATGCTTTACACTTAGCATTAGGAGTATATAATAATAATTGATGTCAAAGCGCAATAGCTATAAGTGGACTAGGCGGAAAAAAGCGGTCTATGTAGTCAAGCGCGCTGGTTCTTTGTCAAGCTTACTAATTATTCTAAGCCTAACCTCTCATACTCAAAAACGACAAAAAACCTACGACAAGCTATGTAGTTTCATGCTTAAAGCCGGCGGAGTTTACACCAAGTTTCTACAGGGAGTTCTACTCGCTGTCCCGGAAGTCCAAGACTGGGTTGAGCGTAATGGTGTCGATTTCTTCGAGAACGTGCCTACCGAACAACTTGATGCCGAGAAAATAGTATCGGAGGAACTCGGTAACAAAGCCGAGAGAATTAACATTAACCTTAGAGTTATTGCCAGCGGAACGTTCGCCCAGGTTTATTATGGGGTGCTTGACTCATTCCAACCAGTCATAATTAAAATCCAGCGACAGACCATTTTAACATCAATTAAAACAGATATTTGGTTACTAAAATTTTTCGCGCGTTTTGCTCAGCCTCTGATTACCAATATAGATGTTGATATATCAACTATTTCTCAAGATTTTTCAAGAATTACTCTAGCTGAGGTTGATTATAAGCGCGAAGCTCGGATGGCTGAATTAATGCGCGAGAGACTATCGCTGCATCACGGTGAAGTCATCATTCCCAAAACCTACGTTGAGATATCGACGGCAAAAATCATCGTTCAAGACAGGTTGGGTGGGGTTTCTCTAGCTGAACTACTCTATCGAAAAACACCTCTGATAAAATCGGAAACGGAGATTCTGCACCATGTAATGCGTCTAATTTTGTCACTACCCTTCACCGTCGGCCTGGTTTACGCCGATCCACACCCCGGCAACATCAGGATTATTGGGGCTAGTCATATTGCTCTTGTTGATTTTGGTGCGATAGATGATAGCCAAGTCGATATTGACGTATATCGTAAATTACTCAAAGCCGTAGTTCGAGCAATGGACGGAAAAATGACTCCAGTGGAAGCCCTGGATGTATATTTCTCGACTTACGCCCCAAGACTCTATAAGGCTCTAGAGATTACAAGACAGGCACTAGACTTACCGCCAATTATTCCACTTTTTGCCCAACTTAGTCTAGGTAAAGAACAATCAATCGAGCCGCAGGCGAACATTAGCAACAATGTTTTTGCGCTATCAAATATTAATCGTCTAGTTAATCCAAATAATCGTTTTGCACTAAGAAGTTCGCTGCAAAATTTGTCATATGCTCGGGCGATTCATACAATTATCCAAACTATGTTGCTGTTTAAACTTGATAGTGAAATGTTATCTGCACTGCGGCTGAGTAGTGATTGGATGGATCAAAAATCAATATCCGAGCCACCAAAATCAACCATTACCCTAACCACAACCGAGGCCAAAGAAATCGTCTTTGATTGGCTTGAAAAAGTTTTAATGCGGAACCCGTTTATGGTTTCCGACTTAAAACAAATATATATAACTCTGCGTAAAACTAGTAGCGAGAGCGAGCCAGTGCCTCTATAGAGCGGCTTCTAAAGCAGCCCACTCGGTTGTAGAATCGTCTTCGGGTACATTAACACTAACTTGATCACCGGGTTTGGCTTTAAAATAGGTAACGCTTGCAAGTAGGACGCGGAAATTACGGTCTTTGACCTCAACAAAATAATGTCCATTTTCTAATTTAAGAGTTCCTACGACTTGTTTACGGGCTACAGGTCCGATTTGTTTGTATAGGAAGGCCCCATCATTAGCGATCGTAAGCTTTAAAATATCCCCTTGGACTAATTTCGACTTTGAAGCGTAGTTTGCCGGTACCGGATAGGTCTTGCCATCGGAACCTACCATACTTTGGCCGTCAAAGACGCCTTCAATGATCTTGCCGAGGGCTTCTTCCTTATTGCCTGAAACTACGTGAGTATCTTCACCAACTAAACTAATCAACAACTCTGAAGCTGCAGCTAAATTTGTCTCAGCCTCTTGGATTAAGGCTTTCAGTCTTTTGATTTGTTTATCTGCTACATCTGCCATTTCTATCCTTCACCTAAGTGTTTATTTCGATACACTCTTACCTCAAAGCTATCATTTTTTTTCAAAATAGTCAAAGAGGATGGTCACAAACTGTGGAAAACTTAAGTTATTCCGCAGCTATAAGTCTTGTCTTAGCTAAGCTCAACTGTTGCGCCAGCTTCTTCAAGGACTTTCTTAGCACTTTCAGCGTCTTCTTTTTTAGCTTTTTCTAAGATGACTTTAGGAGCGCCATCAACTAGAGCTTTGGCTTCACCGAGTCCAAGTTGAGTTATATCCTTAACAGCCTTAATGACAGCAACTTTTTGGGCACCGGCATCCTTAAGAGTAACGTCGTATTCGCTCTTCTCTTCGGCTGCTGGAGCTGCATCACCGGCTGCTGGAGCTGCGGCTGCGGCTGCTGGAGCTGCAGCACTTACGCCCCAATACTCCTCGAGAAACTTTACGAACTTTGAAATTTCTAAAGCACTTAATTTATCTAATTCGCTAACGAGCTTTTCAAACTCTTTTGGAACTGCAACTTTCTTATCTTCTTCTGACATATTATTTCCTTTCGTTATGATTCTTTAATAGTTTCGGATCGAGCCGTAAGAACATTTAGGACTCCGCGTAAGTTGCCGGCTAAAACATTTACAAAGCCACTAAGTGGAGCTGCAAACGTGCCAACCAACATGCCGCGTAATTGATCTTTGCTAGGTAAGCTAGCTAATTGCTTAACATCATCGGCTCCCATAAACTGGCCGTCGATGGTAAAAGCACCAACAAATTCAATATTAGGATTTGTTTTAGCAAAATTATGTAAATTCTGAGCTGGTGCTACCTCGTCATCAGCGTTAAATGCGTAAAGTAGCATTCCCTCTAAGGCAGTAGTGTCACTGTCTTTGAGGTTGGACGAAGCTTCAATAGCTTTTTTAAATAACCGGTTCTTAATAACCTTAATGCTTGTACCGGCTTCTTTTGAGTCAGCTCGCAAGGTTTGCATAGCCTTAACGCTGGTTCCTTGGTATTTGGCTACAACCGTTAGTTTTGACGTCTCCAGTAACTGGGCTACGTCAGCGACGATTTTATCTTTTTCAACTTTAGTTAGTGGCATATGATTTTTGCCTCCCTAATTAAAAAAACTTTAATAGAACTCTTCGACCTAAAAATTAAGTTCTATGTCTTACGCTGCCTATAAATATATAAAGAGTATTTATACCTTGGCGACATAATTAAACAATACTTCTATTGTCGTCGCTGTCTCTGGCAACTTAAGTCCTATTTTACAGATAAAGGACGCTTAAGTCAATTTTTATTGTGAGTTTTTCGAGTTTGTTTTCCTAGAATATTTCGAGCACTTAGCCAGTTATAAAAGGAAATTGCTAGAGAAAGCCATCCTAGATTACCGATAATATTCCCGGCTCCCTTGGTTGCTTTAATATTTATCAGAAACCATGAAACGATTAGCGCAATACCACCTATTAGTCCGAATATTTTGGCATATAGTGACAGTTTTTGGCCATGATTTAGTTCTTTATAGGGCATGGGATAAATTATACACCAGATTTCGTGGGTGTTACTTTATAGCCTTGAGTTTATACTGAGTATAGCGTTCGGCGGCTAAACGACTTAATTCTGGGTCTTCATCTTTATTAACGAATTTCATAGCTTCGCCTAGGAGTGGGTGCACTTCACAGACCTTGTCGTATAACTGTTTCGTTAGCTTGCGGTAACCAGGGTGCCCCTGCGGGCTGGTACGCAGTTCAATAAAGTGAAATGCCTCTCTAGCGTTTAGGGTGAATTTCCAACGCATTTTATGACCTAATAAAGTGGCATACTGAGCCTCTAAATCATATTTATTCTCTTGTAGAAAACTATACAGCCCAAGACTGATAGAAAAACATTCCTCGAATAGATCGGTGCAGCCGGCCTGCTCAACTAATTCTGGTATCTCATAACCAAAGCGAGGCGTTAATTGTTGCCACTCTAAATCATCAACCATACGGTGTCTCTGTAAGTCTCGAAATATCCCGTAATCGCAGACCAAATCCCATGAATAGTGAGCTTTTTCAAGGGCTCTGCCTGGCCTGTGCCGACGGTTTAGACGCTCTCCCATATATGCAGAAATAACTTCAACCTTTTGCTGGTATGGCCACTTTGCTACTTCTGTCCGTATCTCCTCAATTGATAGCGTTGAGTTTTCATATAGCATGTCTGCAACTAGATCTAGTTCGTTATGTGGCCAATATTCGGTTAGGCTGACTGGATCTTGGTCGGTTGTGTGGTGGGTCGGCAGTAGCTTTAGTGTCAGCTCGCGCATAGCCGCCTCCTTGGTAGCTCGGTATGCCACGATCGCCCCGCCTCGATCGGGTTTATCTGACCGTTCCAGGAAAGTGCTTAGTACTTTACGCGATTCTGCGAGAATACTATCACCAGTTTGATTAGCTTCTTTTAGTCTATCGCTCTGTAGATGTAGGATTAGGCTTTCGAGGGCCTGGCCAGACGCAAAAATGCCAACCGTTGAGGTCGTAGCAACCGGTAGAACTGGACGAGCTGCATCACAAGCCTGGGCCCGAATAGCTGATTTCCAAGCTCCATCACGGTCTTTCTTGGGGGTTTTTGAAGTTTGCTCTAGATATTTTGCTAGATTGTGGACTAACTCTGAATAAAGGTCGAAAATCTTGTCCATATCTTTCTTGTAGCGTTTGGCGACTGTCGGCTTAAAGTATGGGGGTAGATAGTAACGGTATCTTCCAGAGCTGTCTTTCTTGTCATAATAGATATACCGAGTAGATTGTTCGAGATATGACGCTAATCTTCCCCATTCTAATTTTTTCGTAAGTAAATTAGAGGCGTTCTCAACAACTAAATGCATTCCGGCAAGTTGTTGGACGGAATCATCGCCATACGCTGTAATCACCCGTTGCAATAGTTTTTCGTCTTTCCCGAGTTGGTTGGCAAATTCGTCAAGGATAGTAACCCTCATATCATCACCTCGTCTTGAAAGTCGGGCCATGGCTGCAGCTATTGTTGTCGGGCTAAGTTCACTAGTGAAGGCATAAACATTACCTTTAGTGTTGGTAATTGCCCTAGATAAATAATCATGGCCATCTTTTGTTATTTTATAATTATTATCTTCTTGTTTTTCTAGGAATATTTTGTCACCCTTGTCCGATGTCCCTGGGCTAACGGTCGTTTTATCAGATGGTTGCATGGCGATCGACTTCTTGCTTAAAATTGTGGCTAGTGATTGAGCGGCAGCGTTTTCGCTAATTACCACTCGGTTGGCCAAAGTAGTTGCCACATGCTTCCAAATTTCTGTAAAGACTTCATCTTTTGTGCCAGTGGCATAGACTACTGGCAACTGTCGTTGTTTGGCTTCCCAAAGGTAACCCGCCCGAACTCGATCGAGAAATCCTGCATCAAGATTATCAAACCGATCACCCTGATATCGGTCTTTTAGTCGTGCTACCAGGGTTTGAGTCTCTAGGTCCATGACAAGCGTGAGGTCTGGCTCCATATCGCCGACAGCAAAACCGATTATCTCATTTATTTTGTCATAGTCTTTGATATCTCCACGTCCGTAGTACTGAATTGCCAGCGTAGTCAAATAATTACGATCAACAACACAGCAGATGCCGGCATTAACACTGTGTCTTATCAGCTCTAAGGACTGTGAGCGGGCGGCATTATATAGCAAAACCTCGGTTCTAGTGTTCATTGGATAGCGAGGGTCCTGGGTGATATGACGGATTGTTCGGGCCGTAAGATCATTCTGGCTATCTGGTTCGCGCATTAACTTAACCGGGAGTCCGGCTGCCCTTAGACCATCGGCTATCATTTGAGCCTGGGTGGTTTTGCCAACTCCCTCAGGGCCCTCTATAACTATATATTTACCTCTAGTCATAGATCATGCCAGTTATTTTTACTGGGAGAGCGCGTTTATCGCGGTAGGCTTGGGGTAGCATCCAACTTGGAGACCATGACTTAATGGTTGATTCCAGATCGGTACCGGTTAAATATTTTCCGCTAAAACCTTCGTCGCGGCCGAGACCATAATTCCCGTCAACCTCTCCCGTTTCATGAAATACTGCTTGAGCTATTCTCTCACCCACTGGCAAGAGCACCAATTCCCTAGAATTTAGATTATAGATTTCTAGAGTCAAACGGTTTATATAACCGGGGTCCACCCAGCCAGCATCAAAACAGACTGCTACGCCGTTCCTGGCCCAACTTGATCGAGCTCTCAGATCGTAAGCGCCTGGCGGTTTTATTCCAAAAAATTCATGGGTGTGGGCTAGAATTCGCTCACCGGGTTTTATGGCGATGACCGGATGGTCTTCGGGGATGCCTTCAGCTAATTTAAATCCATTCTGATCGCACCACTCTTTATGGGGCTGCGCCTTATAGGGACCATCAAAGTAGCGTTCGACATCTTCTCTGTCGAAGGGGTTGTAGATAATGCGTTCATTACTGGCCTCTATCCGGTAATAATAATAGCCAAGAGTTACGTCCAAACTGGCGTGGGCAACGTGTTTTGGATTAAACGGCACACAGATTATATGCTCGTCTTCAATAGCTTTTCGAATTTGCGTGTTACTGTATACCGCCATTACTCCTCCAAATCTGACTATATTGTACGATTTGTCAAATCTCTGATGCAAGCATAAGCATAAAAATTACAATACATATGCACTAAAACAGTTATCCCTAAAACTGTTACAATAGGGCATATGCCCGCAAAGAATGAGCGTCATTCCAAGATTGTTCTAAACTTGGTAATTTTGGCTGTATGTCTTAATGGGTTGGCTTATATTGTCGACCCGCTGCTTAATTTTATTCATTTACACATTGGCCATCTCTATCACCTAACAAGTTCTTCTGTTGGAGTGGATTTAGTTATTGGGTTAACGCTTATTTACCTCAGTTCTCTGCTGGCTCGTCGTAAGAGCAATGCTCTAACAATTTCAATTATTGTATATAGCTTGGTCGTATTAATTAACCTGCTCATGATATTTATGCATCATCACGACCACGGCATAGCCACAGAATTAATTATTAGAGGCATGCTTCTGCCGTTTATTACCATCCTTGGTCTAACTTATTACCGTAAAGAATTTACGGTTCAGAGTGACATTCAGGGTTTTAGTCAGTCAATACCGATAATCTTGACAATTATTGTCGTGACGCTAGTTTATGGGGTGGTTGGCTTCCTATTAATGGACGACCGTGATTTTCATCAAGAGTTTAGCGTTCTTCATGCCCTCCACCTGACTATTGATCAATTCGGTCTAACCACTAAAGTCCCGGTGGCCCATTCCATTCGAGCAAAAATATTTTTGGATTCACTATCAACTATTAGCATTGCTGGGCTTATATATATAGCAATATCGCTTTTTCAACCCATAAGGGCCCGTTTTTACGACCAGAGCTTGAGCCGCTTAGCTGTTTCGGGCTTGCTTGATCACTACACAGAGTCCAGTGAAGATTATTTCAAAATATGGCCACAGGACAAATCGTATTATTTTACTAATAACCGTCGAGCCGTTCTGGCCTACAGCGTTCATCGGGGAGTGGCCCTAGTTGTTAGTGATCCGATTGGTGATAATAATGAATTTGATGGGTTGATAAGAAATTTTACCCAACAATGCCGGATAAACGATTGGTTACCGGCTTTTATTCATATTGAAGGTAACTACCGCGAGATGTATGACAAACACGGCCTTTCCATGCAGAAAATCGGCGAAGAGGCTATCTTAAATCTTGATAAATTTACTGCCAGCGTTGCTGATAATAAGTATTTTCGCAATATCAACCAGAAGTTTACGAAACTTGGCTATAGCTGCGAACTACAAAAACCGCCTCATGGTGAAGCCTTAATAAATCAGCTAAGAAAGATATCTAGTGATTGGCTAGAGTTACCCGGTCGAACTGAACGAGGTTTTATGATGGGCTATTTTTCACCAGAGTATATGCAACTTTGCAATATTATGGTGGCCCGTGACTCGGCAGGTACGATTCAAGCGTTTATCAACCAAGTTCCACCACTAGATGCTTTTGAAGCAAATTACGATTTGCTTAGGAGTAGCAGCGATAGTCCTGGGAACATGAATGACTTTCTACTCTTGAGCTTCATCAAACAGCTCCATACCAATGGTTTCTTGCGTCTAAATATGGGACTTTGTCCGTTGAGTGGTTTATCGTCACGTGACGCCGATCATAACACTATTGATGCAGCGCTAAGATTTGCTTATTCTAACGGTGATAGACTGTATTCTTTCAGTGGTCTGCACCGATTTAAAGCGAAATATGAACCAGAATGGGCACCAAGATATGTTGCCTACAAGAATGGTATACGTGGTTTTAGTAAAACAATTAGAGCTTTGAACGTCGCGATGAAGGTAAAAAAATAAACTCCTTAGCAATTATTCGGAATATGCTCTTGATAGTTGGGGCGATCCTATCCCTGGCGAAGGCGAAGTGACGGAATGGCCGTCTAATGAAAGATATGCCGATTTGACGGCATCTGGCTATCCGTTAAAACGTAAAATCGGCTTACGCGTTGTTAGGATCTCTGATATCCCCGAAGTACAACAATTACTGCTAGATAGCGGCGTTAGACTACTGACCGAAGGACAATAACTTAATATGATTATCCCTGGGTAGTCTGCGATTGCGATTCGCGGGTTATAGCAGTACCAGGATCTAATCGTTCCATTTGCTCCATCTGTTGCACCGCGACAAAGGTTTTATCTGATAGAGCAAGCGCTTGAAAACCTAAGTGACTTTGAATCTCCTGAGCCTGAGCCGCTAGCTCCGTATCGTCAATGAGCTGTTTGTATGTATCAAGGTAATTAACGATGGCATTTAAGGCATAAAATGGATTTATCTCTAGGATAGTTAAGTCTTGGTCGAGGGTATCAATACAGCCCCGCATCATCTCGGCGGTCGGTTTAGGAGGCGGACCAAGCCAGTCGTGTAAGTCTTTATGGGCCGATCTTAAGACTGGTATAACTAGACCTTCGTGATTACGAAAGCGTCTTTCAAATTTTCCCTTGTAGCTATCATCTGTAAAAAAAAGATGATGCCTGTTAAAGCGCGAGTCGTTTTGATTTTGTGTTTCTAGCATGGTCCCTACTTCACACTATTTCCCTACATAATTAAATAATACCAAACATTTCAATAAACCATAAACATAATTTTGTATAAGTCTAATATTTGTAAAACATTGAAAAAACATGTATAACATGTTTATATATGTCGGAACTCGTCTTAGCCCAGATTGCCGTCAATGATGGCACAGATAGAAAAATATTTAGGCAACTTGGACCCGATGATCCAACAAGCCCAAATTGTTATGGTTTTTTTGGTGGATATCTGGATCGCCACATACTGTTAAATGGGTATGAAAATCCTATAGATGGGACGGTTAGGTTACTGGGCGAACAAACACACCTGGATATGAGTCATGGGGAAGATCTCTTGCTGGGCCCTTATAGTCAGCACATAGTGCCGCCTGAATATTCGTTATTAGATGCTGCGGTTAAAGTTCATTTCTTTGAAGCATTTATTAGAAAGAGTGTAAGCGCGGAAGCGTTCATCTGGGAGGGCGTGAACTATGAATTGGCCTTCGAAGGAGTAAATTATACGGTTCTTACTAACAAAGAATTGCTTAAAAGACGAGACGTAGCTCCCATAGTGCGCTTTATTCTTGAGGAAATATCTGTCGATCGTCATTCTCAATTGATGAACAGCAACAATATTTAAGCTACTTTAACAGCTATGCTGGGACCCATCGAAGTCGTAACAAAGAAACTTCGGATAAAAGCTCCTTTAATGCTACTTGGCTTATTAGACCGCAAACTGGCCATGAACGCTTCAGCATTTTCGTTTAGCTGATCAAGGCTAAAACTTACTTTGCCAATTGCAACATGAACTATACCGGTAGAGTCAACTCGATATTCGATTCGGCCCTTCTTGGCATCAGCTACAGCCGTTGTAAGGTTGGTCGTGACCGTTCCACTCTTAGGGTTTGGCATTAGCCCTCTTGGGCCTAAAACTCGTGCGAATTTTCCCAGCTTAGCCATGTTCATAGGCTCAGCTATTAAAACGTCAAAGGTTAGTTGTTGTTTCTCTAATAGTTTGGTTATGGCCTCAATGCCAGTGATATCCGCTCCTGGTATTTTTTCGTCACTGAAGACGGCTATTTTTAGAGTTTTACCGGTTCCAGCAGGTAGAACTACAATATCTCTGATATTATGATCAGCATGCTTGGGATCGACATTTAACCTTACATGGAAGTCAACAGATGCGTCAAATTTAGCTGGGCTGGTTTTCTGAGCTAGTTCTAGGGCGTCTTTAAGTTCGTAGACCTTGGTTTTATCAATAAGCTTAGATAGCTCCCGGATTTTCTTGCCTTGTCTTTCTAGGCGAGTTCTACTTGGTTTAATAATCTTTTTTGGCTTATTAATCTCATCATCATCAGAAGATTTGCGGTCTTTTTTAGCCGCCAGTTCTTCGGCCTCTTTTAGAGCTTTGGCGCTGCGTTTACCAGCCTTTGCTATAACCACGGGCTCCTCAATTGGCGTAATAATCTCCTCAGGGTTTTCTTCTATTGCTACAGTTGGAACAACTTCTGGGACTACCTCAATTGGAGCTACCTTTTTCTTAGTAACTTTCTTCTTAACTTCTTTTTTAGGCTCTTTGGCCATAGATATCCTTTCGTGGTGCATGCGGCGATTTTATACGCCTCCCACAAATTAATTTAATAATTATTCGACTTCAACGCCCATACTTCGCGCGGTGCCAGCTACCATCTTCTTAACGGCTGTAATATCAGAGGTGTTCATATCACCTGCTTTAGCTGTAGCGATTTCAGTTAGTTGTGCGTCAGTAAGTTTCTTAGTGACTTTCTCGCTATTTGGTCTGCCGGATCCTTTGTCAACTTTTAGGGCTGCTTTAATCAGGTCATCAGTGGCTTCACCAACAAAACGAAATTGCATTGATCGATCATCAAAGACAGTTAAGTGCACAGTTAGGTTTTTACCCATTAGATCTTTAGTCTGTTCATTGAACGGCCCGATAAAGTCCATCATGTTCACGCCGTATTGGCCTAGCGTACTACCGACGGGTGGAGCCGCGCTGGCTTGGCCGCCGCGGATTCTTAATTTCAGATTTGCCTTAATTTCTTTTGCCATAAATAATCGATTCTTTCATAGTACTTCTTAATTACCTATTATAAATATACTCAATTAACCTTCAAACAAGAGTACGTAACTTCATTGATTCTACTAGATTTAGGGCTGATTGTCTAGCCAAATATTTATTTCCGACAGATATAAACTAAACTCGTTTTACTTGAAGACTATCAAGCTCGACGGGTGTTTCCCGTCCAAACATATTAACTAGAACTTTGAGTTTACCCTTGGCGACATCAATATCATTGATACTGCCATCAAAACCTTTGAATGGACCATCGGTGATATTAACAACTTCACCGATCTTATAGTCAATTTTGTGCTTAGGTTCGGCACGTCCCATTCGCTTCATAATCTTATCAATTTCATCCTCTTCAACAGGCGTTGGTTCTGAGCCAGAGCCAACAAATCCAGTAACACTTGGAGTATTTCGAACAATATACCAAGCATCTTCACTCATTTTCATCTGTACTAAAACATAGCCCTGGAAGATTCGCTTTTCAACAACTTTTCGCTTGCCGTTTTTGACTTCAATCATTTTCTCTTTAGGCACAAGTATTTGAAAAATTTTATCTTTCATATCAAGACTCTCGGCTCGTTGCCTGATTGATTCGGCAACTTTCTCTTCGTAGCCACTATAAGTATGGATGGCGTACCACTGTTTGGTTGTGTCGTATCGTTTATTCATGTAAAAATACCTTTTTAAATAGTTTGTCTAATCCGTAATCTAGGCTTGATACCACTATCGCAAAGGAAATCGAGAATAACATAACTGCGGTCGTTAGTTGCCTAGATAGTTTACGGGCTGGCCAAGTAATATTTCGAAGTTCACCGAAAGCATTTCTAATATATTTTGGCACTAGATGTCTGTTTATCCATTTAAAAGGAGCGAAGATCGGCCTAAATATTTTTTTAATAATCCCAGGCTTAGCCTTCTTTTCGGTTTTAATGTCGGCCTTGAGTTGCTGTTTCTCGTTACTTAGGGCCCGCTGACGAACAGTTACACCTTGTTCTTTGCTAGCTGATTTATCTTTAGCCATTGCTTTATTTTTCCCAATTAAAAAACCTACTGTTATTGTAGGCCTGATGTGTCAAATTGTAACCCATTATCTTACTACAGTCAAGAATTATCGTATCAGTGGTCAAATAGTCTATAGTATAGGCATGGATCTCGCTAGTGCTATATTCGTGGTGGTTGCCGTTAGTGAACTGATAATTTTTCAATCGCGGCATATCCAGAGTAAACCAAGGACCGTCTTATTGTTAATTCTGGTCGCTCTCTCTAGTCTATATTTACTATATCGGGCCCCGAGCATAATAGTCCTAGTGATTTTTATTATTAGCCTTTACCGAATTTTTAATCTTATGAGGGTAATAACGGGCCGGATGCATACCAGTTATCTGGATAGATCAACTAGCCGTACTAGTCAGTGGCTGGTATCAATTCAAACTGCGATTTTAATACTTTACTTGGTTTTCATCGGACTAAGTAGTTTTGGCTTTTTAATGCACCTGATTCTCTACGGCATATTAATATTACAGTTACTCGTATCTGTCGTAGTCTTTTTCTCGGTGGTCGATAATCGTAATAAAACCAGACCACTAATTAAACAGGAACTCGGTGGAGATTTACCAACTGTCAGTATTTGCATCCCAGCCCGCAACGAAAGCGATGATCTTCGGGATTGCCTTGAAATGCTAGTAGCAAGTGATTACCCCAAACTTGAGATATTAGTTCTTGATGATTGTTCGAGCGATAAGCATACCCCGGAGATTATTCGATCATTTGCTCAGTCTGGTGTTGTCTTCGTCCCTGGGACGCCTCCGCCAAGCTACTGGCTGGCAAAAAATTGGGCTTACGACCAATTAGTTAAGGCGGCTAGTGGTGAAATAGTTATTTTCTGTGGGGTTGATGCCAGGTTGAGCCGATCAACTATCTCAACTACCGTGGCAGCAATGACAGACTATAGCGTTGAAATGATTAGCGTGATTCCAAAACTAAATAATGTTGGCGTCAATCCGTTCATCCAAACTATGAGATATTGGTGGGAACTCGCCCTACCGAGAAATAGCCTAAAACGACCACCTGTTATAAGCACCTTTTGGGCTATTAATAGAGCTAAGCTAAAAAAACTGGGTGGATTTACCGCTACCCGGCGAATGATTACCCCAGAAGCCCATTTTGCTAAGCAGCTTATTGCGACTAAGTCCTATAGATTTTTTCGAGATGACGCTGTTTTTGATATCTCAACTAACAAATCATCTCGAGATCAAACCGACACCGCCATTCGAACTCGCTATCCCCAACTTCATAAACGGCCAGAAATAGTTTTTCTACTATCAATGGCTTTATTTATAGCTATGATTATGCCCTTCATTTGCGCCGTCGTTCTATGGGTTACCGGTGTATTACCGGCGTTAATTTCCTTAGCGGTGGCAATCATATACGTAGTCAGTTATTCAATCTTAATTAAGTCCGTGAGGCAGAAAGGGGCACTCAGTATTGCTATAATGTTCCCTCTTGCCGTAATCGTTGACCTATTTTTGTTACACCTATCTATGTTTAGATATGAATTTTCATCGGTTGAGTGGAAGGGTCGCAATATTTGTATCCCCATTATGCACATGACTTCGAGTAACACGCGTCGATCATTAAATAGATGATCGGAAGGTTTTAATCTCTTTTCGAAGCACTAAAACATTATTGTCATAGGTCTTAAATTTATCCCAGAACTCCTTACCATGTTTCATGACTTTGGTATGGGTTAACTCGTGTAGCAAAACGTAATCTATAAGATGCCACGGTAGCAGCATTAAGTGAGAGTTAAGAGTTATCTCACTTTTAGAGTTGCAGCTGCCCCAACGGCTCCGAAGAAGCTTAATTCTGATATCTCTCACCAAGAAACCATGTTGATCAGCCAGCATGCGGAGTCTTTGTGGTAATACCTCCTTAGCTTCTATCATAAGGGCTCTATTGGAAGCTTTAATCGCACAGTCCTGGACAGCCGTGTCATCGATTGATAGCTTATCTGGGTATTTAATTATGATATCGTGTTCTTTAACAAATCCCCGCGCCGTGCGGTAGCTGGCCGTCGGCATAAACATCAAGCTGTGGTATTTGCCAATTTGCTGATAGTTTACTAGCTTTTTATTAACTGTAACTTTCTGATCAAGTATCCACTGAGTTTTACTGGTTACGAATCGTTGGGCCTCATAATAACTGACCCACTTCGGGAGGGTTACCTTGACTTGCCCTCGATGAGAAAGAGAGATCCTTATACTTCGACTATTTCGACGTTTATTAAATGACACAGCCCCAAGGTCTGGCATTAAAATATTTTTTACAGACATATTAGGCTTTTTCGGCTATCTAATAAATATATTGCGACGATTTATTGTTGAGCGAAGACTTGAGCTAGGTATTAAATTTACCAGTCCGGGTTTTATAACTGGACTATCCTTGTCGGATGGCTCGAATGCTTTGATGTCCCGAAGTTTCTTGGAAAGAGTTGCAAACTGAGTCTTAAAGTATTGCTTGCCGCTGACGACAATATAATCTTCACTATTAGTTGGGTTTTGCATGTACTGCAGAATACTATCAAAGGTTGTGCGATCCAAGGTCATTGCATATTTACTATCGGTTTGACGTCGATCGCGAGTTGCGACTCTCGTGAAAGAGCTTTCGACATCAATCTGGAACCAAACAATAACTTTTACTGCCTTTGACCGGGCTGCTATTTCTTTTAGGACCCGGCGCTGACTGATTCTGAGCGCGTTTGTATCATAAATAACTGAAACCCCCGCACTTAAGAGTTCTTCGGTTAGGTAATTCATAATTCGCTGCACTACAGCGTCTTCCTGCTGAGTATAGGTTGGTTTTTCAAACATTTCCGTTCGAATCCGATCGGCCTGAAGATTGGCGATATTTACTTCATCAACAAGTTGTCTGGAGAAATAAGTCTTCCCTGACCCCGGGTAGCCATAGAGTAATATTAAAACCGGTTTGGTGAAATTTAACTTAGCCATCGTGTAATTATGTATACCAGAAACAGTCTTAATTAACAACCATTAGAGTGTGACGAATTTAAGAAATTCAAGTATACTGTACTCGGTTAATACCCTTCAGTTTTAAATAATCATGTGAAAAATATAGGAGTGTAGCTCAGCTGGCTAGAGCGATGGTCTCCAAAACCATAGGCCGGGGGTTCGAGTCCCTCCACTCCTGCCATATTATCAACACTGGTCGAATGGCACTAAGTAGGTTTAACTAAAAACGATAATCTGTTTAATGTTTTCGAGGTTTAACTTCGTTACGACCTAGGTTTTTCTTGGTTTCAGTGAAAACAACGTGTTTTCGTAGTTTTGGACTATATTTTTTAAGTGAAAGCTTATCAGGAGAATTCTGCATATTTTTAGACGTGTAATAGATACGTTCGCCAGACTCTTCGCTGACCATTCCAATAATTTTTCGCTTATCGCCTTTTTTTGCCATAGTTCTATATTCTAACAAGTTAATTGGTATTTGTAAACTGGAGCCACGATCGGGATTTGAACCCGAGACCTCATCCTTCGCTTACACCTCTTCTTTAATTTAGCGGAACTTATAAGAGGGCTAGACTGTATCTTGAGCATATCATTGTTGACTTAGCTCCCCTTGTCAGTCGTTCGGGTCTTCATACTTTAATGATGATTACCACGGTCTTGCCCTAGTCCTAGGGGATTAACCGTTATTCGGGATTCATCAATGGATTTCTCCACTGATGGGCAGGATCTATTTGCGACCCACCATGGATGCGCTCTACCAACTGAGCTATCGTGGCAGCATGCCAACCAGAACATCACGTAGCTTTATATTGTGATACATAACCGTGACTACACCGTATTGACTTTTCCGTCGATAGATGCCGATTGACCCAGATATTGTAACAGTCGGGCGCATAAATTGCGAGGATGGGACGCCAAGTGTTTTTGTCAAATACACCATGGCTCTATCGGGGTTGATATCTGTAAAAAATAGTGATTAATTCTTGGGCCAGCCAGGTTCAATGCCGGCCAGCTTAGTAATAATCACGAAGGCTATAGCTATTGCAAGCGCGGCTATAGATGCTATTACTTTATCCTGAAAATATGAAAAAACCGACCCCACGAGGGCCCCAAAAACAATTAATAATATAAGCCCAAACCATCGATTAATTGATTGTTTCTTCTTCTTAGGCATAATAATCTCCTTTTAGTCTACTCCTGCTTATAACTTACTGACATAGTTACAAAATTCTGGTGAAAACTTGATCGTCATTAGCTCTGCTGCCTTTTCTGGCGAAAACCAATCAAGCTTATCTTCATGGCTTTCTTCAACCAAATGTATTTTGTCAATGTCGGGTATTTTAACGGAATAAATAATTAGAACTAGCGGTAATAAATCATCGCCAACCGGTACTGTAATGTTTGTAAGTATCGCCATGAGTTGTTTAGCGTTGCCAACATCAGCTACACCGATCTCTTCTTTAAGTTCTCGTTTTAGGGTTTCAAGAAATGTCTCACCCGGGTCAATTCTACCTCCCGGCAAGTCCCAATAGGGAGGATTGTGACCCCACTTTGGGAGGTGAACCATTAATATGTCACCGTTATTGTTTCTAATAAGACCCTTGATACCAATTTGAAAAATTTGTTCTGCCATAGTTCGCCTTATTAATTATTTATTTTTGGCAGCATCAAGAACGCTCAGGAGAGAAACAACAGCTATATTTATGCGAGGATCAAGCTTAGCTTGACCGCCACGAATATCCAGAGTCATTTTAACTACTATAGGACTTTTCTTATGCGTTATGTTACCAACGAGTTGCGGGCTATTGCCTTGAGTATCCGAGTTAACCGTGAACGTCTGTACAACAAACATTAGAATAATCTCAATTAACGGACCGATATATGGCAGTATAGCAATCCAACGACGGACTAAAGCCAGGGTACTACTAGTTTCCTGGACAAAACCGAACTCGTTCCCACCGGCGTCGATAAGATCCATGTGGTCTCTAACAAATATAGACTTAAGAGTCCTTTGTCTGATAGTTGCTAGTTTTGTGCCCGACTTACTGTCAAAAATATCATATTGCTTTTGCAAACTTATAACCTGACGTCCGCCAATACGAACAATCTCCTGCTGCATAGTCTTGTCGGTATATACTCGTACATCGCCCCTTAAACTCCATACCTTCATCTTGATATAACCTACTAGAGTATTCGTCTGAGGATCAGTAATCGTTATTGAAGCGCCAAATAGTTTAAAAAATTTCCTCCTAAACTCAAGAACACTATACTGTGAATAATCCATTATTATCCTTTCTAATAGTTAGAATTTTATTAATCACTGCCAAATCCTCTTAGCGTTTTTTACTTCTTTGGCTTGAAAGGCTTTACCAATATCAATGTTAAGACGATTACATAAGTCTAATAAAAGCCAAAACACATCCGCCGCTTCATCTTCTACGTTATGAATTCGTGAGTTTTTATCAACCTTTTGTCCGGTTTCTTTACGAATTGCTTTTGCTAGCTCCCCAATTTCCTCAATTAATAAAGTAAATACCTCAGGGATTGTCTCTTTATCAAACCCGCGTTCAACAACCAACTGCTTTATTAACTCCTGGTACTGTTTGATAGTTAGGTTGCTATTAGCTTGCATAGCCCATATTTCTTTCATGGTGCAG
>Ga0182016_10002828_pt1 | contig 20065 bp, 18 predicted proteins | sample 712S2MmetaG_FD_120491 | JGI IMG/M metagenome (GOLD analysis project Ga0182016, IMG submission 120491) | Permafrost microbial communities from Stordalen Mire, Sweden - 712S2M metaG | ecosystem: Environmental > Terrestrial > Soil > Wetlands > Permafrost | place: Sweden: Stordalen | collected... | reverse complement strand
GCGAATAGCGGATGTTAAACAAGCCAGGCGCCAGTTGACCGCTGCACACGCACTGGCCTGCTACCGTTGCTTCCTTCCGGACCTGGCGGGATTCACAAGATTGCGTTGCGCGGGACCAGCGCCCGACCAATTCAATATAGCATCACTTCGCAGGGCCGTGGGGGACGCGGGCTGCGCGCGACTCGTCCTGTTTGCATGACGAAAAACGCGCGAAACAATGGTAAAATCAAGGGATTGCATGCAGCCGAAAACCGATTCTGTAGCCTTGCTGGACGCCGTTGAGGAGCGCTCAGCCCCCGCTACTCCCAAGAAAATTGGATGTGTTAGCCTGGGTTGTCCCAAGAACCTGGTGGACAGCGAGGTCATGATGGGCCTGCTGGCGCAGGGTGGCGCTCAAATAACCGCGCGCGCCGAAGATGCCGACATCATCGTGGTGAACACCTGCTCGTTCATCGACTCGGCCAAGCAGGAGTCGGTCGACACCATCCTCGAAATGGCGCGGCACAAGACCGAGGGCCGAGCGCAGAAGCTGATCGTCGCCGGATGTCTGGTCGAGCGCTATCGCAACGAGATTCAGAAGAACATTCCCGAGGTTGACGCGGTCGTGGGCACGGGCGAGTTGCAGCAGATTCTGAACGCCGCAGGAATCGAACCAAGCGTGCAATCTGGAAATTCTCCGTTCGTGATCATTAACAGCAACAGCCGTTCCGAAGGCGATGCTCGCGAGGCTGCCGGGCGGTTCTCCAAGGAAGCATGGGACGGCGCGATCGCCGATCTGCCGAACTACCTTTACGACGAGAACACTCCGCGAATATTGGCCACGCCGAAATACTCCGCGTACATCAAGATCGCGGAGGGTTGCGATCATCCCTGTTCGTTCTGCATCATTCCCCAGTTGCGGGGCAAGTTTCGTTCCCGTCGATTCGAGTCGGTGATCGCGGAGGCCCATCGTCTGGCGCAGCAAGGCGTCCGCGAAGTCACGCTGATCGGGCAGGACACGACTTGCTACGGTGAAGACTTTGGCTTGCAGGATGGACTGGCGCTGCTGTTGGAGCGACTGGCTGGGATCGAGGAACTGCGGTGGGTAAGATTTCTGTACGCCTATCCCAATAAGATTACGGGCAAGCTGCTGCAAACCATCGCGGAGCATGAGAAGGTTTGCTCCTACATCGATGTGCCTTTACAACACGCTGCGCCGAATGTTCTGAAGCGGATGAAGCGCGGCGCGGGCGCGGAAATTTTCTTGCGGTCGATCGAGAAGATGCGGCGCGAGATTCCCGGCCTGACGCTGCGGACGTCGTTTATCGTCGGCTTCCCGGGCGAGACCGAACCGGACTTCGACCTGCTCTGCCAGTTTGTGCGCGATGCGCAGTTCGACTGGCTGGGGGTATTCGGCTATTCCGACGAAGATGGCGCGAAGGCCTTCGACTTGGGAGACAAAGTCCCCGCCAGGGAAATCGAGCGGCGGCGAAGAAAGCTGATGTCAATGCAGAAGCAAATCAGCCGCAAGAAGAAGCGGGCGCTGATCGGCCAACGGTTCGACTTGCTGTTGGAAGGCCCGTCGGCAGAAACCGATTTGCTGTGGGAAGGCCGCACAGCCATGCACGCTCCTGAAATCGATGGTACGGTGTACATCAACGATTTCGGTGACCATGAGGACATGCGTGAGGGCGAGTTCTACCGCTGCGAAATTACGGAAGCGCACGACTACGATCTGGTGGCGAGGATCTTATAGCTGTCAGCAGTCAGCCTTCAGCATTCAGCCATCAAAACTGATGTTCGCGCTCGATCAGTTATTTGCTCGTGATTCAAACAAGAATAACGACGGCTTGCAAGGCTTCGCCCGATCGGATGCTGACCTTCAGGCTCAAGATGTCGAAGTGGCTGAATGCTGAGTGCTTGTCATGCCGAAGAAAGCAATTCGCAGCTTGCGTTGTCCGACCTGCCGAAAGATCGTGCTGGCCTCCGATCCGGAATTTCCTTTTTGCGGCGAACGTTGCCGTATCATCGATCTTGGCAAGTGGGCCAGCAACGGCTATGTCATCTCCACGCCGTTGAACGATCCGGAGACCGACGATTCCGACTATCCGAGTGAACGCGCTAAGAAGCCCTGAGCCGCCGCACCTCACTTCGACTGCTCCGGCGTGGGCCACCCTGGTGGCAACATTCTTCGGGGCAGGGCGGTTGCGTCCTGGGCCAGGAACCTGGGGCTCGTTGGCCACGGTTCTGCTATGGTGGCTGCTGGCTTCGCACCTCCCACAGGCCGCGCGTATACCGGTCATTATCGTGCTGACCGGGGTGGTGGTGGCAATCGGAATTCCCGCGGCAACCCTGGAAGCTCGCGGCTGCGGAAGAAAAGATCCCCAGCACGTGGTGATTGACGAAGTAGCTGGGCAATTGGTGACGCTGGTGGCGTGTCCTATCATGTGGCCAGCGTTGCTCGCGGGCTTTATACTTTTCCGTGTATTCGACATTACCAAGCCGCCGCCAATCCGCAGCCTGGAAAAGCTGCCCGAGGGGACGGGCATCGTGGTCGACGATCTGGGCGCGGGAGTGTACGCGCTGATCATCTTGCAAGTGCTGCTTCACTTCAGGCTTCTTCGTTAGCGGATAGCGGCCGGTTGCTACCGCAAGTTGTATTCTTGCGGGGCTAAAGCCCTTAGTATTAGAGAACCTTGGACGCTGGCCTGAAGGCCAGCTCTACTGCCCGGGCGAATTACTCGAGCAAATGATGGATCGAAAGACGGGAACGAAAAACGTGAACGGCAAGCCGCACATCGATTCCATCGATCCGGCGTACGCTTTGCCCGGAGGCGAGGTCCGCATCGTCGGCACCAGCCTTCGTCCGCAAGAACTGCGGCGGCCGCAGGTGCGCTTCGGCGATGTGGACGGCTCGGTCATCATCGGCTCCGACCAATTCATCGTGGCCCGGGTTCCGGAAGGCGCTGCCTCTGGCAACGTAGTGGTCGCGACGAATGGCAAGCAGAGCAACCCGCGGGAAGTGCGGATTGCGGTGCCGATCGCCGAGAACCTTCATCCGGTCACCAATCCGGCGGTGGATGCGCAGGGCAACATCTACGCCACCTTCTCCGGCTCCCGCGGACAGAAGGTCCCGGTCGCCATCTATCGCATCGACACCGGCTACAACGTGAAGCCGTTCCTGCACGAGATGATGAACGCTACCGGCATGGCGTTCGACCGTGCTGGAAGTCTGTACGTCTCTTCCCGTTTTGACGGCACGGTGTACCGCGTGGCGCAGAATGGAACCATGACGTCGTACGCCGAAGGCATGGGCGTGGCGACGGGCATTGCATTCGACCGGGCAGGCAACCTTTACGTCGGCGACCGCAGTGGAACCATTTTCAAGATCGGCCGTGATCGCCAGATCTTCGTCTTCGCCATGATTGAGCCCAGCGTGGCGGCCTATCATCTTGCCTTCGGCAACGGCGGAAACCTTTACGTCACCGGGCCAACGACATCGAGTTTTGACGCCATTCATCAAATCGATCCGCATGGTGAGGTCAGCGTGTTCTATCGTGGATTGGGCCGGCCACAGGGACTGGCTGCCGATGTTGAAGGCAGTCTCTATGTGGCGGCATCGCTCAACGGACGGCGCGGCATCGTGAAAGTTACGCCCGCAGGCAAGGCATCGCTGGTCGTCTCGGGACAGAATCTGGTTGGACTGGCCTTCGGTCCTGGCGACTCGGCAGTGCTGGCAACCACCAGCGGCGTGCATCACCTCTCATGGGACATTGAAGGCCGCTCGCTGCTTCCCGAGCCGTAGGCTGACCCAGAGGACGAACGCAGGTCGCAGCCGAATCAAGTAGCTCATTCGAGCCTCGCCCACAACATTCTCCGTGCCCTCCGTGCCTCTGTCCGTGAAATGCTTTCGACTTCTCTGTGGCTCTGCGTCTCTGTGGTGATCGGTTTCCCGGTGCTAGACTGAATCTGTGATAGCGGAAATCATCGCCGTCGGCTCGGAGATGCTGACTCCGTACCGGCAGGACACCAATTCCCTTTTCCTGACCGGCCGTCTCAACGAACTTGGAATCATTGTTGCCTTCAAGACCATCGTGGGCGACAACCTCGACCACCTCACCTCGGCAGCGCGGACCGCGATTGGCCGTGCCGACCTCGCCATCTTTATGGGCGGCATGGGGCCGACGCAGGATGACCTGACGCGCGAAGCCGTGGCGGCAGCAGTGGGCATTGAACTAAAGCGCGACCACGAGATCGTTACCGCGTTGTACAAACGTTTTGCCGAGCGGCGCCTGCAGATGCCGGAGAACAATGCTCAGCAGGCGGATGTGCTGCAGGGCGCGGTGATACTGCCAAACTCGAAGGGCACGGCGCCGGGGCAGTGGCTGGAAACCGAGTTCGACGGCAAGCCGCGGATCATCGCTCTGATCCCCGGTCCTCCGCATGAAGTACGGGAGATGTGGGACACCGATTGCATGGTCCGCTTGCGCGAAAAAGTCCCCCCAGCGGCGATGGCTACGCGGGTATTAAAAGTCGCGATGATGGGTGAATCCGCAGTCGATCTACGGACGTCGCCGATCTACAAGAAATATGCCAACGTCGAGACTACGGTGCTGGCCGGACAGGGGCAGGTAGAGTTTCATCTGCGCGCGACGGCTGCGACGAAAGACGAAGCCCAAGCCGAAGTGGACCACCTCGCCGACGAGTTGGAAGAAGAACTGGAAGACGCGGTGTTTTCCTCCTCCGGCGAATCGCTGGAAGAGATCGTCAGCTATTACCTGCAGATGCGCAATGCCAAACTGGCGGTGGCGGAATCGTGCACCGGGGGAATGATCGCCGAGCGGATCACGTCGGTTGCCGGCAGCTCGCGCTCCTTCCTAGGCGGAGTGGTTGTCTACTCCAACGATCTGAAGACGCTGTTCGCCGACGTGCCTCCGTTGATGATCGAAGCCCACGGCGCGGTGAGCAAGGAAGTTGCGCTTGCCCTGGCGGAGAACATTCGCGAACTCTGCAACGCCGATATCGGGGTCGGGGTGACGGGCATCGCGGGGCCTGGCGGTGGAACCGAGGAGAAGCCGGTTGGCCTGGTGTTTATCGCGGTCAGTGACGGCCACAAGCACGAAGTCGTGCAGCGGAGGTTCTTCGGCGACCGCGAGCGCGTCCGGCGATGGGCCAGCCAACAGGCGCTCGACATGGTGCGCCGCATGTTGATCTAAAGCCATGCGACTGTTCGTAGCACTCGATATCGGGCCCGAGATCCGCAAGCGGCTCGCCGAGTTCCGCAGCCAGATGAAAGCCTTCGCGCCCGATGTCCGCTGGGTGGGACCGGAGACGTTTCACGTTACGCTGCAATTTCTGGGCGAGACGAAAAAGCTGGAAGAAATTCAGAGTGCATTGGCGCAGGTGAAAGGCTCTGCGATTCCGTTGACGTTTCGCAATGCCGGCTTCTTCCCTAATCCGAAATCGCCACGCGTGTTCTGGGTGGGGATCGAGTCCGATCACCATTTGCAGGATTTAGCGAACTCGATTGCAGGGGAGCTGAAGCCGCTCGGGTTCGAACGCGATGCCGGGCCCTACAAGCCACATCTGACGCTGGCGCGTTCTGGCAGTGGACGGCCGCGTCCAGTCCCCGGAGAGCGGGCAACATTCGGATTGCAGCATGTGCGCGTGAAACTTGAGAGCGTGGCGCCGCTGGAGTTCGGTACAATGACGGCGCGCGAGTTCTATCTGTACGAGAGTAAGACAACGCCCGCGGGCGCGAAGTATACCAAGCTGGCGCGATATGGGCTGGAGTGAGCGGCGGTTGTTGTTCCCTGTTGTGATTTGGGACAAGAGGCAGCGGAAATCCCTGAGCAGATTCCTCGCGGGCTGAGCCCACTGGGAATGACAAAATGAAAGGGTATACGGCGCACCTGAAGGTGCGCCCCTTCAAGCGAGCCAAATTTGAATGCGGTTCTAAAGTGCCACTCTGACCCTTGACCCAACTTGTCCTCATCATCGTTGCCGTCTCGTACCTGCTGGGGTCGATTCCCTTCGGGTATCTGTTGGTTCGCATCTTTCGTGGACAGGATGTGCGCAAGACCGGCAGCGGCAATATCGGAGCGACGAACGTGGCTCGTACCGGTTCCAAGAGATTGGCGATAGCCACCTTGCTTCTTGATGCCTTGAAGGGATATGCAGCGGTAGCGTTTGCCTTCTGGCTGGCGGGCGCGCATCGCTTTGCGGGTCAGCTTCAAACCAGTCTGTACGATCGCAACACGCAAACCATCGACAGCCGCACGGTTTTCGTGTTGGCGGCGCTAGCGGCCTTCGTCGCCATCCTGGGTCACATGTTTCCTGTTTGGTTGCGATTCAAAGGTGGCAAGGGAGTGGCCGCGGCGGCGGGAGCGTTTTTCGCCTTGGCTCCCCGGGCGATGTTGCTAGCGCTGGTGGCTTTCGCAATTGCCCTTGCCCTGACGCGCTACGTCTCGCTTAGCAGCATCGTAGCCGCCGCGGCCTTTCCATTTTTCGCGTGGTGGGTGAATCCCGCCGAGCGCACGAGCGCTCCTATCCTACTGTTCATTGCCGCGTCGGCGCTGCTAATCATCGTGCGGCACAAAGACAATATCCGGCGCCTGTTGGCGGGCACCGAGAACCGATTCCGTTAGAGAGAACCTGCTTGTGAGCGAGATTGCGGTCATTGGCGCGGGTGCGTGGGGTACGGCAATCTCCATTGTGCTGGGGCGCAAAGGGACGCACCAAGTGCGCTTGTGGGCGCATGAACCTGAGGTTCGGCAAAGCATAGAAACCCAGCGCGTGAATGAGCTGTTTCTGCCGGGCGAGCGCGTTCCCGAGACCGTTACCTGCACCAACAGCTTGGCAGAAGCGCTGCGCGATGTTGAGATCGTGGTCAGCGTGATGCCGTCGCACCACACCCGCCGCGTGTTTGAAGCGATGAAGCCTCACCTGCGGGAGAAGATGCTTTTCGTCAGCGCGACCAAGGGTATCGAGAATGATTCCCTGCTCCGCATGACCCAAGTTGTCACCGAGGTGCTCCAAAGCGACGCCGGATTCGCTCCTCGCATTGGCGCCATCAGCGGTCCTTCGTTTGCGAAAGAAGTCGCCAAGGGCGACCCGACGGCCATTACCATCGCCTCCGTCGACCCGGAGCTGGCGGCGATCGTGCAGAAAGAATTCAGCGATCCCCGCTTTCGGGTTTACACCAACGACGACGTCATCGGAGTGGAACTGGGCGGCGCGTTGAAAAATATCGTGGCCATCGCGGCCGGCGTTCTCTTCGGACTCAACCTGGGACATAACACGGTGGCCGCCCTGATCACGCGGGGACTGGCAGAGATGACGCGCCTGGTGGTTGCCTGCGGCGGAAATGCGTCGACCATGGCTGGTCTGGCTGGTCTTGGCGATCTGGTGCTTACCTGCACGGGAGGACTTTCGCGCAATCGGAGCGTTGGGGTGGAGCTGGGCCGGGGACGCAGGCTCGACGACATCATCGCCGGAATGCATGGCATGGTCGCCGAAGGCGTGCTGACCACCAACGCTGCCGTGGGCCTAGCCAAGAAGGTCAACGTCGAGATGCCGATCACCGAGCAGATGCATGCGGTATTGCAGCAAGGCAAGTCGGTGGAAGATGCGATACGGGACCTGATGGGCAGGCCATCCACCAGCGAAGCGGGACTGGTCCGGGGTTAGGGATTAGAGTCCCGTAGTTTTTATAATGGCTTTGACGCGGACCTGAAGGTGTGCTGTGCCCGAGTACCCCTGGACACGGCCTTCCTAACAGGCTGGTTCTTACCATTCTTCCTATTAGTTTGGCTGCCATCTGGCGCACCGGTCAGGCCGTCGAAGTAGCGGGCGAGAATCTTCTTCAGTTCTCCTTCCGGCATGACACTGCGGTCCAACATGTGTTCCAGAGCCAGAGCGTGAGTCACGGCCGACAGGGAAAGCACAACCGAGCTGGCTGAGGCCGGGAGCTTTGGTCCCGACGCTTCCATGATGTCTTGCAAAATGCCAATCCTGGAGCCGACCAAACGGCGATTCATCGCGGCCAGCCTGGCTTTGACCTCGGGATGGCGGACCGCGAACAGCTTAAACTCGAGCGCCAGCAGACTCCAGCGGCGGTCCTGACCCATGGTCAAGAAGAACTCGCGAAAAGCCTGCAGCTTCGCTTGCGGATGGTGAAACTTGTCGATAAGCCGTTCGGCGTTCGCGATGCGGTGCGAAATCTCGCGCTCCAGCAATGCCAGGAAAAGGTCTTCCTTGCTGTCGAAGTTGGCGTAGAAGGCACCGCGAGTGTAGCCGGCCTCGGCCGCAATCTCCTCCAGCTTGGCGGCTTCAAATCCGTCCCGGGCGAAGATCTTCTCCGCCGCCTGGATGAGGCGAGCACGCGTGCTTTCGGCGCGTTCCTGCCGGCGGGATGTGGGAGCGGGCGGTTTCATTTATCCTCAAAATGGACATCGCGGTAACGGTAATGGTTGGATGCTAATTTTGCGCAACGCGACTGGCGAAAACCACATCTAAAGCAAAACGGCTGTACGATTTCATACATGCATGTATGTACTAAATACAACATGGAACGATCTGAAAGCAACTCGCGGAAATATGCACTAATGGTTGGCCAAGCTTGGCTGGCGACGGGCGCCGTGGTCGTGCTGTCTTACTCGCTGGGGTTTGCCCAAAGCGCGATTCCTGGACTGACCACCCTGCCCTCGGCGGAGCAGGTGATCCAGCGAGCGCAGGACCCCTACAGCGGGTCCATACCGCAGGGCAAGGCGACCCCTGAAATCATCGACCTGACCATCGAAGACGCGCTCGACCGGGGCCTGAAGTACAACTTGGGGCTGTATTTGAGCGAGCGTGCGACCGAGCAAAGCCGCGCGTCTCACCTGCGGGCCCTCAGTGACTTGATGCCCGTGGTCAACGGATCGTTCGCCGAAGAGGTGGAGAAGCTCAATCTGAAGGCCCTGGGGCTGAACGGTTCGCTCATTCCCGGAATTCCCACCGCCGTCGGTCCCTTCGGGATTACTGACCTGCGTGCTACCGGGTCTTGGGACCCGTTAGATCTGCACTACATCGATAATGTTCGTGCGGCAACGCAGAATGTGAAGGCCGCGCAATTCAGCTATAAAGATGCACGGGACACGGTGGTGCTTGCGGTGGGAGCAAATTACCTGCTCACGATCGCCAACGAGTCCCGCGTGGCCGCAGCCGAGGCGGAACTGAACGCGGCCCAGGCCCTCTACCAATTGGCGGAAGACCAGGAGACGGCAGGGATCACTCCGAACATCGACACCCTGCGCGCGCGTGTGCAATTGCAAACCCAACAGTCGGTGCTGATCCAGGCACAAAATGATCTGGAAAAGCAGCGCATCGCGCTGGCTCGCGTCATTGGACTGCCGGTACGGCAGCGGTTTCGTCTCCTCAATCGTGTGCCCTACCGCCCCTTGCCCGAAGCCGAGATGGAGAACGCTTACGAACGGGCCTTGCAAACGCGTCCCGACTACCAGGCCGCATTAGCTTCCTTGCGGGCAGCGCAGTATAGCCGCCAGTCAGCCTGGAAGCAGCGACTGCCCTCGGTTGGGTTTGAGGGAGAATATGGTGTGCTAGGCACCACGCCTGACTCGATGTCGCCAAACTGGACGTGGGCGGGCACGCTGAAGATCCCAATCTTTCAAGGCGGCAAAGTCGAGGCAGACGTGCAGCAGGCCGATGCCGTCCTCAAGCAACGGCAGGCGCAAGTAGACAACCTGAGAGGAAGTATCGAGCAGGACATTCAGGACGCGCTGCTGGATCTCAAAGCCGCCGCGGAACAGGTCGACGTCGCCAAGACCGGACTCGATTATGCGCGGCAAACGCTGGAGCAGTCGCAAGACCGCTTCGGCGCCGGCGTGACCAACAACGTGGAAGTGGTGCAGGCGCAGCAGCAACTGGCGTCGGCCAACGATCAATTCATCGCCAGCCTCTACGCGCATAACATCGCCAAGGTGCTTCTGGCCCGCGCCATCGGCAACGCCGAGCAGGCGGTGAAACTATATTTGTCCGAGCCCGGCAGCACGCTGCCGGCGAACCCGGCAGCGCCGCCGGGAGGCACGGGTTCTCCAGCTCCGGCTCCGGCTCCGGTGCCGGGAACGGTCCCTACCGCTCCGCCAACTTCGACCGGAGTGATGGGAGAGGTTCGGGTGGTTGTGCCGGACCTGCAAACTTTGAATTCAGGAGCCATGGCTCCGGCTTCCATGCCGCCGGGCCCAGAGAGCGCCAACGTTCCGGCTTCTGCGATTTCCCACAAATAATCGTTGATAGGTGAAGAACAGATGAGTCCGACGACAACCGAGCCTAACGATCTTGAGCGTTCCGACCTGCCGACCGAGAACCACGAGGAACATCGTGAGGCGGAGCTTCGCCATCCGGTCGAGGACCGCCGCGGCTTCTTTCAGAAGCATCCTGCCGCCAAGCCCATTGTTTTCCTGGTAGCGATTGTTGCAGTTCTGCTGGTGGGATGGTTCTGGTGGGAAAGCCGGCAATGGGAGGACACCGACGATGCCGAGATTGATGGACACATCTATCCCATCAGTGCTCGGGTGAGCGGGCAGGTGGTCAAGGTGAACTTTGATGATGGCCAGTTAGTGCACAAGGGCGACGTGCTGGTGGTGATTGATCCTACCGACTATGCGGTGGCGTTGGAGCGTGCCCGGGCCGACTATCAGGATTTGCAGGCGCAGGCCTTGGCGGCCCAATACGGCGTGCCGGTTTCGAGCGTGGGTTCGTTCAGCCAGATTCGCTCGGCCAGCGCCGATATGAGTTCTGCCCAGGCTGGAGTGGCGGCGGCGCAGAAAGAGGCGGAAGCGGCGCAGTCGCAGATCGTCGAGGCCGAAGCCGATGCGAAGAAGCTGAACACCGATGTGGAACGGTATCGGCAACTGCTAGGCAAGCGTGAAATCTCGCAGCAGCAGTTCGATGCGGCGATCGCTGCGGCGACCGCTGCTAATGCAACGGTACAGGCGCGACAGGCGTCGCTGCTGGCCGCCGAGGCCCAAGTGAAAATGGCCCAATCGCGGATCGATCAAGCTAACGCAGAACTTAAGAACGCCCAGGCCACGCCCAACACGGTACGGGCCACCCAGGCCAAAGCGCAGTCCGCCGACGCCCAAGCCCTACGTTCCAAGGCAGCTCTCGATCAGGCGCAACTCAATCTGTCCTATACCACCATCGCAGCTCCGGTTGACGGCATTGTGGGTAAGCGTTCGGTCCAAGTCGGATCAAACGTTGCCGTGGGGCAAGATCTGATGGCGATCGTGCCCCTGCGCGACGTTTGGGTCACCGCCAACTTCAAGGAGACGCAGCTGGCGCATATGCGCCCGGGAATGCCGGTCAGGGTCAAGGTCGATACTTATAGTGGGCGAAAATGGGATGGGCATGTCACCAACATCGGCGGCGCGACGGGTGCCATCTATAGTCTCCTACCCCCCGAAAATGCCACCGGCAATTACGTAAAAGTAGTACAACGCATCCCGGTCCGTATCGACTTCGATGGTAACGACAAGGCTGACTTCAACAAGGATGGCCTTCTACGCCCAGGCATGTCGGTTGAGCCTGACGTCAACATCAGTAAGCGCTAGTTGACCGGAGCGCACGAAGAAAGTCATTCAGAATCACTTGAGGAAGGTACAATTAAAGCATTGTTGTTAAACGACTTAATTTAAGTACGGCGGAGGTATCGTCCGGTGAACCATTATCGACAAAGGGGCGTGTCGCGATTAGCCGTCGCAAGCCCTTTTAGGCAAGAACGGAGGGGTTGGGGTGTATACTGCTCACCATCTGGGATGCCAAGAATGGAAATCCTGGCTGAAATTTTGGATTAGCATCGCCTCTACGATCATTCAGCCGGGAAGCTGGGGAGCGACTCTGATGCCGGCAAAATTCCTTATCTTGATCTTGCTGACAACCGCATTTTTGATCGTTTGTCCGATGGTGTCTTACGCTCAATCCTGCACAGTCGACAATCAAGTCGCCTGCGAAAAAATGCTTAGCTCGAGCCCGTGCATGCATTACATGTGCGCCCCCGGTCCCGCCGTAGACAAAATGAAGAAACCGACCGCCGGGGGGTCTGCCGCCGCACATGGCGACGGAGCGCAACACGAGGGACCTCCAGTAGGCCAACTGTACCATTGCGTGGAGGTTCAGCGAGACGTCGGTGACACGTGCTTTGACGCCGGGGCATGCATCCCTCGAGGGACCTGTGACGCGAACGGAATCTGCAGCGGTCCTCAGATACAGTGCAATGCCACCAGCAGCGCAACGGCCGACGGCGTTCGATGCTCATGTTTGGGCCTCCAGTGCATTGCAGTTTGCAATGAAAACAGCAGTTGCCCGAATGTTTACAAGACCAATCCTTCGATCTTGGACCCTACGAAAGCCTGTAGCGTCGCTCCTGGCAGCCCGCCACCGTTTGTACCGGCACAGTAGAGGAGAGCGCTAGAGAAGGTCTGATTAAGCCAGGTGGGAGTGCCTCAGGGGCTAAAACCCAGGCTTTATAACGGACATTTGCGGACGGCCTATAGCCGCCGCTGCGCGGCTGGTTTGATAAATTTTCCAGTCCTTTGTTCCACTGCAAAATTTCTGCCGCAGGCGCGACACAGTCTCTCCAGGCCGAAGGGCGGATCTGCTCTAAAAGTCTGGTTTGTGGTTGACAGAAGCATTTCGGCGGCATCCCTGGCCCGCCGCCGCTCTAACTATATCGCGGCACTCACGCCAGTATCCAGGCGATGTCCAACAAAAGGCGCAGAAACTTCACAAGCTTTTCTTCGGTAGGGTAGATTTTCGTTATGAATTCGGTCAAATCCTGTAATACTCTTGTTAATTGAAGTCGCTCCCCGGACCATGAATTTCAATGTTCTGCCCAACCTCGTTGCTTTGGCCATCTTAGTCGCAGTGTTTCGGGCCATCCTGCGTCAGGGAACCGCCGACCGGCTGCATCTGTGGCTGGCTGGTTGGATCCTTGTGCTGGCGCATTTCGCTGCCCAGTTTCTGGATGCGGGGCACGGCGTATGGAGCCAGATCGCCACCGCCATCAGTCTTGACGCGTTGATATTGGCCAGCATAGCTTTCCTGATCTCAGTATCGGCAATTGTCGGTTCCGACAGCCGTCGCAGAGTTCTGCTGGCATCCGCGATCGCCGTCCCGGCACTTGCCTACGCCAACGCGGTGATCTGGGAGGTGACGGCTCCAAGCTTTTATTACTGCCTGATTGCGTTGGGGCTGACAGCTACTTCCCTACTCTTCTGCCGCTACTATGGGCGAGTTACACTTTATGCGGCGAGCGTGCTGGCGGGGAGTTTCACCATTGCCGGTGCAATCGCGTGGGCTGTTGCCCGCGGAACTCCCGGCCTGGGCATCAGCTATAACTTGGCGGGACTGAATTTTCTTGTTGCCCTGCAGTATTGGCGCCGTTACCGGCGCGGCAGCGCTGGAGTGCTGACGGCGGTTGGCGGCTTCGTGCTGTGGGGGGCCGTCTTCCCTACCGGAATCCTGCTGGCGGCTTTTGCCCCGTCCCTCAAAGTCGACTCCGAAGTGTGGAACATTCCGAAGTACCTGGTGGCAGTCGGAATGATTCTCACCCTGCTGGAAGATCAAATCGCCACCAGCAAACATCTGGCCTATCACGACGCATTGACCGGATTGCCGAACCGCCGGCTTCTGGAAGACCGCCTTGAGCAAGCCCTGGTTCACGCCGAGCGCACCGGCAACAAAGTGGCCGTACTTCAGCTGGATCTCGACCACTTCAAGGAAGTGAACGATACCTTTGGGCACCATATTGGTGATCTAGCTTTGCAAGAAATCGTTCGCCGGCTGGCCAGCCGAATGCGGGCCTCCGACACATTGGCTCGCTCGGGCGGTGACGAGTTCACCGTGGTTAGCACGGTCGACGATTCAGCCGGAGCCGAAGTTCTGGTAGCGGACCTCGCCTCCGCCCTGGCCGCTCCCGTCACCGTTGAGGGTACCCGTTTGCAAACCGGCCTCAGTATCGGCATGGCCCTCTATCCCGACGATGGCCGCAATCCCGACGAGCTGCACGCCGCCGCCGATGAAGCGATGTACGTGGCCAAACGGGCTACCCGTGGCTCGGCCCCGGCCACCGCGATGACCCAAGCTTCGCTCTAGGGAGCTGGCAAAGAACGTCCCAACCCAGGGCCGGAGCGCTGATTTCCGGCCTTCTCGCCTGGAGCAACCGGCCAGCGCAATGTGGTACGTTTAATTGCCGCCGGAGGAGGTCCATGAAGGGATGTAAAGCGGGAGTTCTCCTGCTGGTGTGGAGCTTGGCGCAGAGCTTGATTTGTAGCCCGGCAACCGTCGCGCAAACTGCCCCCTTTGCCCGACAACTTTATGGAACGTGGTACACCTATCCCCTGGGAAATCAGGCTACGGATTCCGTCCGCCACGAATTCCGTCACAATTCAGAAACCGGCAAGGACGAGATAATCGTTAGCCACATCTGCCAGGGTGACGATATCGCGGTCATCGCCAGGGTGACGACGCCCATCGAGGTGTCGGAAAACACCATCAAGATATTGCAGAGCGCCGCTGGCTCGGAGAAAGAGACCGGCGGTTCCGACTGCCAGGCGAGCATCGATTCGGCGGTTTGGGGCTATGTCATTTCCAGCAACGGAGATCGAATCTCGATCACCAATCCAGGCGGCGTTCCCTCTACCTTCCAATTGGCCCGCCAAGATGTGGCGGATGACGCAACCCTGCCGGTCAGTGTGTATGGCATCTGGCTGCTGCCGGTGCATCAGGAACACGGCAATACGGTCCAGATCAAACTGATTTTCTACGAGAGTGCGAGCCCGGGTCGGGGAAATCTCCGTCAGATATCGACCTGCTCCAAAGCGAACGATAGCGTCCTGTCGCAGGTCGATTCGACATTTAAAATCAACAAGGACCAAATCACTATCTTGGAGGCGGCTTCTCATGCGGTGCGCAATGGTCCTATCAGTTGTCTAGCAACGATTGCTGCCGGCACATTGCACTATGTAGTTTCTCCGGAGGGTGGGACGATGGTCCTGTCAAAGCCCGGCGCGTCGCCGATTACTCTCACCCGTGAGCGCTAACCCAGGGTACAGAATTCCTGGTGCCTCGACGGGGTGGGTGGCGCTAGACTGGCGTCTGGGGAGGTCACGCCGTTGCCTGGTCCGATTTGCCGCTGGCGGACGTGGGAAATATGATTCGAAGTGGACTGTGCAGGGACGGCGGAAGCCCCCCGCATTTCCGCAATTCGGTAACCGATACATTCCTCGCCGGGATGGCGAAATTGGCAGACGCAGCGGACTTAAAATCCGCGGACCCGAAAGGGTTGTGGGGGTTCGAGTCCCCCTCTCGGCACCACCTAACTTAGTGTTGTTTACTGCCTTATCGTTGTGTTTTGTTCCGCGGCGTATCTGTTTGAAGACTGCTACTGGTCCCTCAATGTGACCCATCACGGGTATGGTTGAGATTGTTCCCGGATGGAGCCGGGGAGACTGCTGGCAGGGCATTCGTTATCTGCAGAAGACCACCGAGCTGGCGGCTGATGCGGAGCGCAAATCTATCTTGGCAAAGTGAAAAACGTAGTCATCAATCCAATCTTCCAGCCGAAGAGTAAGAGGCCGGTGCCTGGCCGCATTGGGTATGAGTTCCTATTCGCCCCCTCTTGCAAGAGATCGCCAGGAGGCTTCTCGGGCAATCAGGTTAAAGCCCAGATCGATGCGCGGATCTTGCGAAGCCGGAGCCGGTAGACGCTTGAGGGTCTGCGCGGTGTCCAAGGCGTCGCGGAATTGCGTGGCCTCGCGCTGGGCTCGCGCTAGCCTCAGCCCGTACTCAAGGTTGTCGGGAAAGAAGACGAACAGTGCGCTGTACGCGGTGATCGCTTCTTTCCATTGGCGCGCGGCTTGGTGATACCGCCCTTCGATCAGCAGCCGCTGTTCACGGCCCAGCTTCCCCGACAATTCATACGATGTCTTGGCCTCCTGCTCAGCCCGCTCGTCGTAACCCAGCGTGAGCCATGCCTCGGCCAGAGCGGAATGCGCCAAGGCGAATTGCGGATCGGCTTTCACCGCCTGCTCCAGCAGGTCGCGCGCTCCCAGGGCGTCGAAGTTGTGCAACTTGTCGATGCCCTCCGCGTAGAGCCGCAACGCGGTTAGATCGGAGGTCATGGAAGATTTTCCCTTCGCCAGTTCGGCGGCGGTCGCCGACTCGACGCCGAGGTCCTGCCGCACCTCCGCGCCCATGCGCGCGATTAGGTCGAACAGACCCGCGGCATTGCGGCAGCGATGGGGCATATCCGAATGGCCCATTGGTATTCGACGCTAACGGGAATCTTTACGGAACGGCATCGGCCGGTGGCAATACTGGCGGAAATTGTCCCGCCGCCGGCTGCGGTGTTGTCTTCGAGATAACACCCAACTAAATTGCCGACATTCCGCAGGGCCGACATGCTGCCTTGATGTCGGCCTTTTTTGTTATTAGAGCATGGCGGTTCGTCGTCAAGAACGGGGAAACTGTGGACATTCAGACAGCCTTACAAGATCGCGACGCGATTCTGCAAGCTCTCGCAAGGTTGTGTAATAAGCGGTGCGCCGCCTGTGCTAAAGTCCGCTAACATAGCAAGTGTTGTGTGGGGATGGGGACCCGCTAGTAGATTGCAGGGGAGCGCGGTCCCGTCCGCAGACGGGAGATCGTATTGTGATCAACTTCGCGGGTGGAAAACAGTTTGACGCTTATGCTCAACTCCAAGTCAAGACCTGGCGGCCGCAGAGAAGGGTCATCTCCCTGTTGCTTGTTCTTCTACTGCCTACGGCGCTAGGCGCTAGGTTAACGCCGACAGCGGGGGCGGGCCTAAATGCATCTATGCCGCCAAGCGGCACGGGGACGCCGAGCGTCATCGTGTTTTCACCCAGCGCGGTGATGCTGAATAATCCAGCCAACCCGGGCGCGCCCGGCGCACCCACTACGTTCACCGTCAACCTGACCGCCTATGATTCCAACGGCAACGTATTGCCACCGACAACGGCCAATCCGCTGCACGTCAACGTCTATGGCGCACCCAAGGGCGTGATTACCCCGGTCGAAACTGAACTTACCTCGGGGACAGCGGTGCAATTCACTTACAACGGAGGGTATTTTCCCAACAACATGGAAGTTGCCTCCTGGATCAACGAGCCCTCGGTGGGAGCAGCGCTGGGAACAACCTTATTTGTACAGCAGAACCGGCCGGCGTGTACCGGATCCAACAACTTCGATCTGGCCATGGTCTCCACCGTACCTGACGCGATAAGGGTGAAAGCAGTAGTGGGCGCGGACAATCCCCAGGGTGGGGACTTCAAGATTTTTACCATCGATACCGGATCGCTGGGAGTGCTGGTGACCAAGCAGAGTCTGGTGATAGGTCCCAACGTCCATGGTCCCGGGGCCGCGGGACAGAAGTTCTATGACAGCAGCGGCTACATTTTCACCGGTAATTACTACCTGGCGCCAGTCAGCGTGGAACTAAGCGATGGTACTTACGTGCAGACCAATCCTATTCTGGTGCTGGCAATCGATGGCGTGCATTGCGACATTTCGTACACGCAATGTAAGAAACCAACCCACGCCGACCTTCACTACCTTGGCGTGGGCTTCGATCGCAACAGTACGACAACCGACGACCTGTTCGATTCACCCTCGGAAAATGCCTTCCTACAGCTCACCGATCCGCCAAACGTCACTTACATCAATCAGGGATACATTCTGTCCACCGTGGGCGTGACGCTGGGTATAACGGCAGCCAATTCGAGCGGCTTCAACTTGCTTCAGCTCGACACCAATAGCGATGGCGTTCCCGGCGATTGGAATGCCATCCCCGGTTGTTACGGGTTCCCGAAGCTTCCAGGCAGTCCGCAATTTTGCGGAAATCTGCTGCTCGACGTGGGCATAGATCAGATGTATATCGACGCACCATCTGACGAATGGCCCCCGCTGGCCGACGGCTCGCAGCACCTCGTCCCCGATAAAGTCCGGATGAATATTCAGGCTGGCTTACCGGGTCAGCCACCAGTAATGAGTTACGGTTTTAAGGCGGTGCAGCCCCCGGAACAGCCCACGGGACCGACCCCAACCTACGTCAAGTGGGAGAACAAACCCACTATATTCGTCAACACCGGCCGCCGGGCATTGTTTAAGTTCAACTACCTCTACTCGGGCCAATGCGGCGAGGCTGGTTTCCAACCGGTCACAAATTGAAGTGGCGAGAGAAACCGTCGTGGAACAAGACTATAAGGTTGCCAGGCGCCGCCAGCCTCAGGAGCGCACCTGAGCGAGGATGGAGTGGACGACGTTGAGAGTGTGCTGCGAGGAGAGGATTTCTTTGAGCTTGTCTTTGAATTCGCTCTCGGAGGTCAGCTGCGTGGTAGTGTTCAGATGCCTGAGGATGAGTGGATAGAAGTTGATGCCGTGGGAAACCTGGAAGAGTTCGAAGGTATAGTTGAGCGTAGGAGCAACAATATAGAAATAATGGACGAACAGGCTTCCGGAAGTCTGAGTGACGACCTCGCCGGTTACCAGCTGCTTAGTCTTTTCGCCCAACAGTGCCGCTTGTTCTTTAAGGATGGTAACCGGCGTAATTAGGTTGGCGTCGGCGATGTTCTCGGGCCAAAGATCGTCAGGGTTGGACATGAAGCCTCCAGAAATTCTTCTCTTGCACTGGGGAGCCGCAGGTCCCTCGACTCCGCTGCGCTCCGCTCGGGATGACAAAACAAATTAGTCCGACCATCAGAAATTCAGTTCCAGCAGCACCGGCAGATGGTCAGAGGCCATCGTCTTGTCGGGCCGGCCGTCGTCTTCGAGCAGCGAATAACCGTGCACCTCAGTAAGGATGCGGACGTGCTCATGGGCAAAGCCGTCCAGCAGATCGGGGCGCAGCAGCACCTGGTCAAAGATGTTCCAAAAATAACAAACCGGCTCGCCATTTTCGAAGTAGAAAGTTCCGCCGCTGTTGCCGCTATCGCCCAGATGACTCCACATAGGATTGTAGAAGAACTTGTATTTCTGCTTTTGCACGGTGCGGGTGAGGCGGGCGGCGACGCGGCGGTCCATGACGGCGTGCAGACCTCCGCGGGCAGCGACCATGCCGCTCTCGAAAGGATTCATGTTGAGATCGCCCAGCAGTATGGTGCGCTGATGGCCCTCGCGCCGCTCGACTTCGTCGATCATGGCGGCCAGGTGCACCGACTCGAAGACCTGGTCGGCGTCGGAATAGTTTAGTTTGCTGGGCAGATGGGCGGCGGCGACCAGGATGGGCTGGCGCGCGGGCAGTTGGAGGCGGCGAATGGAGATGCGATGGCTCTCGAACAGCGGGGTGAGGAAGCGCGCGTTGAAACGGGTGAAGAAGACGAGGTGGCCGCAGTTGCCGGGCGCGTAGTGGTAGTCGGAGGAGTCGGCGTTGAGCTGTTCCAGCAGTTGCGCCGGCGGGATACGGCACTCGGCGAGGATGAGGACGTCGGCATCCTCCTGACGGGCGAGGTTGTGGACGAAGCCGGGAATCTCGCGCTTGTTCAGATTCCAGAAGAGGAAGCGAGGCATAGAAAACCAGTAGTCAGTAGTCGGTGGTCAGTGGTGCGTTGTCAGTCTATACCTAGCTTGGATTGGACTCGTTGGGTGCTTCGGTTAGCGTCCGTCTTTTGGACGCTAACCGGGGCAGGGGAGAGTTCGGTCTGACCCATCACTTCAGACCGCGCGACAGTCACCCAGGTTAGCCCAAAGGAGGGGCGAACCCTTCGACAAGCTCAGGGCAGGCTCTGGGACACCAAGGCTGGGATTTATGTGGCTCGCTCGTGATTCAAGGCCAGGAGGCGCTGCAGGATTTCCGAATCGGTCAAGGTCGCGGGCCACCCATAGGCGGCCGCGACGGCTTCGTCGAGTTTGCGATGGGCATCGGCTAGCCATGCGGGCCGAGCGTTGTAGAGCTTGGTAAGCGTGCGGTCGACGAGTTCCTTTTGGGACGCGCCGGGCGGATTCAGCCAGGCGTCGCGCTTCTCGACTAACTCTTTTGCCGCCGCCGCGATGGCCTGCACGCGTGGGTCGT
>Ga0182016_10002822_pt1 | contig 20090 bp, 21 predicted proteins | sample 712S2MmetaG_FD_120491 | JGI IMG/M metagenome (GOLD analysis project Ga0182016, IMG submission 120491) | Permafrost microbial communities from Stordalen Mire, Sweden - 712S2M metaG | ecosystem: Environmental > Terrestrial > Soil > Wetlands > Permafrost | place: Sweden: Stordalen | collected... | reverse complement strand
GGGCTGGCCGACGGCGTTGTCGTTGCGCATGTAACTCATGTGGAATTCGTTGAGCGAATTGGAGCCGAAGGTGGCGGTATGGGCGAGGCTGGCGAGTTGGGCGCGGCCGGCGCTGGTGGCGTTGAAGCCCGGGACGTTGGCTCCGCCAGTGCCGGTGGGATAGGGATTGTCGAGGGAATAGCCGTCGAGGAAGTAGTAGGCGGTGAGGGTACCCTTGCCGTGGGTCCAGTCGGCGCGGATGGCGCCTTTGTCGTCAGATAAGGTTTGCGCCTGAGCGGAGGTGGCAAAGAGGGCAAGGCCGGCGTTAGGTTGCGGAATGTAGGTGAGGAGGTTGTTGGCGGGGGCGGACCAGGCGGATTGCGGGATGTTGCCGTCAGGGAAGACTACGGAATAGGGTTCGCCTGTCAAGACGGTGCGGCCCAGGCGGGCGCTGAGGAGCGATGCCCAGTAGGGGCCGCTGACCTGACCGGTGAGCGGGTTCTGGCTGAAGTCGCCACCTCGCTCTGCGAGGGACGGAACTGCGATGTTGCCGGTGTCAATTCCCTCGGTGAGGCGCGTTCCCTGGTAATCGACGAAGAGGGTCAGACTTTTGGAGTGGAAGGGTGTGCCGCCTAGGGTGCCACCAAACTGGTTTTGCCGGTAGGCGGCTCGGTCCTGGGAAAAGTAGTTGCGCGCATCCAGAGCGGTGTTGCGGAGGAACTCAAATGCTGAACCGTGGAGTTTGGCGGTTCCGGACTTGGTGTTGACGAGCACCTGGCCGCCGCTGGAGTTGCCGTATTCGGCGTCGAAGTTGGAAGTGAGGACGCGGAAGGTGTCGATGGAGTCGAGGTTGGGCAAGATGGAGGTGCCCATGTTGACGTCTTCTTCGACATCGCTGCCGTTGACGCGAAAGCCGTTGGTGGTTTCGCGCTGGCCGCTGATGGAGAGGCTGCCGGGGTTGGCATCGCCAGAGGGCGGAGTTGAGGCTACGCCGGTCATGATGACTGCGCCGGGCTGGGCAGTATTTTGGGGAACGATGCCGGGCTGAACTGCCATGAGGTCAGTGAAGCTGCGGCCGTTGAGGGGCACGGCTTCGATCTTTTTCATATCCAGCGATTCGCCAAGCTGGGTGCTGGTGGTCTCGGCGGCGAGCGCGTCCGCGGTGACCTCGACGGTCTGACTGTTTGTTGCGATGGCCAGGGCGATGTCGAGGATCGAAGTGGGAGCGTCTGCTGTGAGAACAACCTGAGCCTGGTACGGGGCAAAGCCGCTGACGTTGATCTCGAGTTGCCAGGCGCCGGGGGCTGGGAGGGTAACGTGAAACGCGCCTCGCTCGTCGGTCTGGGTTGAGCGCGTCAGGTCCGTGCGGGGCTGGTTAGTTGCGGGCTGGCGAAGGGTGACGGCGGCTCCGGGGATGAGTGCGCCGGTTGAGTCGTGGACTACTCCATTGGATTGCCATGACTGCGCAGGCAGGGATTGAACGCCGAGACAACAGAAAAAGAGAAGGTGTGGAATGAGGGCTGGAGAGTATTTCACATAAATTCCTTGTGGCTTGAAGCCGGGTAAGAGAATGCCGACCAATTTGGTCTTCATTTAATATACGACAAATTAGGTCGGGGTTCTTTGCAGTGATATGGGTCACACCATATGGTGGAGGGGTGCGGGGCAGGTCCCTTTGAGTTGGCAGCCGAAAGGCATCGTCAGGTCTGCGTTTTGGCTGGCAGGTGGTCGGCTATCCTCTTAGCCCGCCCACTCAACGCGATGAGACTGAGATGAATGGTGCACAGCCAGCTCGAGATGATGCTGCTTGTCGAGTGAAAATCAATAAACTTTACAAACATGCTTGACATACTTAAGTTAATTTACTATTCTTCTGTATGTAATTGATAAACGGGAGCGAGAAGCGATGGATCACGAGGGCAAGGGCAACTCCGATTGGCAGGACCTTTTGCGTATGTCACAGGGTTCGGCGCTGGTGGTGGAGCGGGTTAGGCTACCGGAAAAGGGAGTGGCGATTGAGGGGAGCTTTACGCTGCCGGAGTTGGCGCGGCTGAGCTTGGAGGACCAGGTATTTGTGACGGCGTTCGTGCGATCGCATGGGTCGATCAAGGAGATGGAGCAGGTTTTTGGGGTGAGCTACCCGACGATCAAAGCTCGGCTGAATCGGATTTCGGGGCAACTGCAGTTTATTGAAACGAACCCTTCGCCATCGCGGGCCGAAGTGCTGGAGCGGCTGAAGAGCGGGGAGATCACGGCGGACGAGGCTATCAGGGTACTGGAGGAGATGAAATGACTCCGAATTTTGCGGTTGTGGGGATTGATGCGCCGGGGTTTCATTGGCCGCGGATCTGGTTGCCGGTGTTCCTGTTGTGGATTCCGGCGATTCTGTTGGCACCGCTTGTGCTGCTGGTTTTGGCAGTTGTTTGCTTCCTGGGTCGGGTCGGCTTTTTCAGGACGGTCGCGGTGCTGTGGGGGATTTTGTGCAGCCTGCCGGGGACGGATGTGCGGGTGCAGGCGGATGGGACGAACATCGTGGTTCGAATTTTGTAGCTAAATCTTGCAGGGGGATGCGATGGAGAGGGATCGGCGGAGAGTGTATCAACTTTTGATGATGGGCCGGATAACGCCGGCCGAGGCGGAGCGACTGATGATGGCGTGGCAAACGAGCCGGGAGAGCGCATGGATTCTTGCGGGATGTATTGGGGTCTCACTGGCGGCACAGTTGAGGGTGGGTGAGGCATTGCCAGCGGTGGTGCATTTGGCGCGGACGTTTTGGGCGACAGAGTGGATTCATGTGGGGTTGGCGATGGTAATGAAATTTGGAGGAGGATTGCGATGAATGAGAATCGGAGACAGATATTGGAGATGCTGGCGGCAGGGAAGCTGACTGCGGATGAGGCGGAGCGGTTGCTTGCGGCGATTGACGATCCGCCGGCGGCAAACACGGCGGGTCCGGGGGCTGCGCCGCAGCGAATGAAGACCAAGGCAAAGTATCTGCGCGTGCTGGTGGAGTCGCCCGACCACGGGCAGCCGACAACGGTGAATGTGCGGGTGCCGATGCAACTGCTGTATGCGGGAGTGCGTCTGGCGAGCTTGATTCCGGCGCAGGCGCACGACAAGCTTGACGAGGAGTTGAGCCGCCACGGAGTTCCGTTGACTCTGTCGCAGATCAAGCCGGAGAACCTGGAGGAGTTGATCGACCACCTGGAGGATTTGACGGTGGATGTGGACGCGAAGAATGACGGGACGAAGGTAAGGGTGTTTTGTGAGTGAGGCAGTGGACAGTGAACAGTTCACAGTTCCGGGGCTCCCATGTCTGAGAAGCGAGTCCTCAAGCACCCGCCGGGTTGGAGCCGAGAAGAAGTCTTATTGGACTCCGCGGCGGAGGGTTTTTTGCATTGGAACGACCTGAACGGTGACGTCGCGGACTTCAGAGAGGAAGCGATTGAGCACTGAACCGTGGAGGAGAATGTTCCAGCGCGAGCGGATGGGCTGGCCGAAGACGACGTGGGAGATGTTCTCCTGCTGAGCGAATCGGATGAGTGCGTCGGAGACGTTGCGGTCCACTAGATTGACGACGGTTGCGCCGAGGTCTTTGGCCATCTTCTGGTATTCCTCGAGGCGGTGAAATGCTTCGGGATCGTCGTGGCCCTTTTCGTTGGGGCGGGTGACGTAGACGGCATACCAGTTGCCGGAGAGCCGGCCGGCAATTCGAGCGCCGATGCGGAGAAGGCGCTCAGAACCGGGCCGGGCGCTGAAACATACCATGACTTTCTCGGGGATGTGGGCTTGTTCGAGGCCCTGGGTGCGGCGATACTCGGCCGCGCGTGAGCTGACCTGTTCGGCAGTGGTGCGGAGGGCGAGCTCGCGAAGGAGATTGAGGTTGCCCTTGCGGAAGAAGTTGGCGAGGGACTGCTCGACTTTTTCCTTGGCGTAGATTTTGCCTTCGCGGAGGCGGGTGCGGAGCTCTTCGACGGTAACGTCGACGTTGACGACTTCGTCGGCGCGCTTGAGAAAGCTGTCGGGAACGGTTTCTCGAATGGTGGTGCTGGCCGAGCGGTTGACGGCGTCGTTGAGGGTTTCCAGGTGCTGGATGTTGACGGCCGTCATGACGTTGATGCCGGCGTCAAGGAGTTCGAGCACGTCTTCGTAACGCTTACGATTTTTGCTGCCGGGAACGTTGGTGTGGGCTAGCTCGTCGACGACGACGGTATTGGGATGGCGGGCAATGATGGCGTCAACGTCCATCTCCTTGAGGCTGACGCCGCGATAAGGGATGACGCGCTGGGGGATGATTTCGAGGTCACGGATGCGAGCTTCAGTTTCTGCACGGCCGTGGGTTTCAACAAGGCCGATCACGACATCGACGCCCTGCTGATGAAACATGCGGTAGGCGTCGTTGATCATGTCATAGGTTTTTCCGACGCCGGGAGCGGCTCCGATGTAGACGCGGAGTTTTGCGGGCTCTTTTATTTGCTCGAGCTTGATCTCAGCCATGGGTTAGCCCACCTCGACCGGATGATGGAGCGCTTCAACCGAGGCGATCGGGAGGGTGAAGCGGAAGGCGGTGCCGTGGCCAAAGCGGCTCTCGACGGCGATCTGTCCGCCGAGAGATTCGACGAGGCGGCGTACCAGAGCGAGGCCGAGGCCCGAGCCGCTCTCAGAGAAGGGATTGAAGCGATCGAAGATGGTGCTGAGGCGCTCGGCTTCGATGCCGCGGCCGGTGTCGCGCACGGTGAACTGGACGAAGTCTTTGATCTCTTCGGCAGCGAGGAGGACTTCGCCGTCCTGGGGTGTGTAGCGCAGGGCATTGACGAGCAGGTTATCGAGGATGGAGCGGAGCGCGCGTCGATCGGCATTGACAACGGACAAATCAGCGTAGGCATTGATTTCAACGCGGATGTGCTTTTGAGCAGCCTCGTCGCAATGGCGATCGCGGGCCTCAGTGAGGGCCTGGAGTGGGCGCAGGCGCTCGAGCTTGAGTTCGCGCTTGCCGGTGTCGAGCTCGGCAACTTCGATGAGGTCACCCATGATTTCGTTGAGCTTTTCGGCTTCGGTGGAGGCGTGGACGGCTAGCTCGGATTGGAGAGGTTCGAGCGGGCCGCCAAACCCCTGATTGAGGGCGTAGAGGCCGCGACGGAGCTGGAGAAGTGGATCGCGAAGCTTGCGTGAGGCGACGGTGATGAATTGAGTCTTGAAGCGGTCGATGTCCTGGAGGCTGGTGACGTCTTCAAGGGTGGTGACGGTGCCAAGCAGGCGGCCTTCCGCATCGCGCATGGGGGTGGTGCGGAGGCGATAGCTTCGTTGGCGGTCGCCGATGCGCATGGGCAGCATGGCAGCATCGTCTTCTTCGGCAAAGGCTTTTTGGATGGAGACAGCATTGCGGATGGCGCTGAGGATTTTTTCTCCACCGGGGGTAGTGGCGAGGGCCATGCGGTCGTCTGCTGCTCCTCCGAGGAGCTCGCGTGCGGCCTGATTGAGCTTGAGGATTCCGCCCTTGGCGTCAGTAACAATGATGGGCTCAAAGATGGATTGGAGGACGGCGTCGGAGAGCTGGAACTCCATTTGCCTACGGCCTGCTTCGGAATCGCGAAGATCGCGGAGACGCATGGCGAGTCGGCCTAGCTCGACGGCAATCTCGCCAAATTGGTCGCGACTGCTCCATTCAACACGGTGCTCGAGGTTGCCCTGGGCAATTTTACGGGCATCGCGGGCCAGGATACGGATGGGATGCTGGACGGCGATGACGGTGGCAACAGCGATGAGGATGGCGGCAGCGCCGAAGATCCATGCGATTCCAGCGAGGCCGGCGGCGGCGAGCGCGCGATGGGCGAGGATCAGCAGTCCAAAGACAAGCCCGGCCAGGAGGGCGCAGCCGAGAATCAGACGCTGGAAGAGGTTGAGCATGAACCGGCCTCCACGCCGGGCAAAAGACTTGTTGGAATGCGTTTCTATTCTTGCCGATGTGGATGGAATTCGCAAAGTGGGGCCGTGGAGGGCGGGAGTTGGTGCAGGTTTCTCACCCATTCGGGGTGAAACTGCGAAAGGATGGGGCATGGATTCCCACCCATTCATCGCGATGGGGCTGCGATGAATGGAGCACAATTCTGGAATGGGGCAGGCAACTGGGGTTTCACGATAGGCTGGTAAGACCTTTGAGACGTGGACGAGGAAGGGAAGCATGAGCGAGGAGAAAGTCGCGGAGAATCGGCGCAGCGATATTGTGTTTGCGTTTGGGTTGTTGCTGGCGGGGTATGTGGCGTGGCTGGTGCGCGATGTGCTGGTGCTGCTTTATGTGAGCGCCCTGTTTGCGGTGGCGCTGACGCCGCTGGTGCAGGCGGTGTCGGGGTTGAAGTTGGGGAAATGGCAGCCGTTCAAGGGGATTGGGCTGCTGGTGTTGCTGTTGGGGGCGGGAGGGGGGCTGGCGCTGTTTGCATTTCTGGCGCTGCCGCCGGTGATCAGCGATTTGCAGTCGTTTGCTCAGGAGTTGCCGACGCGGCTGCCAGCGGTATTGGCGCAGGTGAAGAGACTGGGAGTTCTGCAAGGGCCGCAGGCTGCGGCGACCATCGCGAAGATGCAGGATATGGTGAGCAACGCGGCGACCTCTCTGCTTTATTCGGCCAAGGACTGGGCGGGCAAACTCTTCGATGTGGTGATGGGGATTGTGCTGACGATTTACTTCATTCTGGAGGGGGATCAGGCATACGCGTGGTTTTTGTCGCTTGTGCATCCTGAGCAGCGGGGACGGCTGGACGGTGCGCTGCGACGGGCAGAGACGCGGATGGCGAGTTGGCTGGTGGGGCAAGGTAGCCTGATGCTGATTCTGGGGGTGGTGAGCACGATTGTGTATGTGAGCCTGGGGGTGAGGTATGCCTATGCGCTGGGATTTTTGACGGGGCTGTTGAACATTATTCCGGTGGTGGGGGCAGCGGTGTGTGTTGGGCTGGCTCTGCTGGTGGCGGCGATTGACTCGTGGGGCAGGGTGATTGGGGTTGCGGTGTTTTACGTGATCTACCTGAACTTGGAGAACTCGTTCCTGGTGCCGCGGATCATGACGTCGCGGGTGAATCTGCCGGGCTGGGCGATTCTGGTGGCGTTGCTGATTGGGTCGGCGCTGGAGGGGGTTTTGGGGGCGATGGTGTCAGTGCCGACGGCGGTGCTGGTGGCGGTGTTGCTGGATGAGTATTTGGTGAAGAGGGAGGGGACTGGGGACCAGGCAATAGGGACTGGGCAATAGGGCTAGAGGGTTTCTGCCATTTCGTTGAGGATTTGGGAGGCGGCTTGGGCGGGGTCGGCGGCCTGGGTGATGGGGCGGCCGACGACGAGATAGCTGGCGCCGAGGCGGAGGGTTTCAGCGGGGGTGCTGACGCGTTTTTGGTCGCCGAGGTCGGTGCCGGCAGGGCGGATTCCGGGGACGACGAGGATGGCGTCAGGGCCGGCTAGGGCTCGGATGGCACCGACCTCTTGCGGGGAACACACGAAGCCGTTAATGCCCGCATCGAGGCCCATTCGGGCGAGGAGGAAAGCCTGGTCGCTGGGGGAGCGGTCGTAGCCGATGGCGTGGGCTTGAGCCTGATCGATGCTGGTGAGCATGGTGACAGCGAGAAGTTGGGGCGGGTTGGTTAGATCAGCGAGCGCGGTGTGGGCGGCGATGAGCATGGCTGGGCCGCCGGAGGCATGGATGGTGAGCATGTTGACGCCGAGGGCAGCGGCGGAGCGGACTGCGCCGGCGACGGTGTTGGGGATGTCGTGGAATTTGAGGTCGAGGAAGACGGAGTGGCCGCGGTGGATGAGGGGTTCTAGAACGGCGGGGCCGGCAGCGGTGAATAGCTCGAGGCCAACCTTGAACCAGAGACATGTGCCGTCGAGTTTGGAAACAAGTGCGGCGGCGGCGGCGGCGTCGGGAACGTCGAGGGCGACGATGAGTCTTTCGCGGGCGAGCTGGAGCCGATTGACTGGCGATGGGGCGGATATGGCCGGGGCTGCGGCAGGGGTGGCGAAGATTGGGTTCATGCGCTCTGGAATTGGCATGGCTTTATGGTAAAGCAGAACGCATTCCGGAGGCGCGAGAGAGAACCAGCCTTGAGTGAAGCAGCATTCAGGTGAATCAGGCTCCGGCGGCAATGTCCCGGGGGTCGATGGGGAGGAGCTTCTCCTGATCCCCTTGTGGCAGGAAGCGGCAGAGGTAGTCGATTGGATCGTCGGCTTCAGCCATCTGCCGGAGGTGATACTTCCAGACGTCGGGCTTGATGGTGCGGCGGGTGAAGGGCTTGCGAGTGACCTGGATGATTTCCCCGGCGGAGGTGACGCGCGGGTAGGTGATGGAAGGGACTTTGAAGCTGATGTGAGCGCCGGTGCGCCAGAAGCAGCGGGCGAATTCATGAGAGAAGATGAGCGTGTAGTAGCGCCCTTCAGAGGCGAGGAGGGTTAGCGCCTGATCGGCGCCATCCCAGCCGGGACGAACGTGGGAGACGAACCAGCGGCGGAACTCGAATCCGTTAAACTGTGCCTGGTTGAGAAGCAAACTCAGTAATTCTTTCCGATTCATTTCAGCAGACCTCTTGACTGGTTGTGAAGAGTTCGGGAAAAAACGCGCATAGCGCAAAGAGAGCCCTGGTAAGAGTGCGATCGGTAGAGTGGTTCATTGTGTGTAACGTGAAAGGGTGGGGAGTTTCCTTTTGGTGGGGTTGAGAAAGTTGGTACGTGTCGTGGAACTGGGGATCTGAGGATGCGAATGGGCAGGACGAAGGAATGCATGTGTGGGGTGGTGCTGGCGATGCTGGCGTCAGCGGCTTGGGCTGGCGAGCTACATACCAATCCGCTGAATCGCGATCCGCTGGTGAAAGAAGCTTATGTACACTTTTACGATTTGGATTACCCCGGTGCGGTGGAGAGATTTGAGCGGTTTCATGAGGCGCATCCGGGCGATCCGCAGGCGACGGCGATGCTGCTGGACGCAATTATTTTTCAGGAGCTATATCGCGAGGACCTGCTGGACACGACGTTCTATGCAAACGACGGCTTTCTGACTGGAAAGCACGTGACCGAGGAAGACGCGAAGACGCGGGACCGCATCATGGCGCTGTCGGATGAGGCGATTCGCGAGGCGGACGGGCGGTTGGCGAAGAATCCTGATGATGTGGATGCGCTGTATGCGCGGGGGTGGGTGCGGGCGCTGACATGCGCGTATGTGGCGATGGTGGAGCGGGCTTATTGGCGGGGGTTTCGTCTGGCGACGGGTGCGAAGGACGATCATGAGCGGGTGTTGCAGCTCGATCCGGCGTACGTGGACGCGAAGCTAGTGGTTGGTGTCTATCACTACGTGGTGGGGGCGCTGCCTTTCGCGTTCAAGCTGCTGATTGGGTTTGCGGGGGTAACGGGGTCGAAGAGCAAGGGGCTGGAGACGCTGACGGACGATGGGAGCCGCGGGATAATGACCAACGTGGAGGCGCGGACGACGATTTGTCTGTTTCTGCGGCGGGAGGGGCGCTATAAGGAAGCGATCCAGGTGGTGGAGAAGCTGAAGGCGGAGTATCCGCGGAATTATTTGTTCTGGCTGGAGGATGCGAATCTGCGGAAGGATGCGGGCGAGGGGATGGGCGCGGTGACGGCGTACAGGGAGATCATTGCGGCCAATGCGAGGCCGGAATATTTTGCGGGGGCGCGGATGGAGCTGACTTACTTTGGGCTGGGGGATGCGTTGCGCGGGCAGAGGCATTATGGGGAGGCGGCGCAGTCGTATGAGCAGGCTGGGTGGACGCCGGGCACGGGGAGAGAGCTGAAGGTGCGGTCTCTGCTGGGGGCGGGGGAATGTCATGATGCAAATGGGGAGCGGGAGTTGGCGGTTAGGGATTACAAGGCGGCGATCGATGCAGGGCCGAATACGTCGCGGGCCGATGTTGCGCGGAAGAGATTGAGGGAGCCTTACAGGCCGTCGTGAGGGGTTGGTTGGGGAACAGAAACATGGCGAGATTCGTACGGATTGAGAGAAGCTATAGTGACTGGGAGGGATAAGAGATGGCAGTATATTGCAACCAATGCGGAACGGTGCTGCCGCATAGCGCGCGATTCTGCTCGAAGTGCGGGGCTGGCGTTCCGGCGGCGGTATATGGAATGCCGACGAAGCGGCTGGTGAGGCCGCTGATGGGCCGGCAGATTGCGGGTGTGTGCGCTGGACTGTCGCAGACGTATGGGTGGGATGTGGCGGTGGTGCGAATCATTACAGTACTGGGGGCGCTTTTTTCAGGCGGGATGATTGCGGTGGCGTACCTGGCGTGCTGGATTGGGATTCCGGAGGAGCCGATTCAGGTGCCGGGGGTTTACCCGCCGAGTGTGTGAAGGCGAGTGTGAGATTGAGTGTGTGAAGGACGGCGAGCAGAATAGGGCTAGGGAGATGGGTGCAGATAGGTCAAGCGGCAGGAAGTTATCAGGCATGCGGGAGTTTGAAGGTGCGCGACTGAACTATCTTGTCGGCTGGCACGGGCCGCCGATTGTGTTCCTGGGGCCAACGCCATTTGACATGGGCTTTTGGACGCCGATGATTCTCCCACTCCGGGAGAAAGTTGGCGACTATCGGCAGATCTTTGTCGATATGCGCGGTCATGGAGGGTCGGAGCTGGGAACGAATCTGCCGGTTGGCGGGTTTGCGCGGGTGCCAGATGCGCCTGTGCTTTCGATATCGCAATTGGCTCGCGATGTGATTGAAGTGGCAAGCACGCAACTGCAAAGTGCGGTATTCGTAGGCTGCTCGATTGGCGGGTATGTTGCGCTCGAGATCTGGCGCACGAGACCAGAGATAGTGAAAGCGCTGGCGTTTATTTGCTCCAAGGCGCAGGCCGATTCCGAAACCGATCTTGCGCGGAGGGCTGGAATAATTGCCCGAGCGCGCGCAGGCGAGACATCCATGTTGTTGGATGGGATGGCGCAGACGCTGCTCGGCGCGACGGCACGGGAACAGAGGCCGCACCTGGTGCCGGAAGTGCGAAACCGAATGGTCATCACTCCAGAAGCATTGGTGGCGGTGCAGGCGGGGTTGGCAACGCGCCAGGATTCAATGCCGACAGTGGCAACTATTGACGTGCCGGTGCTCGCTATTGCGGGTGGGGAGGACTTGTCGGCGAAGCCGACAGATGTGGAGGCGTTCAAGGCTGCTCCGGGAGGATGCGAGTTTCATGTTATTCCAGATGCAGGACATTTAGCGGCGTATGAGAAGCCAGAAGAAGTGTTGGTAATCTTTGGGGAGTGGCTTGGTCGAGTGACGAGCTAGAGAACGACGGGATGCCGGGCCGAGTCGTAGCGGTCGGCGGTGGCGATTAGCTCTTCGATGGCAGCGACGGAGCGGATGCCGCCGCGAGCGCCGGAGTACATGCAGTTCATGGCGGCGGCGGCGCAGGCAAATTCCATTTGGCGTTCCAAAGGCCAGGGATTGTCAGGGCCGCCGGCGAGAAGGCCATAGATGAAGCCGGCGTGGAAGATGTCTCCTGCGCCAGTGGTGTCGACGACGGGGACTTTGAATGCTGGGGTATGGAGGAGGCGTTGGCCGTCCCAGGAGACGACGCCTTGTTCGCCGAGGGTGGCTGCGGCGAGGCGCGCGCCGTAGCGGGTGAACATTTTGTTGAGTGCAGATTCGAGGTTTGGGTCGTGCATGTGCTGGGTGGGGAAGTCGCGGCTGACGATGATGTAGTCGACACTTTCTAGGAGGGTTTCAACGCCGGGGTAGCTCTCGTCGAGGTCGGCGACGACGGGGATACTAGCTTCACGAGCCCACTGGCAGGCGAGGGTGCAGGCGGCAGTGTCGCGGCCGTCGACGTGGAGGACGCGGGCGGAGGTGATCCATTCACGCTTCAGGTCGGAGGGTTGGAGGACCATGCTCTCGTCGCGCTGGCAAAGGACGGTGCGCTCGCCTTCATCGACCATGATGAGATTTTGCAGGCTGCCTGCGCCGGGGACAGTGACGATCTTCGCGTCGACATTGGCTTGCGTGAATGCGTCGCGATGAAGGCGGGCGGCGTCGTCTTGGCCGAGCTTGCCGACGTAGCGCGTGGAGAGGCCCCAGGTGGCGCAGGCGACGACGGTGGAGGCGGCCTGACCGCCGGGCTGAAGGGCGCGCGTGGAGTACTCAACCTTGGAGCCGCGCTGGGGGAAGATGGGAAGCGAGATGAGGGTGTCGGTGGCGTTGAGGCCGACGCCGACGAGATCAACATTGGCGGGTGGAGTCACTGGGTAATTGTAAAGGGCAGCTGCCAGGGCATCCCTGGGCTGCCGCTGGAGGCCGGCCTATGAAAATCTCTGCAAAAGAAAGGATTCTTTTTTTGAAACGAATTCAATTGGGGCGCACTATCTCCTGGTAGGGAGAATTCATCGAAACAGGAGGAATTCAATGCCGATGCAATCGAGATCACGCTTCTCGGATCGCGAATCGCTGCCTTTGAAAATCGGGGTCGTACTTGCTGTGGTGTGTTTGTTGTCGAGTTGCCAGTCAACGGTGGAGTGCGGGACATGGGTTTTCACCGGCAATCCCGGCGGCGGCAATCCGGTGAGCAGCGCGTTTACCTTTAATCCTTCCACGTGCGGGAAGAATTGCAGCGTCAAGATCGACGCGATGATTCAGATGATACGAATGTACGACGCGGACGAACACGAGTTCCTCGTTGCTCAAGGAGAATCTGCTGCGTGGAGAGACGCGGACGGCTGGCAGATTGACCAACAGCCAGGACCCGGCTTCGGCTGGGCGGAGGGCTGGTACGGGCTCAACAACGACGGTACGACGTTTGCTTCCGGCTACAACACCGTCGGCGGCAACGGGACGCCCAATACATTGTTCGACGCCCCAGGAGGGCAGCCGGCTGACACCTATTTCTCTGCTGTGGACGTAGCCGCGTGCTTTCAGGGCGACAGTTGCCAGAATCGCATTCTCGGTTATTACTACTGGAGTTTCATCACGGATAGCTCGGGTAACCCGCAACCGTTCATCACTGCGCCAGCGTGGCAGGACCTGAACGTTGAGTTTCAGAGCGCCGTCTCCGCGTGGAACTCATGGGCACCCACCTCGGGCCCGGTCGGCGGCGGCACAACTGGCCAGATTCTTGTGCCGAATGCTGTTCCATTCCCAACTCTTTCCGATCTATGAGGAGGTTGCAGTGAAAGCGCAAATACTATTCGGATCGATGGTCCTCGCCGCGTGCTTTGGCGCGACTGGATGCGGTAGCGCAAAGCACGAAATGACGCCGCAGCAAACCGAGCAGCGCGCCCAGCTTGCGGATGAAGACAGCAAGGTGGCTCAAACTGCGCAAGCGTATAAGGCCATGGACAACGCGGGGCTGCTGAAGAAGCTCGGGGAGCAGAGCGCGCACAAGCGGGAGCCATTCAACTCGCTGGCATATCGCGAACTGGTGACCAGAAAAGATGTGGACCCGAAGCAGCTTGTAGCCATGGTCAACGAGAGTAAGAACGGCGATGCGCTGCTTCCTCTGCTGCTGCTGAGACAGCTTGACCAGAAGACCTATGCGCAGGTGCCGGTTGAGGTGAAGGCCAGTGTTCTGACGGACGCATTAGAGAAGTCAAAAACGTTCAATACGTGGGGGCTGCCAAACTTCTATCTCGAAGATGCATCAAAGGCACTGCTGGAGTGCGGAAAGGCCGCGTATCCGGCGCTGCGGCGCATGCTCTCTGATACTCGTCCTGCGCCTGTCTGGGGCGGCGGCAAGTTACGTGCGGCCTCGCAGCAGTATGGATATCGGCTTTGCGACTATGCGCTGTTCTTTCTCAAGAGTGAGCCGGGCCAGCCGAGCTTTGTGGAGCCGGCGGCCGCGGCTGATCGGGATGCTTTGATCAAGGCGATTGCAAAGTAGCTGGTATCGGGCTGGCAGGAGGATTTTGCCAGATTGGCAGGAGGCGAGCGGACCGGGCCATGCGCGAAAAAACGGGTAGATTCGTTGGGGATTGTGCTATTCTCCAGCCGTGCAATCCACTGCGCAAGACCTAAATTCTGACGTGATCGGGATGGGTGTTTCGCGAGCTGACGGGCGAGATGCTGTGGAGGCTCCGCGGCATTCGCTGGTGGTGCGCGTTACGCACTGGATCACAACGGTGTGCTTCTTTGCGCTGGTGATTACGGGCGCTGAAATTGTGATTTCGCATCCGCGGTTTTACTGGGGCGAGACGGGGAACGTGAACATGAAGCCGCTGTTCACGATACCGATTGCGTCGTCGCGCGATACTGTGCCGACGGGCCACGGCTACGTAATGCCGGACCAGAATGGATGGAGCCGATATCTGCACTTTGAGGCTGCATGGGTGGTGGTGCTGGCGGGGCTGGTGTATGGGATTGCGGGGCTGGTGAGCGGACACTTTCGCAAGGACCTGTGGCTGGGGCGGGGCGAGCGGAGCTGGCAGGCGTTTTGGGGTGCGATGGCGCGGTATTTTAGGCGCAGGCCGCCGAGCGAGGGCGATGCTCACTCGTACAACTTGATGCAGAAGCTTGCCTACCTCGGAGTGATCTTTGTGCTGTTTCCGCTGGTGATCTGGACGGGGTTGGCGCTGTCTCCGTCGTTTAACTCGGCGTTTCCGTTTTGGGTGGATGTGCTGGGCGGACGGCAGAGTGCGCGGACGCTGCACTTCTTTGTGTCTTGGGCGCTGGTGTTGTTTTTGGTGGTTCACGTGGGGATGGTGGTGGTGGCGGGGTTCTGGAGCCGGACGAAGGCGATGATTACTGGCAATTTGGCGCAGCCGAAGGAGCGGATATGAAGCCCATATCACGACGCAAATTAATCACGGGTGGAATTGCGGCGACGGCTGGAGTGGCAGGCCTGGCTGTGGCGGCGCGGATTGCGGGGCGGTATGGGCTGGTTCCACCGGACTGCAAGGGGATTTACGGGCCGGGCGAGACGCTGACGTATGCGGCACAACGTTTGCTGACGAGACACTCGCTGGCGCGGGAGTTTCCGCGGAGCATGATTTCGAAGATGCCTTTCAGAAATGAGACTGCGCCGCCGAGTGATGAGTTCAAACGGTTGCAGGCGGGCGATTTCAAGGAGTGGCGTCTGGCTATTGATGGGATGGTTGCACGGCCTGGGGTGTATTCGATTTCGGAGTTGAAGAGCTTGCCGATGCGGAGCCAGATTACCGAGGTGGTGTGCGAAGAGGGGTGGTCGTATGTTGCGGAGTGGATTGGGACGCCGCTGAGCGAGTTGTTGAACGCGGTCGGCGTACTGCCGCAGGCGCGGTATGTGGCGTACTTTTCGATACAGGAAGACTGGTGGGACTCGATCGACATGGCTGATGCGGGGCATCCGCAAACAGTGCTGGCTTGGGGAATGAATGACGGGGATCTGCCGGTGGGGTTTGGCGGGCCGCTGCGGCTGCGGGTGCCGCGCCAGTTAGGGTATAAGAACGTGAAGTACCTGACGCGGCTGACGGTGACGGATTCGATGAAGAAGTTTGGCAAGGGGCTGGGATCGGCGTCGCCGGAGGGCGGGTACTCGTGGTACGCGGGGATTTAGAGGCGGCGAGTCAGCGAGACGGCGAGTTAGCCGGAAGACTTGGCAGAGGCTGAAGTTGCTTTGGCAAGGGCGAGGACGGCTCCGCCGAAGTAGAGGGTGTCAAAGAAATAGTTGATGCCCTCGACGTTGGCGCCGCCGTCGGGTGTGCCGAGGGCGCTGATCAGGATGGGGCCGTAGACGATTAAGACAAGCAGGAGAGTCCAGCCGCCGAGGATGGTTGCGGCGAGGTGTGTCTTCTTGTTGAGGAGCATGAAGGCGCCGGCGGCGATGAGGATTGCGGCGGTGAGGTAGCCGATTAAGAGCTGAGCAGGGATGAATGGGGGCATGGGTAGTTCGAGGGGCACGACTGGGCGGGAGTGCGGGTGAAGTGCGTGTTGAACACCGTAGAACAAGCAGGTAATGACCAGGACGATGCGGCCTGCGGTGATGAGGATGGATTTGTATCGGCCGGACAGGGTGGTTGCGGCGAAGAGCCAGCCTCCGGCAGCGAAGGTGAGTTCGCGGAGGAGTAACGTCCAGCCGAAGCGGTCTGAGGGAGTAGAGAAAACTCCGGGGATGTCCATCATGAAGACAAAGAGGAGCATCATGAAGGCGAGAAGCAGGCCGGACCAGCGGATCAGGATTCTTGTGGCGATGCTGAGGGATGCAGCGATGAGCGCTACGCCGACGAAGTAGGCCCAGAAGAGAGGCCACGGCATGTAGGGAGGCACGATGCCGAGGACAAAGTTGACTCCCCAGATATGGAGCGCGCCAAAGACGGCCATGGGGGCGGCGAAGGCGAGGTTGGCGAGGGCTACGATTTTGTCGAGGCCGGGGGATTGAATGAGTTCGGAGCGGGCGGCCCAGAGGGCGATGACAGAAACCACGATGCCGGCCAGGGACATCGCGAGGGGGACGCGGGGGAGTTGGAAGAAGCTGGTGGCAAGAGCGGTTTGCATTTGGACCCCTGGGACGAATTCGAGGGCAAAGTTAGGCAGCATTTCTTGAGGATCGAGATTGGATTGAATTGTACGACGGGGGAGAGCTGCGAAATGCAGAAGCGGGTCCTTCGACTCACCACCCCCCGAACTGAAAAACGTTCGGGGCCCCTTTCGCTCAGGATGACAGCTTACTTTTTAAGCGCAGTTTTTGCTCTGGGGTTAGTTGAAGCGGTTGGTTTTCCAGAGTCCGTAGCCAGCGGCGAGGGCAGAGGCTACGAGGATGACGGAGAGGACGGCGAGCCAGGTGAAGTTCATGGCGAGGGTGGTGGGGACGCGGGCCTGGAGGCCGAGCCAGAGGAAGAAGCCGACGGCGATGGCGACGATCAGGTAATCCCACCAGCGGCGGGGGTCGGAGGGTGCGGAGTTGGCCGGGTTGGATGAAGGCTGAGGGATGGCGGCCTGAGCGGTGAGGATGCGGTTGTAGTTGAGGCCGTAGCGATTGCATTCGCGGAGGAGGGCGGAGTTGGTGGAGGCCTGCTCCCTGGCAGAGGCGATGGCGGTGGAGACGGCGAGAGCACCGGCGATCATGACTAGCGAGCCGAAGACGACGAGGAGGCGGTGGGGCCAGTCGGCGTGGGCCAGTTCACCGAATACGAGTGCGCCCCAGGCTAGCCCCCAGAGCTGGTTGGTGTTGGCGAGGGGGATGCCGCGGCCGATGCCGAGGTACTTGCAGGCGTACTGCTGGAAGATGTCGCCGATGACCCAGACGAAGCCGCCGAGGAAAAGCCAGAAGAGGACGTGGCGGATTTCGGGTGAGTGGAAGATCGGCGCGTTCATGCCTCCGTCGAGGGCAAGGACCAGGACGAAGCAGGTGACGAGCTCGCCGACGGTGAAGATGGTGACGAAAGAGAGCGGGCTCATGCCGCTGATGTAGGCCTTGCGGTAGGGGACGTACATGGTTCCCCAGAGGAGGCTTGCGCCGATGGCGGCGAGGATGCCGGAGAGGGCGTGGTGCGTGTGGGCGGCGGTGTCGGCCTGAAGAGTGGAGAAGCCGAGCATGATGGCGGCGGCGAGGATGGCGGTGGCGCCGAGGAGGACTTTGGCGATGGTGCGGGGCGTTGCGCCGCGGAGTTCGCCGAAGAGCAGCCAGCCCCAGAAGATGCCGACGAGGGAGTTGGCGTTCCAGAGCGGGAAGGCGATGGTGAGGCCGACGTCGCGGATGGCGAAGACGGTGAGGGTGTTGGCGACGGCCCAGAGCATGCCGGCTAGGACGGCGATGGGGATGAGATGGCGGTTGCGGCTGAGGTCGGCGAAGACGGCGGAGGTGCCTTTGAGGAGGGTGGGGAGGGTCCAGCGGGCGGTGAAGACGCCGGCAACCATGGCGAGGGAGATGGCGAAGGGGGATAGGCCGGAGTTGACGAGTTTGGTGGGGGCCTCGGCTGCTCCGAGCCAGACGCCGGCGGCGAGGGCGCAGGCTACGCCGAGGGCGTGGACGGAGGTGAAGGCGGCGGCGGATTTGGGGGTCGTAGAGGTGGTGGGCATTTTATGGGCGGAGAGCTTAGTGGAGGGTGATTAGGAGGGTGAGGCCGATGCAGAAGACGGCGAGGGGGATGAGGAAGTGGAAGTCGGTTAGGATGGCGGCGGTCTTCTGGGAAAACGTCATGGGGTCCTGTGCGATTTCGTTATGGAAGGTTGGCGCAAACATAGCGGCGGTATGGGATGGGTGTCAAGGTGGAGGCGGAGTTAGCATGGGAGCGGAGCCAAGATGAAGATAGTTCGGCGGATGGTGGAGATCGCTGTTGCGATGTACGTTTTGTTGGTGGTGGGAATGTTTGCTTTTCAGAGGAGCCTGCTTTATTACCCGAGCCACGAGTATGTGAGCCTAACCGATGCTCATGCGAACAAGGCGCTGCGGGAGTTGCCGGTGAGAACGGCGGACGGGATCGATTTGAAGGGGTGGTATGCGCCGGCGACGACGAAACCGTATACGTTTGTGTTTTTCCATGGGAATGGGGATAGCTTGTATGGCGATGTAGGTGTTCCGGAGCCTTACATTGCGGCTGGGTATGGATTTCTGATTGCGGAGTATCGAGGCCACAGTGGGCTGCCGGGGAAGCCGACGGAGCAAGGGCTGTATTCGGATGGGCGGGCGTATTTGTACGTGCTGATGGCGCAAGGAGTGAAGAGCGAGAAGATCATTCTCATGGGCCATTCGCTGGGAACGGGGGTGGCTGTGCAGTTGGCGGGGGAGTTCGAGGTTGGCGGACTGATATTGCTTGCGCCGTATCTGTCGATGGTGAAGATGGCGCAAATGCAATATCCGTTTCTTCCGGTGAGTCTGATTGCGCTGGACCGCTTTGATAACGAGAAGAAAATTGGAACGGTTCATGTGCCGGTGCTGATTGTGAATGGGACGGCGGATGAGTTGATTCCTCCCGCGCAGGGGAAGCGGCTTTATGAGTTGGCGAACGAGCCGAAGGAGTTTCATTCGATGCCGGGGCGGGGGCACAACGATGTGCTGGAGAGTGCGGCGGGATTGTGCTTGGGGTGGGTGGGGAAGTTTGGGCATGGGGCGAATGGGATTGAGCGCGAAGGCCAGTAGAGTGACGGATTCGGAATTCATTGAAGGACAGCAGCAGGTCCTTCGACTCACCACCCCCAAGCTGAAATGCGCTTGGGGCCCCTTTCGCTCAGGATGACAGTGCGACTTTAAGGCAAGCGTCGTAGTCGAGTCTCGGGGTGAAATGCTGTAGGCTCAAGAGAAGACAAATCCCCCTTCTTGGAAGCTTACATTGACTGAGATTTCGACTTCGTCTGCACGTCCGTTTGTTCGTCCTGCTGCTGATGCGGCATTGCATTGCGGGAAGGTTTCGCTGGAGGGTCTGGCGAAGAAGTTTGGGACGCCGTTGTATGTGTATTCCGGCGATCAGATTGTGGAGCGGCTGGGGTTGTTTGAGACTGCGCTTGCTGGGCGGGAGCACCTGGTTTGCTATGCGGTGAAGGCGAACTCGGCGCTGGCTATTTTGAAGTTGTTGGCGGAGCGGGGTGCGGGGTTCGATATTGTGTCGGGCGGGGAGTTGGAACGGGTGAGGGCGGCTGCGCCTGAGGCGCTGGGGCGGGTGGTGTTCTCTGGCGTGGGCAAGACAGCGGAGGAGATCAAGCTGGCGCTGGGGGCGGGGATTTTGCAATTCAATGTGGAGAGCGAAGGGGAGTTGGCGCTGCTGGCCAAGTGTGCACGGAAGATGAAGGTGAAGGCGCGGTTTGCGCTGCGGGTGAATCCGGATGTATTTGCGGAGACGCACCCGTATATATCGACTGGGCTAAGGGAGCACAAGTTCGGGATCGATATTCGCAAAGCTCTGGGGATTTACAGGAGCGTGGCGGGGGACAAGTGGCTTGAGGCGCATGGAGTGAGCGTGCATATTGGGTCGCAGATTCGGTCGGCAGCGCCATTTGGCGCGGCGATGGAGCGGGTGGCGAAGCTGGCGGGCGAGCTGACGCGGGAAGGGATTGTGCTGAAGACGATTGATGCCGGGGGCGGGTTGGGGATCGATTATCACGGGGGAAGTTTTGATGCGGCGGCGAAGGTGACGGAGTATGCGGCGGCGGTGGAAAAGGCGCTTGCTGGATTTAAGGGGAAGCTGCTGCTGGAGCCGGGGCGGTTCATTGTGGGGCAGGCGGGGGCGCTGGT
>Ga0182016_10002816_pt1 | contig 20112 bp, 20 predicted proteins | sample 712S2MmetaG_FD_120491 | JGI IMG/M metagenome (GOLD analysis project Ga0182016, IMG submission 120491) | Permafrost microbial communities from Stordalen Mire, Sweden - 712S2M metaG | ecosystem: Environmental > Terrestrial > Soil > Wetlands > Permafrost | place: Sweden: Stordalen | collected... | reverse complement strand
TCGAGGCCGGCGGTGGGTCCGACCGCGGCCAAAATGGTTTGCATTGCGCCGGTGGTACGGTGCACGTTCACACCGGCTTCTTCCATCACTTCGATGACGCCGTTGATTTGATCTTCGGTAGCGCTTTCCTGCATGGCGACAATCATTGTTTGTTCCCTGTCTCGGGCGTTTCGGCACCCGCAGCGTGGCCCGGAAGGCGGCCCTCGGATTGGGCGGCCTGGGCATTTCTTTCGCTGGCCAACTCGTTTCTCTGCAGGGACCGCATCACGTCGATGATGCGCTCGTAGATATGCGTCAGCTCGATGTCTGGCAGCGGGCCCTGGTTGGCGGCACGAATGTTGGCGTAGATGATTTTTTCGCGACTCGGTTCGTAAACCGGAAGCGAAGTGGCGGCCTTGAGATACCCGATCATCTGCGCGGCGCGCGCCCGTTCGCTGAGCAACTCGACGAGCTGGCGGTCAAGAGCATCAATGCGGATTCGCAATTCTTCGATCGTCATACAATCCTCAGATCAGCTTTCAGCTCTCAGGTTTCAGGTTTCAGCTCGATCCAGTAGACGCGAGCCTCATCGGCTCCATCCACCACTCAAAAAAGCTGAAGGCTGATAGCTTTCGGCTTTTAGCTGGCACTTCGCTTTTTACCGGGCCAGCGCCGATTCGGTCAGGCGCAGGCCCTTGATAAATCGAGCCACTGCGGCGGGCGCCGACTCGGGTCCATTTTCCGTAGTCGAGCGTTCAATGAGCTCGACGATGGCGCTGCCGATAACCGCGGCATCTGCGAACTCCGCCACCTGGGCGACGTGATCGGCGTTGGAGATGCCAAAGCCCACGGCTACTGGCAGCGTGGTCCATTGGCGAATGCGGGCGACCAGCTCGGAGGCATCGGAAGTGAGCGCCTGCTGCTTGCCGGTGACGCCCACGCGGGAGATGGCGTAAACGAAACCTTTGGAGTGGGTGGCGATGGCCTGGAGGCGCTGGTCGGGACTGGTGGGCGCGGCGAGGAAGATGGGCGCGAGACCCACGCGACTGAGCTCGGCCAGGTACTCGGCAGCCTCTTCGACGATCATGTCGGTGGCGAGAACGCCATCCACGCCGGCGGCCGCGGCATCGTCGGCGAATTTCGCGAGGCCGTAACGGAGGATCGGGTTGAGATAGCTGAAGATGACGAGGCCCGCTTGCGGGCGAACGGCGCGAATTTCGCGGGCGATCTTAAGAACGTCTTTGAGACGCGTGCCGCGGGCCAGGGCGCGCTCACTGGCGCGCTGAATGATGGGACCGTCGGCGAGCGGATCGCTGAAGGGCACGCCCAGCTCGATTACGTCAGCGCCGGAATCGATGGCGGCGATGGCGATGTCGCGCGTGGCGTCGAGAGACGGATCGCCAGCGGTGAGATAGACGACGAGGCCGGGTTTGTGATCGAAACGGATAGGCATTTTTCGTTCAACACTGAAGCGAAGGCCGCTCCCAGGTCCCCAAGTGCGAGGGATCTACACCCCACGAGCGAAGACCTGTTCGTGGGGACCCCGGATCTGGGGCACCCGCACTAGAATTAAAATTTCAATTGACGCAATCACAACTTCAATTCATGCAATCACAACTTCAACTCGCGGGCCAGAATGCCCATGTCTTTGTCGCCGCGTCCGGAGAGGTTCACCACCAGTATGTCACGGGCGGGGAGCGTGGGAGCAACGCGCAGAGCCTCGGCCACGGCGTGGGCGCTTTCGAGCGCGGGCAGGATGCCCTCAGTGCGCGCGAGCATGACGACGGCGTCGAGGGCGGTGGCGTCGTCACACAATACATACTCGGCGCGGCCGGAGTCGTGGAGCGCGGCGTGCTCGGGGCCGATGGAGGCGTAGTCGAGGCCGGCGGAGACGGAGTGAGTGAGCGCGATCTGGCCGTCTTCATCCTGGAGAACGTAGGAGTAGGTGCCTTGCAGCACGCCGGGCGCGCCGCCCTGGAAGCGGGCTGCGTGGTCGCCGAGCGCGGTGCCGCGGCCTCCGGCTTCAACGCCGATAAGACGCACTTCGCCGTTGGGAATGAACTCGTAAAACGCGCCGATGGCATTTGATCCGCCGCCCACGCAGGCGATGATGGCGCTGGGCAGGCGGCCTTCTTTCTCGAGAATCTGCCGCTTCAACTCGATGCCGATGATGCGCTGGAAGTCGCGGACCATGGTGGGATAAGGATGCGCGCCGAGGGCGCTGCCGAGCAGGTAATAGGTGGTGCGGACGTTGGTGACCCAGTCGCGCATGGCCTCGCTGATGGCGTCTTTGAGGGTTTTTGAGCCGGAACTGACGCCGCGGACCTCTGCGCCGAGGAGGCGCATGCGCAGAACGTTGAGCTCCTGGCGCTCCATGTCGACATCGCCCATGTAGATGACGCACTCGATGCCGAGCAGGGCGCAGACGGTGGCTGTGGCGACACCGTGCTGGCCCGCGCCGGTTTCGGCGATGATGCGCTGCTTGCCCATGCGGCGGGCGAGCAGGCCCTGGCCGAGAGCGTTGTTGATTTTGTGCGCGCCGGTGTGGAGCAGGTCTTCGCGCTTGAGATAGATTTTTGCGCCGCCGAGTTGTTCGGTGAGGCGCTTACAGAAGTAGAGCGGGGTGGGACGGCCGGCGTAGTCGGTGAGCAGCGAGGTGAGCTCGGCCTGGAAGGCGGGGTCGGCTTTGGCGGTGTCGTATGCGTGTTCGAGCTCGAGGAGCGCGGCCATGAGCGTTTCCGGCACGTAGCGTCCGCCGTAGACGCCGAAGCGGCCGGGGCGGGAGTCGGAGGGGGTTGAGGGGGAAATGATGGATGCCATGGTGTTTCCTCGCGTGAATGCCCGCAAAAAGGGGAACTTTCTAGTGTACTAGCATGTTTCGAGGGTCAGGCGGCCGGATCGCCCCGGCTTCTTGTCGCACCCCTGCTAAACTGTGCGGTGCTGCCTGAGCCAAGACCGGAACGCTCGGAGACCCCAACCCCACGCGTGGAAGGTCCTGGACTAGGGCAATTGCATAGTCGGCGTCCGCCTGCCTGGCATTGGGTTCTCTTGGTGTCCGCGATTGCTTTTTTGGTCTGGATCCTGGGTACTGGATACTTTTCGGCCAGAGTGGAGCTCTTGCCCTTTACCGACTCGCCTCCGGCATGGAACGGTTCCCACCCTTATTCCGTTGTTTCGATGGTCGATGCTGGATCGGATCACGTCGAGTTCAAGAGCTCCATCCAGGACATCGCTCCAACGGTTCGCCACGATTGGCCAGTCAACGAATTCGAAGTCGATCTACATTCGGGAATGTTTTTGCTCCGCCAGACGGATCTCTTTATCGGCGACACAATGCCGTTGTCATTAACCCGAACTTATTCGGTCTGGGATTCCGATAGCAGCGCATTTGGCGTGGGAGCGAACCATTCCTATGACATTTGTCCAACTGGAACCAGATTTCCTTATACCTATATGGACCTGAATCTAGAGGATGGCCGGCAAATAAATTTCCCCAGGATTTCCAAGGGAACAGGTTATTCAGACGCGGTTTACCGCCATGAGTCTACATCCTCAGAGTTTTATGATGCACGGATTAACTGGAACGGCAATGGCTGGACACTGATTTTCCGCGATGGCCGTCGCTACCTGTTTCCAGAGTCTTACCACGGCACAAATTTTGCGCAAGGCGCTCCGATCGAGATGCAGGATGCGAGCGGCCATCGCATTCAGTTGATGCGAGACAAGGAGCGGAACCTGGAGAAGTTGATTTCTCCATCAGGACGTACGATCACCTTCAAGTATGACTTTGCTAATCGAGTCGTCGAGGCAGCGGACGACGCAGGCAACATACGCAAGTACTCTTATAACTCGAGCGGACACCTGGAGACCGTTTCAGACGGATCGCGACTGCTATACCGTTTTGAGTACAAATCGCTGATTCATTCAACGGGGTTTGATCCATATGTCATGACCTCCGTTGCGGATGGAAAGGGGGTTGTGCTCGTCGAGAACAGCTACAACAATTCTGGCAGGATTTCAGAGCAGAAGCTCGCGGATGGAGAAGTGATTCGGTACGACTATCTGTTTGACGAGAGATTCAACCTCATCGAAACCACAGTCAGCAGCCCAGCGGGCAAAAGAGGATTCTTTTTTCAGGACGGTATGGTTACGAAAGAAGAATAGAGCTGGCGATCGGGGATTTGCCCCATCCACTCAAAACTTTGGCGAATGCTTCACGCCTTTTTTTCTATCCGCTTCAACGTAATCGAAGATCGCTTCACGGTCGGCGATTGCAAACACCGACCAATCCAAAATCATGGTTTACGGCGCTTCTTTTCGCAGGGCTTTGGCGCGGCGTTTGGCAAATTGCGCTTCAACCTAATTGTGGGGAACGGCGGGGCGTGGGTCGTCCAAGGCTTGCTGCACCTTGGCACGAAACCAGGCGTCGTGCTCGGCCGCCTTCCCTGTGGGTTGCGAAGCAACAAGAATAACCGGCTCCTGATCGGAGAAGGTCGCAATCATGGTCAGGTGGCCGCCCATGGCAGCCACGGTGCGCGCCATCGTGGACAGGCGAGGGTCCTTGCGCTTCTCGAGGCGCGAGATCTGCATCTGGCCGATTCCCAAGGCCTCCGCGACCGTTGCCTGGCTGATTTTGCGTCCCTTGCGCAGTTCGGCCAGGGTCATGCGGCGCTTCACCTTGGCCACCAACTCGGCTCCCCTTTTCGCAATGGCCTCTTGCCGCTTCTTCGGCATGGCGGCAATCACTTCTTCAAGCGGAATGGGTCTATACATCGCAGTTACTCCTTTGCCTCAAAAACTTCGAGCAGGAATATTATGCCACAAAGCGCATAATGCGCGATGAGGCTAATTCTGCTTGCGGATGATGTCGCGGAGCAGGTCGGGACGAATATTCAGGCTGAGGTTGCTTCAATCAGCTACGAACGGCGGCGCGGGCGTTGGCGATGAAGGCGCGGAGTTTTTGGGGGTCTTTGCGGCCGGGGGTTGCTTCGACGCCGGAGACGACGTCGAAGCCCCAGGGATGGAGCGTGGCGATGGCCTGGGCTACGTTTTCCGGGGTGAGGCCGCCGGCGGCGATCAGCTTACGCTGTTTTACTTTTTGGAAGAGAGTATTGGCAGCGAGGGTCCAGTCGAAGGTTTGGCCGGTGCCGCCGGGGGCGGTTGCGGTGCGCGAGTCGACGAGGATGGCGTCGATGTTGGGGTCTTGGACGATGGCGGAGATTTGCCTGGCGGCATCGGCGTCGAAATGAATTACGCGGAGGATGCGCAGCGTGGGGCCGAAATGCTGACGGAGTTGGGAGGGGAGATCGGGCGCGGCTTCGAAGTGAAGCTGGACGCCGGTGAGCGAGCAGGCCTCGACGGTGGAGGCAATCTCGGTGAAGGACGCGTCGACGAAGACGCCGATTTTTTCGAGCGTGGGCGGCAGGTGGGGAATGATGGCGGCGGCCTGGGTGAGCGTTACGCGGCGGGGGCTGGGAGCGAAGACGAAACCAACGGCATCGGCCCCAGCTTCGGCGGCTAGCTCGGCGTCCTCGAGCGAGGTGTTGGCGCAGATTTTGATCCAGATGTTTGAGAGGCTCATTTGCGGCTCAGGTCAGATTACGGGCGAAGCAGACGGCGCATCAGCCAGAAACGGATTCAAAAGACGAACGCCTGTGCCGCCAAAGTGAGTCGTATTGCGGGTAACTACAGTCAGGTTGTACGCTAACGCCATGGCGGCGATCTGCCTATCGACGATGTGCTGGTCGTTGATGCCCATCAGAGTTCCCCACATTTCCGCGCACAGCAAATCGAAGGTAAGAATGCGCGAAGAGTATTCCTCCAGAATGAGCTGAAACCACTTCTCCAGCCTGAGAGCCTGGGGAAGATCGCCGCGCTGCCGCAGACCCTCAATACCGCTCCGAAGTTCGCCTATAACCTGAACTGGCAGAAAGAGCTCATGTTCGGTCCGCTCGATGAAGTCTACGACGCCGGGATCGGCCCTTGGTCCCTTGCGCCCTTCACTGAGGACATTCGTATCAATGAGATACATGGCTAACCCCGGTTTCGTTCAAAATCCGAATCCAACCCAACATTGGGCATGGAAGCCAGCACCTCATTGAACGAGCGCTTGCGGGGTTGGAGTAGCGCGGCTTTGAGAATGGCGCGGTGCTCGGCTTCCGCGCTGCGGCCATTGCGCGCGGCCTGCTCTTTCAGGGATTGGACGACTTCTTCGTCTACGTTGCGGACAATCAGGTTGGTAGCCATGAGGCGCCTCCCTTCGATGATTGCAATGATTACATTCTATCTCATTTTGCAATCATTGCAATCACTTTTCTGAAGCGAACGTCTCAGAGGAAGCGTCTGCGAGGAGCGCTTCAAGCGCGGCGCCGGGGTCGGGTTGGCGCATGAGGCTTTCGCCGATGAGAAAGGCGTTGAAGCCGGAGTGGCGGAGGCGCGCGACGTCCTGGGGCGCGATGATGCCGCTTTCGGAGACGCGAATGAGGCTGGATGGAATGCGTTCGACGAGGTTGAGGGAAGTTTCGAGAGCGACTTCAAAGGTTTTCAGGTCGCGGTTGTTGACTCCGATGGCGTCGGCGCCGGTTTCGCCGAGGGTGTCGAGGACTTTGTCGAGCTCATCGGCGGTGTGGACTTCGACGAGGACGTCGAGCGAGAAGCCGTTGGCGACCTCGGCCAGGTGGCGCAGTTCGGCTGGGGTGAGCGCGGCGGCGATGAGCAGGATGGCGTCGGCGCGGTGGGCGCGGGCTTCGACGATCTGGTACTCGTCGATCATGAAGTCCTTGCGCAGGCAAGGCAAAGGCGTGGCAGCGGAGGCGAGTTCGAGGTTGCGCAGGCTGCCCTGGAAGTAGGGCTCGTCGGTGAGGACGGAGAGCGCGGCCGCTCCGCCGGCACGGAAGCGATGGGCGAGCCAGGTGGGATCGAAGTCGGCGCGGATAAGGCCCTTTGAGGGCGAGGCCTTCTTGATTTCGGCGATGATGGCGGGGCCGGAAGCGGCCTGACGGCGGAGAGCAGCGGCCCATCCTCGGGGATGGTGGCGGGCGGCGCGGCGCTCGAGTTCTGCCAGCGGCACGTGGGCCTTGCTGGCGGCCACGATGGATTGCGTCGAGGCCAGAATGGTGGAGAGAACTGTGCCGGTTCTGAGCGACATAACTCTGGGTTGAGTATACGGGCGGGGAGGCGGGTCAGCGGGTCAGCAAGTCAGCAAGTCAGCGAGTCAGCGGGGCAGCAAGTCAGCGGGTCAGCGGGGCAGCAAGTCAGCAAGTCAGCGAGTTGGCGAGTTAGCAAGTCAGCGGGGCGGTAAGTCAGCAAGTTAGCGAGTCAGCGGGGCACCTGGCGAGTCAGAGAGTTGGAGCGGGAGCTTTTGCGTTGAGTGCAATCAACTCTTTTGCGGCCTGGCGGCCGAGGCGGATGCAGTCGGGAATGCCGATGCCGTCATAGGCGTTGCCGGCGAGGCGCAGGCCGGGCAGCGTGGCAACGCGGGCGGCGATGCGCTTCATGCGCTCCTGATGGCCTACGGAATATTGAGCCATGGCGCGACGCCAGCGCGAGACCTGCGCGTACTCCGGTTCGATGGAGGGGCTGATGGCGCCGGCACCGAGAATTTCGCTAAGCTCGCGGCGGACGGTGGCGACGAGAGCGGCGTCGGACTCGGCCAGCAGGAATTCGTTTTTCATGCCGCCGAGGAAGGCGCGAAGGATTGCCTTGCCGGGCGGGGTGCGGCCCAGGAACTTGCGATGAACGAAGGTGCAGGCCAGCATGGCGCGGCCTTCGACGGAGGGGACCAGGAAGCCGAAGCCTTCGGGCATGCGTCCGAGTTGAGCTTGGTCGTAAATGAGGTTGACGGTGATGGACGAGGAGTAAGGGATGGCGCTGAGCTCATCGGCGAGTTCGCGGTCGACGGGTTCAAGAAGGACGCCGGCGGCCCATGCGGGCAAGGAGACGATGATGGCGTCAAAGACGCGAGGCTCGGTGCAGGATTCCACGCGCCAGCCGTGGGCGGATCTCTGAATGGCGCTTACGGGCGTGGAGACGCGAACGGAAGCGGGATCAAGGCGCGCGGAGAGGGCGTCGACCAGTTGATTCATGCCGCCGCGCAGCGACGTAAAAATTGGCGCTCCGGTGGTTCCACCACTTTTTGCGTTTTGGATGGGCTTTGCGGCGGGAGATGTCTTGGCTCTGGCGCGCATCTGGCGGTGGGCGGCCAACATGCCGCGGGTGAGCGAGCCGTATTTGCGTTCCATATCGACCAGGCGGGGCAAAACGGTTTGGGCGCTGAGCTGGGAGGCATCGCCGCCGTAGATGCCGGAGAGCAGAGGATCGGCGAGGCGGTCGACGGCTTCGGAGCCGAAGTGGCGCTCGACCAGGGCGGCGACGGATTCATCGCCCTGGGCAGGACGCGGCGGATGGAGCAGTTCGAGCGCCATGCGCATTTTGGTGCGAAGGCTGAAGAGGCGGGTGAGCGCGGTGGGCACCAGCCTGGTGGGCACCAGGAACAGGAGGCCGTCGGGCAATGGCACCAGGCGATTGCGAACCACGATATATGTCTTGCGGGCGGCGTCGTTGGAGGGCACAAGTTCGGCGCCGAGTCCCAGCTCGCGGCAGAGCTCGGCAGCCGCGGGCTTTTCAGTGAGGAACGAGTCGGGGCCGCGCTCGAGGACCGCGCCGTTGATGGTTTCGGAGGCCAGCGAGCCGCCCAGGCGGGGACGGCCTTCAAAGAGCGTGTACTCGACCGGTTCGCCGGCGGCGCGCGCCTTTTCGAGTTCAAAGGCAGCCGCCATTCCCGCGATGCCGCCGCCGATGATCGCTATCCGCATTAAGGACATTACCTCACCATGTAAACACATTCCACGCGGGTTGCCGTCTCCGGCGCGCAAATTTCCGTCGCCCCTACGGGGCTGGCGGGGTGGTCTGGGGCCGTCTTCCCCACGCTGAAGCGCGGGGCTAACAACCATTGCGCCTCCGGCGCGCGATGCGTGGCAATCGTACATTGCGTCTCCAGCGGCCGATGCGTGGCATTACCGCATCGCTCCTTCTGTGCGCGATGCGTGGCGTTCCTATTTGACGCAGCGTTTCCATTTGCTGAACACGCTCAGGCGATTTCCCGTGGAAAGAGCCTGCCACACGCCGGAGAAACCCCCTGCAGGATTAGAATCAAGGCGCAGGGCGCGTGTTGAATGTGATTTAAATCACATTCCGGGCCGTATGCAGCGCTGATGATCGGGGCTGTTTGCACGGCGGCACCTGGTGAGATTGGGTTCCGGCGTTCTTACTTGCTTTCCCAGCGGGGTCGCGTTGGCCGGGTCATGCTCCCTGTCAGGAGGCTACCTATGAGCGCCGAAATCATTCACCGGCTGCATTTTGCCTTCACCATCACTTTTCACTATCTGTTTCCGCAGCTCACGATGGGGCTGGGCCTGCTGATTGTGGCGCTGAAAACGGTGGCGCTGAGGACGGGCAACGAGCAGTGGGATCGGGCGGCGCGATTCTGGGGGCGGATTTTCGCCATCAACTTTGTCTTCGGGGTGGTGACGGGGATTCCGATGGAGTTTGAATTCGGGACCAACTGGGCGCGGTTCTCGCGGCTTTCGGGCGGGGTGATCGGGCAGCCGCTGGCGATGGAAGGAGTATTCAGCTTCTTTCTGGAATCGGCGTTTCTGGGGCTGTTTCTGTATGGCGAAGGGCGCATCTCGAAGCTGATGCACTGGTTTTCGGCGGTGATGGTCTTTGTGGGGTCGTGGATCTCAGGATTTTTCATCATTGTGACCGACGCGTGGATGCAGCATCCGGTGGCATACGACCGGCTGCCGAACGGGCAGTTTGAGGTGCTCAGTTTCTGGCAACTGCTGCTGAACCCGTGGGGGCTGCTGCAGTACGCGCACAATATGACGGGCGCGGTCGTGACGGGGTCGTTTGTGATGGCGGCCGTGGGCGCTTTTTACATTTTGGAGGGGCGCAACGAGAGCTACGGACGGATATTTCTGAAGGTGGGTGTGATTGCGGGCGTGATTGCGTCGATCGCGATTATTTTTCCGACCGGCGACATGTCCGGCAAGTACGTGGCGCAGAATCAGCCGGCGGCGATTGCGGCGATGGAGGGACTGTTCAAGAGCGAGAGCGGCGCGGGGATGGTGCTGATGGGCCAGCCCAACGAGGAGACGGGCGAGATTGACAATCCCATTGTCGTGAACGACGCACTGAGCTTTTTGATCTACGGAACGACGAAGGCCGAGGTGAAGGGGCTGGACCAGATTCCGCGCGACCAGTGGCCGACGGCGCTGCCGCTGCTTTTCTACGCCTATCACATCATGGCCGGGCTGGGGACGTGGTTCATGCTGCTGATGGTGGTGGCGGCATTTCTGTTGTGGCGCGGAAAGCTTTTCGCGGCGCGCTGGGCGCTGTGGGCGCTGCTGTTGAGTTTTCCGCTGCCTTACATCGCCAACACGGCGGGATGGATGACGGCTGAGCTGGGCCGGCAGCCGTGGCTGATCTATGGGCTGATGCGGACCAGCGAGGGCTATTCAAATACGGTCTCGGCCAGCAACGGGCTGTTCACGCTGCTTGGTTTCATGGGGCTTTACACGCTGCTGGGACTGCTGTTCACGGTGCTGATTTATCGCGAGATCGAGCATGGGCCGGAGGCGGTGCATTCATGATGGGATTTGTTTGGTTCTGGCTGGTTGCGGTGATGATCGTGGGGTACGTGGTGCTGGACGGGTTCGACCTGGGGGTGGGGGTGCTGCACCTGTTCCTGGTGCGCACGGAGGCGGAGCGCAGGATGACGCTCGCATCCATCGGGCCGGTGTGGGACGGCAACGAGGTGTGGCTGCTGGCCGGCGGAGGGACGCTCTACTTCGCGTTTCCGCTGCTGTATGCGTCGGCCTTCAGCGGGTTCTATCTGCCGCTGATGATCGTGCTGTGGCTGCTGATCCTGCGCGGGGTGAGCCTGGAGTTGCGCAATCACCTGAACATGGGCGTGTGGCAAACGCTGCTGGACGGAGTGTTCGGGCTGGCGAGCTTGCTGCTGACGATCTTCTTTGGCGCGGCGCTGGCTAACGTGCTGCGCGGGGTGCCCTTGCAGGCGGACGGATACTTCTTCTTGCCGCTGTGGACCAACTGGAGGCCGGGCGTGGCTCCGGGAATTCTGGACTGGTATACGGTGATTGGCGGCCTGGTGGCGCTGGTGGCGCTGACGATGCACGGGGCGCTGTGGCTGAGCCTGAAGACGACGGGCGAGCTGGAGCAAAGAGCGCGGCGGGTTGTGAATCCGCTATGGGCGGCGCTGCTGTGCCTGACGATCGCAAGCCTGGTGGCCACCATAGCGGTAAGGCCGGCGAGCCTGGACAATTACGTTCATTACCCGGTGACGTTTATTGTGCCGGTGGGGGTGGTGGCGTCGCTCGCGGCGGTCTGGCTTTGGAACCGGAACGGGCAGGCGCTCAAGGCGTTTCTGGCGTCGTGCGCGTACCTGTTTTTCATGCTGGCCGGGGCGTGCTGGGGGCTTTATCCCACGCTGCTGCCGGCGACCACCGGCGCGGACCGGGATATTACGCTGGAACGCGCGATCTCAGGGCCGCATACGCTGGCGGTGGGGCTGGCGTGGTGGGGGTTCGGGATGGCGCTGGCGGTGGGGTACGTGGTGTTTGTGTATGGGAAGTTTCGGGGGAAGGTGGTTTTGGGCGGGCATTGACGCGGTAGTCAAAAGAGCGATTTACGCAAAATGCGTAAATATTTACGCATTTTGCGTAGCATCGAGTTGTATCCCGCTACAGGGTGACCAGGTGCTCGGCGGGGGTCCATTGGTTGAAGGCTTCGGCTTTTTGCTCGAGGTCGGGATCCCAGTTTTTGGGCTGGTAGATGCAGCAGGGTTCCGGGGCGAGCGGGTCGCCGGTTACGGCGTAGGCGCGGGCGCGGGAGCCGCCGCAGATCTCCTTGTATTCGCAGACGCCGCATTTGCCTTCGAGCTTGCTGGTGTCGCGCAGGGACTTGAAGATGGGTGCGTAGCGGTAGATGTCGGCGAGCGGGGTTTCGCGGATGTTGCCGGCGTGGATGGGCAGAAATCCGCTGGGATAGACGTTGCCGACGTGAGAGATGAACATGAAGCCTTTGCCGTCGTTGACGCGGCGGGTGGCCCAGCTCGCGGTGCGGGTTTTGGCATCGGAGGTGGGTGCGCCGGGCTCGTAGGTGGCTGATGTGGGGGCGTGGGGATGGCCGTGGCCCATTTTCCTCTCTTCCAGATTGTGCTGGAGCAGGTAGCGGCGGTAGTGCATGGCTTCAGTAGTCTTGATCTGGAAGTTGGCGCGGTGGGAGAGCTCGTAGATCTTGGCGAAGACGCGCTCGAAGTCCTCTCCCGAGAGCAGGTCGTCAAGCTGGCCGCGGCCTACGGGAACCAGGAAAAAGACGTTCCACATGACGATGGCGAGCTTTTCGAAGAGGCTGCAGAGGTTGTCGAGGTCGTGGGCGTTGTGGCGGCTGATGGTGGTGTGGACCTGGATGGGGATTCCGGCTTCGTTGGCCCATTGGATGGCCTGGATGGTGCGCGCCCAGGCGCCAGGCAGTCCGCGGAAGGCGTCGTGAATCTCGGGGGTTGAGCCGTCGAGGGAGATGCCGAGGCGGACGAGGCCGGCTTCCTTGAGCTTGAAGATGGCTTCGCGGTCGAGGAGGGGGGTGGCGCTGGGGGTGAGCGCGACCTGGACGCCTTTGTCGGCGGCATAGCGGATAAGCTCGAAGACGTCTTTGCGCTTGAGCGGATCGCCGCCGGTGAAGACGAAGATGGGGATGTGCATGTCGGCGATCTGGTCTATAAGCGCTTTGCCTTCAGCGTTGGTGAGCTCGTCGGGGTGGGCGATGGGCTGGGCCGCGGCGCGGCAGTGCTTGCAGGCCAGGTCACAGGACTGGGTGACCTCCCAGATGGCGAGGAACGGCGATTCGTCGTAGTTGATCCCGCCGCGAGCGGGGATATTGTGCATTGGCTGCATGACGCCTCCCAAAGAATCGCGGGGGCCGGGCCGGGGAAACGGGTTCGACGGCCGGGGGTGGAGCGGTGTTCCTAAAGTACTTAAAGAAAATCCGGGCACGCCCGATGAATGGAGCAGCGCGAAGACAGGAAAGCCGTTCCCGAGGACCACGATTCCGGTCCAGAAGAACAGTTTTCGCGGTGTGCGGGCTGTGATTGAGATCACTTAATGTCGTGTAATGGGCGCATAGGGTAAGATTGCCGGACAAAGTTCCCGAATCAGGAGAGAATGGGTCACCCTGGGAACGAATCCGCGAAAACCCGCATCTATATTGGTTGTAATGGGCAGGCTGACTGTAAGAATCGAGACTGCCTGCACAATACAGGTGAAGCAAGTCACAACCTCATGTGCGGCCGGACACCGCAAAAGTCTGCCCAGCGCGTGATGATTTGAGCGCACTTGAAGGAGGTTCCCATGGCCGTAGTTCTGAAGCCGGGCTGGACTAAACCCTCCACGATCCTCTTTGCCGCCGAGATACCCGCCAACGAAAAGGCATTCTCGTTCGCCCTTGCGCAAGCCAGGGAGTTTAGCGCCGATCTGGTTCTATTTCACGCATACGACACGCTGGTGGTGGCGGCATCTGAGACCTCCGGCATCCGCTACTACGACTATGCGGCGGCGGCGCGCGCGGAGATACGCCACCTGGAGCCGCTGGCCGCGCGGGTGCGCGAGGCCGGGCTTACGTGCGAGATCGTGGTGCGCCCGGGACTGCCCGCGGACCAGATTCTGGCCTACACGCGGGAGCGGGATATCGACCGCATCGTAATGGGCACGCATTCTCCGGGACCGATCGGCAAGCTGCTGGTGGGATCGGTGGCCGAGGCGGTGCTGCGCATCTCGAGTGTTCCGGTGTACATTGTGGGCCCGGAGGTGGTGGACGGGAGCTATCGCGAGTTTGCGATCCGCACTGTTCTGTGCGCCGTGAGCCTGCAGGAGGCGAGCAGCGTGGTGGCGGATTTTGCCGCGGAGCTGGCTTTACAACACAGTGCGCGGCTGATTTTGCAGCACGTAATCCGGCCGCAGGACCGCGCCGAGATTCTGGCCGGGCGCACGCTGGACGAGGTGGAGGGCGATTTGCTTGCGCTCATTCCTATGGCGCTGCAGGGCAAGATCGCGATCCAGACCATTGTGGTTCCGGGCGATCCTACTGAAGAACTGCTTTATCAGAGCAGGGCGCAGCAGGCGGACCTGATCGTGTTGGGCGCGCAGGGGGCAACGGCATTTGCCGCCATCACCCGTCACGGGGTGGTGTACAAGGTGCTGGCGCACGCATTCTGCCCGGTGATTACGCTTTCGCCGGTGGTACTGGCCGAATGCGGATCGAAGAGTGAGAATACGCGACCCGCCGAGGAGTACATGGCCGGCGTGTTTTAGAGGCTCGAACGGTGCCGGCTTGATTTTGCCGCAGGGCAGGATGCTGCGCCGCAGTTACTTAGGAAGAAAACAAGTTCGTCAGTTGTTGAGAAATGAGTACGGGCCCCCAGGTTCATGCCGACCCACCCATCGGACAAAAACAAAGACGTCTGATGGATGGGGCACAGTTTCATTCCCCGTGGGTCGGCTTTACCGGTGGAAGACGGTTGCAAAACCAGGAAGAAACAATTTCGTCAGTTGTTGAGAAACGAGTACGGACCCCAGGTTCATGCCGACCCACCCATCGGACAAAAACAAAGACGTCCGATGGATGGGGCACAGTTTCATTCCCCGTGGGCCGGCTTTGCCGGTGGAGGACTAAAGAGCGGCCTGCGTCCGGTGATCAATTGGATTACCAGCACGACCAATGCGATCACCAGCAAAATGTGAATGAATCCACCCAGCGTGTAGGAACTGACTACTCCGAGCAGCCACAGAACGAGCAGGATTAGAAAGATTGTCCAAAGCAGTTTTCATCTCTTGGGGATTTGTTTCTTCCACAGCAGACGATATGACACGAGAGTATTGCCGCGGGTTGTTCCCGGTTCGAATCTGACGCGAAAAATATCTTCGTGCAACCCGCACTCCGCAAGGCGCGTCGGAGCGCCGCAGGCAGCGTACAGGGCAACCTCAGCATCACAGCAAAGGGCTTGAACGGCGCTCGCCGCACGCAGGTCTTCCGCGTGGCCCATGCGTCTCATTGGGACTGCTGGTTGGGTTTCCATGTGGTCCGGTTGAAACAGACGGATGGGGACAGCGAGTGTAAGTTCAGCACAGCAGTTGAATTATGGAGGCGCAATCGGTGAATAAAACGACAGTTGAGGAGCAGGGCCGGACGGTGCACGATCACTTCGGGCGATTCGCCTCATGGGCTTCGGGATGGCTGGGTTCAACGTGGGCGTTTGTGGCCGCATGCCTGGTAGTGGTGTTGTGGGCCGCTACTGGACCGCTGTTTCAATTCTCAAATAAATGGGCGATGGTGATGGGCACGGGAACGGCGACGGCGACATTTCTGATGGTTTTTCTGATCCAGAACACGCAGAATCGCGATGCGCGCGCTATCAATCTGAAGCTCAATGAGTTGATCCGGGCCATGGACAGCGCACGCAATCAGATGATCGACATTGAGCGGTTGAGCGATCTGGAGCTGGATGCGATGCAAGTGACATACGAAAAGATAAAGACCAGTTGGACCAGCCGCCAGGCGCGAGCCCAGGACGGCGCGGCGAAGAAATGAAGCGTAGAAACGCGGAGGCGGCGCATGGCAGACAGGCCGATACCGATTCGCGTGCAGGGACCGATCGGAAAACATGCTGCGGGATTATGGGCCGGGCGAATGCGTCATCTTAGGCCAACGAGCGTAGGAAATTGTTGTGTTCCCTTTTGCACTGCGGCTCTCCCGCGCCCTGTGAGCAACTGAATGCACGAGGTGAAGCGATGGATAAGTTGAGAGTGAAGGGCGCAATCGACGAAGCGGTGGGAAGCGTCAAGAGCCAGGTAGGCAATCTGACGGGGAACACCGGGACCCAGGTCAGAGGAGCCGTTCAACAAGTAAAGGGAAAAGCCGAGACGGCGGTGGGCAAGGTGAAGGACGCGGCCCGCGACGGCAGAGACGCCGCTGCCGCACAGCGCAGAACCAACAAAGAAACTGAGAACGAGCAACGCGTAATTGTCGTGGAGGCTCCGCCGATTATTTAGCCCAGGCAGGAATCCGGTTCCGGCGAAGGGCGTATGTATGAGATCGATCAAGCACATGCGGCCCTCCGGCCACGGCGTCGAGTGGGTTCCATGCGCGGATCAGAGTGGATAATGTGAAGCGTATCCCGGTGATTCGCTGCTCGATTGCGATGGAATCTCCGGCGCTCTACGGGTATACTGTCGCCAAGGCGGCGCGCAATTGAATGCGCTGCCCCAAGCGAGGTGTGTCTTCCGCAGTGACTCCGGTTCACTGACTATCGACGTTCCGCCATCGGAAACGACGCGTTGGCGCGCAGTTGCCCGTGTGCTTCGAAGTCCGGTGGACGCTTTGAGTTGCGCCCTCCTCCCCGCCTCCTGCGCTCTTTGCGGCTCCCCGCTGCCGCGACTCTCTTCCGTGCCAATTTGCGATGTCTGCTGGACCGAGTTTCCGGTTCTTAGCGGAAGCGCGTGTGCGCGCTGCGGCGACGCGCTCGAGGGAAGCCAGGGGGCCGGAACCCAGGGTGCGGGGCTGTGCCGGGCCTGCCGGCTGGCGCCGCCGCCGTTTGTGCGGGCAGTTGCGTACGGCATTTACCAGGAGCGGATGAAGGATGCGATTCACGCGCTGAAGTACGGGCGGCTGCATGCGGCGGCGCACGGGCTGGGGCGAATGCTGGCCGAGGCGATTGGACGGCTTGCGGCCGACGCTCCGGGCGAGATGCTGGTGGTTCCGATTCCGCTGCACCGGTCAAAATATGCGGAGCGAGGCTTCAACCAGGCGCGGTTGCTGGCGGCCGAGGCGCTGGGATTTGTTGAGAAGAGCCACCCGGAGTGGCGGCTCACGATGGCCTCGAGCACGCTGATGCGTCTGCGCGCGACGGAGAGCCAGGCGGGCTTGAATCCGCACGAGCGGCGGCTGAACGTGCGCGGCGCATTCTCGGTGAGCGACCCGGCCGCGGTGAAGCTGAAAGATGTTTTAGTGATTGACGACATTTTGACGACCGGCGCAACGGCGCGCGCGGCGGCGCAGGCGCTGATGGAAGCGGGAGCCGCATCCGTGTGGGTGGCAACGCTGGCCCGGGCACGGATGAGGGACACGCGGCGCGACAACCCGCTGATGGAGCCGGAGCGCAATCCCGGGCTCGATGGTTACGCGCCGGCCACGCAGATGCAAGACGTGATCGGGGATTTAGCAGAAGCAAGACGTGATCGGAGACTCAGTTAACGGGGATTCAGTTACCGGGGATTCATTTGACGACCAACCATCTTTTTGACGAGGGGATAAGAGATGTCGCTGGGAAAAGCCATGATTCATGCCCGCAAGCAGAAAGCGATTTCGAAGGCGGTGGCGATGGCCGCCGACCACGCCGCCGGAACGTATGTGGTGCAGCCGGTTCACCTGCTGCAGATGCCGGTGCTGGTGCTGAACGCGTCGTATGAGCCCATCAATATATGCGGGGCGCGGCGGGCGCTGGTGCTGGTGCTGAAGGGGATTGCGCGCACCGAGGAGGAACACGGGCTGATGCTGCACGCGCAGCGAAGCCGCATCGCCATGCCGTCGGTGATCCGGCTGCTCGAGTACCGGAGGATTCCGTACCAGACGCGGGCGCTGTCACGGAAGAATATTCTGCTGCGGGACCGCAACACGTGCCAATACTGCGGCGATGCGCTGCCGCCGAGCGATTTGACGCTGGATCATGTGATTCCGCGTTCGCGGGGGGGTAACTCGACGTGGGAGAACCTGGTGGCGTGCTGCCACGACTGCAACCGGCGGAAGGGGAACCGGCTGCTGCAGGAGATTGACGATATGATCCTGCTGCGCGAGCCGCGGCCGTTTTCGCTGCATACGAGCCGGCAGATCATGCGGATGCTGGGGCGGAGCGACGACCGGTGGCGGAAGTATCTGTTTTATTAGCGTTATCAGCGTGAAGGGGATTTGGCTATGAGGGCGATTTCGCCTGAGAAGGTGGGGTTTTGCCTGAAGAGCCAGAATCCTGGCCGAGAGCTCGGCGGGACTGCCTAAAAACGTCAGCGATCGCGAGAAGGATCGGGGATCTGCTCGGGTGCGATCGGCCGTCTCAGTGATGTTTTTCGGGTGGTAGGCTCCGGTTGGGCGACGATCCAACCAGAACCGCCAAATCCCTCGTGGCTATTCAGGTTTCTCAGGCCCGCGCGTTAATGGTCAGGTTTGAGAAGGTCTTTGTGACGGGATCATATAGTGCCTGCGAGAAACACGTCGCACCATCAACGACAGTGTATAGGTGGGTGCGCCAGTCGGGAGGGGGAGGATCTTCGCAAAACGCATTGATGTAAATGCGACGCTGCTCTCGGTGAGATACGCCTATGTACTGTCTGAAATACCTTTCGGGATGATCTATGTGGACCTTCGACGGCCACCCTTTAATCTTCATCTCTGAGATGAAGGAAAGACCTGCCTCAAGTCCCTCAATATCGGCTTTCGATGGTTCCCAGCTTCCGTAGCTGTCGACGTCGCACATAAAGCAGGCAGGAATCGTTGGAACAGAGTGTGACGGCAGGACAACGTAACGTTGTTCGTGAGGAGCTTGAGCGGCCGCGCCAAGAATAAGGGCACTCAGGCCGACGACCATGAACCGTGAGATATGCACGGCGGATCACCTTTGGCGAAGTATACGTCTTTAATATACGTAGCGGGCACTCGCTCGATAGTTACTTTTCGTCAACAGCCGACGTAGCAGGAAACCGCGGCGCAATCGCTGGGAGGTGCTGGGATAGCGGGCAGGCTCTCGATATTGGCTGAAAGGTTGGGCTCTTGCTCAAGAAGGCGGCCGATGAGGGTGCTCTTCAGGCTAAGCGGCGTAAAGGGGTTAAAGGGATATAGATAGGCTGCCGGGACGGGACGGGGACTCTCCATTTGGCGCGGCGGGCGTCAAACGGGTGCGGGGAAGAGGGGTGCGGGAACCGGGCCATTGGCCGCGATGCGCCCCTGCCGGATACAATGGTGATCTACGCATCGGAACCGAGCGAAACGCAGTTTTCTTGAGAATCTGGAGCAGGTGCACGTGAGAGGCATGAACCGCCGCAGTCTGCGGCTTGAGTTGGTTGCAGGACTGGGCATGGCGCTGGCAATGGCTGCGCTGCCGGCAGCCGGGGCGACCACCGGGAACATCGCGACCGAGACCACGCTGAATGTGGGGACGAGCGACCACGGCGGTCGTACGCTGGCCACGGTGGCAGCGAGCGTGACGGGCACGGACGGAATGCCCGCGACCGGCGCGGTGAGCATTGAAGACGGCAGCCGGGAACTGGCCGAGGTGGCGCTGAATGGCGCGGGCCAGGCGAGCACGACGATCGGGCTGCCGGGCGGAGCGCACGCGCTGCGGGCCGTTTATACGGGCGATGCGACACACCAGGCTTCGAGCTCCGCGGTGAGCGAGACGCAGGGAACAGCAAGCTCGGCGCCCAATTTCCAACTGACCCTGACACCGATTGCGCCGGCTACGTTTCCGATGGTGCTGACGCCGGGCCAGGCGGGAACGCTGGAAGTGACGGTTACGCCGGAGAACAACGCGGCGCTGACGGCGCCCATGTTTGTGACGCTTTCCTGCTCTGGGCTGCCGAACCAGGCGTCGTGCACCTTTACGCCGGAGAGCGTGGAGATATTGCCGACTACGCCGGCGAGTTGCTCGGCGGGGTCGCCGCCGGCCAACTGTCCGCCAGTAAGCTCGATGCTGCTGCAGACGGTGGCGCAAACGCCGTTGGGCAGCAAGGCTGAGCCGTTGGCGCGGCCGGGAGCACACCGCAGCCCGATCGCTTGGGCCTTGCTGTTGCCGGGCGTGCTGGGACTGGGCGGATTGGCGTTTGGAGCGCGGCGGCGCAGATGGCTGAGCCGGTTGGCGCTGGTAGCGCTGCTGGGAGTGGTTACGACGCTGGGCGCCACGGGCTGCAATCCGCAGTACTACTACTACCACCACGGTCCGGGCTCAGACCCGCCGACACCGGCCGGCACGTATACTGTGACCATCACCGGGCAGTCAAGTAATGGCGTGACCGC
>Ga0182016_10002815_pt1 | contig 20112 bp, 21 predicted proteins | sample 712S2MmetaG_FD_120491 | JGI IMG/M metagenome (GOLD analysis project Ga0182016, IMG submission 120491) | Permafrost microbial communities from Stordalen Mire, Sweden - 712S2M metaG | ecosystem: Environmental > Terrestrial > Soil > Wetlands > Permafrost | place: Sweden: Stordalen | collected... | reverse complement strand
CGTGCAGAGCCGAAACCTTTGCGTAACGTTGCGGCAACATCGGGCGGCGATGATGGGACGGCGTGATATGGCACTGGCATACCGGACCCGGCAGTTCACGGTCGACGAGTACCACGCGATGGGCGCGGCCGGCGTGTTCCGCCCCGGCGAGCGCGTGGAATTGCTCGACGGTGCGGTCGTCGAAATGGCGCCGATAGGCTCGCTCCACAGCGGCCTCGTGGATCGCATCGCGCAGCGGCTGATGTTGCGCTTTGCGTCGCGGGCGATCGTGCGGGTGCAGGGGCCCGTCCGCCTGTCGCAACGTTCGGAAATTCAGCCCGACATCGCCCTGCTCGCGCCGCGGGACGACTTCTACACCGGCGCGCACCCGACACCGGCGGACGTGCTGGCAATCGTCGAGGTGGCCCAGTCGTCGTTTGCCTACGACGCCGGGCCCAAGCGCGCGGCCTACGCGCGCGCCGGCATCACGGACTATTGGATCGCAAACCTGGATGCCGCGACGCTGACGATTATGCGCGAGCCCGCCGCGACGGGCTATGCATCGCGCGCGGACCTGAGCGCAGACGCGACGGCGACGTTCCTCGCGTTTCCTAGCGACGCCCTCGACGCCCGGCTCTTTCTTCCATAACGGCGGGCCCCGCCGTCAGGAACGCGGCTGCGGAAATGCCTTCGGATAGACGATGCTGATGTTCAGTTTGACGGCGTTCTTCGGCGCGCGCGGCGCATTGGCGTGCACCACCGTCGCGATGTCGGAGAGCGCGACGACGAACGTCTGACCGCCCGCGTGGATCATCTTGCCGACGCCGAGGCTCAGCGGCATGATCGACGAGCCGCGCTGCATGTCGAACGCCCAGGTCGCGTCGACGGACCGCAGCGACCAGCCCGCGCCGAGGTCGTGCACGAGGAGGGGCTGGAAGTACACGAGGCTCTGCGGCTTGCGCCACGACGGGCCCGCCACCGAGAAGAAACTCTGCATGAGAAAGCCGCTGACGATGCGCGCCTTCTTGGCCGCCACCAAGTAACCGGCCGCAGGGCCTATGCTCCACTTGCCGCTCCCCAGCGCCGCGTTGCTCGCCGTCGGAACCGAGATGCTCGGGCCGATGCCGAAGCGCCCGTTACGCACGGGCGATTCGAAGAAATAGAAGACCTGGGCGTCGCCGAAGCCGCTCGCGCCGTTCTGCACGTCGATCATCGTCGGCAGCGTCGCGCGCAGCAGCGACTGCCCGAGCCTCGCCACCGCTTCGCGGAGCACGATCTGCGTGGCGCGCAGGTCGCCCGGCGCGTAACTCGAGCCCGTGTAGAGGCCGACGAGCGACCACGCCCTGACCAGGCCGAGCGGATTCACGTCCGATCCCTCGACCTCAGCGGGGGTGGGCGACGACGCGACGGCGGGCGACGGCGCAGCCGAAGGTGACGGCGTCGCCACCTGCGCCGCGCCGGGCGATGGAGCGAGCCAGATCCCCAGCGCCGCGATCGCGCACGCGAGAAAGGAGCGAACGAAAAAGGCGCCCGACATATGCCGGGCGCCTTTTCTGATTGCCGGGAGCGGCGGCCTGCGTTAGGCCAGCGCGAGGCTCTTGCGGTCGAGGTCGAACTCGTCTTCCGAGAGCGCCATGGTGCTCGGGCCGCCGGCCGTCACCTCGTGCTTGAGCGCGGACGTCTTCGGCAGGACGTGCTCGGCGTAGTAACGCGCCGTCTTGAGTTTGGTGGCGTAAAACGCATCGTCGGCCTTGCCGGCGGCGATCAGCGCGGCCTTCGCCATCATCCAACCGCCCGACGTGTAGCCCCACAGCATCAGGTACGGCACGGCGCCGGCGAACATCAGCTTGACGTCGCCCTTGCCGGCGAGCACTTTCATGCCCTCGCCGCCGAGCCACTGCGAGGCCTCGGCAAGCGCCTGGACGGCCTTGCCGAACTCGACGCCGAGGGCCTTACAGTCCTCGTTGTCGCTCGCGCCCAGTTCCTTGAGCGTGGCCTGCATCTCGCCGATGACCTTCATCGCCGTCTTGCCGCTATCGCGCAAGAACTTGCGGCCCATCAGGTCGTTGGACTGGATGCCGGTCGTGCCTTCGTAGATCTGCGCGATCCGCACGTCGCGGTAGTATTGCGCGACCCCGGTCTCCTCGACGTAGCCCATGCCGCCGAAGACCTGCAGCGCCTCGGAGACGAGCGCCGTCGACACCTCGGTCGACCACGCCTTGACGATCGGCGTGAACAGTTCGACGTAGGAAAGGGCGTCGGCCTTGGCCTTCTCGTCGGGATTGTTGTGCGCGTGGTCGAGTTGCGCGGCGGTGAAGAAGCCGAGCGAGCGCATCGCCTCGACCTGCGCCTTGCAGTCCATCAGCATGCGGCGCACGTCGGGATGCTCGATGATGCGAACCGGCGTCCACGCCTTGGCGGCGATGTCCTTCGACTGGACGCGCTCCTTGGCGTAGGCGAGCGCGGCCTGGAAGGCGCGGTCGGCGACGGCGTAGCCCTGCACGCCGACGGAGAACCGGGCCGCGTTCATCATGATGAACATGTACTTCAGGCCTTCGTTCTCGTTACCGATCAGATAGCCGACCGCACCACCGTTCTCGCCGTAGTTCATCGTGCACGTCGGCGATGCGTGGATGCCGAGCTTGTGCTCGATGCCGGCGCACTTGATGTCGTTGAGCTCGCCGAGCGAGCCGTCGGCGTTGAGCTTGCGCTTGGGCACGATGAAGAGCGAAATCCCCTTGATGCCCTCCGGCGCCGTCGGCGTGCGCGCGAGCACGAGGTGGACGATATTCTCGGCGTAGTCGTGATCGCCGTACGTGATGAAGATCTTCTGCCCGCTGATCAGGTAATGATCGCCGTTGGGCACGGCCTTCGAGCGCACTTGCGCGAGGTCGGAGCCGGCCTGCGGCTCCGTCAGATCCATCGTGCCGGTCCACTCGCCGCTCAGCAGCTTCGGAATGTACGCCTGCTTCTGCTCCTCGGTGCCGCACAGCAGGATCGCCTCGATTGCGCCCTGATTGAGCAGCGGGCCGTTGGAGAACGCCATGTTCGAGCCTTGCCACATCTCGAGCGCCGCGGTTGCGAGCACTTGCGGCAGGCCCTGGCCGCCGTACTCGGCCGGCATCGGCAAGCCGATCCAGCCGGCGTCGGCGAACTGCTTGAACGCGGCCTTGAAGCCCTTGGGCGTCGTGACGGCGCCGTTGTCGAAGTGCGAGCCCTCCCGGTCGCCCGTCGCGTTGATCGGGTCGAGGACGTTCGTGGCGAAGTTCGCGGCCTCTTCGAGGATCGGCTCGATCACGTCGGCCGCTTCGTCGTAGCCCGGCAGCTTCGCGACGGCCTCGAAATCGACGAGCTCCTTGATATTGAACAGCAGGTCGCGGAGGGGTGCTTGATAGGCGCTCATGGCGTGTGTTTGGCTCCGGATGGTAGGGAGTGAAATCGGCGGTTGGCGGAACGGATGACGTTCGCGCGGGGCACGGCCGTTTCCGGCCTAGTCGAAGCCGGCGACCGTGGCGCCGCCGTCGATGGACAGCGTCTGACCGGTAATATATGCCCCCGCGGGGGAAGCGAGAAACGCCGCGGCGCCGGCCACGTCGGCGGGCTCGCCGATGCGCCCCAGCGGGATGCCGGCCACCACGTGGTCGTGCACCTGCTGGTTTTCGTACAGCGCTTTGGCGAAGTCCGTCCTGATGATGCCGGGGGCCAGGCAGTTGACCCGCACCTTGCGCCCGCCCCACTCGACGGCCAGGTTCCGGGCGAGTTGTGCCAGGGCGGCCTTCGTCAACCCGTAGGCGCCGAGTAGGCGGGTCCCCTTGATGCCGGCGATGCTGGAGAGCAAGAGCGCGCTGCCGCCGCCACGCTCGGCGATCAGCGGCAGGACCATGTTGCAGAGCCACACGTTGCTGCGCAGGTTCGTGCCGAGGATCTTCTCGTACGCTTCGTCGCTGATCTGTTCCATCGGGCCGAAATGCGGGTTGGTGGCGGCATTGCAGACCAGGATGTCGATGCCGCCGTAGGCAGCGACCGCGACGTCGACGAGCGACCGCAACTGCGTCTTGTCCGACACGTTGCACTGCGCGCCGACGACGTCGCCGCCGAGCGCGGCGATCCTCTCGCGCGCCGCCTCACAGGCTTCGGCCTTGCGGCTGGAGACGACGACCGACGCGCCCTGCAGTGCGAGCCGCTCGGCGATCGCGTAGCCGATGCCGCGCGTCGAACCAGTGACGAGCGCGACCTTCCCCGTCAGATCGAACGGGCTTGCGCCGGCTGCCGCTTGCATCAGCGCTTGGGGGCGTGCGTGTACGCGGGCGGACGCTTTTCGAGGAACGCCATCACGCCCTCGCGATGGTCGTGATTCTCCGACGCCTCCTGCTGGATGTCGGCCTCCTCGTGCAGCCAGGCCGCGAAGTTCGGCATCACGGCGCGGTTGAACGCGTGCTTGGTGAGAGCGAGTGCGGATGCCGGAATGGCGACCAGTTGCTCGACGAGAGCGGCCGTCGCGGCCTGGAGGTCGGCGGCCGGGACGACCCGGTTGGCGATGCCGATGCGCAGGGCCTCGGCGCTGTCGAAGCGATCGCTCGTCATCGCGAGTTCGAGCCCGCGGCCGAAGCCGGCGATTAGCGGGAGCAGATAACTGCCGCCGCCGTCGGGCACGAGCCCGATGCGCGAAAAGCCGACCGTGAACCGCGCGTCGTCGGCCACGACCCGCATGTCGCACGCCAAGGCCACCGAGAGCCCGACGCCGGCCACGATCCCGTTCACCGACGCGATCACCGGCTTGGGCAGCGCGCGCAACTTGATCGCCAGGACGTTGTACGTCTTGCGCAAGTGGTGGGCCACCTCGATCTTGTGCCGGCTCTCGTAGGCGGAGCGGAAGACGTCGAGATCCTGCCCTGAGCAGAAGCCGCGGCCTTCGCCCCGCAAGACGACGCAGCGCACGGCGTCCTCGCGGTCGGCAAACTCGAGGGCGTCGATCAGGTGGTCGACGATCTCCACGTTCAGGGCGTTGAGCTTTTCGGGGCGGTTGAGCGACAGGGTCAGCACGCCGTCGTGCTGGCTGCGAAGGAGGACGGGCTCTGACATAGCCGACGCGTTCGGGCGGCCGCTTGGCGCTGCCTCTCGGCGATCTGCGACGGGCCGGGTAAGGAGGCCCACATCCTTTGGCGCCCGTAACGCGTTATGGTAGTCGCATGCGCAACGACGGCTCTTCCTCTTCCGACCCGGCGCGGACCGGCGGCCCGCCGCTCTCGCGCGGCACGCTCCTCGCGGGCCTCGCCGGCGCCGCGGCGCTCGCCTACGTGCTCCGCGGGCATCGCGCGCTCGCCGACACCGGTTCGCCCGCCACCTACGAGGTCACGCACAGCGACGCCGAGTGGCACAAACTCCTGACGCCCGAGCAGTACGACGTCCTGCGCAAAGAAGGCACCGAATTCGCGTTCTCGAGCCCGCTCGATCACGAGTTCGGCAAAGGCACGTACTATTGCGTTGGCTGCAGCCTCGCGCTGTTCTCGTCGAAGACCAAGTTCGACAGCGGTACGGGCTGGCCGAGTTTTTACGCGCCGCTTCCGCACGCCGTGCTCACGCGCGACGATTCCAGCCTCGGGATGGAGCGCACCGAGGTCCACTGCCGTCGCTGCGGCGGCCACCTCGGCCACGTGTTCGACGACGGGCCGAAGCCGACGGGCCTGCGCTACTGCATGAACGGCGTCGCCTTGCGGTTCGAGCCGGCCAAGAGTTGACCGCGGCGCCGCCCGCAGCGATCGTTCGCATGCCGGCGGCGCAGGTTCGCGCCATCGACGGGGTCGTGCAGACCGCGCTTGCGGACCAGCAGGTGCCGGGCGCATCCGTCGCCGTCGTGCGCGGCGGCCGCGTCGTCTTCGCGCGCGGCTACGGCCTGCGCGACGCGAGCCGCGCATTACCGGCGGACGCGACGACGCGCTACGGCGTCGGCTCGCTGACGAAGACGCTGGTCGCGGCGCTGACGCTGCAGTTGGCCGAGGAGCGGCGCCTGTCGCTCGACGACTCCGTCGCAACCTGGCTGCCCGCGTTCTCCGGCGACCGCGCCGTCACGGTACGGGACCTGCTGTCGTTGCGCGCCGGCATCCGCGACTACAACGATGCCGCGTTCGTCGCCGGCCTGCCGGCCGCGTTTCTGCCGGGCCGCGCCGACCGGCCGGCGATCCTGCGCAAACTGGCAACGCTGCCGACGAAGTTTCCGCCCGGCAGCGCGTTCGATTATAGCAACGCCGACTTTCTCGTGCTCGGCGCGATCCTCGAGCGCGCGGGCGGCGCGCCGCTGCCGGCGCTGCTGCACGACCGCATCTTCGCGCCGCTCGGCATGGCCGACACGCAGCTCGGCGACGCGCCGGGCGGCGACGACGCGACCGGCTATACCAAGGGGCCGCTCGGTCCGGTCGCTGTGGCGCAGTGGGATCCGCAACTGACCTACGCGGCCGGCGGCATCAGATCGAGCGCACTCGATATCGCGCGCTTCGACGCCGCCCTCTGCGCGCACCGCATCGTAAGCGCACCTGCGTTCGGCGCGATGACGCTCGCCGGCAAGCCGATCGGCGCGGAGAGCCGCTACGGGCTCGGGCTCTTCGCCCACGACGACCCCGACGGCCGGCGCGTCGCATGGCACGACGGCACGGTCCTCGGCTTCAAGGCGATGAACGTCCTCGTTCCGCAGTCGTGCGACGCGGTCGTCGTGCTGGCCAACGCCGACTACGCGCACGCACCGGCGCTCGGCCTGCAGGTCGAGCGCGCCACGTTCGGCGGACCGCCGCTCGTGCCCGAGCCGCTCGACCTCGCACTTCCGCGCTGGTCGGAGGCGATCGGCGCGGCGCTCGCGCTCGCGCTACTCGCAGCGTCGCTGCTGCTGCGGCGCCGCATCACCTTCGCCGTCGTCGCCGCGGCGCTTGCGTACGCCGCCGCTGCGACGTGGCTGCCCGCCGGCATCGTCGCGTTCGGCGCGGGCGTTGCAGTCGTGGCGTGGCCATCCCGGAGGGTGTGACCCGCCGCCGAACGAACGCGTGGGCCCAGCATGGCGGGGACGGGACTAGAACGCTTACGCCGGTTTTGGGCCGGCGACAATGGACTGACGTTTTTGTCGGCCGTGCTGCTGCTCCTCATCTTCGTCGTGTTGCCGCTGCAGTCGGCATCGTTCGGCGACGAGATTGGCTTCGACGTCACGCTGACGTTCCTGATGATCTCGGGCGCCGTTGCCGTTCACCGGAGCCGCTTTTGGCGGTGGGCGACCATCACATTCGCGGTCGCCGCCATCGCTTTACGCTGGGCGAGCAGTCTCAGCCACATCGAGTCGCTCATGCTCGCAAGCGCGCTCGTCAACTGCGCCGCCGTCCTGCTGTTTGCACGGACGACGCTCATGGTCGTCTTCTACGGCGGCGCGGTGACCCTCAGCCGCGTCCAGGGCGGCGTCGCGGCGTACCTCCTACTGGGAATCGCGTGGGCCTTCGCCTATCAGGCGATCGTGCTCGGCAATCCGCACGCGCTCCACTTCCCGCAGCCGAGCGACGCGCAGAACCTCTCGCAAACGCTTATCTATTTCAGTTTCATCACGATGACCACGCTCGGCTACGGCGACATCTTTCCGATCTCGCCGCTCGCCCGCGCCGTCGTGACCGGGGAGGCGCTGGTGGGCCAACTCTTCCCCGCGATCTTCATCGCGGCGATGGTCTCGCTCGCCATGCGCCAGCAGACCCGTCTGACGGCCCCTCCGCCCGCCGGCGCGCCCCCCGCGCAGCCGCCGGCGGACGCGCCCGCTCGACCGCCTACAGCGTCGTGAACGTTCCCATCGAGGTCGTGAACGACTCCGAGCGCCCGCAGTAACTGTTCGTGAAGTGATAGCCGACCGTGTAGGTCGTGTGCGGGTTCAGCGTTGCCGGGATCACCACGCCCCACTGCGTCGTGCCGGGGTGCTGCTCGTTTGCGATCGGCGTCGGCAGCGGGTTCGGCGGCGCCTCGAGGCCGCCGAGCGTCGTCACGGCGCCGGTCTGCGACGTGAGCACGAACTGCTTCACGGGGCCGCTGCTGAGATTGTAGGCGACGACCAGCTGCGAGATGGTGTCGGGCACCTTCGCGTAGCCGGGCACCGGGAAGAGCAACTGCGGAACGACCGGGTTGAGGTTCGTCGGCGGCGGGCCGCCGCACACGCTGTTCTCGATCTGCGAGCCGCTGCAGCCCGTGAGGGCCGCGGCGAAGGCGCCGGCGACGACGAGTGTGATCTGACGAGTGCGGACGGACATGAAGCGATCTCCCATGCTGACGTGAAACGTGCGGCGGCCCCGGCCCGCGGGCGCCGTCTTTCTTATCCTATCGGCACGAATCGTCGAATCCGCCCCTACCGCGGACAAAAAGCAGCGGAGCCCCGACAAGTGTGTCGGGGCTCCGCTGCAGATCACACTTCGGGCGTTAGTGCGCGGCGGTCTCGAACTGCTCTTCCTCGGTCGAGCCGCTCAGCGCAGTCGTCGACGACTTGCCCTCGCTGACCGCCTGAGCGATCGCGTCGAAGTAGCCGGTGCCGACCTCGCGCTGGTGGCGCGTCGCCGTGTAGCCGTCCGCTTCGCTGGCGAACTCCCGCTGCTGGAAGTCGGCGTAGGCGGCCATGCCGCGCTGCGCGTAATCGCCGGCAAGTTCGAACATGCTGTGGTTCAGCGCGTGGAAACCGGCCAGCGTGATGAACTGGAAGCAGTAGCCCATCGCCGCGATCTGCTCGCGGAACGTGTCGATCGACTGCTGGTCGAGCTTGAGCTTCCAGTTGAACGACGGCGAGCAGTTATAGGCGAGCATTTTGCCCGGATACTTCGCGTGGATCGCGTCGGCGAAGCGGCGCGCCTCGTCGAGGCTCGGCTCCGACGTCTCGCACCACAGCAAGTCCGCGTACGGCGCGTAGGAGAGGCCGCGCGCGATCGCCTGGTCGAGGCCGGGGCGCACGCGGTAGAAACCTTCGGCCGTCCGCTCGCCGGTGAGGAATGCGTGGTCGGCGGGGTCGACGTCGCTCAGGAGCAGGTTCGCCGCGTTCGCGTCGGTGCGCGCGACGATGAGCGTCGGGACGCCCATAATGTCGGCCGCGAGCCGCGCAGATACGAGGTTCCGAACGGCGTGCGCGGTCGGGATGAGGACCTTGCCGCCCATATGGCCGCACTTCTTCTCCGACGCCAACTGGTCTTCAAAGTGGACGCCGGCCGCGCCGGCCTCGATCATGCCCTTCATGAGTTCGAAGACGTTGAGCGCGCCGCCGAAGCCCGCTTCCGCGTCGGCGACGATCGGCACGAACCAGTAGGTGTCGCCTTTACCTTCCATCGTCTGGATCTGATCAGCGCGCGAGAGCGCGTTATTGATGCGTCTCACGACCGCGGGCACGCTGTTGGCTGGATAGAGGCTCTGGTCGGGATAGGTCTGTCCGCCGAGGTTCGCGTCGGCAGCGACCTGCCAGCCGCTCAAGTAGATGGCCGGCAGGCCGGCCTTCACCGCCTGTACCGCCTGATTACCGGTGAGACACCCGAGCGCGGTGACCGGAGGGCAGTCGTGCAGTTGCCGCCAAAGACGCTCGGCTCCCAAGCGAGCCAGCGTATACTCGACGGCGACCGAGCCCCGAAGCTTGACGACGTCTCGCCCGCCGTACGGACGCTTGACGCCGGTCCAGCGGCTGTCGGTCTCCCACATCAGTTCGATCTGCTTCTCGGCGGCGTCTATCACGACAGTGGATTCCTCCGTGCGCTCGGCTACTTGGTGGAAGATTTTTACCCAAATAGCGGAAAAGGAAGCACCTGAACAGGTGCGATTTCCACCTATGTTGCGCGCGGGCGCGGCACTCCTGCCCGGCCTCGTCAGCCGCCCAAAATGCCGGCGTAGCGCTCGCGCAGATCGCGTTTGAGGAACTTGCCGACCCCGGTCCGGGGGATCGTCTCCACGAACAGGACGCGGTCGGGGACCCACCATTTGGCCACCCGCTCGCCGAGCCACGCCCTCAGCGCGTCCTCCTCGGCCGTTTGACCCTCGCGCAGCACGACGACCGCGACTGGGCGCTCTTGCCACTTCGGATGGGCGACCCCGATGACGGCCGCTTCCTTGACTGCGGGATGGCCCATCAGCGCGTTCTCGAGATCGACCGACGAGATCCACTCGCCGCCCGACTTCACGAGGTCCTTCGAGCGATCGACGATCTGCATGTAGCCGAGTTCGTCGACCGTGCAGACGTCGCCGGTGTGAAAGTAACCGTCTGCGAACGCCGGGTTGGGCGCGCCGTCGCGGAAATAGCCCGCCGCGACGGCCGGCCCGCGCACCCACAGCGCGCCGCGCGACACGCCGTCGCGCGGGACCTCGTTGCCGTCTTCGTCGAGCAGCTTCCACGCAACGATCGGCGTGAACGTGCCCTGTTTCAGCAACGCCTCGCGCTGAAGGGCCCAGGGCTCGTCCCGCAAGTCGCCGTGCAGCCGCGAGACGGTTCCGATCGGGCTCATCTCCGTCATGCCCCACGCGTGGACGACCGAGATCCCGCGCTTGGCCAGATCGTCGAACAGGCTCGGCGGAACGGCCGAACCGCCGATGATGACGGACTTCAGCGTGCGCGGCGTCGCATCGCGCCGTTCTAGTTCGTCGCGGACGGCGAGCCAGACGGTCGGCACGCCCAACGAGATCGTAACGCCTTCGCCGTCGATCAACTCGATGAGGCTGACGGGATCGAGCCGCGCGCCCGGCAGCACGAGTTTCGCGCCGGTCATCGGCACGACGAACGGCGCCCCCCAGGCGTTGACGTGGAACATCGGCACGATCGGCAGCACGGCGTCGTTCTGCGCGACGTTGAGCGCGTCGGCGACGGCCGCCGCGAAGGCGTGGATGACCGTCGAGCGATGGGTGAACAGCACGCCCTTCGGATCGCCGGTCGTCGCCGACGTGTAACAGAGAATGGCCGCCGCACGCTCGTCGATCTCGGGCCAGTCGAAGCGGTCGGGTTGGCCGGCGAGTAGCTGCTCGTAGTCGAGCGCGCCCTGCACGGGCTCGGGCGCGTCGCCCATCACGACCAGCGGCAGGTTGAACGACGCCTTTGCCGCGGAGGCGCGGGCCATCAGCGGCGCGAGCGAACCGTCGACGAAGACGAGCTTGTCGCCCGCGTGTTCGAGCACCCAGCACACCTGTTCGGGAAAGAGCCGGATGTTCGTCGTGTGGAGCACGGCGCCGATGCTCGGCACGGCGTAATAGAGTTCCAGGTGCCGGTGGTCGTTCCACGCGAACGTCGCGACGCGGTCGCCGGGACGGACGCCCAACTCAACGAGCGCGTGGGCGAGCCGTGCGACCCTGCGGGCGAACTCCGCGTAGGTATAGCGCACGACCTCGTTGCCGGAGCGGGACACGATCTCGCTGCCGGCGTGGTTGCGGGCCGCATTCTCGAGGATCCAGGGGATCGTCAGCGGCACGTCCATCATCGTGCCCGGCAAGAACGACCCAGTCATCGGGCGGCGGCTAATCCTCGACCTCGTGCAGGTGCAGGTGGCAGCCGTCCTCGGCGTCCTCGAGCACTTCCCGCGCTTCGGCCAACACCGCAGCTGAGACGCTCGGCGAGGTCTCGATCGTGCCGTCCTCGGCGAGGAACTCAGCCTCGCTCCACTCTTCCCATGTCTCGAGCGGCTCGCCGTCCACTTCAGCAGGGAAGCGAACGCAGAACCCTTGGTCGAGGTGAACGCCCACCACGAGAACTCGCGTGCCCCGGGGGAAGTACGTCCCGTCCTTCCACAGGGTGCCGTACGTGGTCGCGTAGTGCGTTCCGATGCGTACCGCTTCTATTGCCGCCAGATCTCCTTATCGTTTTCCGGTGGTTAACCGGAGGGTGCCCGGGGTCCCCTGCCGCATGCCACACCGATGGCCGAAGACACTCCGCGGCGCGGTTGGCGCATCCTGCAATCCGAGTACGTCGTCGAGACGCCGTACCTGCGGCTGCGACGCGACCGCGTCGAACTGCCGAGCGGCCTGCTCCTCGACGACTACTTCGTCCGCGAGTCGCGCGGCTTCAGCGTGATCTTCGCGCAGACGGCGGACGACCGGATCGTCCTGGTGCGCCAATACAAACACGGCATCGGCGCCGGCGTGCTGGAACTGCCGGCCGGAGCCATCGACGAGGGCGAGACGCCGCTGCAGTGCGCCCAGCGCGAGCTTGCCGAGGAGACCGGGTTCGTCGCAGCTGCTCCGGGACTGTCGCACGCGGCGACCTTCATCGCCGACCCGACCAACTCCGATAGCCGGCTCCATCTGTTCGCCGGGTCCGGGGCCCGCAAGCTCGTCGAACCGGCGCCCGATCCGACCGAAGAGATCGCCGTCGAACTGGCGACGGTTGACGAACTGCGCCGGTTCGTCCGCGACGGGACGATCGACGTGAGCGCCCACATCGCGGCCGTCTACTTCATGCTGGATCGCCTGCGGCTGCTCTGAGGCGGCTCCGGTACGGTTCGAAACACGGGGGCGGCGCGGGCGGTAGAAGTGGGCGAAGGAGACAAACTGTGGCCATCTTCCTCCGCCTGACCCTCACCATCGCCGCCGTCCTCGTCGCGCTGCTCGCGATCGGCGTGCTGTTCAAAATCTTCGTGACCGCCGGAATCCTGGCAGCCATCGCACTCGGTGGATTCTTCGCGTTCCACTTCCTGCGCGGGCTGTTCTCGCGCAACCGGGCGCTGACGCCTTAGCCGGCGTCCGCGACGAGCCGCTCGAGCGCGGCGGTCAACGCGGCGGGCGCCTCGAGCATCGGCATGTGGCCGCCCGCAACGACGTCGAACGCAGCGCCCGGGATCGCCGCCGCCATCGAGCGCTGCACGGCGATGGGGATCAGCGCATCGTCCGCTCCGGCGACGACGCTGACGGGTACGTCGATCTCGCCGAGGATGTCCTCGGAGCTCGACCGCAGGCCCATCCCGCGCAAGACGGCGGCGGCTCCGCGCGGATCGGTAGCGGCACACATCGCCGCCACGCGCTCGGGTGCGTCGCTCGAACCGTAGGCCGCCGGCGCAAACAAGCGCGGGAGATAGAAGTCTGCGACCGGTCCGATGCCCTCGCTCTCCGCCCGGGACGCGAGCGCCTCCCGGCGCTCGCGCGTGGCCGCGTCGTCGGCATCGGGGCGGCCGCAGACGAGGCCGATGGCGGTGACGCGCTCCGCGAATAGGCGGTAGAACGAGAAGGCGACGTAGGTGCCGAGCGAGTGCCCGACGACCGCCGCGCGCTCGATGCCGAGCGCGTCGAGGACGCCCGCGACGTCGGCCGCGAGCGTCTGCATCAACACGGGTCCCGGCGTCACGGCAGAGCGCCCGAGGCCCCGTAGATCAAGCCGCACCACGCGCGCGGCACGCGACAGCGCGGCGGCCTGCGCGTCCCAGATTTCCTTGGCTAGCGGGAATCCGTGCAGCAACACGACGGCCGGTCCCCGGCCTTCATCGAGGACGTCGATCGCCGCTCCATCGACCGTTACGCGCATGCATCGGACGTTCCGTAGCACCGTCTGCGAGTCCCCGCGCGGCGCGCCGGCGAGTCGCCGGTAACCCCCAAATTTGCGCTGGAGTTGCAAAATATGCAGAAAGGCGCTATAACATTAGCAACACCCTTACGAAGTCGAACCATGTTCGTCGTAAGGCGGCGTGGTTCGAGGAAAGGATGACTCGTACCAACGATGGCAGTCCGTAAGAAGAAAGCCACGCGCAAGGCGACCGCTAAAAAGGCGACTCGCAAGGCGGTGGCCCGCAAGGCAGTTCGCAAGGTCGTTCGCAAGAAGGCCACGCGTAAAGCCGTTCGCAAGACCGTCCGCAAGAAGGCGACGCGCAAGGCCGTTCGCAAGAAGGTCGCCCGCAAAGCCGTTCGCAAGGCGGTCCGCAAGAAGGTAGCCCGCAAGGCCGTTCGCAAGGCCGTTCGCAAGAAGGTCGCGCGTAAGGCAGTTCGCAAGGCGGTCGTTCGCAAGGCCGTTCGCAAAGCCGTTCGCAAGAAGGTCGCGCGCAAGGCCGTCCGCAAGGCGGTCGTTCGCAAAGCCGTTCGGAGAGCGGTGGTCCGTCGGGTCGCTCGCAGAGTGATCGCTAAGGCGATCGAAGAGGCGAACGCGGAATAACCCGTCAGTCTCATCGTCGAACCTCCGAGTCGTGCGAAACCGCACGGCTCTTTTTTTCGTGCTAGGGCAGGTACGCGCGAAGCGCAGCCCGCACGCGCCCGGCCCAGCGGGCCGCGCCGCCGGGGTCGGCGGCGGCGTCGATCAGCGGCGCGCACGCTGCGGCGAGGGCGTCCAGCGGGCGCGCGAGTGCCCCAAGCGCGCCGTCCGTTGCGGCACCCGACAGCGCGGCAACGGAGCGTGTGACGATGTCGGGGCGGAGCGCTTCGCGGGCCGGGACGATGCCCGCGACGACGCCGCCGGTCACGCCCGCGTACTCACGGTCGACGCGCGCGCGCTCGACGACGGCCCGCAGCGCGCCGAGCCACACGCCGTTGAGCGACCGGTTCGCGATCGCGCGGACGATCAGCCGTGCGAAGGCCACGTCACCGTGCAACGCCGCTCGCACCCGGTGCTGGTACGGCAACAGCGCCGCGCGCGAGCAGTCGCCCGCGGCCAGCGCAGCGACGGCCGCCTCGGCCGCCCAGCGGCCGCTGCACAACGCGTACTGGATGCCCTCGCCGTTGAGCGGATTGACGAGCGACGCGGCGTCTCCGGCGAGCAGCACGCGCTCGCCGACCACGTCGAGCGACTCGTCGAACGTGGAAAGCGGCCACCCCGCCGGCCGCCCGATCATGCGCGCGCCGCCGAGGCGCGCGCGCATCCCGGCATCCCGCTCGACGAGGCGCTGCAGCAACGGGTCTAGCCGCTCGGGAGCCGGCGGAAACGTCTCGACGACCATGCCGACGCCGACGTTGGCGACACCGCCGCCCGCCGGAAAGATCCACGCGTAGCCCGGAAAGCTCTCGCCGCCGAAATAGACGTCGCACCGGTCGCTAGGGCCGGCGACGCCGTCGTAGTACGCTCGCACGGCGACGATGAGATCGTCGCGCGGCGGCGTGCGCCCGCGCACGATCCGCGCGACCGACGAACCGCTGCCGTCCGCCCCGACGACGAGCCGCGCGCGCAGCGTGCGCTCGCCGTCCGCACACCGCACGGCGAGGACCGCGCGGTCGCCCGCCGTGTCGATCCCCGTAACGGCGGCGCCTTCGAGCAGGCGAGCGCCGGCGGTGCGCGCGCCGGCAAGTATCGCGGCATCGAGGGCGACGCGCGGGACGACCCGCCCGAATGCGGGCAGGCCGGCCTCCGCTTCGAACGGGAACGTGATCAGGTGCTCGCCGTCGAGGAACAGCCCCGCCTGCGGCACCACGCTCGCGTCGCGGATCGCCGGAGCGCCGGCCAACCCGAGCAGTTCCAGTTCGCGCAGCGCGACCGGCCCGACGAAATCGCCGCAGATCTTGTCGCGCGGGAACGTGCAGCGGTCGACGACGAGGACGTCGCGACCGGCGCGCGCCAGATGCGCCGCCGTCGCCGCGCCCGCCGGCCCGGCGCCGACGACGATGACGTCGGCGTCGAGGTCAGGCGGCGCGAAGTTCTGCATCGAACAGATAGACCGTCGTGGCCGCGACTAGCGCCAACGCCCCGCCGGTCGAGAGCGCGACCGGCAGCCCGACGACCGTGGCGAACGATCCCAGCGCCAGCGATCCCAGCGGGACGAGCCCGAGGATGATCATCGTGAACACGGAGATGGCCCGGCCGCGCATGTCGTCGGGCGAGAGCGTCTGCATCAAGACGTTCGAGCTGCCCGCGAAGCTCATGACCGACAAGCCGACGACGACGAGCACGCCGAGCGCGACGGCGTAGACGTGGACGAAGCCGAGCACGATCGTCCCGACCGACATGAGCGCGGCGCTGGCGAACCACACGGTCGCGCGCTTGCGGGCGCCCACGATCGCCGTCAAGATCGAGCCACAGATCGCCCCGGAGCCGGTCGCCGCGAAGAGGAAGCCGAGCCCGCGTGCGTCCACCTTCACCACGTGCGCCGCGTAGGCGGGGAGCAGTTGCGAGTAGGGCCGGACGCACACGCAGGTCACGATCAGCACGACCAGGACCGACCGCAGCACGGGATGCCGGAACAGGAAGCGCACCCCGTCGACGATCGACGCGAGCATCGGCTCGCGCCGCATCGAGCTCGGCGGCGGCGGACGCATGCCGAGCAACGCCGCGACCACGGCGAGCGTCGCGACGGCGTTGACGTAGAAGGCGGCGGCCGTTCCCGTCCATAGGATCAGGAAGCCGGCGAGCGGCGGCCCGACGACGCTCGGCAAATTGAACGCCAGCGAGTTCAGGCCGATCGCGTTGCCGACGTAAGCCCGCGGCACCATGAGCGGAACCCAGCTCTGCCGGGCCGGCGAGTCGAACGCCTGCGCCGACGCGCGCAGCGACGATAGCGCGAAGATCTGCCACAGGTGCAGGCCGCCCGCCGTCGCGATCAGCGCGAGCGCGAGCGCGACGGACGAGATCGCGAGGTTGGTGACGAGCAACACGCGGCGCCGCGGAAAGCGGTCGGCGACCACGCCCGCGACCGGCGAGAGCAGCAGCGCCGGGACGGCGTTGCAAGCCCCGAGGATGCCGACGTCGAGCGACGCTTGGGCCGCCGAACCTGCCAGTTTCACCACGACGTACCCCAGGGTCGTGAACTGCATCCACGTCCCGAGGTTCGAGACGAGCAGGCCGCCCCAGAGCAACCGGAAGTCGTGGAAGCGGAACGTGTCGAGAACCGTGGAGCGCCTGCGGGGAACGACCTCCTCGGGAACGGCCTCGAGTTCGCGCTCGGTCGAGTTCACGTACGGGTCGAACGCGCTGCGGCGGCGATCGCCTCGACGGCCCCCTCGATGCCGACCCGCGCCGTGTCGACGATGACGTCGTAGGAGCGCCGGTCGCCCCACGCGATCCGATAGCGGTCGGCGGCGAACCTGCGCCGCACGAGATCGACACGATCCACTTCGGCCGCGGCCCGCTCGGGCGTCAGGCCGAGCGCGCCGGCGATGCGCCGCACGCGCCAGTCGCGGTCCGCGTAGACGAACGCGCGCAGCAGACCCGCGGTGCCGGCGAGCACCGCGTTGCCGACGCGACCGAGGATCACGACGTCGCCGCGGGCGGCGCGCTCGCGAATGGCCCGCTCGATCTCTCGCCGCACCGACTCGTCGAACGGGTCCGGGTCCGCGCCCGGGCCCATCTCGGGCGTCCCGGCACCGAGGTCGGCGAGAATGCGGTCCGCCAGCGGCGGTTCCGATTCGGCGTGAACGCGCACGTCGTCGCAGGACGCGCCGAGCCGCGCGGCTACCGTCTCCGGGATCGCATCGGTCATCAGTTCGTAGCCGAGCGCCGCGGCGACGCCGCCGGCGACCGCTAGTCCGCCCGCTCCGTACTCTCGCGAAACCGTCACCACCATGCGTATGTCACCACCGGAAGGCTTCGGAGAAAAGCATCCCCGGCCTCGTGCGAGAAGGCGCCCGCGATGGACGATCTCGTGGAGCAGGTGCGCGCGCTCGTCGCGGGCGAGCGCGACTTCGTCGCCAACGCGGCGAACGCGGCGGCGGCGATCTACTTCGGCGTCGAAGGCGTAAACTGGGCCGGCTTTTACGTGCTACGGGGCGGCGAGCTCGTGCTCGGCCCGTTCTGCGGGCGCCCGGCATGCGTGCGCATCGCGGTCGGCCGCGGGGTCTGCGGCGCTGCCGCGCAGCGCATGGAGACGGTCGTCGTGGACGACGTCCACGCGTTCGAGGGCCACATCGCCTGCGATCCGGCCTCGCGGTCGGAGATCGTCATACCGCTCGTCGCCGGCGGACGGCTCGCGGGCGTGCTCGACGTCGACAGCCCGCGGCCGGCGCGCTTCGGCGCGGCCGAACGCGCCGCGCTCGAGGCGATCGCGGACGCGGTCCTGGCGGGGTCCGATCCGCTCTAGCGGTAGCGCTCCTGCAGCGCGGCAAAGCGCTCTTCCAGCCCGTCGAGCGGCTGCTGCGTCACGGGGCGATCCGGTAGCCGCGAGAGGTCTTCGAGCGTCGCGCGCTCCTCGCGGTAGAGGATGCCGAGCGGGATCTTATCGCTGCGGTTGAGCATGGCGAACGCACCCTCGCGGCTCGCGGGGTCGTAGCCCTCGTCGAGCGCCACGTCCGCGACGTGCTCCTTGAACCACGCGTACGTGTTGATCTTGTTGTAGGTGACGCACGGCGACATCACCTCGACCACCGAAAAGCCGCGGTGGCGAATCGCCGCCTTGAGCAGTTCGACCAGCGGCTTCGGCTGCGCCGAGAAGCCCCGCGCGAGGAACGTCCCACCGGCGGCGAGCGCGAGCGAAAGCCCGTTGATCGGCGCCTCTGGATGCCCCGACGGGCTGGTCCCCGTGACGTAGCCGGTCATGCTCGTCGGCGACGACTGCCCTTTGGTGAGCCCGTACGTCTGGTTGTCCATGACGATGTACGTCACGTCGGGATTGCGCCGGAGCGCGTGAATGAAGTGGCCCGCTCCGATGGCGTAGCCGTCGCCGTCGCCGCCGGCAGCGATGACCGTCAGTTCGGCGTTGGCCAGCTTGACGGCCGTCGCGACGGGGAGCGCCCGTCCGTGCACGCCGTGAAATGCGTACGAATGGAGGTAGCCGCTGATCTTTCCCGAGCAGCCGATGCCGGAGACGAACGCGACGTCTTTCGGGACCAGGGCTAGTTCGGCCAGCGCCTGCTTCAGCGCCGACAGCACGCCGTAGTCACCGCAACCCGGACACCACCAGGCGGGGGTCGCGGTCGCGAATTCTTTGGGGCTCATCAGGGTCGCCATCAGCGTTGTGCCTCCACCAGTTCCTCAATAGCGACGCGTTCGATCGGCTCGATGATTTCCTTGGGGCGGAACGGCCGCCCGTCGTACTTGCGGATCGCGTGCATCTTCTCAAGCGGGCCGGTCACGTAGCGGATGAGCCGCTCCAACTGGCCCGTGTAGTTGTTCTCGACGACGAAGACGTGGTCGGCGCTCGCGACGAACGCGCGGACCTGCTCCTCGGGGAACGGCCACAGCGTGCGCAGCTCGAGAAAGCGCGTCGAAAGGCCGCGCTCCAGCAGACGCTCCTGCGTCTCGCGTATCGGACCGCAATTGCTGCCGTAGCCGATGATCGCGACGTGGGCGCGGTCGTCGCCGCGGAGGTTGGCCTGCGGCAGATCGGCAGCCATGCTCTCCATCTTCCGCATCCGCTTATCCATCATGCGCCGCCGGTTGTCGGCGTTCTCCGTGATCACGCCGAACTCGCCGTGCTCCGAGCCCGCCTCGAGGTGCATGCCGCCCGGCACGCCGGGGATCACGCGCGGCGAGACGCCGTCCTCGGTGAACGCGAAGCGCTTGTACTCGCCGAAGACCACCTCGCCGGCGTCGATCAATTTGCCGCGGTCGACGGACACGCGGTCGAAGTCGAGTTCGGGCAACGTGGCCTTGCTCTGGCACAGCGCCTGCTCGCTGAGCACGAACACCGGCACCTGGTACTTCTCTGCGATGTTGAAGGCCTCGGCCGTGATATAGAAGGAGTCCTCGACCGAGCAGGGCGCGAGCACGACGCGCGGGATCTCGCCGTGGCCGGAAAAGATCAGGTGATTGAGGTTGCTCTGCTCGGTCTTGGTCGGCATACCGGTCGACGGGCCGGTCCGCGCGCACTCGACGACCACGAGCGGCACCTCGAGGACGCCGGCGAGGCCGATCGCCTCGGTCATCAGCGCCTGCCCCGGGCCGGACGTCGCCGTCATCGAGCGCACGCCCGCGAACGCAGCGCCGATCACCATGTTGATGGCGGCGAGTTCGTCCTCGGCCTGGACGACGACGCCGCCGTAGGCGGGCGCGTGCTGCGCCATCCACTCCAGCACGTCGGTCGCAGGCGTGATCGGATAGCCCGCCATGAAGCGGCAGCCGCCCGCGAGCGCTCCGAACGCGATCGCGTCGTTGCCCATCATGATGAGCCGGCCGGCGTCGGGCTTCGAGACCAGGCCGTAGCCGCTCGGCTCGCCGGCGAAGTGGTCGGCCACGTACCGCGCGCCGGCGTCGATCGCGCGCAGGTTGAGGTCGACGACCTTCTCGCCCTTGCGGCGGTAGGCGCCGGCAACGCCCTCGCGCACGATTTCCAT
>Ga0182016_10002813_pt1 | contig 20117 bp, 16 predicted proteins | sample 712S2MmetaG_FD_120491 | JGI IMG/M metagenome (GOLD analysis project Ga0182016, IMG submission 120491) | Permafrost microbial communities from Stordalen Mire, Sweden - 712S2M metaG | ecosystem: Environmental > Terrestrial > Soil > Wetlands > Permafrost | place: Sweden: Stordalen | collected... | reverse complement strand
TGGGTTCCAGCATGGATTCCATCATGGATTCCAGCATGGATTCCAACGAGAGCCATTTTCAAACATGGATCCAATACAAAAATGGCGTCTAGTCATTTTCAAAAAAAGTGATTTATGGGATAAAAATGGTTAGGGTTAGGGTTAGGGTTAGGGTTAGGGTTAGGGTTTACTACTCATGTTTCCATTCATTGAATTAAAAAAGGCGAGCCGTCGTAGTCTGACGGTTGCGCGGTGGCCGCCGCGTAAACGTCATAGACGACGGATTGTCAACTTGATCTTCGTATATACCGATATCATAAGTGACAACCCTCCAATAGGAGGCGATAGCCTGATTAGACTTCGCCGATTTTTTGGCTAACCAGGGTTTGCTTATATACAACAAACAGGAAAAAAGGTACTTATGGGACAAAGAAAAAAATTCCCTCGCCGGGAATCGAACCCGGGTCTCTGCTTGATGCCCCTTAGGACGCAGCGTTCTAGCCAACTAGACTACGAGGGGTGATACAGCCCAAAAAGACGCACACCCCAGGGATCGAACCTGGGCTTCCAGCTTAGAAGGCTGGCACTCTTCCAACTGAGTTAGGCGTGCTATTCGTCGGAAAAAAGATGGGACGGCCAGCTATTGGACGAACTTCACCTCAAGCGTCAGCGATTACAGAGCTCAGATAAGCACTGATGCTAGGCACTGAAGAGTGAAGCCTCAGAAAAGCGGAGCGGTCAGCGCCCAGACCACTAGACTAACGTCTCAGTCCATTTCTTAGAAGGATTCATTTTTCCAAAAATGACAGACTGGAAAAGCATCGAAGCTAAGGTGAATGCGTATTCCCAGGAACTCGCAGAGTACAAAGTGCGACAGAGAAAACCGGCTCCATTGATTAAAAGATGGGCGGATGAAAGCAAGATCGTGGCCATTGCAGAGGACTTGGTGAAAATCATCACAGGGCAAGAACCACCAACCCCACCAACAACACCAACAAAACCAGTAAAACCAGTAAAACCACAGACTACAAGCACAGGTTCAAGCACTGGGGCATCGTCCACTTCCTAAGGGAATTGCGACGTTCTTGTGTAGTGTGTTCATTCCATCTCGTGTTCATTATTCCAGCTCTCCCGATGGCTCTTCACGTGCCGACCTCCGTCCGCTGTACATGCTGTGATGACATGGAGGCGAGAAAGCAACAGGATAGAAATACCAAGAAGATATTGGACTACGAAAACAAGATCATCGAACTGGAAAGAAAGTTGATGCGCGTCATGAAGATAAAGACAGAGGCTGGCACTTCATTTTCCCAAAAAGGAAAAAAGGATGGCGGGAACAACAGGAGCAAGAAGACCAAGAAGACCAAGAGACCACAAAGCAGCGGTGGTGGATCCGATGGCTCCCGCGCCATTGGTGCCACCGGGACCAGAGATACATCTCCAATCAGACGATCTGGAGGAGATGCCTCACAAACCACACAACCAAAAAAGGATCAAGCAGGTGAAAGTGGTGTACGCCCCGTTGATGAACACCCCAAAGCAGAAGAGAAGGCGGAGAAAGAAATGCCCTTGTTAGGGCTGCATTGCTGTGTTGTTTGCGGCAACATGTTCAAGTGCGAAGAGCCGGTTGGAAACGGGTTCTGCCATTGCAATCAAGAAGTGGAAGCAGAAGGCCCTGACAAACAAGCAAGGCTGGTTTTCATCTGCAGAGATGGAGATTGCGACCAGGAGTATTATGGAGATTGGTATACAAGCGAAGAAGTCGAATCTACACAAGAGTTCCCGGACGATGTACAAGGCTGGATGTAATAAAACAAGTGTTTTTTTTTGTATGATTATTATTGTATGATTATTATTCTTTGATTATTATTGTTATGTTCATGCTCGAGCCGGGCATGAGCCATATGGAATTTTTTTAAATTTCGTTTTTTCCACCCAGGGGACGTCGCACATGGACGTTGTGTTATTTGAGAGAGGTTAGATAGAGTACAAAATAACAGGAGAATTGCTTTATTGAAACACTTCCTTGTCTAACTCACTGAACAGTTCATTTAAATCTATTTCTCCATCTTTTTTGAGGTACTTTTGGATCGTTCCCTCTGCTTTTTTCTTCTCTTCCCGTTTTCTCTTTCCGCTTGCTTTCCCTTTTGACTTTTTCGGGGCGAATCCAAGAGTCTCCATGACGGCGTCAGTGGCAATAAATCCCCCGCTCTCAAGCTCCTTGATCACCTCTTTTCGTTCTTGATCCCTCACCCCTTCCGTATACTTCTTCCCTTTTTGCAGCCGATGCTTCATGAAAGTCCCGGTCTTGATGGAGAGGTAGCCCTTCCCGTCATATTGGTCAATTTCGATCTCATTCGACCACGGCCCTTTGTCGTGGATGACTTGGGTCCCCTTTTCTGGAATCTTTTCAGGGACGATTTCGACATCTGCGCTGATCCGCCGATTGGGAACGTGCTTGTTGTCCATTTCCTCGTCTACCTTTTTTTCATCCTCTGGTGCCAAGTCACTTGGCTTGATTAATGCTGCCACTGCTGCTGCTGCCGGAACCAAGAACTTTTGATCTTCTGTTTTCTGCGCTAATCGGGTGTGAATTCCCTTGTAACTTCTCCACTTTCGATTGTAATACCCCTTGTGCGTTAATGAGTCTATGAACGCTTTTCTTGTCCACTTTCTGCTGTTGTTGTCCTGCTGCCATTTGCTGAAGTCTATGTACAATTCTCCAACCATCCGACCTCCCTTCCATGAATCCAAGACTTCACAGTTTTCATTGACGAATTCTTTGATTTCGTCTGAGGATGAGAAGAACTCTCGAGTTTCCTCTGCGATTTTCTGTGGAGTGGGGAGACCAGCAAAATCTGGGTGTTCCAGATACCGATAGGTTCGATAAACACAGAGAACCAATAAAGAGAAGTACTCGTTAAGGTGTCCTCCTTCTGACTCGGGTAGAAACATTGAGTCACAAAATTTGTTGGACTCTTGTGTCCTTTTCACCCAAAAGATACCGGTGTCAGGATCCAGATAATCCTTGTAATCTGGCTTGTCCCAGTTAGGAGGCTTGTTCTCAAATGTTGGATTCCAGAACCGAGTAGTCATTTTAATGGCAGATGTTCTGTCATTGGTTGCCATGTCATTAATGTCGATTTTTGGGGGATATTGGGTACATGTGAAGATCTTTCCCCAGATCTTCTGGTTCTTAAAGGATTTCCTTAGATCCCTCAACGGTCTCACCGTTCCATCAATCACGTTTTTGAAATTCCCATTGTCTAATGTATCCCCTCGATCTGTCTCATTGCATAGTAATAGACGAGGACCGACTGCGGGGATCATATGAGCAGTATGATCTGCTGCCTTTCCCCCATCACCTTTGCCAACCTTAATGATAACAGATTTTGGGACAGTGGATGCAAATGTCTTCCCAAGTGCAGTGATAGCTGCTTCAATTTGTTTCGTCTTGCCTCCACTGCCCTCTCCATATAAGAAATAACCATGTCGATCAGTCATATTAGTGGTTAATCCTAATGCTAAATGGAGAAGGTACCACTGTCTCTTCTCCAAGTCTCTGACAGTGCTAGAGACAAACTTGTAGGCATTGGGATAGATTTTCTCTAATAACGCGTCCAGCTCTTCGTTGAATTCCTGACCGGGTGCAATTTGCTTACATAGTTTTTTGTATCTAACAATGTAATGACGATTGCCCACGTTATGCATGTTTTGGACAAAGTACCTGCCCGTACAGGCAGTGAAGAAGTTGTTCTGGTCTCTTGGATGAACCGTGAGAGTTTTCATGTCTATTACAGCCGGTCTCATATCCGTTGTAGCATCAAGAATAGGCAGGAGGTATTCCGCAGAATTAGCCTCTTTTAATTTGTCATTTGGCCTGATTGCCGCCAGGGCTTTTATAATAGCCTGGCCTTTGCCAAACTGTCCAATAGAAAAGATAAACGATTCTTGTTTCTTAATATCGCTAAAGATTATCTTCTTTCTTTCAAACAGACCTGTTAGAACAGTCTGAGCCATTCTAACCGCATGAGCCGGTTCCATTTCTAACCACAGTTTTGACTTTTCATCCCATTCGTACCCATTTCCAGTGGTATCAGAAATAATATAATTATTTCCAACTCCTCTGCTTACAATCTCTGCGAGTGACCGGTCGTTTAGCACCGGGTCGTATGTAACAGGAAGAAGCTTGGAGTTTTTGTATGCGCTTTGATAATCTAACACTCTTCCCTTCCAAACCATAAGTGCAACCTCAATCGTTGGGAAGTCCCCTTGAGCTGATTCCCATAGACCGTCCGTTGGATGTTTGTCTGCGTGGAACATGAAAAGGTCTTTAAAAAGTTTCTCAGCTCGAGCCTCTTTAGCTGTACCGAAAACGGTCTTGAATACCCTTGCAGCATCACTGATGAAGGGAATGCTTGGAGGACACTCGGGGATTAAAGGGTTGACTCCAAACTTTTCCAAGATTTGTTGGGCTTGATACGCTTTCGCTTCTTTCTTTTCGAGTTGTTGCTCGATCTTTTCCAGTCGTTTTCTTTCTTTGTGCTCTGCTTTCTTCTTGAGCCTGGCTTCTCTCTCAGCTCCCTTCTTTACGTATTTGGATCGTAGCTCTCCGTTCTTTTTATACATGTATGCCCCCCGTTTGACCAATTGTTTGACTTCTTCCTTGATTTCTTCCTTTACTTCTTCTTTGACTTCTTCTTTGACTTCTACGATGTGACGACGTTGGGAAGGTGGCGTACAAGGCGAGTCTGGGCAAGGGATGTCGGTTTCAGAGTCTTGAGGTTCCCTGCCCTCCATATTGTGCCCGAGAAATCCAGAGACAGCATCCATGATTTGGGTTTCGGGCGGGGCCACGTTCTTCTTGTCCTCTTGAGAAGTCATGCTGATGATCCAAGTAATGGAATTAATGACTCTTTTATAATTGTCTGTGGCGACAACAGTCGAGAGGACGTACTATCAGATTTGGCAGACTCTGTCAGGGAACGACGATCTTCCGTTGTCTTTGTTTGCAACTTCTGCATCACCATATCTAATGGATCCTCAGGGTCCATCACAGCCTTTTTGTCCCCGTCCAGTACAATCATCTTTGAGTCGACTAATTCTCCGCCGAGTGTCGTGGAAACGGTTACAACACTGGTGTCGACCGTTGTATAATGGAGGCTTTGTTGGATAATACCGGTTTTTACCAATGCATCGTCTTCAAGTCGAGTTTCGTCAAACTCGCAAAAATGAATGGGCTCTGCTTGTAACATAATAGCGCTATAATGTAAGCTGTGGTGAATATCCTGGTGTCCTAGTACCCCCTTAATAAACACATTGCTTTGCACGTACTCCCCTGCCACTTTTAGCATAAATTGAACATACATAGGACGGAGGTCCCTCATTGACCAGTTTTCCCCCATTCGTTTTCTTATGTGTTCATTGTCAATTCGGTTTCTCTTCGTATTAACTTCAGCCACCGTCTCTAGGTCTCTTTTGTACTTTGCTTTTATTAAACCCCTGAAACGGTTCAGGCAAGCCTTGAATAAACCATAAGGGGCCAGTAATGGGACCTTGATTCTGATGACGTCTCTCAGTGATCTTTTCTTTAACCTTTCGGTGAAATAACAACAATAATTTGAATCTGTATCATAGACCTCAAAGTCATCTACTTGTATATAGAGGGAGGAAGGCCGACGGCCACAACAAAAAAGAAGGGCTGGTAGCATGGCTGTCACATTCGCCTTTGAGTGCAAACCACTAAGAATGAATTTCATAAAATCTTGTGGTTCTGCAATAAACTTGGGTCCTTTCAGTTTCTTTTCCAGTCTTTCTGTTGCTTTTTCTCTTAATTCTTTTATGGACCCCTGCTGATATGCCTCCAATGACATGAGCTTCCAATTTGCCATATAATCTGCAGTGAAAAAGTCGGTATTTCGGATAGCAACGTCCACTTCGTCGTCTCCCCATGCTGGTTTTGTTGGCCGGATTTTTCTCCATATCTTGTACTGGTCATACTTTCCCAGTGATTCAAATTCGGCCAACTTCCGCAACATTTCGGTTCCTATTTTCGGGTCGTACTCTCTTGCCTTGTCGATGACCGAATACCGGACGGTACGATGAAATAAAGGGTTAACAATAAGACCCTTGAGAATGAGAGCCTTTTTAGTCTCACACAAATAATTATCAACTGTTTTTAATCCAAGGGCATGCTGTTTTAAAGCATAATGAAGGTCCACACAAAAGGTTTTGAACCAAGTTCCATGCGAGTATCGATCGATTACGAGGAGGATCCACACCGGGAGGCGGACAACTTCTGAACTCATAGTTAGAGATGGAAGGTTGGAATAATGAAGAAAAGATATGATATAAAGAATAACAAAAGAAAGAAGAACTTCGTGAAACGAACGATTTTATTACTAGAACCCTGCTCCCGGTACACGTTCTTTCAACCATGCACGAAGAGCTGCTTCGTCCGCGAAGTTGTCCCAATTTGCCATGAGAGCACCTGAAGCATCTGAGTAGTCTTCTGGCGTCTCTTCACCCAAGTCAGGTTTCGGTTCTGGTTTTTCCTTCTCTTCTTTGATCATTGCATCCATCTTTCTTTTCAACCCTTTACCATGCGGGATATCCTTTGGAGCCTTTGACTTTTTCAGTTCATCTCGTTTCCTTTTCATCACTCTTTTTACCATCTCATCACCATATTTTGACCACTTCTCAAACCCTTTTTCCGTTTGCTTCTTTTCATGCTTTTCCGCTAACTCATCAATCCTTCTTTCATCAACGATTTTGATATCACGTATCGACGAGAGCTCTTCATCATCTTCGACCAAGACCTGACGGCCATTTGCGGGCTCATGGAAGCATACGACGCTTGTATAAAATATTACAGAGATCTCTGCAATCTTTTCCTTGTCGATTGTGAGTTCGTTCACGTTGATGTGATCTAGTTTGATCTTCACTGTGTAGACACCTGGTTGCCTCTTAGGAAAGTCTTGGAATGAGACCTTTTTCAGAATTTTTTGTTTTTCATCATATATCTGATACTTTGTCCACAGCGTATGTAATGGGAATTCTCCGACGGTTCCAGAGTCTGTCTGTCTTCCCCATTCTTTTATGGTTATTCGATCAACCTTGCTGTAACGATATTTCATGAATTCAGATTCTTTGATCGTTTCCAAAACAACGGCGATTGCCCCTTTGAGTTCCAGTTGACATCCTTCAGGTTTTTCTTTTGAGTTTTCTTCTGGATCGAATTCTGGGATCTCTTCTGGATCTAATTGAACCTTCAGTGACCATCCCTTGGACTTTCTCTTTTCCTCATCTAGGTCGTCTTTTGTTAGTTTTCGCTTTGGTTTCCATCCATTGTTGAGGGCTTTAACTGGGTCGAATTGGTCCAATCCACTAGCACTTGTGACCTGAAGCTCGATGTGGATTTTTTTGGATTTTTTCCAGTCGAGGCTGTATAGTTTAACAGGATGCGACTTGGTGTTGTTGTACTTACTTTTACTTTCGCCCCCGGTAAGTTGAATTCGATTGACGACCATCTTGACATCCTCTGGGAGGAGAGACTTCTTTTTGAACAATGCCTTCGACATCGCCTTCGTGGTCGAGTCTTCTTCAGTTTCTTCGTCTGAAGATCTGTCTGAGGATCTGTCTTTGGGGGACTTTTCTCCGAGCTTGAGCATTTCTCGTCCGGGAAGGTAGGTGTGTGTCCAGTAAATAGTGCCAGTGTTAGGGCTTGGATTGGCAGTGAGCGGTTCCCAATGTGGGTTTGGAAGGTAGATGAGTTGAGGGTCCAGAGAGGAGTTTGGGAGAATGAGCTGAGCAGAGCTGAGCTGAGTCTAAGCAGCGCTGAGATGGACTCAACATTCAACTCAGTTCGGCTGAGCTCTGTTGATGGTGAACGTCGCACATCCGTTACACATGTTCATGCTCGAGCCGAGCATGAGCCATATGGGATTTTTTTAAAATTCAATTTTTCTACCCAGGGGACGTCGCACATGGACTCTGAGTGGGTAGAAAAAATGAAATTTAAAAAAATTCCATATGGCTCATGCCCGGATTGAGCATGAACATTTGTAACGGATAACATGGATTCCTTTATGTATAACTTGGGAATAGCTGTCGATCTACTTTCAACAATACACCATCAACCGAAATAGAGATGGCTCCTGTCGCCTCGCACATAAACCAGAATTGAATTGGAACGGAACTACTACTCTGTCCACCATAAATAGAGTATACATCAAAGGATTGCATCTTTGAGGTCGTGCCAGAAGGTACGCGATCGATCTGGTTGTAATTAATTAGATTGTTGGCAACATCGTATGCTGTACCAACATATAAGCGGTAATAGCTAGATGCCGGTGTCGAGGATACAGAATAAAGGATGTTGCCACTAATTCTGTAGATCCCATATGCTACTTTATGGATATTCAAATTGTTTGACACAAAGCTAATAGTACCCGTATTGTCGGGATACGAGTTTGAAAGAGTTGGAAGGGAGAGTGGGTACTTTGTTCCAGAGACTGGTGATGAAACAGTGGTTGTGTCCATCATACCGGTTCCGCTTACGCGTGTAGCGATTGTTCGTGGTATACCACCCATTTGAGTTACTGAGAATCCTGATTCGGTTATAAGAAGCCCGGCATAAGATTGATCATCAGATGATAAAGAATATATCTCAGAGTCTGGAGTGGGCGCTGTACCGCCGTTGTCAAATCCGTATAAAGCAACAGTAGTCCCCCAAAGAGCAACACAAGACTGGGTATTCTGGTCACCGGCCTGGAGAGAAATACCAGATTGTGTCTCATCTGTGATATCAGCTTGAATCATGATATTATTCGAGGAAGCAGTTATTCCTAATTCAAGAGTATCGAAAGTTCCAGCTCCTCCATAATTAGCATATTCTCCTGAGAAGTACGCTGAGGAACCTCCATCAAAGAGAATGCTTGCCCCCTGGGAAAATGCTTGACTGTCGGGAAGATAGAGTGGCACTTTTAGATCAACCTCTCCTGTTGAAGCTGTCATAATGACATCACCATCTCCCACCAAAGCCATTGTCCCGGTGCCAGACCTCTCTATTCCTAGGGTTTTCTCATCGCTAAAAGAATAACCAGGGGAAGAAATAGTGCCAGTGGGCGCCAGAAATTGAGAAGTAGCCTCAAAAACAGGGGCAGTAGGAGGAGTACCATCCCCAGGTCCACTAAGTCCAAAGATGTTGTTGTATGAGGCATACATTTGAAATAATGAAGTCATGACGTCGGTCCGCCAGGACAGTACTCGTAGTAGAGCTTTTGGTAGTTAACAGACAGTGTGGATGAACTGGTACTGTTACTTGTAGAGAATTTCATCTGGATGCTATCAGATGAGTTTCCCTGCTTATAAACAAAAGTTGAAAAGTCTGTATATTGGGTCTGTCCTGTGTAATTCGTTGTTGTTGCGATTGGATAAGTCACTGCCGTTTCCGAACCAAGTTGTACGTAGATGGTGCAATTTGCCCCACCTATTGTACTTGTTCCATAAGACCAGTTGATGATACCGGTGATTCGATAGATACCAGGCGTACTTGTTTCAATACTTCCAACTACACCAGTTGTATTATACACAAGTACCCCAGTTGGATCTGTTACAAGGGGTGTTCCTCCAGTAGCAAATGAGTAAAGTGTATTTGCTGTTGTGGCTATTGATGTTTGCACAGGTCCAGATCCAAGTGATAGATAATTTAACAGTCTTGGGATTCCAGTAAAGGAAGTTGGTCCATAGGCAGCACCACCCGTAACATTGTTAAAATCAACCAGCTGTCCGAATTCTCCATAGACGATATCAGCAGTAGTAGAGACTTCCGTTGGTGATATTGTGAATATTTCAGTTCCTCCTGATGCTACTGCAATGGCTCCAGGTCCTGTTCTCTCAATACCAAGTGTTTTTTCATCAATGAATGAATATCCAGGGGAGGTATCAGTTCCTGTTTTTGCAAAGAATTGATCTGCGGCAGTCACATCTCCTGCGGAACAGATTTCACCAAAGATGTTGTTATAACAACAGGACATTTGAAATAATGATCCTTCTTCATTTTTCCGAATGGACAGAATCGCAGAGCTCTTCGGGGCTGAACCAGCTGAGTTCAAGAAAAGAAAAGAACACAAACTTGAAAGACAGCCATCTTTCCGGTACAGTCGACGAAAACCGAAACCGAGACAACCGGAACCATCCATTCAAGAGTGTCTCAAAGGGGAAGTCGCTCCACCAGCGTTCTGCGAGGAGGAATCCGATTCTGGGACAGCGGCACGTGTCTGGGAGGGAGATATAACGGAATTCGCTGAGCAGCTCGACGTTCGTAAACAAACGAATTGGTAGTCGTCCCCCTGTCAATCTCAGTGAGGAGCTCTCATTTATCCAGACGAGCATGTTCACCTGCATCGAGTTCGATAAAGAGCGCTTCCCAACTCCTGACTCATGTAAGGAGTGGCTATCAAATTCTTCCGAATGGAACCATGTTCCAAAACTGACCGACTTCAAACTAAAGTCAAGAAAACAATCACAGTTTCTGACCGCAGAAAGAGACAGAGCAGTATGGACATTTTCCCAAGACACATGGAAGTATCCTCATCTCTCGATCGACCGTCCAGAGGTGTACGTGTGCATCGTGAAGAAACAGGGGACGGAATCCTTCTGTCCGACGGATTGTCCCCCGTTGAAGCCTACTACGTTGAAGAAAGAGCAGGAGAAGCAATTGAAATTAGAGAAGAAGAAGGAGAGACACGAAGCAGAGAAGAAGAAAAAGAGGGATGCAAGGGAGGCAGCCAAGACCTCTGGAGGGGACAAAGGATCGAGTCCCAAGTCTGGCAAGCGGAAGAGCCGGGATTCACCAGAGAAAGAGGAGGTGAAGGCGATCCTCCCGACTTTAACAAAAGAGCAAGTTGCCGCTGCAATCTTACTTGACAAAGCTACTCCACGGCAGAGAACTCTTGCACAAGCCATTGCAAAACGACGTCCAAAGAAGCAAACTAAAGACATTCCAGATGATTTACAGAATGCACCAGAACCAAAAAGTAAGAAGCAGAAGGGAATAGAAACAAAAGACATCCCAGATCACTTGCTGGATGTTGACACTGTTCTGGTACCAGAACCATTACACAAAAGTAAAGGGAAATCTCTTCTAGATTCAGAAGATGGTGAATCTGCACTCACACTCGATCTCGAAGACGAAACGGTTACTGCTTAAGCCGTGTTTCTTTTAACACGTTATGGGTTCAACGGTGCACTGGTTTACTCTGTACATTAGAAATATAAGGATATAGGAATAAAGAAACAAAACGTTTTTTTATTTTCTTTTTCTTTTCTGTACAATCTTACTCTTCTTTCTCTTACTAGACTCTTTGATACTCTCTCTCCCTCTTTCTCTCTTTGCTTGAACTTTGAAAGCCGGTTCTTGCTCCGTCTGGTCTTGTCCTTCTTCCTCCTGAGGTGGTAACTCCGTCTGAGTGCCATCTTCGTTCTCTTCAATCTGTTGAATATCGTCGAATTTCCGTTTGCCTCTGCCTAATTGGGTGTACTTTCTGTTTGGATCTATTCGTAAAATGGTTGTAAAGTTTCTCCTGAATCTATCTTCCTCTGGTGCCTGGAGGTTAATGTAAAAAAAGGGGTGATCCTCCTTACTTTCCTTTTTAAGTGCAAAGTCTGCAATTTCCATAAACTCGTTAAGGGTAACATAAGACGATCCAAAGTCGTCGTGTAATTGCACAATATCGGTATGGTTCACTTTAAAACAGATAAGATGTAATGACGCCATGCGACACGTTCTATTAAATGCTTTGTACTTGTGAACCATGGCGATACTTGAACCTTTTAAGTGTCTAATTTGTGTATAACATCTAACAAATTCTTCCGATTGTTGAACTCGTGCAAATAGAGAGGTCATATCCTCAAAGATGAACAACAACTTCTCTGCAGAGTTCCAATCGTTTTCAACAGCCTCTTGCTGTTCATTAATAATCGTTGCGAGACGAGGTACAATGTCTTTTGCTTCGGTAATGATTTGATCTTTGGGAACCGAGATGGCCTTGTACAGATCATCACTTTTGCATGTCAGACCAAAGAGATATACTTTATCAAAAAACCCCTTGTAGAATCTCTCACCCGATAGCATTGATATGAGAAGGTTTGTTTTCCCACTCCCTGGTTGTCCAACCATCACTGTTGTTGTTGGGAACCCGGGGAAGATTTCCCCTTTGAGATGTTCTGGTACCTTTTCTTTTTTATCTGCACCGGGTGGTTCAATCTTGCTTATAGCATAAGGATGTGGCTGTTGCGATTGTTGTTGTTGTTGTTGTTGAGGAGGGGCTTGGCCGGCTTGTTGGACTGCGATTGGGTTAATCATAACTGATTATACCAGACTCTAACGTCTAGTTTAAAATTTCCACCGTTCAGATCAACAACCGTTCCTGTTCGATCCACCACTTGGATGTCAATGCTTTGAATGTTTCTGGGCGTTGGATAAGTAATCTGACAAAGAGAATCAACCTTACATTCATACGTTTGGATTGAGCCAAAAGGTACTTGAACGGGAATGCCAATACAGGTGCTGGTAACCGTACCACTTTCATCGAATGCATGTCCAGGTGCGAGGGCAACAGATTGAACATAAACTTCAGTGGTTCCAGCTAGTTGTGGAAGAGCTGGAGCCTCAACGTTGCTCCCAGGAGAGATAGTCACTCCTGGACCGGTTGAGGCACCTGTATTGACAGGAACGTTGTTCCATCCAAGTGCGCTCCAAACCGAACCATTACCCCTATTCAAGAGTTTCATATAATCTGCACCTGAGTCAACATTCAAATAAACTTTGTAAGTCAGATCAGTTGAATTTCCAAACGCCGTACTAGGAACTTGACCTGCGATAACCGTATTAACAGCAGCAATTAATTGAGTAATGCTGTAATAACCAGGAGTAATGGATCCTGTGTATTCCGTTGCTGTAGAACTGATGGAGAAGACATAATCAATGATATTGTTGACCCCTGCTCGGATATTGTAAATATTGTTTGGGAATACAGCGCTCACAAAAGAGACACGTTGGATATTTTGAAGACTTTGAGATAGATTCATAGTAAAACTGGTGGCAGAGTCACCTGTAGTTCTTTTATTACCATCTATTCTAACCAAATTACAGTACTTAAACCCCATTTCACATCCTGAAGACATGGCTATTTACTCTCTTACAACAACACGGCCACCCAAAAAGACTTTCACAACACGGGTAAATTGAGTAAAGCAATCGATCTGTCTTGGCAACCCAGATGCAGTTGCTTGACCAAAAGTGAATTTATGACGAAGAAGTCGAGCATTGGAAATGGGTAGACCAGACAGTTGTAACAACTGAGAACGTTCTGCTAACATCCCGAATTGTGCGAGTCCAAATGGGAACGAAAAAGCTCCGGCGTTTTGTCCAGGGATTATTCGTCCCGCGTTCCAAGAAATCCCTCGAGCCCCGAAGAATTCGAGGAAACCAATGGTATTCGTTGCAAGTTCATCTGTCATTCCCTTCAGCCAGACATACAACTGATTCATCCAAAATTCCTCTCGGTATTGAGTCCCTAAAGGTTGTTGAGGAAAGAAGAGTGATCCGAGTTGAGCCTGGTAAGATATAACGTTTGGGGCATTTCCAGCAACGTTCGGTCCAAGGGCTACATATCGATTTAGGGTTGCATCAGTAGTTGGATAGGCACCATATCCGGTATTGGCGAATAGGGACTCACTACAAAGAGATGGCACGTATGGATTCGTTACAGTATCCAGGTCACGGACGATACAGAAACTGCGACTGATACGTGATCGAGCCTGTTGAACTTGGATTTCCGTTGCGCCAACTTGAGCATTTGACACAAGTGAGTTATCAAATGTGTCAAACATGAATGCCATTCCATCTTCTCCTGCTGCAACTTGATTTAGACGTTTTAATACCGCATCGTTGAGCTGGAACGCATCCAACATAAAGTAGATTCCAGTAACAGAAAAGTTAGTTGTGTATGGGATGGCAAACGCTGTTGCACCATCTGCGTTGACTGTCCCGGGACCACCGTAGATGAGTGATTCTTGTAGATTCTTAAGTCGCAAAAGAAAATTCGCACCAGCCAAGAGACCGGCAGGGATCAACAAGGACATATATGGGTCAAATAAACCAAGGACTTGACTCATGGGAATAATGAATGTCTGCGGACCATTGTTGTTTAATTCAACTAATCCAAGTGGAGGATCGTCGACAAGAGCTGGGTTGTTGGTCGTTTGCCCGGCATTGCTGAATGATGTCATTGTAGTTAAAGGGAAACCTTGGAGAGCGCCATTCTTTTGGATATAAGTGTAGTTGTATTTGTTGTAAAGAACATGGGTCTGTTGTAATCCCTTGTTTTGTTCCCTGCAAATCTCTGTTCCGGATGCAGATGTAAAGGTTGGCTCTTCAAAGAGAGATGTCACATTGCCTGGACCCATGTAAGCATTTATCACATTTCTCCCACCACCACCTCCACCAGCATTGGTGATAGGGGCTGTGTAACCGACTTGGATGACCAAAAAGCTTGTTCTGGGAGCCACATAGAACTCACCCGTGTTAAAAACACATTGCATAGTTGTATTGGCAACATTGGGATAACTAGTTTGTTGAAAGTTTTGTCGAAGCATAGTTCTTTTACTGACAAGAGAAAGAGTAGCAGGAAGACGATACAAGACTTGATTTAATTTGAACAACTCGCTCATCTGACCATCTCCTGATGCATCTTTTGCCATCCCAGTTCCACCACGACTACTCTGAACCGGAGTAGGAATACCGAGCTGGGCATCGCCAATGTTGACCTCGTCTCTTCTCATTTGTCAGATGGTGGAAAAATGGGATTATGACAATCAAGTAAGTGTGGTCACAATGTATTGATGCTGGCCTTCTTTAGTCTCCCACCAGTAATCCTCGACCTGTCCTTTTGGTACGTGATGAAGATCGTCGAATTGTGATCCAGGTGCTAATGTGAACTGTTCGAGAGGATCACTCTCTGGGATAACACCCCACGCAGGAAGGTATACGTCATGAAATTCTTCATTTGTTTCTTCTGATGGTTTTCCCACAATTGGATCGTGGAAAGAGGTAGTTGCTGTTCCTTCGTAAATAGTTGTATCTTGAAATATAATGCGACCGTCTTCTCTGGCTTGATTAGGGACAGAGTCATAAAGTGTTGTTAATGTCTTGGCTTGCTCACACGCCTCAACGCACTGTTCTTGCATGTAGTCCTCCCCGAACAGGGGATGTTTAAATCTTTCTGTAAACTCCATTGTTTCCATAGAATAGAATGGATTGTCTGATTGTTCATTCGCTTCCCATGAGTAGTTCCTGAAAGAAGCCCAAGCAAGGCGGTTGATTATTTCTGCGTTTGGATCTTTGTTTGCTTGATAGACAATATCAGATCCTCCAGCGATAAAAGAGGGTCGAAGAAGGGGTTCGGATGTTGATACAAGAGTCACTCCTTGAGGAACGGGAGCACCCATCGCCATTCCACCCATGGCAGGCATTCCTGCTCCACCTGCTGGTGGTCCGGGAGGTGGGGCAGGCATGGCAGGTGGTCCAGGAGCGCCTCTTCCTCTTCCCGCTCCACGACCTGCTGCTCCACCACCTCTCCCAACTGCTGCGCCAATCACACCATCAGCCCATCTTCTAAGATTTCTACCACCGATATTCCAATTAGGGAGAGGACGGCCTTTCTGATCGCCATCACCACCTCTATTGTTGATTGGTTTTACAGGTGGTTGTATGGGTCCTGGCGGTACAGGATACTTGCCATCGAGTTGACCTCCACCAGCTGCAACTCCAGGACCCGGTGGTGCAGATGGTGCTGGTGCTGACGGTCCTGGACCCATTGGATACTGTCCGGGAGTGGGGGGATACTGTCCAGGTGATGTTATAGGAGTAACTCTCGGACCAGGTCCGAGTGCCGGAAGATGGTGTCCAGGCGCTCTTGCGGGTGTTGGAGGGGTTGTAGCACCACCAACTACTCCTGCACCAGGAGTATCTGCTCGATGTGTAGAATCTGCTGTTCCCAAGTTGTCATCCTGCTGCCCACCATCTTTGCCATCACCCTGGGGTATTCCTTCCTTGTCGTCGTCGTAATGTGCCGGAGGCAGACCTTTCCCATCACCGCCTCCTCCTGCTCCGCCTGCACCGGCGGCAGCAACAGGACCGGCTTGTGAGTTTGGAGGAACAAGTCTAGTCAACCCTTGTTGGGCAATGAGTCTGTTTGTCAACCATGTGTTCCGATCTCTGTTGGGATCAGAGGTGGGTACACCAATTGTATAATCTTGTGTTGCTGTGTGAAGAGTATCCAATGCAGATTGGACAACAGTAGATCCGGGATATTTCGTTTCCAACATGGATGTAATAGCTCCAAAGGCCTCGGGAGTCATTCCAGGTCTTGTGTAAATATTTTGAAGTAACATTTGCAACTCTGCATCGCTGTTTGGTGGATAGCCCTTGCTTTCCCATTTCCCCACTAGTGTATCAACAAGATTCTGCCAAGCACCACCTCCGCCTGCTCCCGGAAGAGACACCGATGTGATACCAATAGGAGGAGGAGCCCCAGTAGGAGTGGCTGGTGGCATAGCAGAGCTTCCTCCTTGATCACCAACTGTGCCTGGATCTTGACCTCCATAAACATTCAAATCCGGTCCAGTCTTTGGTTGAATGCCACCTCTTGTGGCCCCTGGGTTGAGTGCGACTTGGACAGGAAGAGTTGTATCTGGCATGGGCGTCATTTTGTCTTCTTTATTTCGCGCACCTCCCATACCCGTTCTTACTCTTCGGTATGCTGCTGCAGCACTTTGGGCCGTTGGTCCTGACAAGTAAGTAGTAGCTGCAGGTCCTATTGGTGTTGCAGATCCTGATGTCCATTGCCTAAAGCTGTCTTCGGCACTGTGGATGGCACCAAGAGCCTTATCTGCGAGCTGGGTTGTGAGATAATCTGCTGCGGTACCAGCAGCCTTCGCAATCGCTGGGGGGACCCCAACTCCAGTGAGCGCCCCAGTGGTTGCTGTGTTTGCAACAAGACCAACTCCTGTTTTTATCATGGTATCACCGATTGCTCTTGCACTAACCTGTGTACCAGCTCCTTGTTGTTTGGGATTTAAACTCTGGGCAACTTGGTCAACAACCGCTGTTCCGACTTGAATTCCAATGTTCAATGTGTTGTCTGCAAGCGATGTACTTGCACCTCTAACTGCCTGACTAAACATTGAAGAAGGTAGATCGGGTTGTAGATCCCACATATCGTTCTCGGGCAGCTGTTCTTTTTGAGGAGGTAATTTTGCTGAAAGTCCCTGACCTGATCCTTTTGGAATTTTTAAGTCCCTCCCAAATAAGTCTTCTTGTCCACTGGGGGGTTTTCCACCGAAATAAGTATCCATGAAAGAATGCCATGCTGGATCGGTATCTGGATCCCACGACGAGGGCTGGTGGTCTCTTCCCTGGACATCAGGATTTGAGACATGATGGACATTTGTACGATTCGAGACAGGAAGGGGAAGCATGGGATAGTCTTGATCTGGAATATCAGTGACATGCTTTCTTCTTTTACTTTGATCTGTATTCTTTCGAACTGCTTTCTTCTTGCCAGCCTTCTTCTTTTCGCCATTGATAATCGCTTCGTAATGAATCCTTGCTTTTTTCTTTGTATCTTCGTTTCCCGTTTCCATTTCTTGGATGAGATTTGCTTTAATTCTCTCTCTCATTCGATCAAGGGTATCACTCATAGAAGTTTTTGGTGCCTGTTTTGGTTTCTGTTGCAATTCAGTTTGTAGATCATCCAATAAACCTTTTGTCTCTTCATTGAATTCAAATTCATCGTGTTTTGACATCTTTGCGGGAGGAGGTGGTTTCAGTTTTGCCTTTTCATCTGTCCTCTTGCTTCCTTTTTTCGGCCCACTGTGAGGTTGTGTATGGAACGGTTGCGTTGATGGAATAGGAGGCCAGTCTGTTGGTATTGGACTCGGAGTTGGAGTGGGTGTTGCAGCTCTTGGTTGTGCCTGTGGCATCTCCACGGGCATTGTTTGATCACTTTTCTTCCCTTCCTTTTCTTCTTTGTTTTCTTTTTTCTTTTTTTCTTTTGCTTTCTTAGTAGCAGGAGGTGGCATCGGAGCATGGGGTTGCACCATTTCCTTTGCATCTGTAAAGTCAGGAACTCGCGGAGGAGCAGTTGGAGGTGGTGGTGGGACATCACTTGGTGATGGAGCGGGTTGTAAAACTGGAGAAGGTGTGAAACTTCTAATCTGCTCTCCTTTCTCCTCTCTTTCACGAATCTGTCTCACTATCTCTTGTTTGAACTCTGGATCGGAAAACTTTTCACGAAGTCTGTCCATTGGCATAGGTTCGTCGACTTCTCGTCTCACTTCATCAACAAGCTCGTTCAACGAGGTCTCCTTTTGTCTCTTTTTCTGTTCCTTGGGTTTCTTGTGTCTTGTTCTCTTCTTTGTCGTTGCCGTTGTATCCATCTTTACTTCTTCTCCCGGAGTCGTCCCTGGTGCATCGGGTCTGCCTGCATGCTTCACATCCATGCCTTCACCCATGTCAACTGGCATCCCAGTCTGTGGTGCTGGTGGCGCCGGAGGAGCTGGAGGTGGAGTACCCCGTTCACCAGCGCCTTTCTCATCTCTAGGACCTTTCTTCTTTGCTTTGAGGAATTCTCTCTCGGGTATAGGACCCCCTCTGTCGACGAATTCCCTTGGTTTCCAATGCTCCTTCCGATCATTTGCCCATTTTGACAGAACTGGATTGCCATTTGTCGATGATAGGTCGTCGAGTATCTGAGTTGCTGCGTCGTATGCAACAGTGTCTGAGAATTCACCAAAGTACTGCTTTGCATAACCCTTTTTCTTCCTTGCTTCCGCTAGTTTCTCTACAGCCTTTGCAATTTCCTCTCCTTTCCCAGCTTCTTTGGCCTTTTGTAGATATCCACTAGCCTTCCCCAGCTGTCTTGACCCTTTGAGAACCCATTTGACACCTTCCAAGAGTTCTCGGTCCGAGAGAACCACGCTGGTCATTATTTGGGATTCGGAGAAATGACAGATGTCAAAGAGACCAAGATCAGTGTGGATGAAAAAGAAGAGGATAAAAAAGGAGCTCCACATGATAGATTGGACACCCCCGGTGCTTGCATCGAGTTGAAAGGGTGGCCAGTTTATGATAAACTCTCAGGTTTCGCTGGTATCCTCGAGCCAACTCCTCATGACGTCCCCCCTCCGGACGACTTTGTTGGAACGAATAATCATGCATTAGACGAATATGTCTTGAATCATCTTCCACTCACAGAAGAACAGAAAGCAGATCTAATCAAACAATTATTAGCAGATCAAGCAAGAGAGAAAGGGATTGAGAAGAAAGAAAAAGAGCTCTCTAAAAATCGACACTTATCCAAAACTCGGCAACGATCCAAAGGAGGGAAAAGAGATGGCATCAAGATCAGACTTCTTCCGGATGCCCAGACCAAACAGCATCCCAGACAAGAAAAAACTGGCATCAGAACTGAAGACTACACGATTAGACTTCGATCCGATGGATCACGAAAAAGTGAGACCAAAGAACGATGACGCGATGGCGGCGATTATGGACATGGGTTTAACCGATCGCACAGTGAGAGATATCACGATCGATCATATGAATCCTGATGAAGTCTTACCAAGGTATATTAGAAGCGAAGACGAGATCCCAGACTTCAAACCTCAACTCGTACGGATGTATGCACCTCAAGATGGTGAAGCAACAGATCAAGTTCAAATGGTTCAATCAGCAAGAGCAAACTTTATTAAGGAAGACACAAAATACAGCAACCCAGAACCTGCCTCTAAACACTACTTCAAGGGATCGAGTGAATATGCATTAGGAAAAGAGCCTCGTGGGACTCAAAGTGTACCAACAGATTACTTCTCTCGTCGGGCTGAGATTGCTCCTGTAGACTTCTAATAAAAGACTTTGTTTTTATCTATTCTTTCTTGAACCGTCCGTTACGCATGTTCATGCTTGAGCCGGGCATGAGCCATATGGAATTTTTTTAAATTTCATTTTTTCTACCCACCTCGAAGTTCACGTGCGACGTCCCTGGGTGGAAAAATCGAAATTTAAAAAAATT
>Ga0182016_10002810_pt1 | contig 20141 bp, 18 predicted proteins | sample 712S2MmetaG_FD_120491 | JGI IMG/M metagenome (GOLD analysis project Ga0182016, IMG submission 120491) | Permafrost microbial communities from Stordalen Mire, Sweden - 712S2M metaG | ecosystem: Environmental > Terrestrial > Soil > Wetlands > Permafrost | place: Sweden: Stordalen | collected... | reverse complement strand
GAGGTCGAGCCGATCGCCAACGAGTACTGGGCCCGGGCCGAATTCCCGTTCCAGCTCATCGACGGGTTCCGGAAGCTGGACATCGCCGGGCTGATGTACGACGGGCTGGCCGCCCATCGCGGCACCCGGCTGCTCAGCGGTTTCCTGTCCCTGGAGATCGCGCACGCGGACCCGTCGGTCAACAGCTTCTACGGCGTGCATACCGGGCTGGCCATGGGCAGCATCAACCGGTGCGGCTCCAATGAGCAGAAGGGGGCGTCGCAGCGGAAAGGGTCAGGCCGTGACGGCGCTGGCGGCGGAGGCCCCGTGGAGCTGGGCGGCCCGCCAGCAGTACCAGGCCGCCACCGTCCGGTACGGGCGGTACGGCTCACCCAGCAGATCCAGCTGCTTCGGCGTGGGGGTGGGGACCCCCCAGGCCAGGCCGTAGCCCTTGCGGATGCCCAGATCGCCGGTGGGCCAGACGTCCATCCGCCGGAGCTGGAACATCAGGAAGATCTCGGCCGACCACTTGCCGATCCCCCGCACCGCCGACAGCCGCGCCACCACCTCTTCGTCGCTGACCCGGGCCAGCCGCCGGGCGTCGAGCACGACGGTGCCGTCCAGGACCCTGGCCGAGAGATCCTGCAGGGAGATGACCTTGCGGGCTGACAGCCCGGCGGCCCGCAGCGTCTCGGTGGGGGTGGCCAGCAGGCGCTCGGGGGTGACCTCGCCGCCCAGCGCGGCGATGAGCCGGCCGTGGATGGCCCGGGCCGCGGCCCCGGCCAGCTGCTGGTAGACGACGGAGCGGACCAGGGTGGCGAAGTTCGTCTCCGTCGGCGGGGGGATTTTCGGCGGGCCGGCCGCTTCGGCCAGGCGGGCGATCACCGGGTCCCGGCCGGCCAGAATCCTGGCCGCCTCGCGGTAACTGACCTTGGCCATGACGCGATCATCTCACGCGCTAACGCCACCGGGCGGCAGCCGGCGATCTGGGCGTTCAGCTCGGCGCCGAGCAGCACCGCGAGCGCGGTGAAGTACAGGAACAGCAGGATGGCGACCGGGGCGGACAGTGCGCCGTAGGTGGGGCTGCGCCCGATCGCGAAGACCAGGTAGGCACGCAGGGTCAGGCTGCTGACCAGCCACAGCAGCATGGCCACGATCGCGCCGGGCAGGTCCCGCCGCCAGCGGCCGCGCACCGGCACGGCCACGTGGTAGAGCGTGGCCAGCAGGCCCGTACACAGCAGCACGAGAACAGGCCAGTAGGCGATGACCACCACCGGCTTGAGCACCGACAGAACCGCGTCCGGGGCCACGTCGACGATCCATTTGGGGGTGGCCACCAGCAGGGGCAGCGCCACCGAGCCAGCGATCAGGGCCCCGAGGTAGAGCACGAAGGCCACCAGGCGGGCCCGGACCGCGGACCGCATGTGCCGCATCCCGTAGGCGATGGTGATGGTGTTGACGTAAGTGTTCATGGCCGTCGACCCGGTCCACAGGGCGAGCGGGAAGCTGAGCGAGATGATCTCGCCCCGGCCGCGGGCCAGCACGTCGGTCAGCACGGGTTTCAGGATGTTCTGGACGGCGGCGGGGGCCAGGAAGTGACCGGCCCCGCGCAGGATGTCCTGCTGCAGCTCGACGGTGATGTGCCCGCCGAACAGCGGGGTGAGGTAGCCGACCGCGGCGACCAGCACGAGCAGCAGCGGGGTCAGCGACAACAGGGCCCAGAACCCGGCCTCGGCCGCGAGCCCGAAAATACGGTCGGCCCACGCCTCTTTGAGGGAGGCCCGCAGGACGGCCCCGGCCGCGGGCAGGATGTGCCGGGGCTTCCAGTGCCGTATCCGGGCGCTCACCTCCTCCCGCAGGCGGCGCGCGGCCCGGCGGCGAGAGCGGTGTTCTGGGCTGGCTTCGACCGCGGGTGCGGCGAGAGACTCGCGGTCTGGCACACCGCACAGCCTAGCCGCTGCTAGAACGGCGGAGCGTGCTACAGACAGTGCAGAATGCGCGTCAGGGCGTACCGGGTCCGGCCGGGCCGGGCACGCGGGTCGGAGGGCGCGGGGGCGGAAACGCGCGGCGGGCGGCCAGCACGACCAGCAGGCCGGCCGCGGCCAGGGCCGCACCGGTTACGCACAGCGCGCTCAGCTCACCCGCGTCCACGAGCAGGGAGCCGACCAGCGCTCCGCCGCCAATCCCGATCTGGAACGCGACGACGAAGAGGGGGCGATCGGCAGGGACGGAGCAGGCAGCGTCGGCAGGGCGCGGCGCAGCGCGACGGCGCCGCCCCGGGGCGGCTAGCCCGGCCCGGTGCTGCCCCGGCCCGGACTGGTCCGCGCGGGGAGGCCGGAGCTGCGTCATGGCCGTATCATATGATCGTTGGACGAGCTTATTAAGGCCCTGGGATGATGAGACTCATGACGGCACCGCGAACGTCAGCGCAGACGGCCCTGCTGCGCGCGGTGCACGACCAGCCCGGGGCGACCCGGGCGTCGATCTCCCACGAGCTGGGCATACCGAGCGGCTTTGCCGCCGAGACCGTGGCCCGGCTCGTCGCGGCGCGGCTGCTGACCGAGGAACCTGCGCCGCCGACCGGCACCCGGGGCCGGCCGACCACCTCGCTGCAGGCTCACCCGGACGGGCCCGTGGTGGCGGTGGCCGCCATCTCACAGGAAACCTGGCAGGTCGCCGCGGTGCAGCTGGGGGGGACGCGGATCAGCTCGGTGTCCGGGACCCACGACCGGCGTCAGGAGCGGGTGCTGGCCGTGGTGGCCGCCGGGCTGACCGAGATCAGTGCGCGCTTCGGGCCCCGGGTCCGGGCCACCGCCGTGTCCGTGCCCGGCACAGTGGTCGGCAGCCGGCTGGTCAGCGCGCCAAACCTCGGCTGGCATGACGTCGACCTGTCCGCCCTGTGGCCCCGCTACGACCCGGACGTCCCGCTCCTGGCCGGGAATGACGCGACCTTCGCCGCGGTCGCCGAATCCCGGCACGGGGCCGGGTCGGGCGCAGGCACGATGGTCTACCTGCACTTCGACGCGGGCGTCGGCGGGGCGATCGTGGAAGGCGACCGGGTTGTCCTCGGCGCCAACGGGACGGCCGGGGAATTCGGCCACATGCCGTTCGGGGACCCGGCCCAGCGCTGCCGGTGCGGGGCGATGGGCTGCTGGAACACCAGCCTCGACGGCTACGCGCTGGCGCGCGCCCTCGGCCAGCCGATGCCCGCGGACGAGGTCAGCTACCTGCGGCGCGTGCTGGCCGCCGCCCGGACGCACCAGCCGGGGGCTGCCGCCGCGGTGCAGGCCGCCGCCCGGGCGTTCGGCCGCGGCGCCGCCGGGCTGGTCAACGCGCTCGACCCGCACCTGATCGCGGTCGGCGGCCTCGGCCGGGAACTCCTGGACGTCGCCGGGGAGCACGTCAGTGCGGCCTATCACGACGGGCTGATGGCGTTCCGCACGCTGCCGCCGCCCCCGCTGGTCCCGGCCCGCCTGGTGGCCGACGGCCCGCTACTGGGCGCGGCCGAGCAGTGCTTCGACCGGGTGCTCACGGACGAGGGCCTGGCGGCCTGGACGTCCGGCGTGCGGGTGAGCGGCTAACCGCCGGCTGAGGTAGTCGAACGTGCGCTCCATGAGCCCGCTGGCCCGGCGCAGGTCGGCCGAGCTGGCCTCGGCGTCGGCGTCCAGCCGGGCCCGGAGCGGCGCCGGGATCTCGAACGCCGCCGCGGCGGCCAGCCCGGCACCGATGCGGGCGGCGCTGCGGACCACCTGGGGATCGACCGACCACACGATTTCGAAGGTGCGGTCCGGGTCCGCCCAGGTCTCCTGCCCGGGGCGCTCCCAGCCCGCCAGGCAGGCCGGATGGTCGGGTGCGTCGCAGACCAGCGCCCACTCGCGGCGCAGCGGGGAGTCCTCGGCGATCGGGATCTCCGCGAGCGGTCCAGACTGCGGGCTGCGCTGGCCGAAATCGGCGAAGACCAGCGTCTGCGCCGCGGTGCGGGCCAGATCCGTCCAGCGTGGCCGGGCCTGCCGGTAGAAGCGCTGCCGTTGGAAGGCGCCGACCAGGACGGGCCGCTGGGCCCGGGCGCAGCACTCGTCCTCGATCGCATGCGTCAGCGCCAGCAGCATGGCCTTGGCCATGACGTGCACCTGCAGGCCGGGATGACGCCGCCGCAGCCCGGCGAAGATCGACGTGTCCCGGAACGGGCCGGCCCCGGATAGCGCGTGCGCCATCGCCGCGGCCAGCGACAGGCCCTGGGCCCGGCCCCGCAGCACCTCGTCCAGCAGCAGGCAGTCCGACTCGCGGTAGCGCCGCCGGCCGTTCGGCAGCCGCTCCGGCCGGGGCAGGCTGTACCGCTGCTCCCAGTTCCGCAGCCCGGCCACCGGAATGCCGGTCCGCCGGGACACCTCGCCGATCGAAAGCACGGCTGGGTCGTCGCCGGCGGTCTTGCCATCAGATATAGACTTCATCAAGTTGATGACTCCAACCTCATCACGTTGACGAGAGAATATCGCGTCAGGAGGAGCAGTGACCACCACTTCCCACCTTGAGGGCCGCGCTTACGCCGACAGTCCCCGCCGGCGGGCCACCCGGCGCCCCGGGACCCGCCCCGGCGGGACGGGCCGCCTGTCCCGGGCCGATACCGATCCGGACCTGTGGCGGGAATCGGCGGCGTGCCGTTACATGGATCCCGAGCTCTTCTTTCCGCTCAGTTCGACCGGCCGCGGCGCGGCCGACGCCCAGCGGGCCAAGGCTATCTGCGCAGGCTGCCCGGTGCGGCAGCGCTGCCTGGCCTTCGCGCTGGCCACCGGGCAGGAGTTCGGCATCTGGGGCGGCTACGACGAGGCGGAACTGCGCGCCCTGCACCGCGAGCAGCACCTCGCCGAGCGGGCCGACCGCGCGGACCGCACGCTGCCAGCGTGACGAGCGGGCTGGCCCGGGACGACCCGCTGGGGCACCCGCGGCTCAGCGGCCGCGGCATCAGTTAGCGGGCAGTATCAGTTACGGGGCGGCATCAGTTACGGGGCGGCGGGCGCGGCCCAGGCCACCCAGCCGTAGAGACGGTTCTTGGCCACGACGTGCCAGCCCGCCGGCGCCTTGGCCCAGCTGTCCTAGGCGGGCTTGCCGGACGGCCAGGGCACCTCGACGACCTTGACCCCGGCTGGCACGGGCGAGCTGTCCGCGTAGAAGAAGTCGAACGCCGTCCACCACACCTCGAACGACTGGGGAATCCAGGCCTGCCAGTCCGTCCACAGGCCGCTGTCCACGGCGACCTTTTCGCCGGGTTTGAGGCCGGTGCCCATGACAAAGCCCAGCGAGTTCGCCCGCTGCGGCGGGGTGCTCGGCTGCGAGATGTGCGTCGTCATCTGGTCGAGGGCGAACAGGTTCATCGCGGCGACCGGGACGAGCAGCGAGACGCGCCAGCGCTCGAAGGCGGTTCCGGCCACCTGGCGCAGGACCAGGGCCAGTACAACCCACAAGGCCAGCAGGGCCACCGCTACCGCGGTGGGCTTGGCGACGCTCAGCCGGGTCCAGCCCTGAGCCAGCACCGTCGGCTCGGCGAAGCTGAACGCGGCGAAGCCGGACGTGCCGATACTCGCACCGGCGTAGTTGGCGACCACGGCGCCGGTCCCGGCGGCCAGCAGCGCGGCGCCGGCCGCGTAGCCGACCAGGCGCCAGGAGCGCGCGGTGAGCAGGGCGGCGATGCCGACGATGAAGAACGTAAGCTCCATGGCATCCGGGTAACGGCCGGACGCCCAGACGGGCGACTGGTTGACCGGCAGCGCCCCAGGCGCGACGTAGATCGCCTATTACTTTCAGGTCCATATTGGCGGAAGGTGCGAGCAGCCTGAGTGTTTCCTCAGCGTGGCAACAAAGACATGCGAGTCTTCCGGGCTGGTCAGATGGTGCCCGGCGGCTGGGGCGCGAGCATCCCGGCACGCTGCCGTCAGCTGAACGGCCGGCCCCGGCCCGATCTCGACAAGGAGATCAGGGAAATCGCGGACAGCATCGCCGACGCGGAATTCGGCCGCCAGAAAACCGGCGATGTGCTGCGTATCGTCTTTTTCAACATCTGCGATTCCGAGGAGCACGCGCGCGGCCGCCGGACGCCCGGGATTTCCGCTTTATAACGGAACGCCCGGATGGGCAGCTATCCGGGCGCTCAATGACGCTCGCTCAGGCCTGGTGCCTTTGCAACTGGTGAGCGATGCTTTTTCTGTTGTGTCCTTCGTACCCGGGGTGGCGCGGTGACCGAGAAAGACGAACAGCGAGACTGGCGGGAGCAAACGCCCGCGGCGGCCGACGTCACAATGGTCCTGGCCGTACTGGCCGGGCGCTTCGACAAGGTGGAAGGTCAGCTGTCCGAATTCCATCGGCGTTCGGCACACCGTGAATCGATTATCGACCGGTTGCACGAAGAGAACCAGCGGCTTCGCGGCGGTATCGAGCGGGCCGTCCTGGACCCCGTCGTGGCCGACCTGATCAGGCTGTACGACCAGCTCGGCCAGGAGGCACGGCGCCTGGAGGCCGACGGGGCGGAGCAGCGACTGCTACGGTCGTTCGCGGACGAGGTCGCGGAGATCCTGGACCGGTGCGGCTACGAGGTCTTCTCCGCTGCTTTAGGCGATCCCTTCGACCGGGACCGGCACCGGCCGCTGGGCGTGGTGCCCTGTGCCGATGAATCCCGGCACAACACGGTGGCCGAGGTGGTCGCGGCCGGGTTTACCGAACGCGCCACCGGCCGGGTCAGGCGTCCGCTGCACGCCCGTTTCCACCAGTACTCCCCCGGGCCCGGCGCGGCGCAGGGTCGCGGGCCGATCCCAGATCAAGCGCATTTCCAGTGAGGTGACATGGCTACCTACGGAATTGACCTTGGCACCACCTATTCCTGCATCGCCTACGTCGACGACACCGGACGGCCTGTCGTTCTGAAGAGCATGGTGGGCGAGGACACGACACCGTCGGTGGTCTACTTCGAGTCGCCGGGCAGCGTCGTGGTCGGCACGCAGGCGAAGGACTCGGCGCTGCTCGCGCCGCACCTGGTCGCCGAGCTAATCAAACGGCAGATGGGTGAAGACGTCCACTACTCCTTCCACGGCCAGGACCACACCCCGGAGTCGATCTCCGCGCTGATCCTGCGCGAGCTGGCCCGGGCCGCGCAGGATCAGACCGGCGAGCAGGTCAGGGACGTAGTCGTCACCGTGCCGGCCTACTTCGGCGTACTGGAACGGGAAGCAACCCGCAAGGCTGGGCAGATCGCCGGGCTCAACGTGCTGGACGTACTGGCCGAGCCGGTGGCCGCCGCGCTGAGCTACGAGGCGGTCGGGCGGGGCACCGGGGTGCGGCACCTGTTGGTCTTCGACCTCGGCGGCGGCACCTTCGACACCACCGTCATCCGGATCGACGGCGACGACATCCAGGTGGTGTGCACCGACGGTAACCATCATCTGGGCGGCGCTGACTGGGACACCATGATCAGCGATTTCCTGCTGAACGGCTTCAAGGAGCAGTACCCGGACCTCGACCCGGAGGGCGACGAGCAGTTCATGCAGGACCTCGCCAGCTCCGCCGAACAGCTGAAGAGACAGCTCAGCGCCACCCAGGCCCGCAAGCACAATGTGCGGTTCGGCGGATCGGTCGTGCAGCTCGAGCTGACCCGGGAGCAGCTAGAGGAGATGACGTCCGAGCTGCTCGAACGGACCATGGAGAGCACCGAACGGACGATCGCCACCGCCCGCCAGAAGGGCGTCGAGCACTTCGACGATGTGCTCCTGGTCGGCGGCATGACCATCACCCCGGCCATCGCCCGGTCGCTCAGGGAGCGGTTCGGGCTGAGTGCCCGGCTGCAGGATCCGCACCTGGCGGTAGCCAAGGGCGCGGCACTGTTCGCCCTGATGAAGAAGGTGAAGGTAAGCATGTCGGCCGAGGGCGAGGACGCCCGGCCCAGCGAGGCGGCGGAGCAGGTCGCGGACCAGCTCGGGATCAGCGTCGAGCAGGTCGAGAGCATCGCCCGCAAGCGGGTGGCGACCGTCGTGCCGCGCGCCTTCGGGCTCAAGGTGGTCGACGGCAGCGACCCGCTGTTCAAGTCCGACCCGGATCGGGCCCGCAACTACGTCGAGCACCTGCTCACCGCCAACACGCCGCTGCCGGCCGACACGGGGCCGCAGACATTCCGGACCATCAAGAACGGCCAGCGCCGGGTCAGCCTGGAGGTCTGGGAACAGGCCGGCTCGGTCGCCTCGGCGGAACTTGAGAACAACAAGCACATCGGGGAGGGCGTGCTGCGGGATCTGCCGTCCCGGCCAGCCGGCGCGCCGTTCGAAGTCGAGTTTCACATGACCGAAACCGGGCTGCTGCAAGTGCACGCCTGGGAGGCCGACGGCAGCGACGTCCGCTTCGAGATCCAGATCGGCGGCCTGGACGAAGCCGACGTGGAGCGGGCGACCGCCGCGGTGGCCCGTTACGAGGTGAGCGGATAGGTGACCTGGGACCGGGAGCGATATCTGCGCGACGTACTGGAACCGGCCCGGAAGGCCGGCAACGTGCCTCCCCCTGACCTGTACGTGCGGTACGGCCTGCCCACAGAGGCCGCCAACCCGGCCGCGTTCGCCGCGCAGATCCGCGCCGTCACGGGCTACTGGCGGGAGCTGAAGAGCAAACGGACCTACGCCCGCCTCGCGGACACGCTGCTCGCCGCGCACGCCGGTCTGGAGCGCGCCGGGCGCGTCACCCCGGAAGGTTTCGCCAGGCGCCAGGCGCGGGCGCGGCACGAGAACATCGGCCGGCTGGGCCGCCTGGCCGAAACCGAAGCGGGCGCGGCCACTCACGTCGGGCCGGCCACGGTGGCCCGGCTGCGCGCCGCCGCCGGCGGAGCCGTCAGCGACGAGGATGTCGCCCAAGCGCTGGGAAAAGCAGGGGTCCGGATCGTCCGGGCGTTCCCCCAGCTGCCTGCGAGCCCGCATCCGAAGCAGGCCGACCTGGCCAAGCATCTCGCCCCGCTCGGCCGGTGGCTCTCGGCCGAGATCGTCTTCGGGGATGCCGTCGCACGCGGCTTCCGGGTGCTCGGCGGGTTCCGGCTGGCCAGCGGGGAGGCCCTGGATGAGGAAGCGATCGCGCGGGCGCGCCGTACGGCCGGCGCGCTGCCCTATTCGGATCCCGGAAAGACCCACAACGAGAACGTCCTCGCCGTACTGCGCACCGCGGCGCGCCAGCCTAGGGAGCTCGACGCCCTGCTGCTGTCGGAGGTCACCGAGCGACTCCGGCAGTTCGCGCGCAGCGGTTTCGTGCAGAAGGGCATCACCACCCAGGCCGCCGAGCTCGGTCTGGATTACGAAGAGGCCGGCCTGATCGCGGCTGCCCTGCTCGCCCCGGACGCGGCTGGGACAGCGCGCCAGCAGATCGAGAGCGAGCTGTCCGCAGGCCGACTCCGGAACGCGCAACAGCTGAGCGCCGGGCTGCCCGCCAGCGAACCGCTGCGAGAGCGGATCGCCGCGCTGGATGCCGAGGTCGTCATGCTCACCCGCCGCGCCGACCAGGAAATGGCCCGGGGCAGGCCCGAGCAGGCGGTCCGGCTGCTGACCGAGGCCCTCGGCCTGGCTCGCGACGATGAGAGCCTGGCCGCCCGGCTGGCCGCGGTGCCACCGCCGCCTCCGCGGCAAGCCGTCGCGCGACCGGACGGGGATCATGTGTCGGTCACCTGGGAACCGAGCCCCGCCCTGGCCGGCCAACTGTATTACCGGGTCATGCGCGGCCAGGACCTGGCCCCCGTATCACCCGCGGCGGGGACGGCCGTCGTCACCCGGCTCGCGCAGTGCTTCGTGACCGACACCGAAGCGCCGCCCGGCGCCGAACTTTTCTACAGCGTCTTCGCAAGCCGCGGTGGCGAGGCGTGGTCAGCGCCGGCCGTCACGCCCGCGGCCATGTTCACTCCCGACGTCCGCGAGGTGTCCGTCCGGACCACCGCCAGCTCGGTGACCGCGACCTGGCGGCTGCACCCGGCCGGGGAATCCGTACTGGTCGCCCGGCGCGACGACCGCCCGCCGGAAGGCCCGGGCGACGGGACTACGGTGATGGCGTCGGCCACTGATTTCACTGACACCGGCCTGCGCACCGGGGTCCGGTACTACTACTGGATCGCGGCGGTGTACCGGGCCCCGAGCGGCCGGCGCCGGCATGCAGCGGGATGGGTCGAGCCCGTTGTGCCCGAACCTGCCCCCAAAGCCGTAACCGACCTGGGCACCAGGACGTCAGCGGACGGCGCGTCGGTGCTGGCCGCCTGGACACGGCCGGGCTACGGACAGGTCCGGCTGGCACTGGCCGACAAGCCGCCGCGGTGGCCAGCCGGTACGCTGCTCCGGCCGGAGCAGACGGCGCGGCTCCAGCTGGTCCGCGAAATCGCACAGCTGGGCAGCGACGGCCGTGACGTCGTCGCGCTGCGGCCGCCGCCCGGCCGCAGCTCCTTGTTCGCCCTGACCATGGGGCACAATGTCGCAGCCGTCGGCAACGCCGTCGAGATCCGGCTGGCCGAGCCGGTCCGCAGCCTGTCCGCGCACCGGATGCAGGACGAGGTACGCCTGGCCTGGGTATGGCCCGACGACGCGACCGACGCCGTGGTGCGCTGGCCGGGCCATGAGCGGCGTTGCTCCCGCCGGGCGTACGGCGACGAGGGCGGTGTCACGATCACGGCCGGCCCGGCCGAAACGGCGGTCGAGGTGCATGCCGTCTACCCGCAGCCGGGCGGGCGGCTCATCGCACCCGGCGTCCTGGTCCGGGTACCGGCGCGGGGGGTAGCGGTGCATTACCGGATCCGCCGGATCAGCCGATTGCGGCCCCGGCAGCGCCTCATCGAGCTGTCCGCCGAGCGGGAGACCCAGCTGCCCGCCCTGGTGGTCGTGGAATCGACCGGCGATTATGCGCCGGACGACGCCGCCGAGGGCGACACGCTGCAGCGCATCGGCCCGCAGCCCATTACGGCCACCGTGCCGGTGCGGATCCCTGTGGAGGTGACCCGGCGGCCGACCTGGCTGGCCTGCTTCACCGACCCCGCGTCCGGGGCCAACGCCCAGCCGATCCTGCTCTTCCCGCCGCCCGCGGAAGAGATGAGGATCCGGTGAGGCTGCGGCCCGGTACGCGCGTGCACTGCCCGTACTGCTACGAGGAGATCTCCGAAGCGGAGATCCAGTTCCGGTGCACCGGCCAGCTCAGCCGGGCGGGCAAACGGTGCCCCGTCGCGGTCGACGAGCTGCTCCGCGACCGTACGGGCTTTTCGGGGGCGCTGCCGCCGCCCTTCACCGCCGACGGCCGGCTGAGCGCAGCCAGATGCCCCACGTGCGGGGTAGAAAGCACGATCAGAATCTGCCCGGTCTGCCACAGCCGGCTTCCGGTGCACTTCGGGAGGCTGCCCAGCCGCCTGATCGTACCGGTCGGCGCCAAGGAGGCGGGCAAGTCGGTGTTCATGACCGTGCTCGTGCACGAGCTGATGCACCGGACCGGGCAGGAGCTCAACGCGGCGATCACGGGCGCCGACGACTTCACCAGGCAGCGATATGTCCGCGATTACGAAAACCCGATGTACCGCGAGTCGAAGCTACTGCGCCCGACCGCGGCACCGGAGACCCCCAACCGGGCGCCCCTGGTCTTCCGGTTCACCACCGGGGACCCGCGAGAGCAGAACGGACGGCTGCGCCGGGCAGGTCGCCGCCGCCGCGGCGAGCCCCGGCGCACGTTGCTGTCGTTCTTCGACACGGCCGGAGAGGACCTGCGATCCCAGCAGTCGGTGGAACACAACGTCCGGTACCTCGGAGCGGCCGACGGCATCCTGCTGCTGCTGGATCCACTGCAGATGGACGGGGCGAAGGAGCTGGCCGCCCCGGGCACCCGGCTGCCGACCCCGGGAACCACCGACGACGAGCCGGCCAACGTGCTGGAGAACGTCACCGAGCTTTTGCTGTCCAGGACGGGACGCGGGCCGGGCGGGCAGATCAGCAAGCCGCTGGCCATCGTATTCACCAAGATGGACGCCCTGCTGCACGACCTCAGGGAGACCAGCCCGCTGCGGCGGCCGGCACCCACGACACCGTACTTCGACGAGCAGGATGGCCGGGCGGTGCATACCGAGATGCAGCGGCTGCTCGCCCGGTGGAACGGGTCCCGCATCGACAAGATCGCGCAGCTGAATTACCGCCGCTACCGCTACTTCGGCGTCTCCGCCCTTGGCGAATCACCCACACCGGACAACCGCGTGCCCCCGCGCGGTATCCGCCCGTACCGGGTGACCAGCCCGATCCTGTGGATCCTGGCCCAGTTCGGAACCATCCCGGTTAAGTGAGGCTGGCATGGCCTTTCAGCAGCTCCTCTACACATCCTGTGAGCACGGGCTGGCCGGTTACGGCGGTTACCAGTTCAACGCGGCCACGCCGGGTGTCCCGCCCGATGTCTTGCGCGAGGTAGAAGAGCGCACTGTTTATGAGCCCCCGCGCTGGCTGCAGGCCGAACCGGCGGCGGACGAACCGGAGGCCTACCCGATCGTCCTGTCCTACGGCCTGAGCGATCCGGCCAGCGCCGCCATCACCGCGCACGTGGTGTTCACCGGCGCTGATTACTCGGGCCGCCCTGGCAACTACTTCGCCCACGCGCTGGTGACCAGCACACCGGACCTGGACTTCGGCTCGCTCCTCCCGGTGGAGCTGTGGGATGCAGACCTGTGGCGGACCAGCACGGTCGACGGTACCGAACTGCCCGAGCTGGCCGGCCCGCTGCCGCACGGCGTCATCGATCGCCCCGGAGCCCAGGCCTTCCTGGACGCCCAAGGCTCGGAAGAGCTGCTGCCGGAGCTGCTCACGGCGGTGGGCCGGGCGATGACGGGCGACCGGCCGGTGCTCATGGCCGGGCATGACGCGACCGAGAACGCCTGGTGGATCGCGGTGGTCTGCTATCTGCTCGGCGAGAACCTGGGCCGCCGTCTGACGTTCACCACCTACAGCCACCGCCCCGGGTACTCCCGCTACCACCTGGTCGGGGTGCTGCCGGATACGCTGCCGCCCGACGCCGCCGCGGCCTTCCAGCTGTTCGAGCTGGCGGCCGGCAAGACACCAGGCGGCGGCGTGCATCCGCTGGCCGCCATGCTGGCGAGCACGGGAGTGCTCGCCGCGCCCGGCCTCTGGCAGCAGGCCTCAGTCTTCGCATCCGGAGACGAGACCGACCTGGATGACTGGCTGGCTCCGGTGGCCGTGGCGGCCGGTGTGCTCGGCCGCCCGCTGGCCCCGGACGTGGCAGACGCCGTCGCCGGATGGCTGCCGACCACGGCCGCCTGGATGCCGCCTCCGCTCGTCGACGTCGGGCTGGGTGTCGCGCTCGCGCAGGTCCCCCAGGCGCTCAGCGACGAACGGTTGCTCGGGTTGCTCGCCCTGGCCCGGCGGCTACCCGGCCCGGCGCGGGCCGAGGCGCTGGAGCGACTGCTGGCTGACCGGGCGATCACGCATCTGCGCCGGGGCGAGCCGGTCAGCCCGGTTCCGTTCAGCAGCCCGGCCGCGGAGATCGCGCGTTACCAGGCGGCCGGCCTCCTGGAGGCAGCCGCACCGGCGACAGCCCTGGCCGTACTGGACTGGACCGCCGCCTCCGGCGTCATGATCCCCGAGGCGCAGCTCGAACACTACGGGCGGACCCAGCTGGACCCGGCAGCGCCACCTCCCGAAGCGGCCCGCATGCTAAGGGCTTATCCAGCCTTGCTGCGCGGGCTTATAGAACGGCTGGCCGCCGAGCCACCGCAGCTGACTGACGGCCTGCTGGCCGGCCCGATCGGAGCGTTGCTCAACCGGGACGATCTGGCCAGCCATCCAGCCCTGGCCGAACTCTGGCTGATCCGGTCCATGGCGCGCGGGGACCGTAATCCGCTCCGGGCTTTCGACGAGATCGTCGACCTCCGGGCCGGAGCGAAGCGAACGCCGCTGGTCGACGAAACCCTGCTGCGCCGGCTGTGGCCCGGAGGCTGCCCGGCCGAGCAGATCGCCGAACTGCTGGGCGCGCTCGCCAATCCTGATCCGGGCCCACCTGCGCCGGACGTGCTGGCCTGGTTCGAGACGGAAATCGGTGCCGTTCCCGCACGCGGCGCGACGACGGACAGCTGGCTCGCGCTGGCCATAGCCCTGAAGGACCACCAGATTCTGCCGCTGCTGCAGGAAAAAGCCACCGGCCCGATACGGAACACGGTACGGATGCTGCCGCTGCTGGATCTCGCCTACCGCACCGGGCCGGATGGCGGCGTTGACGTGTTCCACCGGCTGTTCGGTGAGTACGCAGCGGCCGACGGGGACACCCGGCGATTGCTGCGCCGGGAACTGCCGGTCCTGCTGGCCCGGACGGATCGGCTGGACCAGGCCCTGGCCGGCTGCCCCCCGGAAGTGGCGGCGCCGCTCGGCCGGAAGCTGCGGCAGAGGCTGGCCCCACTGGCGCCCAACATTGGCCTGGCCCGGCGGGTCTATGTGGCCTTCACACACTGGGAGGCGGCCGGCCAGCCCGCGGTGGCCGGACAGCTGGCCATCGCCTTCGAGGAAGTCAGCCGGTGGCGACGGCGCGATCTCATCGCCCTGGGCCAGGCCATAGCGGACGACGGGCTGGCGGAGTCGTTCCAGGCCTGGCGGGACGGGCACCGCAGGGTGCTCACCCGAAAGCTACTGGGCGGGAACCCCCGCCCAGCAGACGACCGGCTGTAGCGGAGGGGAGGCGGACCGGTGGAGGCGGTGGTCTTCATCTTCCTCGCCGTGCTCTACCTCGGCTACTTCGTGTGCGCGCTGCCGGTCGCCGCGGTGGCCGCCTTCGCCATCTACGGTCTCGGGATGCCGCTCGCTTACCTCTACGGCCTGGCTCAGGTCCTGGTCGTCCGGCCGCCGTGGCTGTCCATGCCTACCCGCCAGCCGAAGCTTCCGGCCGGCGCCGACCCCGCAGTGCTCCAGTACTTCTACGGCCCCGCGCTGGTCGACGCCGATCACGCGGTACGGGTCGCCCACGGCAACTGCCGTGCGTTCGTGCAGCGCGGTCTGCGGGCGGTGCTCGGATCGGTCAGCTCGGACGCCGGCCTCATGGGCTGGCCGGTGGGCATCGGCGGAGCGATCGGGATGACCGCGGGCACGCTGGCCGGGATCGTCGTCACGACCGGCTGCGCCATCGTCCACCTGCTGACGGTCGGCGTCTCGGCGGCCTGCGTCCGCGCTATTGGGATGTTCCTGCGGCTGGCCGACTCGGCCGTCCTGCGGATGAGGAACATCAACATGGTGTGCCCGGACTGCTACGAGCGGGTGCCTTACCCCGGGTACGAGTGCCCGGGCCGCGGCTGCGGTCATCGCCACCGCGACGTGCGGCCGGGCCGGTTCGGCATCAGCAGGCGCCGCTGCCGGTGCGGTACCCGGATGAACACGCTGCTGCTGTTCGGCTCGGCGCAGATGAACGCGTTCTGCCCGTACTGCGGCCGTGCGCTGGAACACCGCCCGGGGAAAGCGCCGGAGATCGTGCTGCCGTTCTTCGGCGCGGCCGGCGCCGGTAAGACACGGCTGCTGCTCAGCATGGTCACCCAGCTCGAAACGTGGAACCAGGACGGCATACTGCCCGCCGCATTCGGGGACTCCGCCACGACCCGGGAACTCAGCTCGGCGAGAGAGATCCTACGGTCACAGGCCGCCACCGCCAAGACCGCAGTCAAGCTCCCGCGGTCCTACGTCATCCGGCTGATGGCGGACAGGAAGAGCCGCATCCTGCACATGTTCGACGCTGCGGGCGAACTCTTCTACACCTCGGAGCGTACCCAGGAGTTGCGCTACCTCAGCAAGGCGGAAACCTTCATCCTCGTCGTCGATCCGTTGTCGGTCCCCTCGTTCTGGGACCAGCTGCCCGCCGGGCAGCAAACCGAGCTGGCCGGCCTGCGGTCGAACGCCCCATCACCGGAACTGGCCTATCAGCAGGCCCACCTGGAGATCGAGGCGATGGGTGCCCGCCTCCGGTCGGCGCGGCTCGCCATCGTCTTCAGCCGGGCCGACCTGATCGATGCTCCGGACGCCGACATCGCCACGTGGGCCACGGACACGCTGGGGCTGGGCAACCTGGTCCGGTCGGCGCAGCTGAACTTCAAGGAGGCCGCCTTCTTTTTCACCGCTGCCGTCATGGCTGGCGACGTCATTCACGAATCGATTTCGACGCTGCTGCGCTGGGTGCTGCGTGGCCACGGCATCGACCCGCCGCGGGAGGGCCCCTCATGACACGCCCCGTCGAGGAGCAGACCTACCGGTCGCAGCGCTGGTTCATCTTCGCCGCGACGCTCACCGTGATCATCCTCGTGCCAGTTCTGTGCTTCCTCAGCTGAGCGGAGGCCGGCCTATAGCGGTACCGCTCAGCGGCCCCGGAACGCCGACGGGCGCTTCGCGGCGAAGGCGGCGATACCCTCGGCGGCGTCGTCGCTGGCGCCAGCCGCGGTCATCTTGGAAGCGGGCGTCCCGAACCCCATACATGGCGTTGGTTTTCCGCAGCACCCGCGGAAAACCAACGCCGATCATGCACGGCCCGCTCAGGCAGGCCCGCCGGCCGCTGGGCAGGCCCGCGGCATGTGGCAGCCTGAGGGCATGGCAGATTCGTTCGCAGCCCGGTTCGCGGCGGTACGGGCCCGCTTCGGGCCACTGGTGTGGGGGCTCGACCCGTCCGGGGACCTGCTGAACGCGTGGGGATTCGGCGACACGGCGGCCGGGCTGGACCGGTTCGCGGACATCGTGCTGGAGGCCGCAGCCGGCACGGTCGGGCTGGTGAAACCGCAGTCGGCGTTCTACGAGCGGCACGGCTGGCGGGGGATCCGGACCCTGCAGCGGCTGCTGGCCAGCGCTCGTGGCGCCGGGCTGCTGACCATCCTGGACGTCAAGCGCGGGGACGTCGGGTCGACCAACGACGCGTACGCGGAGGCGTTCCTCGGGGCGGGCGCCCCGCTCGAAGCGGACGCGGTGACGGTCCACCCCTACCTGGGCCTGGCCGCGATGGGCGCCTTCGTGTCCCGGGCCAGCTCGGCCGGGGCCTGCCTGCTGGTGGTGACCCGTTCCTCCAACCCGGAGGGCCGGATCGTGCAGGAGGCCCGGGTCATGCCGGGGACCGGGGACGGGCCGGGGACCGGGGACGGGCCGGGGACCGGGGACGGGCCGGGGACCGGGGTCGGCCACTCGGTCGAGGAGGCGCTGCTGGCCGAGATCGGGACGCTCAACGTGGCGCTGGCCCCCGGCCAGATCGGGCCCGTCGGCGCGGTCGTCGCGCCTGCCCATCTGGATCGGGCCCACCTGGAACCGGCCCTGGATCTGCCGGCGGCGCACGCCCTGTTCCTCGCGCCGGGGGTCGGCGCCCAGGGCGCCACCAGCGCCGACGTGGCCCGGACCTTCGCGGCCTGCCCCGGCCGGGTGATGCCGAGCGCGTCCCGGCTGCTGCTGTCGGCCGGCCCGGACCCGGGCGCACTGCGGGACGCGGCGGCGGCGCTGGCGGCCAAGTTCCGGGCCGCCCTGCCGGCGACCGGGCTGGACGGCTGACGGGTCCGGGTAGGCCGGGCGTCAGCGGCCGGTCCAGACGGGCGGGCGCTTGGCCCGGAAGGCCGCGGGGCCTTCCTGCGCGTCGGCGCTCAGGTAGACCGGCTCCCAGAGACGGTCGGCTTGGTCGAACGCCTCGCCGAGCCCCTGCTGGATGGCCAGGTAGACCGTTTGCTTGGCCGCCATGACCGACAGCGGGGCGTTGGCCGCGATCCGCTCGGCCAGCGCCTGGGTGGCCGGCCTCAGCTCCCCGTCGGGCACGACCTGGTTGACGAGCCCGACCTCGTAGGCGCGCTGGGCGCTGATCGGGTCGCCGGTGAGCAGGATCTGCATGGCGACGCGGGGCGGCACCAGCCAGGGCAGCGGCACCGCCCAGGGCGAACCGCGGCCGACCCGGACCTCAGTGACGGCGAAGCGGGCCGACTCCGCGGCCACGCACAGATCACAGTTCTGCGCGAGCAGGAATCCGCCGGCGTAGGCGACCCCGTTCACCGCGGCGATGGTCGGCTTGGCCACGTCTATGTTGCGGCCGAACTGCGGCAGGAAATCCGGCGGCGGCACCGTCAGGGACGTGTCGGCCATCTCCTTGAGGTCACCGCCCGCGCAGAAGGCGCGATCCCCCGCGCCCGTGAGCACCAGCACCTTCGCCGTGTCGTCGGCGTTGAACCGGCGGACCCCCGCGAACAGGCCCTCCCGCACCGCCTGGCTCAGCGCGTTGCGGGCCTCCGGGCGGTCGATCGTCAGCCAGGCGACGCCCCGCACCACCTCATATCGAACCGGGTCGCTCACTCGGCTCCTCCTTCTGGACGCACCCCGCCAGGATCTTTCCAACCGGCGGCGCAAATGCCTACAGTGACCACAACAGTGAACACCAATTCACTTGCGGGTTTCGGGCCCTGGTTGACCTTCGCACGATCAGCGTCAGAGAGGACGTGAGCGCCGATGGCGGCCGACTTCGACGTGACAAGCCTTCACCATCGCCGCGCCAGCCGCCGCTGGGAGCGCACCAGCGCCGGCGACCTGCTGGAGCGGCTGACGTGGAGCTTCCCGGACAAGGACGCCATCATCGGCCGGGAAGGCGCCTACGGAGACGAGGCGTTCCGGCGGCTCAGTTACCGGCAGGCCAACCAGATCGCCAACCAGATCGCCCACGGGCTGCTGGCCCGGGGCCTGGAGCACGGCGACGTCGTCCTGCTCTGCTGCGAGAACTCGGTCGAGGGATACCTGATCAAGATCGCCGCCGCCACGGCGGGGCCGGTCTCGCCGGCCGGCGGTGTTGCATGCGATAGGGCCATTGGACCCTAGGCGGGCCGCGTGCCGCGGCTCATCCTCAGCACACGGCCGACCGGCCAGCACCTGCGGCCAAGCCGGTCGCCGGAACGAGACGATGAGGTCCCGTAGCCGTGAGGCGGGGAGGCTGTTATGCAGTTTGGTACCAGTGACGGAACGACGGCGCCGGGAAGGCCGCGCGGCGCGGAGATCTTCGGGCATCCGCTGCTCAACAAGGACGCGGCCTTCACCGCCCGGGAGCGAGACGCACTGGGACTGCGCGGCCTGCTGCCCTGGCGGGTCGCGACGCTGGACCAGCAGGTGGCGCTGGAACTGGAGCACCTGCGCAGCAAGACCGACGACATGGAAAAGTACATCGGGCTGATGGCGCTCCAGGACCGGAACGAGACGCTGTTCTACCGGCTCCTAGGTGATCATCTGGAGGAACTGGCCCCGATCGTCTACACGCCGACGGTCGGCGAGGCCTGCCAGCGGTTCAGTCACATCCTGCGCAGGCCGCGCGGCTTGTGGATCACGCCCGAGGACTCCGCCTGCATACCGGACCTGCTGCGCCAGGCCGGCCACCCGCACATCGCACTGATCGTGGTGACCGACGGCGAGCGCATTCTCGGCCTCGGCGACCAGGGCGCCGGCGGCATGGGCATCCCCGTCGGGAAGCTCTCGCTCTATACGGCGGGCGCGGGGATCGATCCGGCGCGGACGCTGCCGATCTGCCTGGACTGTGGCACCGACAACGAGGACTTGCTGCGTGATCGGCTGTACCTGGGCTACCCCAAGCGGCGGCTGCGCGGCGCCGGCTACGAAGCGTTCATCGAAAGCTTCGTCAGCGCCGTCCGTGACACCTTTCCCGGTGCCGTGCTCCAGTGGGAGGACTTCAAGCAGCACAACGCGATCCGGCTGCTGGACACGTACCGGCACACGCTGCCCAGCTTCAACGACGACATCCAGGGAACCGCGGTGGTCGTGCTGGCCGGCATCCTCGCCGCGATGCGCTCCCTGGGTACCAGGCTTCGCGACCAGCGGCTGGTGCTGGCCGGGTCCGGCGCGGCCGGGACCGGGATCGCCCGGCTCGTCGGCCAGGCGATGCGCGCAGACGGGGCGTCGCCCGAGGACGTGTGCGCGCGCATCGTGCTGACCGACTCACGCGGGCTGGTCTTTGCCGACCGTACCCCCCTGGATGCGGACAAGCGGTGGTGCGCCCTGCCGGCGGACGCGCTGGCCCGCTACAGCTTCACCGCTGCCCCGCGTTACGACCTGGAGACCGTGATCCGGCAGGTCGCGCCCACCATCCTGATCGGCACCACCGGCACCCCCGGGACGTTCACCGCCGCCGCGATCCGCGAGATG
>Ga0182016_10002805_pt1 | contig 20164 bp, 23 predicted proteins | sample 712S2MmetaG_FD_120491 | JGI IMG/M metagenome (GOLD analysis project Ga0182016, IMG submission 120491) | Permafrost microbial communities from Stordalen Mire, Sweden - 712S2M metaG | ecosystem: Environmental > Terrestrial > Soil > Wetlands > Permafrost | place: Sweden: Stordalen | collected... | reverse complement strand
GGCGAAGAAGTCGACCGCCGTGAAGAAGAGTGCGGCGAAGAAGTCGTCCTCCGCGAAGAAGACGGTGGCGAAGAAGACTGGCGTGGCCAAGAAGTCCGCCGCGAAGAAGTCCGCCGCTGTGAAGAAGACCGTGAAGTCGGCCGCAAAGAAGAGTTCAGCTATGAAGAAGAGTGCCGCAAAGAAGTCGACTGCCGCGAAGAAGACGGTGGCGAAGAAGACTGGCGTGGCCAAGAAGTCCGCCGCGAAGAAGATCGTCGCCGCGAAGAAGAGTGTGGCGAAGAAGTCGACCGCCGTGAAGAAGAGTGCGGCGAAGAAGTCGACCGCCGCGAAGAAGACGGTGGCGAAGAAGTCGACCGCCGCGAAGAAGACGGTGGCGAAGAAGTCGACCGCCGCGAAGAAGACGGCCGCAAAGAAGAACGCTACGAGAAAGTAGAGGTTCACTCATGACGGACGTTCGTATCGAGTCCGACTCGATGGGCAAGATCGAGGTCCCAGCGAATCACTACTGGGGCGCCCAGACCGAGCGGAGTCTTCACCATTTCGCCATCGGGCACGAGACCATGCCCCCGGCACTGATCCGCGCATTCGGCATACTCAAGTTTGCGTCCGCCCAGGTCAATCGTGACTTGGGCAAATTGGACCCGGAGAGGGCGGCCCTCATCGAGCGAGCGGCGCGCGAAGTCATCGACGGCGTCCACGCCGATGAGTTCCCACTGCGAATCTGGCAGACCGGCTCCGGCACCCAGACGAACATGAACGTCAACGAGGTCATCTCTAATCGCGCGATTGAGTTGGCCGGCGGGGTCCAGGGCAGTAAAGATCCCGTGCACCCGAACGATCACGTGAACATGTCCCAGTCGTCCAATGACACCTTTCCGACCGCGATGCATATTGCCGCCGTGACCGAGATCACGGAGCGTTTGATTCCATCGGTGACTCGACTTCGTGACGCACTTAACCGAAAATCCGTGGCGTTCGACGACATCATCAAGATCGGTCGAACGCATCTGATGGACGCGGTACCGCTCACCCTGGGCCAGGAGTTCTCGGGCTACGTGGCGCAACTCGACGCGGACCTCGCACGACTCGAACTAGTGCTGCCGGGCATCTGTGAGCTGGCGGCTGGTGGTACGGCGGTAGGTACGGGACTCAACACGCACCCAGAGTTCGGTGAACGTGTCGCGATCGTCATCGCAGCGCTGACGGGTAAGCCATTCGTCACCGCGCCGAACAAGTTCGCGGCGCTCGCTGCGCACGATGCACTCGTCTTCGCGCACGGGGCGATCAAGACCCTCGCCGCGAGTTTGGTGAAGATCGCCGACGACGTGCGCTGGCTCGGTTCAGGTCCACGATCGGGACTTGGGGAGTTGATCCTTCCCGAGAATGAACCGGGAAGTTCGATCATGCCGGGCAAGGTGAATCCGACCCAGTGTGAAGCGATGATCATGGTTGGCGTGCAGGTCTTTGGCAACGACGTCGCCGTGACCAACGCCGGATCGCGTGGCAATCTCGAACTGAACGTCTGCAAACCGGTGCTCATTCATAACTTCTGTAACTCGATCGATTTGCTGACCGACGCCTGCGACCGTTTCCGTGAATTCTGCATTGAGGGACTCGAACCCGATGTCGTGCGAATCGCGCAGCACCTCAACGACTCACTCATGTTGGTCACGGCACTTGCTCCCTCAATTGGCTACGACAACGCGGCGCTGGTCGCGAAGAAAGCGCACAAGGAAGGCACGACGTTGCGCGAAGCGGTGGTCGCCCTGGAACTGTTGAGCGCCGAGGAGTTCGACGCCGCGGTGGTGCCGGCGGACATGACGCACCCGTGAGTCGTCCGCCACGCTTGGACGAGGCGGACGTGGGGGAGTGGCTCGCTGAGCATCCGACGTGGCGCCTCGAAGAAGGTCACTTGATTCGAGAGATCGACACCGTCGACTATCCGAGTTCGGTGACGCTCGTCGATTCGCTGGTCGCCACAGCGGAGCAACTCGATCACCATCCGATCATCACGATTGGCTATCGACACCTTCGTTTCGAACTATGGACGCACGACCGAGGCGGTCTGACTCACTTGGACCTCGACTACGCCAACGCCCTTGATGCGCTGGCGAGTGGAGAGTTCGCCTCAGTCGTCAAGTGACCGGAAGGTTCCAGAGCGCCATCCAACGTGAGAGGTCCTTCTCCATTGGTAGGTCGTCACCGATGAACGAGCGCACGCGAAGTTCGAGTTCATTGTCACGTTGGGCCGGACCGGTCGGCGCGAAGGGATAGAACGTTCCCTGTTTCAACAAGTAGACGAGACGCACCGATCCGTCGCCGGGTGGCGTCTTGGGGACGAAGCCAAAGACCGCGCAGAGCAGGCGCGGCCCAAGTCCGTGTTCGACCATGGTCGTGTTCGCGCCGTGGATCCGCGTCACGAGACCGTCGATCTCGGGATCCGTTACCACCAGCCATTTGAAGCCAAGATCGTCGGTCGTGATCTTGACCGTCCCCGTCTTGTCATCAAAGTTGAGGAGTTGAATGACTTCGTCGTCGGTCGTGATGGAACTCTCGCCGCTCCCGGCCTTGAAACAGAGACCGGCGTTGCCCGACGTGACGAGGTCCAATTCGGTCTGCAACGTGAGCGCCGCGGAAGGCAGCGCGAAGAGTCCGTCGAGTTTTGGGGCAACTTGTTTGGTGCGACCAAACATCGCGTCGCGAAAACCCACTAGCCGTTCAGTTCGCGCTCGAGCTTGTTGAGCTGGTCGAGTCGCACTTCCAGTGACGGGTGCGTTGAAAACAGCGAAGCGGCCGTCTTGCCAGCGAGTGCCGGAGCGAAGAAGAAGGCGTTCATGCCTTCGGCCTTTCGAAGGTCCGTCCGGGGAATCTTGCCCATGTCACCAGTGATGTGCACGAGCGCACTCGCGAGCACGCTGGGCTTGCCTATGAGGATCGCGCCGGAACGGTCGGCCGCGAGCTCGCGATAGCGCGAGAGCGCCATCGTCAACAAGAAGGAGATGATGTAGATGATGATCGAGATCAGGAAGGTCGCGAGCTCGAGGAGCACCAATTGCTGACCGCTCTTTCCGCGACCGCCGCCACCGAGCACCGTGCTCCACAGAGCGATTCGACTGACCAGGCCGGCCAACATGCCGACGCCTGAGGCGATGGTCATGATCGCCACGTCGCGGTGCGCGACGTGGCTCAATTCGTGGGCCAATACCGCCTCGAGCTCTTCGTCGCTGAGACGGTTCATCAAGCCCCTGGTCGCACAGATCACGGCGTGGCTCGGACTGCGGCCCGTGGCGAACGCGTTGGGCATGTCCATTTCGGCGACGCCGACGCGCGGCTTCTTCATGTCCGCAAGCAGACAGAGTCGGTCCACGATCTGGTGAAGCTTGGGTTCCTGTTCGGGCGTCACCTCTTTCGCGTGCATCGAGAACATCGCGATCTTGTCCGAGAAGTAGTACTGGGAAAAGATCAGTGCCGCCGCGATGACGATGACGACGCCAAACTGGACGCCGACGTTGATCAGGACCGTGATGATGATGACGTAGAGGATCACGAGCGCGAGGCCCGTGATGAACATTCGTGCGTTCAGCCCCTTGTCACCCTCAATCTTGGACTTGGCCATTATTGGGCGCCCTCGGTCGATGGCGCGGCGTCGTCCGCCGGCGCAGCGTCACCGGCCGGGAGCTGCGTCGAGGCACCCGAGCCAACCTGTGACTTCAATGCCGCGATCTGGGCGTCAATGTCGGAGGTGCCCTGGGCCTTGTCGAGTTGTGCCTGGATGTCGTCATTGGTACTGGTGAGGTCGGTCAGTGCGCCAGAGGCGAGTAGCTCGTCGAGCGCACCGCTGCGGGCCTGCATCTCGGCCACCTTGTCCTGTGCACGTTGCATCGCGGCACCGGCGTCGCCCATCGACGTCGAGATACCACTGACGGCCTCGGAGATGTGGGCCGACGCCTCCGCCGCGGTGTACGTCGCCTTGATCGTCTCTTTCTTCGTGCGGAAGGCCTCGACTTCGGTCTGGAGACGCTGCGCGGTGTCGGTGAGCTTCTGCTCCTGGTCGACGATGGTGGCGTGCTGGGTTTCGAGATCGGCGAGCTGGACGGTGATGGCCTGTCGTCGCGAGAGTGCCTCGCGAGCAAGTGGTTCGTTGTTCTGCCCGAGGGCGGCCTTGGCCTGCTCGGCCAACTTGTCGCCTTGGCTCTTCAACTGCTCGGCCTGGATTTCGACGCGCTTGCGGGCGGTGGCGACGTCGGCGACGGCGCGCTTCACCTTGGTGAGGTTGTCGAGCTGCTGTTCGTACGAAAGGTCGAGCGTCTGGCGGGGGTCCTCCGCCTTGTTCAGGGCCGAGTTCGCCTTGGCCTGAAAGAGTGTACTGACGCGCTTCATGATACCCATGGGGGCCTCCTTGTTTCCTTGACCAGACTAGGGGCCGAGACGCCTCGGCCGCGAACGAATTCGCTCGGCGAATTTTTAAGAATGTCGTTAACTTCTCGGCAGTTCGCGGTCCTGCAGGGTGGCTTGACTGGCGAGCTCCAATCGGTACGCCTCGAGCGCGGCGCTGAGTGCTTCATCACCGAGGGAGAGAATGCGCGCACAGAGCAGCCCCGCGTTGGTTGCGCCATTGATCGCAACGGTTGCTACGGGTACGCCACGCGGCATCTGGGCGATTGAGAGCAGCGAGTCCATCCCATCAAGGCGAGCCAGCGCAATCGGCACGCCAATGACCGGCAGGGTGGTGACCGCGGCGAGCATTCCCGGCAAGTGCGCCGCGCCTCCGGCGCCGGCGATGAGCACCTTGAGCCCACGACCTCGTGCGCTCAGCCCGTATTCAATCATCGCCTCGGGCGTGCGATGGGCCGAGAGGACGTGGATCTCCACGGGGATCGAAAATCGCTCGAGCAGCGTGGCGGCATCGTTCATGATCTCGTAGTCCGAGGAACTTCCCATCACAATGGCGACCACTGGTTGCACTAGCTCTCCCGAGTTCCCGTACCGTACGCGCGCGCGCCCTCCCATGCTGTCACGTGCACCGCGGCGGGATCGTCACCCACCACGGTGACGTGGCCGAGTTTGCGGCCGGGACGCCACGACTTGCCGTAGTCGTGCACGTGAACGCCGGCGATACCTTGCGCGGCTTCGAGCGAACTCGGTTCATCGCCGCCGACGACGTTGACCATCACGACCGCTGGGACCACCGGCTCGGTCGACTGGAGACTCTGCCCACTGACGGCGAGGAGGTGATTGGTGAACTGACTGGTTCGCGCGCCCTCGATGGTCCAGTGACCCGAGTTATGGGGTCGCAGCGCGATCTCGTTCACGATGAGTCCTCGGTCGGTGAAGAAGAACTCGATGGCGACGACGCCGACGGCACCGATCAGCGTCGCGATCTTGCGGCCCAAACGCGCCGCCTCGTGCGCGGTGCTCTCGTCCACCTCCGCGGGGAACCGGACTTCAATGCACATACCTCTCGACTGGACCGTCGTCACCAATGGGTACGACGCGTACTCGCCGTGCACACCGCGCACGACGACCAGCGCCAGTTCGGCCCGTAGATTGAGTCGCTCCTCGACGACGACGGACCCGAATGAAGTCATCTCGTCGATGACTGCGAGCGTCTCGGCGCGACTGGCGGGAAAGCGAACCCCACGTCCGTCGTAGCCGCCGCGAGCCGATTTCACGACCGGTGTCCCCACGCTGTCGAGGAAGCCGTCGAGGTTGGGGTCAGTCGCCGACGACACGACGATGAAGCGAGGCACCGCGATGCCGGCGCCGTCAAAGGTCGTGCGTTGGTACCCCTTGTCCACCGCGCATCGGAGGGCGTGGGCGTTCGGACGCACGACCACGCCGCGCGCCTCAAGAGCTGCGATCTGCTCGAGGTCGACGAGTTCGTGGTCGAACGTGACGACGTCGACGACCTCACAAAGTCTCTCGAGGGCCGCGATGTCGGTGGGCTCGCCGATGATCGAGGCATCACTCGTCGCCACCGCCGAATCATCTGCGGACGACGCGAGCACCGTCACGGTCACCCCGGCCCCGTGCGCCGCTTCACCCATCATCCGGGCCAGCTGGCCCGCACCCACGACCCCTACGGGAACTGGTCCGATAGGTTGGAAGTCGTTCAACACGACCGTAACGATACCGGTCGCTGAAGGAGGCTCCCGTGGAGATCGCTATTGGACTCGACGTTGACGGGCCGGTCGACAAGACGCTCGAGCGCGCGACACAACTTCGAGCGAAGGGCTTCACTCGGATGTGGTCGTCGCAGATCTTCGGTCCCGACACGCTCACGGTGCTCGCGATAGTCGGCCATGAACTGCGTGACCTCGACCTCGGCACGTCGGTCGTGCCGATCCAGACCCGTCACCCGACGATGCTCGCGGCGCAGGCTCGCACGGTCCAGGACGCCATCGGTGGGCGACTTTCGCTCGGCATAGGGCTCTCCCACAAGGCCTCCGTCGAGAACATGTGGCATCTCTCCTTCGAGCGGCCGGCGCAGTACATGGGTGAGTACCTGGCCGCGTTGGCGCCGATGCTCCGAGGCGAAAAGATCGACGTGAGCGGAGAACGTGTCGGTGCGACGACGTTCGGGGCCCTCGGTCCAAGGGACGTCGAAACGCCCAGCCTCTTGATGGCGGCGCTCGCACCCAAGATGCTCGACATGGCCGGCACCTACGCCGACGGCACGCTGACCTGGATGACCGGCGTCAAGACCATTGGCGAACACGTCGTGCCCACGATCAACGCCGCCGCGGAGAAGGCGGGGAAACCGAAGCCACGCGTGGTGTGCAGCCTGCCGATCTCGGTGACCAGCGACATGGGTGACACTCGTGACAACGTCAACAAGAAGCTCGCGATCTACGGCCAGCTACCGAGCTATCGAGCGATGCTCGACCGCGAGGGCGCGGAGGGACCCGCGGACGTCGGGCTCTTCGGGACCCGCGAGCAGGTCCTCGAACAACTCAATGCCTTGGCGGAGGCGGGGGCCACGGAGTTCTCCGCTTCGATGACGGGGAACCCCGATGACCGCGACGCCACGTACGAGGCGCTGCTCGCCTTCAACACCGTGCACTGAGTCGTTCGCGAGTTGCTTTCAGGTACTCGCAGTGCCTCGCTACGACGCCAGCGCGTCGGCGGGCACCGTCTCGATGGGAAGGGCTGAGAGCAGAACCAGTACGCCGACGACCCCGATGCTGGCGACGCCCCACAACAGTCCGAACAGTGAGAAGAGTGCGACGCAACCTCCCACGATGAGTGCCACGGCCCCCGGAGCGCTGGATCGGCGTCGCGATCGCACCTCCAAACTGGCCGCGCCGACGAGGAGTCCTATCGCCGGAGCGATCACGATGTCGATCGCGGACATTGCGTCACTCTCGAACAGCGTCAACGCCGGAGGATTGCCGGTGTAGGTGTGGCCATTGACGGTGATCGACAAGATTCCCTTTGGTTCCGCAACGTGATACCAGAAGACGACGACAACGATGACCAGCGTCCAGAGCGTTGCGAGAAGGAGCAGCAGCCAGTGACGGTGCACCGAACGGGGATCCAGATCTCTCGCGCTTTCCGCCGTGGGCCGATTAGCAGAGCTCATGACTCCATAGTGACACCCCTCAACGCGCACAGGGCCGCGACTGGACTCTCGAAGGTTTACGCCGGCAACTGCGTGTGTTTGAACTCGTTCAACGCCGGTCGCGAGGCCATCATGTCGACGAGCGTCGTGACGAGTTCGACAGACGCTTGCGCGTCATCACTCGGTTCGGTCATGTAGCGCACGAAGGTGGCCTGATCGTCCACCACGAAGGTCGGAACGCCGAAGGCCTCGTAACGGTCGAACTCCTTATGACTGGCGGCGATGACGTCGTGAGGGCGACGTGACGCAACGTCGGCGGCGACCATCGACATGTCGACGCCAAGCCCAGCGAGCACGTCATCGATCTCGTCGAGCGTCACCAGACGCTTGCGGCCACCGTGACGGGCACGAAAGAGTGCCTCGTGGGCGTCCAGGAAGACGTCAGGCTGCTGGTCGCGGATCGAGATGCCGACGGCCAGCGACAATAGGTCTGCGTCGTAGGCGGGATCGTTCCAAACGTCGGACGCCCCGTCGGCGCGACTGCCTTGGCTGAGCGACCACGGCATGAATGTGACGTCAAAGTCAGCGCCAGCGCGCAGCGCGGTGATCACGTGCAAGTGCATGTTCTTCGCGAAGGGGCAGCGGTAGTCAAAGGAGAGATCGAAGGATGCCATGACCTCAGACTAAAGGTTGCCCCGTGCGTCGGCGCCCGAGCAGCGGACCGGCTTAGCGCGGGACGGGCACGCCGTTGGCTCGACAGAGTTCCTTGTACGAACAGAACCGACAGGCGTTTGTTGACGGCGTCGCGGGAAAGTCGCCGTCGACGTAGTACTGATTGATTCGCCCCCACGCGTTCGACGCGGAGTTCGACCTCGCCTTTACGACGACGTCGGTGACACTTCGCTCAATGGTCTCACCCTTGGCGACGTACATCAGTCGAATCTTCGTGGGCTTCTCTCCGAGTGAGGCTTCGCAGAGGGCCGCGTAGAGCTCGGCGTTGGCGAAGGTCTGCGAGTCGTAGTTGCGGTTGGGCAGTCCACCGGTCTTGTAGTCGACGATGGCCAGTGTGCCATCGTCGTCGCGATCGAGTCGATCGAGGATGCCAAAGAGCGGTGCGCCGTTCACCGTCGCGCCCAGGCGTAACTCGACACCCTCACTCGAGACCTGCGTGGGGTCCTCCATGAGAAAATAGGTGGTGATGATCGAATCCGTCTCCGCGATGAGTTTCGCGAGCATGGCGTCATCCATTGCGATGTCGGCGCGAACGTCCTCGGTGAGAATCTCCTCGACCGCGGGGGCGATGAACTCGCGCGCGTTGTCGATGGTGCGCTCGGCGGGCGCCAGTTTGAAGAGTTGCTCGAAGACGAAGTGCGCGAAGCGACCCTTTGCCGTGGCGTACGACGCGGGCTGGGGGATGCGCTCGATCGAGGCGTACTGGTAGCGACGGGGACAGGTCTGGAAGTCCGACAGTCGTGACGGCGAAAGGGACTGGGGCAGGGCCTGCGTGAAGGACATCCCTTTACGCTACGACAGCGCTGTCACACCGGTCGTGACGGTGCCAGGGACTAGAAATGGGGTATGAGAAAACGCGCCGAGGTGACCCGTCGCGGGAATCTGGTTCGTTCGACGTACTGGCACGGCGTCGCCGCCGGTGACGTCGTGGTGGTCGACGGTCCCAAAGAACGTCGCCAGCACTGGGTCTTCGTGGCGCACGTGGTGAACGAGTCAACGAACGATGAGTGGGTCGAAGTTCGCGGCGGACGCACGGGCGAGGCGAAGGGTCGATCGTTTCGACCCGACGTCATATACCCAAGTTGCTCGAAGAAGGGTTCGCGTCTGGTAGGTCTCTCCCTGGCAGAGGCTCCCCAGCTGGAGATCCGCTGACGCGCCCGGCGTCGATCTCGTTGATGCGTCGCGACAGCAAGATCCAAAGGCCGGGCAACGCACCGATGGAGCCGAAGACCACGAAGTACGTGCGAATGCCCATGAGTCCACTGAGCCAGCCCGCGAGCACCAAGCCGATCGGACCAAGTCCGAACGACACGAAGAAGTCGACGGAACTGACTCGTCCAAGGATGGTCCGGGGCACCTCGCTCTGCAACATTGACTCCCAGATGACGTTGCCCAACAGCGCGGTGGGCGACACGATGAGCGGGAAGAGGAAGACCTCCCAGTAGTTCGTCGCGACGCCAATGATGAGTGCGGAGAGACACGAGATGGTCCAATAGGTCCACATCACCCTGATCCGTCGCCTGGGCGTCTTCAAGTTGGTGCCTATGAGCGCACCGAGCGATCCCGAGATGCCCGCCATGGCGAAGGCGTAACCGATGATCAATTTGCTCGTGTGCAGGTCTTCGCGCAAGAAGAAGGGAATAAGTACGAACCCCGCGTTGAGCACGAAGGCGTTGGTCACGGCGACCGCCAACAACGTGGTCCAGATCCACCTCGTCTTTCGGACGTAGGCGATACCTTCCTTGGCCTCCTGGAACATTGATTTGGCGATGTCGCGGGCCGGTGATGGCGTCGGATGCATCGAGGCGAGGCAGGCGGCGCTGAAGAGGAACGTCGCGCAGTCAACGCCGATGGCCCAGGTGGTACTCGCCGCAGCAATGATGCCGCCGACGGCCGGACCGATCATGCCGCCCGCCAGATTGTTCGAGAGTGGTCGAACGGCGTTCATGGCTTGGAGCAGGTCCTCTGGTACCAACTCGGGAGTGATCGCCGAGATCGCGGGCCCGAAGACTGCGTCGAAGGTCCCAAAGAGAACGCCGAACACCATCAGTTCCCAGAAGTGGAGATCGCCTAGTCCTAAGAGGACGGCCAGTCCCGCCGTCAACGTCGCTCTCGCGACGTCCGAGATCAGCAACAGGAGTCTGCGTGAATATCGGTCGACGATGACGCCGCCCACCAAGAGGAAAACGACCGTCGGCGTGATTCGTGCCGCCGCGAACCACGCCAACTTGGACACACTGCCGGTGGTGTCCAAGACCAAGAGCGTCAGCGCGACCAAGGCGACGCCGTCGCCGAAGTTCGACACCGTCTGGCCCAAGATGAGCAGCGCCGGCTGGCGGTGTCGGGCGAGTTGGAGAATCGCCAGTTTCTTATTCACCAACGAGACTCTAGAAGGCGTACGAAACGCAACGAATGACCGAGTTCACTCTTGGGTAGCGTGGCCTCCATGTCACTCGACTTAGAGGACGCCCGTCGTCGGTACCGCTTTGCGTTCAACGATGAAGACCGCGCGCGCCTGCCGTTCTATTCCGCACTCCTGACGGCCCTGGAGAACGATGAACAGGCCCAAGTGCTCCTTGCGGAGGTCAAGGTCGAACAACGAAATCCCATGTTGATCCTGGCGTCGTTGCACCTCGCTGCCTTGATGGGCCACCGCGTTTTGGCGCCGATCTATTCGCTCGCGCGTCACGGCCAGTTGGACGATCCGTCGCGGGCGGCCGCTGAGGTGCTGGGCGTGGTCCGCGATGAACCGGACACGGTGCGCCGTGAACTGCACCGTTCGACCCAGACCAACGAGCCCGGGCGATCGGCGGTGTTCCAAGCGGTGATCGCGCTCGTTGCCACACGCACGCAGCGAGTGATCAATATCGTCGACGTGGGCACCTCGGCCGGGATCAATCTCTACTTCGACCAGTTCCCAGTGCGCTCGCACGACGACGACAATCCGTTGACGCTCGTGTGTCGCGACAGTTCCTCGATCGACCGTTCATTGCCCCTGCCTCACGTCGTGGCGCGAGTCGGCGTCGATCCTTCGCCGCTCGACCTCTCGATCGAGGGCGATCGTCGTTGGCTGCAAGCCTGTTATTGGCCGGAAGAGCCACGGCGAATGGCCCGCCTCGACGCGATTCTCTTGGCCCGTCCGTCATGGCCGACGACGAAGATTCTGAAGGGGACGGCGCGGGAACGATTCGACGACGCGCTGGCACTGTGCGACGAAAGTGCGCTGACGATCGTGGTGAACAGTTACGCCCTCGGGTACTTCACCGAGTCAGATCAAATGGCGTTCTTTGACGAGATGACGCGGCGCTGCGCGACCTCGAACGTCGCCTGGATCTCCCTCGAGTCGCCCTTCATGGTTCAGTGGCCGACCTCGCACACCACGAGTGATCAGGCTCGAAATGGCGCCACCCAGATACTCGTGACACTGCCGGGTGGTTCGCCGACACAGTGGGGATGGTGTCATCACCATGGTCTATGGATGACACTCGACGACGACGCCGTCGCCTCATCGACCGCGTAGCGACGTCGGCGTCAGATCGCCAGGGCTGAGGCCACGATGGGGGTGATCTTCTCGGATTCGAGCAGAAAGCCGTCGTGGCCGTACAAAGAGTCGATGACGTGGAGTGTGTCGGCGTGGGGGAGGTGTTTGACCAGTTCCTCTTGTTGTGAGAGCGGGTAGAGCCGATCACTCGTGACCCCGATGACGGTCATCGCGGCCCGCACGGTCCCCAGGGCGTTCTCGATTCCACCGCGGTCGCGTCCGACGTCGTGGGTGTTCATGGCGTCGCTCAGCACGACGTAGGAGTTGGCGTCGAAGCGGTTCACGAGTTTCGTCCCGTGGTACTCCAGGTACGACTCGATCGCGAAGCGACCGCCGTGCAAGGGATCTTCGTCACCCTGGGGTTCGCGACCGAAGCGAACGTCAAACTCCTGGGACGTGCGATAACTGAGGTGACCGATGCCGCGCGCGATGGCCAGTCCTTCGCTCGGGCGTTCGCCCGATGCGTAGTAGTCACCACCGCCAAAGGCCCGGTCGGCGCGGATGGCACGGTTCTGCAGCGAGCACAACGCAATCTGCTCGGCCGACGCCGTGGCGCCGACGGCCAGGACGATCGCGCGCTGCACCCGGTCGCGATAGCCAATGGACCACTCCAGGGCTCGCATGCCGCCCATGGAGCCACCGATGACGGCGTACCACGACGCGATGCCGAGTTGGTCGCTCAGCGCGACCTCGATGGCCACTTGGTCCCTGATCGTGATGGCGGGAAAGCGTGAACCGTAGGGGACGCCGGCTTCGTCGAGCGACGATGGACCGGTCGTGCCCTGACAACCGCCGAGCACGTTGGGACAGACCACGAAGTACCGGTCCGTGTCGAGCGCGCGACCGGGACCGATGAGCGCGTCCCACCAACCCGGGGTCGGATGGCCCGGACCCGAGGGGCCGGCCGCGTGCGAGTCACCGGTGAGGGCGTGCTCAACGAGGATCGCGTTCGATCGCTCGGCGTCGAGTTCGCCCCACGTTTCGAACACGACGGTGACGTCCGAGATGACCGGAGCATTCGCGGACGCGGGGGCCTTCGAGGCGTCAGCGCTGAACCGGGCGAACTTTCGATCGCCCGGTTCGTCACCCATCCGCCAGGTGCCCGGGAATGAGCCCAGGGTCACGCCCCCTTGGCCGCGGCGAACGCGCCATCGAGGTCGGCGAGGATGTCCTCAATCGACTCGACACCGATCGAGAGTCGCACCATGTCCGGTCCCACGCCAGTGCTCAACTGCTCGTCCTCGCTCAACTGCGAGTGTGTCGTCGAGGCGGGGTGGATGGCGAGGCTTCGCACGTCCCCGACGTTCGCCAGGTGACTGAACAGCTCGAGGCCCTCGATGAACTTCTGTCCAGCCGCCAGGCCGCCCTTGATGCCAAAAGCGATGATCGCGCCGCCGCCCTTGGGCAGGTAGCGCACTTGACGTTCGTGCCACGGGCTCGAGGCGAGACCGGGGTAGGTGACCCACGAGACGTCGTCGCGGGCTTCGAGCCAGTTGGCCACCGCGACCGCGTTCTGAACGTGGCGCTCCATCCGATAACTCAGCGTTTCGAGGCCCTGAATGAAGAGGAACGAATTGAGCGGTGCAATCGCGGCACCGACGTCACGCAGATACTGCAGACGGGCCTTCAAGACGTAGCGAGCCGGGAAGAGCGCGGGCGGCAGTTGGGCGAAGATCAGTCCGTGGTAGCTCGGGTCGGGCTCGGTGAACGACGGGAAGCGACCGCTGCCCTCGTAGTCGAAGGTCCCGCCGTCGACGATGACGCCACCAATCGACGTGCCGTGGCCACCGATGTACTTCGTCGCCGAGTGCACGACGATGTCGGCACCGTGGGCGAGTGGGTTCGCCAGGAACGGCGTGGCCAGTGTGTTGTCCACGACGAGGGGGATGCCGTTGTCGTGGGCGACCTTCGACACGCCTTCAAAGTCGAGCACGTCACCCTTGGGGTTGCCCAGCGTCTCGGCGTAGAAGGCCTTGGTGTTGGGCCGTATCGCCGCGCGCCACTCTTCGAGGTCGTCGGGGTTGTTGACGAACGTGACCTCGATACCGAGCTTGGGCAGCGTGTAGTGGAACAAGTTGTACGTGCCGCCGTAGAGCGAGGCGGAGGAGACGATGTGTCCGCCGTTCTCCGCCAGGTTGAGTAGCGCGATGGTCTCGGCCGCCTGCCCACTCGCCACCGCCAGCGCGGCGACGCCGCCTTCGAGCGACGCCACGCGCTCCTCGAAGACCGCCTGGGTCGGGTTCATGATCCTCGTGTAGATATTGCCGAGTTCCTCAAGGCCGAAGAGGGCCTTGGCGTGCGCGGTGTCGCGAAAGACGTAACTCGTCGTCTGATAGATCGGCACGGCCCGTGCGCCGGTCGTCGGGTCGGGCACGGCACCGGCGTGGATCTGGCGAGTTTCGAATCCCCAGTTGGTCATTGTGGAGCTCCTTCAGTGGGTTGGGCGCTTCCTCGAGCACGAGGGAAGTGCAAACTTCATCTTTAACATTGTTTAGTGATTTAGTCAACTTTAAGGTGGGGGCGACGGGGCGGCGTCGATCAGCGTCGACACGACGCCGCCCCGGCGGAAGCGTTATCGCTCGATTGAACTCGTGTCGAAATTGAAAGGGAGCGTCTCGGGTACGAGTTCGATCGCGACGAACCCCTCACGGGAGTGGTCGTAGTGCGTCATGCCCGTGAGCGGTGGCGAGTACGCGTGCACGCTGAGCGCCGGTGCACCGGACCGGTAGACGTCGTGCACGTGGTCGGCGCCGAATGATGCGAGGTCGCCAACTCGTAGGTGTCGGCACTCGATGCCGACGAAGTCGTCCGATCGATACTGTTCGACCAGGGTGCCCGAGGTCACCGCGAAGGCGCCCGATGATCCGCCGTGGTCATGCCAGTTCACCAAGTGGTCTTCACCCCACGATTCGATCTTCACGCCGAAGCTCGCGTTGACGAAGAGGTGCAACGACCAGCCATCGCTCTTAAAGACGACGAGGTCGTCGAAGAGGTCGTGGCGCGACGCGACACTCGAGACCACCCGCTCGAGATCGATCAGGTCGAGGCGACCTTCGGGCAGATCGAGGGACGCAAAAAACTCCGCGAACGCCAACGCGCGCGCCGGGGGCGCCTCACTTCGTACCGATGCAACACTGAGTGTCATGACTGCCTCCAAGGGGTCGCTGGTGTTATCTACTATTTCTATTGGTTTAGTAGGATATAGGACCAATTGCAAGTATCCATGGTTAAAGCCAATGAATCACTGGTGATTGACGTGGGCATCGACGCGGGTCACCTGTGTGAAAGTTCCGCTCGTACAATCAACGGCCATGCGAACCTCGATCTCGACCGTCACCATGAAGGCGTCGCCCGAGGCGGCGTGGGCCGCCCTGACCGTGCCCGTCCACGTCGCGCGCTGGCAGTACGGCAGTGTGCTCGAAACTGAGTGGCGTGTCGGCGGCCCACTTCGATTCACGTCGGAGTGGGAAGGCCAAACCTTCGAACAGTGGGGCACCGTCTTGTCCTTCGTCGAACCGACGCGGTTGGACTACTCCCTCTTCGCTCCGCGACCAGGACTTGCCGACGTACCCGAGAACTACTTCACGATGACCAATGAATTGACGCACGAAGGCGACACGACGACGGTGACCATCACGCAGGCCGACCCTCGAGTCGGTGGCGAGCCCGACGGTGGCGAAGAAGGGAGCGCTGAGGACAATCCAGTGCTACTGGCGTTGCGCGACGTCGCCGAGTCGATCGGTCGTGACTGAAAATCTCGTGAGCACGCGTCCAAAGTTGACGACGCCTCCCAAGGTGCGTCGCGGCGACCACGTGGCGATCGTCTCGCCGTCGTGGGCCGGGCCCGGCGTCTTCCCCGACGTACACGAGATCGGGATGAAGGTGCTCCGCGACGAGTTTGGACTCGTGCCCGTCGAGTACCCGACGACGCGAACGGTCGGCGCTTCACCGCGGGCACGGGCCGAGGACCTCATGGCGGCCTTTGTCGACCCGACGATCCGCGCCATCCTCGCGAGCATCGGAGGCGACGATCAGATCACGGTGCTGCCCTTCCTCGACCCGGAACTCGTGACGGCGAATCCCAAGGCGTTCATTGGTTTCAGTGACAACACCAACCTGCTCAACTGGCTTTGGAACTTGGGCATTTCGAGTTACCACGGCGGTTCGACCCTCATCCACCTCAGTCGTCCTTACGGTGTCAACGAGGTGTCAGGCACGTCTCTTCGTCGTGCGCTCTTCGACACCGGCACGTTCGCGATTGAACCGTTGGAACGATTCACCGACCTCAACTGCCGGTGGGAGGTGCCCGCGACCATGCTCGAACCGATGGCCACGACACCCGACCCCGGTTGGCTGTGGCACAACGCGACGGACGTCATCACCGGTCCGACTTGGGGTGGCAACCTCGAGATCCTGCACTGGAATCTGGCGAGCAACCGTTGGATCCTTCCCAACCACGCGTACCGCGGATGCGTACTGTTCCTCGAAACCTCCGAAGAGATGCCTTCGGCGGAGGAGGTCTTTCGGATGTTGCGCGACATGGGCGAACGGGGCTTGCTCGAACAGTTCCCGGCGCTCGTGATGGGCAAGCCCAAGTGCTGGCGCAACGACCGGCAACTCAGTGAAGATCAGCGCGATGACTTTCGCCAAGAGCAGCGAACCGCGGTACTCGAAGCGATGGCGACGTATAACCCCCGTGCGATGATCGTCTTCGGTCCGGACCTCGGGCATACCGATCCTCAGTTCGTGATTCCCTTCGGTGGATCGATGACCGTCGACGGAGTTCAGCGGCGAATCACCGCTGACTACTGAGGTTTCGCAGCGTTAGGCTTTCGAAGTGATCCTGGCCGACGAATCTCGAATCGAGAGCGCTGCTATCGAGGGCGGACGAGTTGGTGACGTTGGCTGGCCGCTTGATCGAGCGGCGGGTGCGAATTAATGGTGTACGACGCCAATTCCCCTCTACCCCTGGTCACGGTGGTAGTGCCCTGCTATCGAGGGGGTCCGTTCTTGCGCGAGGCGGTGGAATCGGTGCGAGGTCAATCAATCAGCAATTGGGAACTCATCGTCGTCTCCGACGGATCCAGCGACGACTTCTCGGACATCGAAGGCTCTGACAGTCGGATACGAATATTCCGTCAGCCCAATCGAGGCGTTTCCATCGCGAGAAACGTCGGTGTTCGCCTCGCCCGGGCGGAGTTCATCGCGCTGTTGGATGAGGACGACCGAATGCTCCCGGAGCGCTTGAGCAAGCAACTCGATGCCATTGCGGACGACGACGTCGGTCTCTGTCACACGCAGTTCGAGTTCATTGACGAAACGGGTCGTGTGACGGATGTCGGCCACTCCAATGACGCTCAGTATCGAGACTTCCTGGGCGGTGATGGTCGAATACGACTCTCTTCGTCGATGTTGCGAAGGTCGGCGTTTCTCGATGTCGGCGGATTCAATCCTCTTCTTCCCGTCAGTGAAGATCTCGACCTCTTCTATCGGGTCGCGCGTTTCTATCGCGTCGTCTTCGTCCCCGAAGTCCTGGCTCAATACCGCATCCACTCGACGAACATGCAGTACCACTCGAGGTCCGGCGGGCGAGAGTCCCGCCACATCCTTCGGGCCCACCTGTTCCTTGCGACGGCCAACAATGAGATTGACAACATTCGCGCCATACGTCGTGGAATCTCGAGCAACCCTTCGGATCGAGGAGCGAGGGCGATCGGCCGTGTAATGGCCGCTCGTGCTGATCATCGACCCCTGGAGCTTGCGGTGGCCTACCTGGGGGCCTTGATCGTCGCGCCGCGAGTCACAGTTCGCCTTACATTAAGAGCGTGGCGAGCTCGGGACTGACGACGACGCTGTCGTAAACGCGGCGCTTCACACCCATGACAACGACCCCCACTCCGTCACGCGTGTCTCTCGGCACGATCATTCGGGAGTGGACTCGGCTCGGCTGCATCGGATTCGGTGGCCCCCCGACGCACATCGCGCTGTTACGACGACTTTGTGTTGATGAGCGCCACTGGCTCGACGAGCACGATTTCGAAGACGCAATCGCGACGACCAATTTGCTTCCCGGTCCGGCCTCCACCCAACTCGCGATCTACTGTGCGTGGCGACTCCGCGGGAAGGTTGGCGCTCTCCTCGGTGGACTCTGTTTCATCCTCCCCGGGCTGCTTTTGATCCTCGCGCTCTCCGTCGTCTTTCTGGCGAAGCACCCTCCACTGTTCGTGCTCGGAGCGGCGGCGGGCGCGGGTGCCGCCGTGCCCGCAGTTGCATTACGTGCCTCGTGGCAACTGGTACCGAGCAGCCGACGACGCATCGGAGTTGAACGATCTCATCAGTTCCGTTGGTTCGTCTACGCGCTCCTTGGTGGCGTGGCCGCTGCGACCATCGGTCCGCTTCTCGTACTCGTCATCGTGTCGTGCGGTCTCTGTGAGATCGTCGTTCGTCGTCAAGGTTGGCGGCGCGAGAGTTCGTCGCGTCACGTGGTGTGGCCCTTGGCGATCGTGCCATCGGTCGCTCTCGGGGGATTCGGTGCTCTGTCGTGGGTCGCCCTCAAGGTCGGCGCCCTGTCCTACGGTGGCGGATTCGTCATCGTGCCCCTGATGCAACACGACGCCGTCCACACGTACCACTGGATGACGGCGGCCCAATTCCTCAACGCCGTTGCGCTGGGACAGATCACGCCCGGACCAGTCGTGCAAACCGTAGCGGTCGTGGGCTACGCCGCCGCAGGTCTCGCCGGCGGGTTACTGGCCGCATCCATTGCCTTCGCGCCATCGTTCTTCTTCGTACTTGGAGGAGCGCCTCACTTCGAGCGAATTCGTGCCAACGTGCCAGCGCAATCATTTCTTAAGGGAGCGGGTCCTAGCGTCATTGGCGCCATTGCCGGCTCGGCGATTCCGCTTGGGCTGTCCTTCCAGCATCTGTGGCAGATTCCAATCTTGGCCGGCGCCGCTCTCTGGTTACTGATCGGGAAAAGGAATGTCGTCGGCTGTCTTCTCATTGCCGGGGTCGTCGGGATCGTCGTCGCGCTCACCGGAGTACCGGTCTAGAGGCCGACCTCTTTTTTCATCGGGCCGAACCTTCCCGGGCAAGCTGACAAAGGCGGAATCTTGTTCGTTCGAGTCCTTCTCGCCAACCGAGATATTCGGTTCGGTCTCTTCGTAGCGCACGCAGTTCACAGATTCGGTGGTAGGAGGACCGCGATGGCTTTGGCGATCACCGCGTATCCGGCGTCACTCGGGTGGATGTTTGGACCATAGGGCTTGGGAGCGCACATCCACGTCAATGTGCATTCGTACAGAACGTTCACGGTGGTCGCTTCCTTATGGGGACGCCGGACAATTCGAAGGTCCTCCTCGTGGAACGCCGTGGCGACGTCAGCCATTGGGACCTTGAAGGAGCCGTAGACCTCGGCAAGGGTCCGGTTCATCTGTCGCAGGGCAGCCACACTGTTGGCGGCGAAGGTCTCCGTGGAACCTTCCTTGGTCGAGAACGAAAGGTACGGGTTGTAATGGCCAACTCCAATGAATGTCACGTGCGGTCCCGCAGCGCGCGTGAGATCGCGCATCACGTAGGTCAGTTGTCTGCGCAGCAGCGTGAGCTGCGGCGAAACGCACGTGCGATCAATATCACGATGGCGCAGACAGACGTCGAGGGTGTTGAAGCCGAGATCCACCGTGACCAGTGTGATCGCACTGTGATGAACCCGTAGGAAGGTCACGGCATCGGAGAGTTGGGTGTCCGGCGCGACGTAACAGGGATCGGGGCCGTGAATCATCGTGGCGATGGATTCGCCAGGGCATCCCAGTTCTCGAAGGTTGAGAGTTATTCCCTTCGCCGCCTCCATAGTGACGAGCCGATTTGAATAGCCTCGATTGGTGGGTTGGCCCTTCGGATTTCGAGGTGTCGGCTGTACGCCGACCGAGACCGACGCGCCAACGTCCAGGTAGAGAACAGTCGATGTGGCGACGACTCGAACGTGGTCCCGAGAAGCCGCCGGGGATCCGGGGGAGTTGAGACCCACGAATGCGATCACGAACGCGATGGCGACGACAACGGCGATTACAGCCGCCAACTGGTGCTTCACCTTCACTCGTCACCTCGCCAATCTCACCCATCCACCTCTTGAACTCACTGAACTCGGGTCTACGACGAGAGATGGCGCTGCTGAGTGCAACCTATGACCGTTGACGATCAGTTGGGGCGTGTCCAAAGTCCCGTTTCGGCGATCTTCCAGTTGCGCGCGACCAACGCGAAACTTCCCGGATTGACCTGAGGAGCGTTCGTAGTTGCCGAATGAGAACGTGCGACGCCCATAGCCCCTCACG
>Ga0182016_10002803_pt1 | contig 20171 bp, 14 predicted proteins | sample 712S2MmetaG_FD_120491 | JGI IMG/M metagenome (GOLD analysis project Ga0182016, IMG submission 120491) | Permafrost microbial communities from Stordalen Mire, Sweden - 712S2M metaG | ecosystem: Environmental > Terrestrial > Soil > Wetlands > Permafrost | place: Sweden: Stordalen | collected... | reverse complement strand
GCTGTCGTTGAATTGCGGGAAGGCCGCTACCGGCGGCATTTCTCCATCGAGACTCACGCAGGCATGGAAGCGCACATCGAGCTGGCAAGCTCCAGTTGCAAAAGCGCCTCCGGCGGAATGGCCCATGGCTGCCGCTCGATTTAAATCGAGTCTTCCAAGGAGAGGAAAGTCCGGGCCGCCGCTCTTGTTCAATTCGGCCAGGGTGTTTAAGGCGAATATCTGGTCTTCAGCGCCCTCTCGAATGGCATGCCCAACTGAATCCATCATGCGTTGCCAGCGCTGCTGTTGCGTGAGGCCGGCAGGCTCGGCATCGTGATGCGCAGGGACAACCGTGCCGTTGCGGAATGTAACCGCCGCGGCCATATACGTATGCTCGATCGCCGCCACCACGTATCCATGGCTAACGAGGTCCTCGATCAACGCGGTGTATTCAAGGCCCGTACCGCCCGCTCCATGGGAAAAGATCACCAGTGGAAGCAGACTCTGGCTCTTCGCAACAGGTGCATTTTCGATAGCGTGCGACTTGATGGCACCGGAGACGATAAGCGGCCAATGCGCACCGAATTCGTCGGTCATATGGGATCGGGCTTCCGGATTCGCATCCATCTGTCTTGCACCCGGCAAGTAAGGCTCAGCACCTCCCGCGGCGTTTCGCGGCGCCGGGTACCAGATGTATACCATCAGCGCGCGATGCGCCTTCGGATCTGCTGAATAGGGATCGGAACGCGCATTGTCGGTCCATTCGTAGCCTACTCTTCCAATCCCATCGGGCCCGGATGGAACGGGCAACTTGAGAGCCGCCGGTTGCGCGCTTGCTGTTTGATCGCTTATCGATGGAGTGACTACTGCGCTGGTTTGGCCATGAAGCACGCCGAACGCGCGGGCCACACCGACTATCGCGAAAGCTGCGATGAATGATTTCATCCTCATGGCTGACACCATCTCTTGACGTTACTGCTGTTTGGCAATTGCCGCCGTCGCCAGCGTTCCGCCAAGGCCCATGGTCTCTACGGCAGAGGAAGGCACGATGACCATCGAACCGCGCTCTTTGATGGCTTCGTAGAGCATGTTCATGGCGCGCAGGTGCAGGGCTCCTGGGTTTTCTGCGTAGACGCGCGAGGCCTGGGCGAACTGATCTGAAACCTGCACCTCAGCCTGGCCTAGAATCACGCGTGCGCGCCGTTCTCGCTCAGCTTGCGCTTCCTGCGACATGGCGTCCTCGAGCGTTTGCGGAATGCGGACATCGCGAATTTCAACGGACTGAATCGTAATGCCCCATGGGTTGGTTTTCTCGTCGAGGATCTGTTGAAGCTGGCGACCCATCATCTCGCGCTCGGTGATCATCTGCGCAAGCTCGTGACGGCCAATCGACTCGCGCAATGCTGTTTGCGCGCTCATGTTCACGGCTTCGATAAAGCTTTCGACTTCCAGAATTGCCTTCTCAGCGTTCCACACCATCCAAAACATATTGGCGTCCACGTTCACGGGAACGGTGTCGCGCGTCAACGTCGACTCCGCGGTGACGCTGTGAACGCGCACGCGCTGATCCACAATGGCGCTGATGGTCTCAAGCACCGGCACCATGTGAAAGAAGCCCGGGCCGCGCAGGCCGACGTAGCGGCCCAGGCGCATGAGAGCGACTCGCTCCCAAGGCTGGACCACCTGGATGGCGAAGAGAAAATAGAGCCCGATGAGGGCCCCGATTACCGCGGGGTAAGGCCGGCTCGTGAATGTGCTGCCCAGGGCTCCCGCGCCCGCACACACAACGAACAACGCAATGGCCACACGATTTTTTGGAAGAGCTTGAATCTTTGCCATGTCTTTCATCTCCCTCGCGCCGGCTCTGATGGGAGCCCGCGGAATTCCTCAATCAATTCCTCTACGGTGAAGCCCGCGGCGCCTGCGCGCGAAATGCAATCGGCCACAATCTGCGCCAACTGCCGCTCTCGCTCCGCATCGGCCCGCTTCATCTTTTGTGCGCTGATAAAAGTGCCTGTTCCCTGCTGCGTCTCCAACAGCCCACCAAATTCGAGTTCGCGATAAGCGCGGACCACGGTGTTCGGATTAATGGCAAGATCCACCGCAAGGGCGCGTACCGTCGGCAGTTGATGTCCGGCCGTCAGAAGACCGGAGGCAATGCCGCCACGCACCTGATCGATGATCTGGCGATAGGCCGGCACGCCGCTGTGCAGGTCTAACTGGAAGCGGAAACCGATAGATGAGAGCCGCTGACTCATTGCAAATTTAATGTACTATAAGACTAGTACATTGTGTCAAGAGAAAAACAGAAAAGGTTAAAGAATTTTGCGCTGGACGCCCGGTTTATTCGGCACTCCAAAAGGAAAACGGCCATCCGCGTGGGATGGCCGTTGCTTCAAAAGAAATGGAGGAGGGCTATTGCGAGAGGGGTACGCCCTGCGCTCCTTCATTCCGCGCCTGCGCCTTCTGCGTGAGCACCTTGTGCGCGTTGTCTTCCAGGGCCTGAGCTTCCGGCAGATAGGTGAGCGCTTTCTGAATCATGGGGTCCCAATCTGCGCGAGTGCGCAGGCCTTGCGACTCACCGAACTGAATGGTGAAGATTCCGCTCTTGATGCTTTCTTTAACCCAATCTGCCACGCCGTCAAGATCCCCCTGCGTAAACGGGATGTTCTTGCTATTCAGGTACTGCTTGAAATCGTTCATCACCGATTCGTCGACCTGGAAGCTTTTGTCCACCGTTCGGTTGGACAGATAAACAGGTGCGAACAGGAAAAAAACATCTTTCGAAAGCAGCAGTTCCTGGAAGTGATTCGCCTTGGGCGGCTCGATCTTTTCGTCGGGCGTGATGCCGCCGCCACCATAGACTGTTCGGCCTGAATCGGTGAACTTCACTTCGCGATTGGTGGAATCGGGCGCCGATGCGCCGGCGTGGTTGTAGTAGTAGTCATAGAGCGAAACACCGGTGTAGTTACGCTGAATGAGCCGGCCCGATGGCGTGTAGTAGTGATAGGTGGTGAGAGCCAGGCCGGTATTCTCGCTCAAGTTGTATACGGTCTGCACGAGGCCCTTGCCGAAGGTGGTCTGGCCAACGATGAGCGCACGGTCATGATCCTGCAGCGCTCCGCTCACAATCTCGGCTGCCGAGGCGGTTCCGCGGCTCACGAGCACGACGATCGGGAAAGTCTTGCCGTCGTTTCCGTGCACGGCCGTGTAGTTCTGGTCAGGATAAGCGCGCCCGCGCTGCGAAACGATGTTCTGGCCTTTGGCGAGCAGATGGTCGCACACTTCCACGGCCTGGCTCAGCAGCCCGCCCGGATTGTCGCGCAGGTCGAAGACCAGCCCGTGCAGGTCGCCGAAGCCGTCGATGGCTTCAATGACTTCCTGCGCGGTGGTTTCCTGGAATTGTTTCAGATGGATGTAGCCAACGCCGGGGCGGATCTCATATTTAAGGTCAACAGAGGGATTCGGAATTTCGTCGCGGACGAGATCGAAGACCATGGGCTTGGACTGGCCTTCGCGGGTCATGCTGACCTGGACGTGCGTCCCTTTGGGCCCTTTCAAGGTTTTGGCGACGACGTCGGAGGTCATGCCTTCAGCGCTTTTGCTGTCGATAGCGGCGATTACGTCGCCGGGATGAATGCCGGCCTTGAATGCCGGACCGCCCTCCATGGGAAACACAACGTAGACCTTGCCACCGCCAAAAGCCTGCTGGATGGTCATGCCGACGCCGAAGTAGCGCCCGTGCTGATCCTCACGCATTTTGGCGTAGGCTTTCGGGTCATAAAAGTTGGAGTGGGGGTCGAGTACGCGCAACATGCCCGGAATTGCGCCGTCGTAGATGGCCGCATCGGCTTTGTCGCCCTGGATGGGCTCGGCGTAGTTCTGTTCGACGATGGCATAGACATTCGTGAAAGATTTCAGGCTGTCGCGGAGCTGGCTCTCATCCTCAGAGGATTGCGCGCCGACACGGCGCTGCAGCATGCTGCCGACGATGGCGCAAACCGAGAAGAAAAGAATCACTGTGAAGAGGGCACGACGCGCGCGGGGAGTCATCAATTCGAAAAACCTCCAGACGGCTATTGAGTTCAGGCTCCCTGACAGGGGTTCCAATCCAGTGCGGCCAAATTCCGGTTCTGGCGCGGGCATCCCGCTAAAAGAATTAGCCCTGCCCGGCGAATCGTGCACGCCTCCGGCAAGGCTGATGGGATTGGAACACCGTTTAGGGCTTCCCTCAGAGCTGTCCTACGGTAGAGTATACACCCGGTTATTTGACGCGGACTGAGCGGATTCGGGTAGCCTGGCGGCCCTGAAAGGCCCGTGATCAGCGGGTCGCCAACGCGGCAGGATGGCAACTGAACCTGTTGGAAGCGTGGGGATTCTGGAAGGCCGATGGGAATGCTGGCGACATGCGCGAATCTGGCGGCAAATTTGACGCTGAATCGCCGCCGAGTCGCGCGGCTGCTCCCCAGCCATTTACAATCACGTCTATGCTTCAGGTGCGGATCGTGTGCGCCTGGCGTGTCTTCCAACTATGACCCTACGACTCCTCAGCATTCCCGCGGCTTTCGTGTTTGGCACAGCCCTGCTTGCAACCTCCGCCCCAGCCCAGACGCGTCCCGCGGCTCCACAGAGCCCGTATGGCGGCACAACCGTTGAGGATATCGTTGCCCGTGTGAACGACCAGATCATCTCGCAATCGGATTATGACCGGGCAATGAAGGAGATGGACCAGGAGGGTAAGCAGCAAGGTCTTTCGATGCAGCAACTTTCAGAGCATCATCGGGACTTGTTGCGGAGCCTTATCGACCAGCAGCTCTGGCTTTCCAAAGCCAAGGAACTCGGCATTAATGGAGAGACCGAGCTGATTAAGCGCCTCGACGAAATCCGCAAGCAATACAACATGCAGTCGTTGCAGGACCTGGAAAAGGCGGCAAAGGAGCAAGGCGTATCGTTTGAGGACTTCAAGGCTCAGATCCGCAACGGGATCATTACGCAGTTGGTGATGCGCGAAGAAGTTTCACGCAAGGTGCAGTTCACCGAAGGCGAAGTGGAGCGGTATTTTGAAGCGCACAAGCAGGAATACGTCAAGCCGGAAAGCGTGCAACTGAGCGAGATCCTGGTTTCTTCCGGCGCCAACCCCGACGATCAGGAAAAGGTTGCCGCAGCCAAGGCCAAGGCAGACGATATTGAAGCGAAGCTGCATGGCGGGGGAGATTTCAGCCAACTGGCCAAGTCATTCAGCGACGGCACAACAGCTTCTGAGGGCGGCGCCTTCGGAACATTCAAGCGCGGCGGGCTGGCCAAGGTGTTCGAAGACGCAACGTTCCCGCTGAAGAGTGGCGAATATACCGATCCGATTCGCACCAAACAGGGATTTGTGATCTTCAAGGTCGACCAGCACATCGCGGGAGGAGTCCCGGCGTTTAAAGATGTTGAGCAGGACGTGGAGCAGAACTATTACGAGGGCCGCATGGAGCCGGCGATGCGCGCCTATCTGACGCAAATGCGCGAAGAGGCTTATATCTACACCAAGCCCGGCTTTGCTGACACGGGATCGAGCACAAAGGAGATCACGCCCACGTACAGCGTCTACACGCCCCCTTCTCCGAAAAAGAAGAGGAAGGTGGAGCGCACGCGATTCCGCGAGACAGCGCGAACCTTCCGCCAGAAATCGCCACAGGCCGAATCGACCACAGAACCTGCGGCAGCAGCGCCGGCCACCAAGAAGGACGTCAACGCGACGGTGCAGAAGCCCGGCAAAAAGGAAAAGATTCGCTTTGGCAAGGCGCCTACCAAGACGCTGCCGAGTGCCGCCTCAACAGCTACCGAGGATGCGGGAGCTGTCCAGACGCCGGCTGCGGCGGAGCCTGCCAATCCGCTTGATGCTACCAAATCTACTGAGAAAACGCGCTTCAGTGCCCGCGCCAAGGAACAGAAGAAGAACAAGCCAAAGGGCCCCCAGTTGGATAGCGATGCGCCGGCGCCTCCAGATGCCGCTGAGGTTGCCGACCGGCAGCAGCAGGCTGCTCCGCTTGGATTGAACGGCGAGGACACTTCGAAAAAGAAGAAGGGCACGGCGACCACGGGAGACAAGACGAGGCTGAGCGACAAGAACAAGAAGCCAGAGACACCGGAATCGAACCATCCGCCGGCGACGACTGACGCTCCGGCGGCGCAGCCGGCACCGGCACCAGCACCGGCGCAGCCTGCCCCCGCGCCCCAGTAATAAGCAGGAGAACGATGTTTCCAGCGAGGCGGAGGCACATAGCTTCCGCCTTCTGCTTTTTGGGTAACAACAGGCAGGTGCGGTAAGCTTCTGGGCAGGATGAAAGACATTTATATCTCCGATCTGGCGAACTTCGAAGAAGGCAAACTCTTCGACGGTTTTTTCCTCGTTCTGGCTAAGCAGCAGCGGACCACCAAGAACAACAAGCCTTATTTGAGTCTCGTTCTCGGAGATAAGACCGGCCAGTTGGAAGGGCGCATCTGGGAACTAACCGACCCGCGCATTGCGAAGGACTTCGATCGCGGGGACATCGTGAAAGCCCGCGGAAACGCCTCGCGCTTCGATGAGCGCCTGCAGATGAAGATTGACCAGCTCCGTGTCGCATCGCCTCATGAAGCAGACAAGACTGACATGTTGCCCTGCACGCATTGCGACGTGGCTGAACTGTGGCGTCAGCTGGTGGGCTTTGCCGAGAGCCTGACTAACCCTTATCTGAAATTGTTGCTCACCACCCTGCTGGACGATCCCGCACTTTCCGCTGCGTACCGCGAGGCGCCGGCTGCGAAACAACTGCACCACGCATGGCTGGGCGGACTGCTGGAACACGTGATTAGTTTGTGTACCCTGGCCGACCGGGTCGCGCCGCACTACCCGCTGCTTGATCGAGACCTGCTGATGACGGGCGTGATTCTGCACGACATTGGTAAAGTACGCGAGCTGAGCTGGGAAGTTGGATTCGAGTACACCGTTGAAGGAATGCTGCTGGGGCACATCCAGATCGGCGCTGCTTTGGCCGAGCGGACAATGGACAGCCTTCCCAACTTCCCTCCGAAGCTGAAGACACTTGTGCTGCACATGATCCTTTCGCACCACGGCAAACTGGAGTTTGGCTCGCCCAAACTTCCCATGATTCCGGAGGCGCTGGTGTTGAACTTCATCGACGATCTCGATGCCAAGATGCAGGCCGTATCGTCAGAGTTCGACCGGTCGCTGCGCGAGGGCAAAGGCCCGGGTGAGTTGACCAATAAGGTGTGGGCTCTCGATAACCGGCAGTTGCTGAATACGAAGCGGTGGTTGGGAGAGTAGGCGGCAACGCGGCGTTTGAGGCTCGTGCATTCCCGCCCAGATTTCTTACCGAGGTTCGTGTTTGGGTTCGTGCTTTCCCACCCATCGCAAAGGGCGCGATGGATGGGGCACCCGGCAATAGATGAGCACCCGGCTTTCCCATCCGGATTTCTTACCGAGCTTCGTGTTGGGGTTGGTGGTATCCCAGGTCTGAAAATCCAAACCTGGGCAACCAGCGGTTTCTTCGCACTTTGGGTAATTGCTGGTAGAATTTGAGAAGTCGTGGGGCTGTAGCTCAGCTGGGAGAGCGCCTCGTTCGCAACGAGGAGGCCAGCGGTTCGATCCCGCTCAGCTCCACCATTCGACTCTCCTCCCTCCATTTCATTCCCCCTCCCCACCTAAGATTGAAAACCGTCGCACAGGGATGCGTCTGACCTTTCGCGAGCGAGCCCAATTTCACCCAACTGTATACTTGGAGTGCTTCTCGATGAGGTGATCTTTGCCCCAGTCAAGCACGAGCGCCGTTTCTTCGCCGGAGGCACCAGACAACTCGCTCCGCCCGCTCTGCGTTGATCTCGACGGAACACTGATCAAGTCCGATAGCCTCGTCGATTCCCTACTCGTACTCATGCGCACCCAACCAGGCAGAATCTTCCAACTGCCGGGAGCGTTGCTGCGCGGCAAAGCCGGATTCAAGGCGTTCATCGCACGGTCCGTCTCAATGGACATTGCGCATCTGCCGTATAACAAAACCGTGTTGCGGTTTCTGCACCTCGAACATGCGCGCGGCCGGCCGCTTTATCTTGCGACGGGCGCGGACATGCAGCTGGCTACGCGCGTGGGAGGCCACCTGGGAATTTTCAACGACGTGCTTGCGTCCGATGGCAGCACGAATTTGACTGGCCGCAACAAGCTCGACAGCCTGCGCGCGCAGCTTCACTCCGCCGCATTCGATTACATCGGCAACGCATCCCCCGACCTTCCGCTGCTCGCGCATGCAACGGAACCGATGGTGGCCAATCCCAGCATCGGATTGCGGCTGCGGCTGAGAGCTCGCGGGATTCACCCGACACAGACATTCGTTGAGCGCCGCCCCGTAGCGATCTCACTGCTCAACGCTCTTCGCGTGCATCAATGGGCAAAGAACCTTCTGGTCTTTGTGCCGCTTCTGCTGTCGCATGCCGTAACCCCGCAAAAGCTGCTCACGGCACTGGTGGCGTTTGGTTGTTTTTCGGTGACGGCATCGGCCGCCTACATCGTCAACGACCTTCTCGACATTGAAGCGGATCGCAGGCATCCGTCGAAGCGCATGCGCCCCTTTGCCGCAGGCGATCTTCAGGCAATCACCGGGATTTTTCTCGCGGCCTTGCTGCTTCTCGCCGGCTTTTTCACGGCTCGCACTTTGCCCTGGCCATTTTTCGACTGGCTACTTATCTACCTGGGGACAACGCTTGCTTATACGTGGTATCTCAAGCGGCTCGAATTGATCGATGTGCTCGTGCTTTCCGGGCTTTACATCCTACGGCTTCTTGCCGGCAGCGCCGCCACGCAGACGCCAATCTCGCACTGGCTGGCGGGCTTCAGCATGTTTCTGTTTCTGTCGCTGGCCATCGTCAAGCGGTTTGCCGAGCTGGAAAACCTGCGAGTCAGTAATGCTTCGCCTCAGAATGGCCGCGGCTACATTCTGGCGGACCTGAATCAACTGCGGGCGTTCGGCACTGCCAGCGCCTACGCGGCAGTTGTGGTCTTCGCCATCTATATAAGTAGCACCGACGTTGTGAAGCTCTATCGCGAATCGCGGCTCTTGTGGATGATTGTGCCGCTGATGATCTTGTGGCTGAATCGCGTCTGGCTATTGGCTTCGCGTGGAAAGCTGAATGAAGATCCGGTGGCTTTCGCGCTGACGGACTCCATCAGCCTGGTGATCGGTCTCCTGGCGGTGATGATCGTGCTGCTTGCGCTATGACGTGAGCGGATAACCGCCCCCACGTCGGGGATAAGTCCCCGACCTGCCGCCAGACCGAGGTTTTCCGCAGCCTGTTAAGCCCGCCCCGTTTAGTTGAACAGGTCTTTCATTTTGTCGAGCAGGCCTGGGGACGTGGGCTTGTTGTCGACGTTCAAAGATTCGCCAAGCTTGCTGACGAGTTCCCGTTGCGCCCGCGACAGCTTGCGTGGAATCTGGACAAGCACCTTGACGATGAGGTCGCCATTGCCTTTGTCGTTGAGGTACGGTACGCCACGGCCGCGCACGCGGATTTCGCGTCCCCCCTGGGTGCCTTCAGGGATCTTGACGTTGATGGGTCCGTCGATTCCGGGCACTTCAAATTCCGCCCCCAGCGCTGCCTGGGGAAAGCTGATGGGGATGACGCAATGCAGGTCGTAGCCGCGGCGTTCAAAAAAGTCGTGCGGACGAACGGAGAGCACTACGTACAAATCGCCGCGGGGTCCGCCGGACCGGCCGGCATCGCCTTCGCCGGTGTAGCGGATGCGGGTTCCTTCTTCAACGCCGGGGGGAACCTTCACGGTGAGTTTGAATTCGCTGCTTACCCGCGTTTGTCCGCGGCAGGTTTGACACGGATCGCCGATCACCTGGCCGGTGCCTCCGCATGCGTTGCACGTCCGAGCCACGGAAAAGAATCCCTGTTGATAGCGCAACTGGCCGCGCCCCTGGCATTGCCCGCAGACGCTTGGTCCGCGGCTGGATGCTGTCCCCTTGCCGTGACAGGTGACGCAGGTTTCAAGACGGCGAATCTTGACTTCAGTCTCTGTTCCGAAAAAAGCTCCCTCGAAGTCTATGGTCAAATCGAAGCGCAGATCGTCGCCGCGCTGTTGCCGCGAGCCGCGCTGCTGGCTTCCGCCGGCGTTGAACATTTCGCCAAACAGATCGCCGAAGATATCGCCAATATCGACGCCGCCAGCAAACGGACTTCCGCCATTGACCCCGCCCTGGCCGCTTAGGCCTGCGTGCCCGTAACGGTCGTATACGGCGCGCTTGTCGCCATCGCTCAACACCTGGTAGGCCTCGCTGGCCAGCTTGAACTTCTCTTCAGCGGCGTGATCCCCCGGATTGCGGTCGGGATGGTAGCGGAGCGCCTGCTTGCGATAGGCGCTCTTCAGCTCCTGATCGTTGGCATCCCGTGAAACTCCGAGAACCTCGTAAAAATCTGCTTTGCTCACGTTTGTCTTAGAACTCATCTCCGTCTCGAGTTTGTTGCTTGGTAAATCGGCACTATTCGGTTATCTGTTTAGAGTTATGGGCCACGCGGACCAATGCCGGCCGCAGAAGCCGCTCGCGCAGCTTATATCCGCGCCGTATCTCCTCGGCCACATGCTGATCGGGAAGGTCTTCGCGTTCCACCGAACCGAGCGCTTCGTGGAAGCGTGGATCGAACGCTTCGCCTACGGTGGGGATGGGATTGACCTGCAATTGGCGCAGAACATCGTCCATCTGCTTGACGATCAGCTCCACGCCATGGCGCAATTGCTCAGCCGTACTGGTTGACTTAAGAGCCAGCTCGAAGTTGTCGACTACGGGTAAAAACTGTTCAACCACGTTGCCGGTTGCATAGTCGCGGTAGTCGGCCTTTTCACGCTCGGCGCGCTTGCGTGCATTTTCAAACTCAGCCTGCAGCCGGGCAACGCGATCAAGAAGCTGGTCGCGCTCGCCCTTCAACTGCTCAATCTCCACCTGGGTCGAAGTTGCCACATCCGGCGCCGGGATAGCCGATTCAATGCGCAAATCTTCTGCTGCTTTCGCTGACGCTTCCTCGTGCTGCTCCACCACGCTCAATTCGTGTTGTTCTTTTGGCATGACTCTACGATTTCTCCGAAAAATCAAGTATTCCTGATTTCCTTCTCTTGTGCGGTGCCGCGACCTGACCCCGGCATCCTCTGGATTGGATTCGTCGCGATGCTACTTGATCCATTTTACCGGTTTAAGCAGCTTCATCCGGCCATGGAAAGGCAGACTACAATACCCGGCCTACCGGAACGTCCCAGTCCATTGGACCCTCGAGGAGCCGCTCGGACAGGCGAGCGATGTACCGGACAGCCTGGATCATCTCCTGATATTGAATCCGCGTGGGGGCAATTACGGCCACCGTTCCCAGGGTCGCACCGCCCAGGCGCGCAGGCGCACCAATGAGGACCAGGTCCTGCATAGCGGGGGAGGCTTCATCGAGCCCGACGACCACCCGAACCTCCTGCTGGCGCCCGTCGACATAGGCATTCAGCAATTCCACCAGGCGCTGCTTGGTTTCAAGGGCGAGCAGCAGTTGGCGCAGCCGTTCGCGGTCTAATTCAGCGGTGATGAGATTGGCCATGCCATCCACAAAGATATTCGGCGACACCTCGCTTGCCGCGAGCGCTCCCTTGCGGCAAAGCTCCTCGATGGAGGCAAGCATCTGCTGATAGGCTTCGCGCTCGACATCGATGCGCCGCGCCACTTCGGCTCGAATGCGCTCAATGGGCCAGCCGCGGAAGTTCTCATTCAGATAGCGCGCCGCGGTTTCCAACTCCAGATGCGTCAATTCCTTGTCGAGAATGAGCACGCGATCCTGAACGGAGCCGTTCTGGGTGACGAGCACCGCAAGCACGCGCCCGGTGGCCAGCCTTGAAAAGTGAATGTGTTCGAGAATCTGGCCGCTTGCGGAACTGGCGATTGCCACACCCAAGCCGCTGGAGATGAGCGCAAGGACGTGGGAGGTGCGCTCAAGGTATTCGTTGGAACTGGCGACGCCTGTGAAGCTTTCCTCAATCTGCTCGCGGCGCACATCGCTGAGTTGCCCTGGGCCCAGCGACGAGGCTCCCTGCCCCATGGCATGGGCGGACTGGTTTCCCGCTGCGAGGCGTCCCGGCTGGGTGATTTGTTCAACGTAGTAGCGAAAGGCTGCCGCGGTGGGCACGCGGCCGGCCGACGTATGCGGCTGGTCGAGCAAGCCGGCCTCACCGAGGGTTGCCATGACATTGCGCACCGTGGCGGAGCTGAGACCCTCGCGGTCGGCGAACGAGGCGGCAACCGCCTGCGAGGCAACAGGTTCGCCCGTTGCGATGTAGAGCTCGATGATGGCCGTCAGCACCAGGCGCTCGCGCGGGCTGACTCGCATCTCCGCCATGATTCCCTTTTTCCTCGGCCTGCCCCAAAGGCCGAAAGCTTCCGGATCAGGCTAAACGAGTTAATCGACAAAATCGCCGTACACGTCGCGATGAGGCCGCAAAAACTACGGATTTCCCCTGTTTAATCGTAGAGACGAGCCTCCGCGCATGTCAAGCAGAGGCTGGGGTTAGCGCATCCGAGGGTGCACGCGGAGGCACGGTCGGGATCTCCACTGCCAATCCCCAAACCTGAGCAGTCTGATCGGATCCTCATGGGATCGCAGCGGCACTCCGCTGTTTATGTCGGCGAGGAGCGCTCAATCCGCTTTGAAACGGGTGTCGGCTTCAAGGCTTGCGTTCCCCGCCACCGGATTTATTCCAGAGAGTGAACGTACATGTTTCCGGGACTGGCGATGGTGTAGGGAGAGCCGGATGCTTCAGTGACGCTGGTTGTGGTGACCGTGTAGACCCAAAGCTTGCCGCCCTTTGCGTCGCTACCCAGCACATACATGTGATTTGAGTCATCCCAAAGGATGGAGCTGATATTTTCGCCGGCCAGCAGCGCCTTGTATTTTGTCACCGGACTGGCGCCGTTGAAGTGAAACAGGAACAAGCCGGCGGAGCCACCGGCAGCGAGCACCTTGCCAGACGGAGACATTCGCAGTGCGGCGCAGGCAAGACATTTGTTATCCCAGTTGGAACTCACAGGCAACGTGGGCATATTCTTTGACGTGCTGGTTGTGGTCAGGTCTCCTTTGGAGTTGGCCGTAAAGCTGCCGATCACGACCGGCCCATAGGCCTGGACGGTGTCGCCATCTCTCACGTAGTCCTGCGCATACATCGTCATGGCGTAGTGATCGGTAGGATCTGTGGCAATGGCGATCGGGCAGTAATACCCCGAATCTCCACCGTCCGGGTTGTAGTTATCGTTCGGCGCCTCAGGCAATGCCGCGTTGAAATCTCCCTCATCGGGCGTATCGGCAAGTTCTCCATTGCTTAAACGCTCGAACGCATAGACACCGGGGTTTGGGCCACTGCCTTCGATATCGTTGCAGTAGGGGTAGTAGGCGAACTTGTTGTTTCCAAGAATGCCGAGCTGCGCATTCGTGCCGAGTAAAAGGGACGTGCCGCCGTATCCGATATCGCCATCTGCGCTCAGGAAGGTGAGCTCGCCGTTGCTCTGAACTTTGAAAGTCTGGAACGTCAACGTGCACCAGCCATCCGCACCGGGCCCGGTACTATTTGTCCCGTTATACAAATACTCGCCGGAGTGGTCGACTCTCATACCCTGCCCGGTTGTAATGATGGGGCAACCGGTAAACGCCTGGGGGTTTGTGGTTGTCGCCTTCTTCAATGCGCCGCTGGACGCCATTGAAAGCGAGTCGATGATCACGCTGTTGGGCTCGAAGCCAAAGAGATAATTTCCGTTTGCCGCCATAACCGACGTGCTCAGGTTGAAAGGCGATCCCGGCACCGCAGTGAGTTTCCCGTTTGAGGCTGCGGAGTAAGCGACAATCTTGCTGCCGCTGTTGACGTAGATTCGCGCGACAGATGCGGAGGCGGTTGCGGCAGCATTCGCCTCGGTTGGATCGGTGGGAGAGAGAGCCCGTGCTCCTTCAGTGCTCGCAAGGGCAACCAAACAAACTGCAAGGCAAATTGAACGTGACATCGCGGATTCTCCATTCTGACATTGTCTTTCGGGGGAGACCGATTACGGGGGAGTAATCGGTCATGAGGATACGCTTCGAAGAATGGCGCGCGCAAGCGGGAACGGAAGCGAATTGACATTCATGCTTAGCCGGCATCTCTTCCTATGCTTCAAAGCGATGAATAATGAAACCTGTATCCAGCATTGCGCTAAGTTACTTTCAGCCCGAAAGTAACTCTTTACTTCGGTCAGAACAAGTCAGAACAGGATGTTATGGGTAACTCGCGCAGAATCATTAAAAAGGAAGCGCCTCGTCGCCGGTGAGGATGCGTGCCTCGCCGCGGAAGAGGTGATAGCGGTCAAAGGACACGTCGTCCATCATCGTCACAAATGGGCCGTAGGCTCTGAAGCTTTGGTTCCACTCGTGCACCATCTCACTGCGCCGGCCGCGCCAGATCGTCACGCTGCGCGAGGGGCACATGTACTCTACGTTGCCGAGCGTCTGCGGTGCGTAGTCGACGAGAATGTCACTGCGAACGATGGGCTGCCGCGGTCCAATATCCGCCTGCACCGTGAGGCGGACAATGGCTCCGGTTTCAGGATCGATTTGAATCTCGCCGTGATAGGCAGAGAGTTTGCGAAACACGGTGATCCCGGTGCCCTCTGCCAGGCAGCAGTACGTTACTTCGTAGTGCGATCTAGCTTGCGGCACGGCGTATTTGAAGGCCGCGCGCATTCCGCTCGCATGCTGCTCCCAGCCTCGCCATTCCAGCCGGCTTTGCGCCGCATCTACGATGACCGTGCTGAGAATTGGACCGAACGTCCCTCGCGTGTCCATGCCCTGGGATCGCGATGTCTCCCTGGTGACCAACCCGGACCAATGCCCTTGCATGGCATTCATCTCTTCCTGCGCCGAGACATTCTTGCGGCCCATTCCGCTGGCGTCCGCCACTTCGGCACCGTTGCGATAAAACATGGTCGCGCTCAAAGTACCCTTGGGCTGCAGCAGTTGATCGACCGGAGGAACCTTCCAACTTTCTGACTCCTTTTGCTGGGGTTGCCGGTACTGGTGGATTGTCCTGACCGCGTAAAAATTCGGCAGGCGCACCATTGCCTTGGACACATACACGACTGTCTTCGCCAGCATCCTGCGTTGTTCCTCGATACTCGGCGCGGGCATTGGCGCTTTCACTTCCGGAGGATCAAGAAACGACGAAGCATCGGCCACCGCCACCAGTGCGGCATTGGTTTTCGAACCGTGCAAGCGCTCCTTCCAATCGTCAAGCTGCTTCGCGCTCATGCGCTCGGTGAGTTCGAGCGATTCAAGGCGTTTCGCTGCGTCGCCGTCGGAGAGGCCATGGAATGTTTGCAACAGTGCGTCGAGTTTCGCAACAGAAACGCGCGCCGCAGGCACGGGTGGGTCGTCATAGAAGATGGGCTGGTTGTAATAAGCGGCGCTCGTCTTCACGGTGAGGGATGCGTCCTTCAGCAGCACGCGCAGCGGTTGGTATTCGTCGGCAGTGCGCGCTCGCGGGGGGTCGAAGGACAGCGTGTAGTACGCGCTTTCTTTATCGATCGCCTCTTCCAGGGCGCGCTCCAGGTCTTTCCTGCCGGTGAGCACTTCTCCGCCGCTCTGCGGAGCGAGTACCTGAAGCGACAGGGCCCACGAGTTTTTCTGCCTTTCGGTCGCAACGCCCTTGTGCGACTCCTTGTAATCGAAGACGCGATCCGCCGGATTGGGCCACGCCGATATGCCCGAAAGCACAACGCGCGCTTCACGGATGCGCGTTGAAAACTCTGTGATGTAGTCGAACGAATCTTCGCAGCCTTCGCCGGTGGGCCATCCATTCCCCATCCAGAACACCAGCTTGCGGCCCGGTCTGCTTCTCTCTTCGATGACAATGGATCCGAGGGCGTTGAGCGAGAAATTGTTTCGCGAATTTCGGATCGCGATTCCCTGGAAACGGTTTAACTGGTAGAGCCCATCTGCCGTCCAGATCAGTCGCATGACCTTTCTGATGGCGAGTTCCGAAGCGATTGCATTGCCATCGCGCGATGGTCCTGACGTTACGGACAGACCCTTCGAGGACAACACGTACACCAACGCCGGGTGCGGCAGATCGCCCATGCTGCTTTGCAGATACTCTGCGACCGCATGTTCGGCCTGCTTTGACTCTTCGGATGCGAGATTGATTTCATCGAGAACGAAGACGACTTCCACGTTGTGCGGCGCATTGGGGTCGGCGTTGGCGGCATGGAACGATACGAGCTGCTGCGGCTGATCGTCATCGAGGATAGTAAAGTCGTTCGCGCCAAGATCGGTTACGGGCTGACCGGACGCGTCCCGCACCGCGACATCGAGACGAATCAGGCCATCTGTGCCGTCGGGTTGCGGCGCGGCGTCGTGCATTTGCTTCGGGGCCGGTATCGATGTTGCGAGATCGACGGCTTGCTGTGGGAGCAATGCGCAAGGCCAACCGAGAAGAACCGGCAAACACAGAGTGAGCGAAAACCCAAAGTGCCGCATCGTGACCATGAGTCCGCCCCCGCGAACCTCAGTTATAACCGTTTCCAACCCCGTTATCAGGGCTGATTGTAGTAGCCCGTGTTGGTGCGTGCCGTGAGTCCCGGCTTTCCTATTTCGACTTTCAGGTCGTGATACTGGTTCGCGCCATCGGCCCGCGGCGGATCGAACGTAATGGCGTAGTACGAGTCAATATCCTGCACGCACCGGCTGATCTGGCCCGCCAGATCATTATTGGGAGACATGACGCGTCCCCCGGTCTGCACGGCAAGAACCTTCAACCCAAGTTCAGAAGGATTGGCTTTGCCAACTGTCTTCACCGGTTTCAGGAAGCCCTCGTAAAGGTACGTTCCCGGTTCGGGCTCGCCCACGGCCACGCTGTAGACGGTGATCTGCGCCTCACGAAGCGTGGTCGACAGGTTCACAATTTCGTTAAACATTTGTTGCTGGCCCTTGTCGCTCGGATTCATATCCGGCCGATCGAGCAGTGGCCATCCGGGGCCTGTCCAGAGCAGGAGTTTCCTGCCCGGCCGCTTACTCTCGGCGTTCGCAATTTTCGCCATCCATTTGACTGAAGACTCGAAGCGCTCGATCTCTCCGTATTGGCCTGCGCCACGGCCCAACGCGCGAAAGCCCGACTCAGTCTGCTCCAGTTGCGCCGCCAGCGCATTGCCATCGACAGAAGCCTGCAACAGCACTTTCGCGCCCTCATCGGTAAGCAGGAATACGGATACCGGGTGGGCCAGATGACCACCATTCTTCCTTAGGAACTTTGCCATTTCATCGCGCGTCCGCTTCGCCGCGGGTGCATCGAGATTCACCGCATCGAGCAGCAGAATCACTTGCGCACTGGGGTCGGCGGTTGGCGAATCCACGGCGCGAAACGAGACGATTTTTTGCGGAACGTTGTTGTCTTTCAACAGAAAGTCCTGAAGTTCAAGCCCGGAAACAAGCCGCCCCGATTTGTCAGTCACGGCAATATTGAGATGAACGCGCCCTTCCGCGGAGCTGCTTGTTGCCGAAGGCTGGTCGGGAGCAGGAGGCGCCGGTTGTTGCGCATACGCCCATACAGCGAACGAAAGATAAAACACGCATCCAAGTCGCATCGGCTTTATCATGCAGTGCGCCTCCCTTCGGAAAGCTTGTGGCCACGCGCCTTCGCCGATCTCAGCAATTGGCGCCCCAACGTAAAAGCCCTTCGTCCATTGCACTCTCAGCGCGAATCGCCATTCGGCGACTTGGGCTGATTGTAGTACCCGCTATTCGTGCGCACACTTGCGCCCGGAGTATCGACCACTACCTTCAGATCGTGATACTCGTCCGCGTGTTCCGCGGGCGAGGGATTGAATGAGATTGTGTAGAACGCGTTGGCGTCGGCGATGCAATTGTCAATCTGTTCGGCAAGGTGATTGTCAGGTCCTAGAATGCGGCCGCCGCTTTGGATGGCCAATACCTTCAGGGCCAGGTTTCCAGTGTCTGCTTTGCGCGGAGAGGGTACGCCTTTCAAGAAATCTCTGTACATCAAGGTCCGCGTCTGATCGGTTTCAACATTGACAGGCGTCACACTGTAAACCACCATGCGCGCTTCGCGCAGCGCGGTAGAAAGCTGGACGATGTTCTCGAAATAGTGTGACTGATCCTTGTCAGAAAAGGTGAACTGATGACTGTTCATCATCGGCCATCCCGGTCCAATCCAGATCAGCAGCTTTCTCCCCGGCACATGAGCTGAGTTGTCGGCGATCAATTCCATCTGGTGCAGCGACAGTTGGAAGCGCTGCAAATCGCCGTCGGCGCCCATGGCCGTGTAGACACTGTGGAGACCGCCCTTGATCTGATCCAACACGGTGGCAAGCGCATTGCCATCGGTGGAGGGCCGTGGTTGGACGCGAATTCCCGCGTCCGTCATCAGAATGAGCGAAACGGGCTGGGCCAGGCGGCCGCCATTCTCGTGGAGAAATTTCTCCAACTCCTGGCGCGCGAAAGAGACTTGCTGAAACGGCAGGTTCACCGTATCGAATACGAGAAACACGCGGACCGGGGGGTTGGCATTGACATTCACTCCATCGAATGACCGAAAAGAGAGAATCTTGCGAGGGCGGCCGTCGTCAAGCAAGGTGAAATCCTGCGGACCGAGACCGGACAGGGCCTTGCCGGCTGTGTCTGCCACCATAACGTCTAAATGAATTTTTCCTTCCGGCGTGAAAACGCTCGAAGGCCGCGGCGTGGGGGATGGCCGCGTAACGAGACCGGGATCTTTCGGCGATTCGGGAGGTTGAGGAGTTGGGGAAGCTTGAGAGGCTTGTTGCGCAGCCGGGTCGTCCGCGGGGCCTCCCACCTGCGCGAGCGCCGCGGACGACAACGATAGAAATGCAACAAGACCCGCCAGACACTGCATCTTCATGCGCATGGACTTCCTCAAATTGCCGATCAAATTCCCGCTCGCAGTCTATCCCAATGCGCCGGTTCATAATAGAAAATGCGCTTGCGCCTGCATGACGGCGCGGATGAACCGAAAGTCGTCAAACCGCCGCACCAGGCGATCGTCCCGGTACGCAACACTGGTTTGAACCATGCGAACCCCAGGTAAAGATTTGACCGCGAGCGAAGACCGCGGTTAGGAAAAGTTCGTATTCAGATTTCTTAAGGAGTTGATAGCAATGACCGCACGATTCGGAGAATCCAGGCAAAATTCGAGCAGAACACCGATCGTTGCGTTCCTACTGACAGCCTTCTGTCTATGGGGTACCGGCATTGTGAAGGCGCAGAGCACCTCCGCGCCTGGCGCGGCGGTTGGGCTCGACCAGCAGGGCTGGCTCAAAGATGTGAGCGCCTGGCGCGCACAGCGCGAAAAGGAGATCGATGCTCCGGACGGATGGCTTACCCTGGTGGGACTCGAGTGGCTCAAACCCGGCGTCAATACGGTGGGCGCCGCGGCGGACAACCAGATTCGCATTGCCGCGCATGCGCCCGATCATGTCGGGGTGTTTTCGGTCAGTGGCGATGGGGTGCAGTTCGCGGCGCCCGCGAGCGGTTTTCCGGCCGACCTTCAACTGGATGGACAAGCGCCGCACGAAGGCCCGCTGAAGATCGACGACCTGACACCATCGGTTCTGACATGGCATGGTCTCTCATTGATTGTTCTCAATCGGGCGGGCCGTTTTGTGCTGCGCATTAAGGATGCCGGGGCGCCCACGCGCACGGCCTTTCACGGGCTCAACTGGTATGCGCCCGACCCGGCGTTTCGCGTCGAGGCGCGCTGGATTCCCTACACGCCGGCGCGCATCGAGAAGATTCCCACGGTGCTCGGCAACACGCTCGATCTGCCCTCACCCGGCGTGGCCGAGTTCACGCTCTATGGGAAAACTCTTCGCCTTGAGCCGGTTCTCGAAGACCCGCATGGCAAGACCCTTTTCTTCATCCTGCGCGATCAGACCCGCTACGACACCACTTACCAGGCGGCGCGCTTTCTGCATACAGAGTTTCCGGACCACGGTCTCGGTCAGCCGGGACAGCTGACGCTCGACTTCAATCGGCTTGAAAATCCCCCCTGCGCCTACACTCCCTACGCGACGTGCCCGCTGCCGCCTGAATTCAACCGTTTGCTGATTCGGATCGAAGCGGGCGAAAAGCGCTAT
>Ga0182016_10002800_pt1 | contig 20180 bp, 14 predicted proteins | sample 712S2MmetaG_FD_120491 | JGI IMG/M metagenome (GOLD analysis project Ga0182016, IMG submission 120491) | Permafrost microbial communities from Stordalen Mire, Sweden - 712S2M metaG | ecosystem: Environmental > Terrestrial > Soil > Wetlands > Permafrost | place: Sweden: Stordalen | collected... | reverse complement strand
TATACGACGGCGTTGATGTAGCTTTGTCCTGAACGGAGCCTGACTGAGAAAGCAACGAGTCTCGCGTTCGCAATCCTTCACGCTTTGCGATGCAGCGAATTGCTGAGGCAGTGAGTTGTGCCTGTCAGCCCGTACCGTACATTCGAATTTGCAGAGTATGGTACCGGCGTATGCGAAGCAGACGCTGCACTTCGCATCTTAGGTTTTGGTCACGACGCCGACGCCGCGAAGACCATCTCCATCTCCACCACCGCCTGACGCTCCGCGCCAAGGGGCCGCTTGCACATTCTCCCGGACAGGGTACATCGGCACGTCCTAACAATGAGGTGCATGTTTGCTGCTCAAAACGCCGTATTGGTAGATAGCACCCTAACTTAGGGTAAGGTACGGTAGGAATGGAAAACCAAAACAGTACAGTAGTTAACACTTTGCGATCGCTTGAACGGCTTCTCACCTTGAAGGAAGCAGGAGCCTATGCTGGTTTCGATGGTGAGACGATTCGGGATTGGGTCAAGGCAGGAAAAATCGGCGCTTTCAAAATCGGACAGGAGTGGCGCATTGAACCCAAATCGTTGGCTGACTTCTTGTCGGCACGTTGGGTTGGAAAGGCAGCATAAACTGAAGGGCGGCTTTAAGCCGCCCTTCTTCTTACGCCGCTGTGAGAACTTTCGCGAACGTTGTGTTGACCTTCGCCCGGTACTTCTTATTCTGACCGGCCTCAAGGTAGCGCAGCGTAGTTTCCAAACTAGAGTGGCGGAGCCAGCGCTGGATTGTGCGGACGGGAACTCCATTTTCGTGATGAAGAGTGGCGAAGGACTTACGGAACCGATGCAGACCCCAGTTGGAGCACACGGCATTCCCGGCGCAACTCTCACCCTTGCGGTTCACGCAGCCACCACAGTTCAACCCTTCACGTTTTGCCAGCCGTTGAAGTTGCCGGAGAAAGTGGCCTTGGGGTTTCCCGGCAGCGTTCCCGAAGATGAGGCGGCTGTCCGGGTACCGCCGCCGACGTGCTTGCATCCGTTCAATGAAATCGTCCGGGACGGGAATCCCGCCCTCCTCACGGTCCTTCGATGACCAGTCTAGGTCGCGCTTGTCCTGAACCAAGAACTCATGCAGGTCGAAGTCGATGTCTGCCCAGGTGGCCGTGCTGACCTCCTGTTCACGGCCACCTGTGACGAGGAAGAACCGAAACAGGTCGGTCTCTTCCTCATTGGTCACAGCGAACAGGCGATTGAGGTCGGCTTCGGAATATGCCCGGACGAGCGGTTCGGTGTACTTTACCCTGTCTGTCTTGAGCATCGGCCACAGCAGGGAGTATTCGGTGAAGAAGGTTTTCAAGTGGGTAAGCCGGTTGTAGATGGTACGGTCGTCCGCATCCTTGTCACGCATCCAGTCCATGAACTGGAGGATGTCCTTGCGGGTCAGGTCGGCAGTAGACTTGTCGCCGACGACGGAGAGGAAGTCCATCACCGCCCGGTTGTAGGCCAAGAAGGTTTTATGCTTTCTCGATTTTTTGACGCGAGTGATGTATTCGGTCGCCGCGTCGGCGAGTTGAGGCTTCTCAGGAACATCGGGTTGAGTCGTGTTCCGCTGCTTTTGCGCTTGAGGGTTGATTGCCGCCTTGCGGAGTTCAGACTGCTGGTTGATGAGAGCAACTTGGGCTTTGTCCGCGAAGCGGCCAACGCTCCGGGCGCGTTTGCGGTTCTCTTCGTACCAGACGAGGTAAAAAGTCTGGCCGGTCGGCAGGTTTACCAACTTTTTCGGTGGGGTACTGTACCCAGTGGCACTGCGAATGTAGAGTCGTGCAGTAGTGTTCGCCATGAAATCCTCCGAGGGTTAATACTCAGAGGTCGGCGATTCTTAACAGACTATCGTAACAGTGACCGTATCTTATTGATTCTAAAGGATGGCGGAGAGAGTGGGATTCTCCCTATACCACTAAAAACCCAGTAAAATGAAGCATTTTCCTCCATGGTCATGTCATGGTCATGTTTTTAGGGCTATACTCCGTGCATGGACAACAAAGCAGCAACACTGATGATCCGGTACAGGGACGGCGCGGGTACATGGCGTCGGGCCCTCGCTGCAACAGCAGGTAACGGGCGCGTCAGGGCTGGGTACGCTCTGGTCGATGGTCAACCGATTCAATGCGTGAAGTACACCTACCAGGTTCGCTTCTACGTGGATGGACAGGCCGCGTACTCAAACGTGGGAACCAATGCCACTGAGGCTGAGGCGCAGCGTAAACTCCTGCAGCAGCAGAGAAGAATTAAATCCGAAGCACCAGCGGCGAACCTGACGATCGTGGAGGGGCCGCAGCGGAAGACTCTCCAGGCCACGGCTGCAGCCTACATTCAGAGTAAAGTTGATGGTGGTTTCACAGAGGCGGAGGCGCAGGCGCGACTCGTCACGGCTGAGTTCATGGCCACGACGAAGAAGCGCTTCATCGATGAGCTGAAAAGTGAGGACATCACGCGCTACCACAACTCGCTCCGAAAAATAGGGCGGGGCGACCGCACGGTTGCGAATAAACATCAGCGGCTGGTCTCCTGGCTGCACTTCGCCGGTATCCAAGCTGAGGAGGTCCCAGTGAAGCCCCGGTACGAGCTTGCGCTGCCGACCATCTACACGCCAGACCAGATCAGCACGCTGCTCGCCGATGCGAACGAGTACACACATATAGTTGCTGCCATGGCGTTGAAGCTCGGGCTCCGCGATCAGGAGTTGCGCCACGCGGAGTTCACGGACATCATAATTGCGGACAAAGTGTTTAGGGTTCAAGGCAAGTCACATTACAAGTTCAAGGTTAAGGATTGGGAGCAGCGGGACATTCCCATCCCCGACGATCTGCTCGATGAATTAAAGACCCGGAAGAAATCGTGCAAGGGGAAAAACCTCATCTTAGCCACACGGAACAATAAACCGAACACAAAAATGCTGCTGGCCATCAAGGGGCTGGCGCGGCGGAGCAAACTCAACTGTGGTCGTTGTGATGGGTGCAAGTCTAGGCGTCATGAGTGCGCGGAGTTCGATCTCCACAAGTTCCGGCGGACCTACATCACGACGCTGCTTCGTAGTGGGATCGATCTGAGGACCGTGCAGGCCTACGCGGGGCATAAAGACCTGGCCAGTACGATGCGGTACTTGCGGCCCGCAGCCGGGGAAGAAGCCAGGAAAAAAGTCAACGCGGTGCGGTGGGATCGTTAGGCGGCTAGCATTAGGCGGCCCCGCCACCAATCGGCCAGCTCCTGCGGGTCAAAGCGGATGCTGGAGCCGATACGGTGGTGAGGGATGCGGCAGTCGTTGACCATTTCATAGAGAGCCGAGCGAGAGAACCCGAGCAGCTTGGCCACCTCGGGAACGGTCAGGGCGTGGTCGACATTCGCTAGTTGTGATGCAAGGTCCACAAAGGAGAATACGCGCACCTGGTGAACCCTCGTCCTCGGGGCTCAAATCAAAATTTCGAGAAGTTCAAGGCTGATTTCATCGGTGAGACGTTCGTCGGCGGGCATGGCGTAAATCTCTTCAACACGAGCTTCTTTCTCAGCGTTGGTCATGGAGGCAACTTTGGCGATCAGGGCGGCTTTCTCTGCGTCGGTCATGGCAGCTTCATTTTACGACGGGTTGATCCCAAGGATGTAGTGGGCGTTGCCGTTCACAAAGATGGCCGCGTTCGCATTCCACTGGGATGGCAAAGGCAGGTTTGAGGCTGGGACACGGAGAATCTCATTGGCAATTCTCACCCGGTCAACAGCCCAATGAACGTTTCCAACCTGAAGCCGCTCGATTTGACACCCGTCGATTCTGCGTAATCGAGCCGTTCTCTTATCGCGATTCCTCTCACAATCTGATGTGATTTAAATCACTGCAATAATATCGGACCTAATTTGTCGTATATTGAATGAAGACTAATTTGGTCGTATATTGCGGCCCAATCCGGCGGACCTGTTCAACGGCTCCTCCGCGAGGCCAGCGACAACTGAAGGAATTCCAAGTGAGACCGTCGAAGAACAATCGTCAATTTGCAATTCTCATGAGCTGCTTTCTCTTGCTTTTTGCCGCCCGTACCTGGGGAGCCGTGGCCGGAAGTATCTCCGGTACGGTGAAAGACCCGTCCGGAAACGTCGTTCTCAGCGCGAAAGTGACCGTCCAGGAGGTCAATACCGGCCTCGTTTACCGCACGCAGACCGACGGCAAGGGATATTTCACTCTGCCTGTTCTGCCGGTTGGCCGCTATGACCTGGAAGTGCAGGCGTCGGGCTTTCGCGCCTACCGCCGCAAAGGCATCGTGCTCGATACGGATGCCTCCCTCACCCTCGATGCGCCCCTCGAAGTCGGCAGCGCGAGTGAGACGGTGAGCGTGAACGACTATGCGCTGCACGTTGAGACCATTGAGACGCAGCTGGGCCAGGTAATCACCGGCCGTCAGATGGAGGCTGTTCCTCTCGATGGCCGCAGCTTTACCGATCTGCTCTCCTTGCAGGCAGGCGTAGCTCCTGCCAGCTCCATTACCTCGAGCACCGTGCAGGATGTGGGCGCAACCACTCTTTCTCCCTCGGGAACGTTGAATCCCGGCACGATCTCGGTCAACGGGCAGCGGGAGTTTGCCAACTATTTCGGTGTGAACGGCAGCGATGTGGAAGAAGACGTGAACGCAGGCACCGCGATCATCCCCAATCTGGATGCGATCGCGGAGTTCCGCATCATCACTAGCAACTTTGACGCCGAGTACGGTGAATTTTCCGGCGGCCAGATCAGCGTGATTACCAAATCCGGGAGCAACGGATTCCACGGCAGCGCCTTCAACTTTCTGCGTAACACGGACTTGAATGCGCGCAACTACTTCTCTCCAACGCGCGGCGCATTCCGCCAGAACCAGTTCGGCGGCACATTCGGCGGACCGCTTCGCCGTAACAAGGTCTTCTTCTTTGCGGATTACCAAGGGACACGCCAGACACAGGGCATCGATACCGGCGAGATCTCAGTCCCTACCCAAGCCCAGCGCGGAGGCAGCTTCATAAATCCCTCAACTGGTCTCAGCCAGCTGACCGGATGTGTGAGCGGACCCTACCTGGCAGGCTTGCTGTCAAAGGAGCTCAGTTCCAGCGTTGCATCGAACGATCCCTACTCCCCGCAGTCCGTCGGGTGCATGCCCGGCAGGCCCGCCGTATTCCCAACCGGATCCATTCCGACAACTGCATGGTCGATCCCAGCGCAGTGGCTGCTTCAATACATCCCAACTCCCAACACCGCCAATGAATTCGCCACCTCTGCCTATAACCAGACCGTTCGCGACGACAAAGAGGCTCTACGTCTGGATGCGAACACGCACCTGGGATTGCTATCGGCATACTACTTCATCGACGGATTCACCCTGGACAATCCCTATCCTGTGGCCCAGAGCGGCGCCAGCGTTCCCGGCTTCGATGCTCTCACGACGGGTCGCGCACAACTGATTGCTGTTGGCGATACGAAGACACTGAGCGCAACCGCCGTCAATGAACTTCACCTGAGCTACCTGCGCGATTTCACCAACCTCGGTCAGCCCGTTGGCGGCCGCAACGTGAGCCTCGTTTCGCAGGGCTTTGAGAATGCGGACGGCAGCCCGAGCATTGTCGCGCTGGACCACAATGGCCAAAGCGTCGAGAACCTGAACTTCAATGGCTACTCGACCGGCGCCACGGCCAATCAGTTGATCCAGACCAACAACACCTATCAGATCACCGACACGTTTTCAAAGGTGCTCGGTAATCACACCGTGAAATTTGGTGCGGAGTTTCATGCCGACCAGGTCAACGCCCACGCGATTGCGCAGTTCAACGGCAGTTTTGTCTTCTCGGGAACGGAGACCGGTGTCGACTTCGCCGATTTCCTCATCGGCGCGCCCAGCCAATACAACCAGAGCCAGCTCAACCCCTTTTACGCTCGAAACAAGTATGTCGGGGCCTTTGCCCAGGATAGCTGGCGCCTTCGGCCCAACCTGACACTCAATTACGGCCTTCGCTGGGATCGGGTCGCACCCTGGTCGGAAAAATACAACCAGATCTCGACATTTGTCCCGGGCGCGCAGTCTGATGTCTTCCCCGGCGCACCGGCGGGCATTCTCTACCCCGGAGATCCCTGTGTTCCCAATACACTGGCTCCCATCGGCGAACTGAGTTTCGCGCCACGCGTCGGTCTTGCCTGGTCACCGCAGGCAGCCACTGGCAGTTGGATCGAGAAGCTTCTCGGCGCACCCGGAACCACCAGCATCCACACCAGTTTCGGCAATTTCTATACGGCCATCGATGCGCTATCGATTGGTGTACTGGCCGCGAATGCGCCCTACGGCACCACCTACACCAGTCCCGCGCCGCCGTTATTTGCAACACCGTTTATCTCCGCGGCCAGCGGCCAGAACTTCGGACAGCCCTTCCCCTACACCTTCGCCCCATTGAACTCTTCGCGCAACCATCCCGACGGCAGCTTTGACTGGCGCAACTTTGTGCCAATCAGCGGCATTCCGGGCTACGACATCCACAACCGCGCGCCCTACACAGAAGAGTGGATGCTCTCCATCGAGCGCCAGGCCGGTCCCAACACGGTCCTCAGCGCGAGCTATGTCGGAACTGCGAGCCACCGCCAGCGCGTTCTGGTCGAGTCGAATCCCGGCAACCCGGCGCTTTGCCTCAGCCTCAGCCAACCGAACGAAGTGCAGCCGAGAACGCTGACCTGCGGCGCCTATGGCGAGGACACTGTCTATTATCCGATTGGCAGCGGGCAGGTGAATGGCACGCGCGGGCCGCTGGGATCGAACTTCGGCAGCAATGCGCTTCAGTCGAATATCGGTTACGCCAACTACAACGCTCTTGAACTCAGCGTCCGCCACACCAGCGGGCGACTGGAGTTCTCTGGCGCATACACCTATGGCAAATCCCTCGATCAGTCCTCGAATGTCGGCGAGGAGGTCAATCCCTTCAACCATGCGCTCAGCTACGCTGTCTCCTCGTTCGACGTGAAGCAGAACTTCGTCCTCAGCTACGAATACCAGCTTCCCGTTGACCGCATCCTGCACCCCAACCGGCTCACGAGCGGCTGGTCGCTCTCCGGGATCACCCGCTTCACGACTGGCTTTCCCATCACCATAATCAACAATGGCGACAACTCGCTGATTGGGACAAATCCGAATGGGGTCAACAACAGCAGCATTGACGAGCCCGATTACAACGGCGCCCCGCTGCGTCTCAATCACAATCCGCGCACCAACGCAAACAACTACTTTGACGCAGCGGACTTCAGCATGAATGCACTGGGAACTCCGGGCACTTCGAAGCGGCGCTTCTTCTACGGCCCCGGAGCGGAAAATTACGATATGGCGGTCGCGAAGAAGCTATCGCCCACTGATTCGAAGTCGCTGGTCTTCCGTGCCGAGGCTTTCAACGTCTTCAACCACACGCAGTTCAACGGTCCCACTTCAGTCGATGGCAATATCGGCAGTTCGATCTTCGGCAACGCAATCAGTGCGGCGCCGCCACGCGTTCTGCAGGGGGCACTGAAGTTCAGCTTCTGACAGGACAGAGAATATGATCCGGAGCACCATGCTCCCGTGCCCAACTTTCGAGAGATTCCCCGTCAAATCCCCTGCGACCGGATTGTGCCTTTCGATCGGTATAGAGAGGACCGAGTCTAGGGGCTATCAGCACAAGTTGACGCCAATGACAGACCAAATCGCGTTTCCAGCCGCCGGGGGCAAGCTTTGGAGCTAGGCAATTTTCGCCAATTGAGTCATGTGCGACGGCACGGCATCTCTTGCGGAGACGACCAATTCCACGGCCTAGATCCGTTTGATGGTCGCGAACCAGGCCGGCGCACCGTCGTCGTGGTATCTCGTCTGAATCCGGCCCGGATGGATTGCGGCCACGTTCCATCCATTGCTGGCGTCGAACGCCGCTCTCAGCTCTTCCCGGCTGATGGGGTGTGGGCCAGTATCGGGTCCATCGTCACTGAAGCACAACACATATAGGGTTCCACCCTGTTCAGTCACCGACCCCAGACTCGCCACGTACTTTGGCCGCTCGTCGCCGTTGAAGGTGTGAAACAATCCGCAATCGAGCACCGTCTGAAACCTGCGCTCCAAACGCTCCAACTGGAATGCGTCAGCCGCAGCGAACTCAACCTCGATCCCACGATCGTAGGCCTTCTGTCGAGCGATCGCCAGCGCCGTCTCAGCCACATCAACACCCAGAACCGACAATCCCAGCGAGGCGACGTGAAGAGCGTTCTCGCCAGACCCGCAGCCCGCATCCAGCACCGCTCCGGTGAATCCTCCATCGGATGCCAAACGCACGATTGCTGGCTGCGGCTGGCCAATATCCCAAGGCGCAGGGCCGTCCTGGTAAGACGCATCCCAAGGCAGTCCCGTCATCCGTTCGTGACTGGTTGGGCGTCGACCACCGAATGGATCGCCAGCGAGGGTTCCTGATCGCTCCGACACCTTCGTCCTCTTCCTGCTACTGATCTTGCCACTCATCGTATCGCCAGTCAGCAAGTCTTGACTATTCCTCGAGAAGTCGCCTTGAATTTGCCACAGGTGCCTGATCCATCTCCTCGAATGGCGACTTCAAACCGCGCTTCCAGCTCTGCTGCAGCCAGCGATTTCGAGTTCCGGTCAATTATTTACCAACTAAATAATAACCAAGGCGTCAGAACTCAAGCAGAAAGGCCGTATTGGCAGAGAGGCTGAGAGTCACCTGGCCACTGGCGAGCGTGGGGCTTGCCACCACCACATCATTGTGACTTGAATCGAACTGCCACATCATTCCCTGACCGTTGGAGATGAGGGAGCTGAGATTGACCGTGGCAGAGGTTGCGCTGCTCGACGTGTCGGCAATGAGGACCCAGTAGTGACCAGATATGTCCTTGGTTGTTATTGCCAGCAAGCCGGGCACGCTGCAGGTGGTTTGAAATGTTGTGCGGCCGCCCTGCAATCCTCGGATGGCCATGCGCATGGCGTAATAATCCGCTCGCGGCGTATCCCCTGGACCCATGAGACCGTAGGCTCCACTTCCCCAGTCGTAAAGGCTGTATATGTGGCTTCCGTAGACATAATTGCTTCCCGGCTGCGAGCTGAGGATAAGATTTGAAATTACATCGCTGACGCCGAATGAAGCATTCTCATATTGGCTTGCTGCATAAGTGGACCACTCCGTAACCCACAAAGGAGAATTCGTGAATCCGTTCGCGCTCATCGAACCGTGCACTGTAGAGACATACGTACTGATGTTTGCGTCGTAGTCGTGAATATCTACGGAGTCGAACGAACCGGGCGCCTGCTGCATCAGGCTTTGAGGCCAAGTGCTGCTTCCGGTCGTCACGGGCGCGTAGATGTGTGGCGTGCGTCCGGGCAGGTAAGTCGAATAAACATAATTGATCGCATTCGCCGTGAGCGCCGAAAACGAAACATAGTCGCTGAGCGAACCGCTCCAGCCTTGTGTGGAGTTATCCGGCTCATTCTCGATCTCCCAATCGTCCACGACGTATTTGTTGCGCACGTTGAGCCAATAGGCAAGCGCAAACACATGTTCCCACCACGCATTCTGGCCGGTCGTTGTACTGGGAGGGTTCATCGATTGATCGGCCCAGGTTGGTGTGCCGCCGGGGCTTACCGGGCGCAATACCACCACCGTGCGAATCCCGTTTTGCTGCAATGTCTGGAAGATGGTGCGAGCGTTTCCCTGCCAGACTGTTGTGTCGCCATCCCAGCTGTAATCGCTGCCACCGGGCGGAGTTGTCATCACCGTGTCCCACCAACTCCAGTTGATAACATTCGGATTGGCTTGGATCTGAGCTTCGGTCGGCGAGCCGACGGTGCCGGAATCAGGTTGGTACTCCCAGCGGGCAACAGAGCCATAGATCCTATAAGTATTGATTCCCAAATCTTTAATGTCCGCCGCATTGAAGTATTGGTCTCCCTCGTTGGCGCCGATGTATTGTGTGCTGGTTCCCCATGGAGTGCCAGAAACAGTTATCGTGGCTGGACTGCTGGGAGGTGGCTGCGGAGAGCTGCTGCCTGGCTGACCGCCGCCGCATCCGAGCGCAATCATCAGCGCCGTGCCGACCAGGAGTGGAGACGCTATTCTTACGCATGTGCCGCTTTCCATAGATCTCCGTCTTTCTTCAAAATCCAAATGCTCTTGAGGCCATTTACCACTTTGATTAAGGCAGCGTCACCAGAACAGCTTGCGGATATTCCAAATCAATCCACAACGTCCGATCGGCTTGGTCAACGCCATAGAATGGATCGCCGTCAACCATCCAGCCAGTTGGTGTCCAATGGACTCGTTGCACATGCAGGCCTTGCATTGCCGGCCACACCAACTCCGGCTTTTCCAGCGAGATTTCAACTCTGTTCCCGACAATTAGAAGCTGCTTTCCCGAGGGGTGAATCACGATGGCTTGGCCGTCGGCTGATCCGGTTATGTCCAGGGGCAGTCCGTTGATCGTGGTGCTTGATGAAAAGTGGCCTCCCTCCGTAGGCGCCTGGAATACTTTGAGCTTGTCTGTTCCCGCGTAGATGAGAATCTGCGGCAGAGCCATCTCCAGAGACTGGTATGCCCCCTGCAATTCGTAAGCACCATCGGCAAGGCGGCCATCATGCAAGACATATGGTTCGTTCGACTCGGGATAGGACATCGTGAGCGCCCAGGGAGCGAAGATGGGCGCGCCGAACTCGCCCAGCGCAATATACGCAAATCGGGGCGCCACAGCCGAGTCGCCGCTGTTGGTTTCAGTCACCGCCGGCACGTTTCGCGAGGTTGCATATTGCTGCAACACTGCTCGAAGCTCTCCGGTTGCGCCCTGTGATGGTGATTCGCAGCGATCTCCATGCCACTTTGCACAAAAATATGAGTTGACGGCAATGAAAGATAGGTCGGGGCAGTCCTCAAGGTATGTCCGAACATCTTCTCCCGGAGAACCGCCAATAATGCCTGCCTCCAACGAACCGTTGACGTAGTTAAGAAAAATCGGAATGGGATAAGCGGCTTGACCGGCTTCGGTCATCGGCTTGATCCATGCAGTGCTCATGTCCCAGGCGCTATATTTCAGGTCGTCCGTGAACTCGTGCTCAACAAACCTCCGGTTCGACGCAGACGAGTGATCGCGGAACATCTTGGGGTTATGGCGATCCGCTCCAAAAACAGATATTTCATTCTCCAACTGGATTCCCACAACCACGTGGTCGACATCCGTTCTTTTCAGATGCGCCATGAACCCGCCGAAAGCCTTCACCTCGCGATCAATTACGGCTGGAGAGTCATACGAAACAGCATTGTGGTGGAGAACGCCGTCTCCATCAATCGCGCGCGGATAAGTGTTCTCATCCTTCACTACATAAATGGGTGCATATAGCTCGCTGCTCAGGTTCTCGTAGATGTTGCCGTCACCGCTCGCATAGTGCCCAAACCAGTCCAGCACCAGGTGGAGATGATTTTCACGGGCCATCCTGATGGCATGATCGACGTACGAAAAATCGTACTGATCTTTCTCCGGCTCGATCATGGACCATTTGACAGGGACCTTCAGCGTATTGACGCCGAGTTCCTTTGCCTTGGAGTAAAGCCCGTCATAGACAGTTTCATCCTCACGGTAATGCCCCGCCCGGAGGTCCCACCATGGAATCTCTACCGCCAGCATCGAGAACGGCTGGCCGTCCACATAGAGCACCTGGTGATGGTTAAGGGTTTCGAAGTGGGGCATCGGGTTGGAGCTTTCAGCCACACTCCACACAGCGGCAGACGTTTGCGCCATGAGCATCGGAGAACTCGTAAGAAGCGGAAAAACCGCAAATATAAAAAGCATTCCGGAATGGAATTGTGATTTCATCGAGTTTCCATGGATCGAGGTATTGAAAATCGAATCTTCGCAGTCGGAGTTCACGCCATTGCGTGGCAATGGGAACCGGATCGCAGGGGTTGAGAGAAGATAGGCCACGCTCGGGACCACCGGGCAGGCGATCCCTCGCGAAGGCTGGGAAAAAGCGTCAAAAAGCCAGGTGAGCTCCCAGCTGCACCACTCTTCCACCGTTGCGCGTACTGAGAACCTGACCGAACTGAGCACTAGCGGCGCCCACGGGCGGTGAGAACTCGGGGTGGTTTAGCGTGTTGAATGCGTCCAGTTGAATCCGCAAGCGGCTCTGCTCGCCAATGTGTGGCAGGCTGAACTCCTTCTGCAGCGACGCATCCAGATTGTCGACATCGGGAGCCCGTATCTCACTCGAATACCGAGAAGTGTTTCCGAAGGAATCGGCTGGATTTCCTGAGTAAGGATTACCGGAGTCATACAGGTTGCTGTAATAGGAGCAGGTTCCCTTCCAGTCAAAGGCATTGGTGTTAAACCACGTTCCCTTGGAGCCGACGCCGCGGGTGAATCCCGCTTCCGGATTGCCGATCTGCATGGGCCGCGTCGCAACCGTCATTGCGGGATTGCAATAGAGGTATCCGCCGTCGTTGATGCCGACCGGATCCCCTTTGCTGAGCGTGTAGATGGCACTTGCACGCCAGCCTCCAAGCGCCTGGCCCGCGACCCCGTGGTTCAACAACTTGTGACCAGGACCGAGGGGCAGAGCGTAATTCGGCGAGATAAGGAAGCGCAACGGAATGTCGCCGGCGCTCACCGAACGCTCCGCCGACCGATGATAGAAGTCCTGCCCGTACACATCGAGTGAGCCGAAGCCGCTCCAGTCAGAGGACGCATCGTCCAGCAGCTTGCTCCAGGTTAACGTGCTCAGAAGAGCGAAACCGTTAGAGTATCGCCTGTCGAATGTGGTTTGCAATCCGTTGTATACCGAACTCGAAAGACCCCACCAGCCGGGATAAACATAGTCGTCATAGAACCCATAGGGTCCTCCGAGCGCAGTGATATTTCCCGCCCCGCAATAGGGACTGTCTATGGTTCCACCCTCAATCGCGGTACCATACTCCGTGATGTTGGCGGCAGATTGCTGGCAGAGATTGTAAGCGTAGTTGACGGGCAGATGCACTCCATGGCTTCCGCTGTACGCGATGGTCAATGCGGACTTCGGCCCAAGTTGCTGTTCGACCGCGAAATTCCACATCTCGGAGTATGAAGCCGCCTGATGGTTGGGCGTGTAATAAAAATACTCGCCCTGGTAGTCTGCCAGCGGGGCGGCGCCGGTCGCCGCAGGCAGGCCAATCGTCGGCAGGCTCGAAATGTAGGTGCCGGGGTTGATCTGTGTTTGGGCCAACAGATTCGGCGAAACGTTGCCGTCTCCACCGCGCCCATGACCCAGGACGCCGGGGTAGGTAATGCCATAACCGCCGCGCACCACCAGATCCTTGCGCGGGGTCCACGCAAAGCCAAGGCGCGGAGCGAACTCCTTCCAGTGGGTTTCGATCGAACCTGCCGGAGCTCCATTCACTCCGTTTTGTATCCATGTGAGGTGGTATGGATCGAAGCTGGCCAACTCCTTGTTAGGAGACGTCCAGGACGGGTCGAACTGCCAGCGAACGCCGAGATTGAGAGTCAGGTTCCTGCTTACCTTCCAGTCGTCCTGCCCGTAGAGAGCATCGGCCCAGGTGTGGACTTGAAGATAGTCGGTTTGTACCTGCACGGTGCTCTTATAGAGATATCCGATCAGGAAATCCCCAAACGCATTTCCCGTGCCGTTGCCATTGAAGTCGAAGCTTCCGTCCAGTTGGTTGGGTTGAATGTTGTTGATAGCGGCGTGGCGAATTTCTCCGCCGAACTTGAAACTATGGGCGCGCCGGACCAGCGTCACGGAGTCAAGAAACTCATTGTAGCCGGCAGGCTCGATTAACATGTTGCCCCCCGCGCCGAGTCCACTGAAGCCGGTAATGCCTACTGACGGCGGCCCGCATTTACCATTTGCACCGGGATAGTTGCAGGCAGGAATGCCCGAGATGCCGAAATCGCTGTCACCCGCTTCTCCGTATCCATTGGTGGTCCGAAGCGGATGACGGTGATCGTAGCCGTAGTGGAAGTCATTCAGCAGGGAGGAAGTGAAGGTGTGCGTCCAGCCGGCCGTGACGGTGGTGACAGGAAGATTCTGATAACTTGCGTCGTCGAGCCAGCCAACTGTATTGCCGGGAGCATACGAGCTCTCATAGTGATAGACGCCAAAAATGTGATCGTGCTGTCCCAGGAACCAATCCACGCGGGGATTGACGCGATTTGCCCTCTCTCCATATTGATAGATACCGTTCCACAAATCCCCGCCCGTCACACTTGCGCTTCCGGCGTTTCCCCCTGGCCATAAGGCCTCAAGATCCCCTGCAATTGTACTGATGGGAACCTGATTGTTAAGGAAAGGCGCATATCCGGCTGCCGGGTTGTAGAGCTGAGAGCCAAATTTTGTATTGGTGCAGATCCCAGACGAAAACGTCCCCGTAGTGCATAGTGCGGAGAGATCGCCTTTCAGGAAACTGGAGTTTGGCACAATCTGGCCGGTTTCCGTCGTGGACCCAGCCGAACGCACTCCCTGAAAGTCGGTAAAGAAGAACAGTTTGGACTTCAGAATCGGCCCCCCGACGGTGCCCCCAAACTCGTCGAAATGCGAAGGCTGGATGGGAATCCCGTCCAGGTTGCTAAAGTAGCTGTTCGCGTCCAGCTTGGAGGTCTGATAGTACTCATACGCCGAGCCGTGAAAGAGGTTGGTGCCGCTCTTGGTGGTGAGTTCGATGACGCCGCCGCTCACTTTGCCGTATTCTGCGGCGAAGTCATTGGTCTGAACGCGAAGCTCCTGCACAGAGTCGACCGAGGGGTTGGCGTCCGGACCGCCGAAGGTCGGCTGTTCCGTGCTGGTTCCATCAATCAGGTAATCGTCCATGCGAGGCCGGCCGCCATTCAGGCGCGCGTTGTCCAGGGCGTAACCGCCTTCGCCGGTCTGCTGGGTAACTCCGGCAGAGAGCTCAACCAGGCTGTAAGCGCTGCGGCCTGTGCCCGCCGATCCGGAAATTGGCAAATCGCTCAACTGTTGCTCATCCACTGTTTGGCCAAGTGACGAAGCCTGAGTCTGCATCACCGCGCTTTCACCCGTGACGGTCACCGTTTCAGAGGCCGCACCAATTTGCAGCTTGAAACTTGCCTTGGGATTGCCGTCGACTTCGAGAACAATGCTATTCTGAACTTCATTCTTGAATCCCTTGGCGCTGGCTTCCACGCGATAGATGCCAGGGTTCAGGCCGGAAACGCTATAGTCACCGGAGCCGTTTGTGGTGATTGTCGTTGCCACATTCGTGCCCACGTTGGTGATGGTGACGGCTGCATTCGGAATCACAGCTCCGGTTGCGTCTGTGACCGCTCCGCTGATGGTGCCGAACAGTCCCTGGGCGGCCAAATTGCCTGGCCAGAAGCTCCCCAGCGCTAGAACTACTGCGATTGCCGTTATGATCGACCGCGTTTTTGTCATGCTGATCTCCAAAATGTCCTGCTTAAAGTGCTCATCTGACGCCTCGGCATTCTCACACGAGTGCTTTGCTGATCTCACCAACCCATACCTCAACAACCGGGAGAACGTTTACTCAATCGTGAGAAGCGAACCCTCGTCTCTTGATCGCTCTGGAGCACGGCGCCGGTTTCGATGAGGATTCGAAGGCTGTTCTTCAGCCGGGAGAAACGTACCAAACGATATCCACGACGCGCATCTATCGAACGATAGATGAGAGCGAATAATCCATGGCGGGACTGCCCAGAACTCGCAATCGATGCGGTAGAGGCGCCCAGGGACTCCCGCGCGCAGCTACATCTTGAGCGGAAAAGGCGAAGATTTGAAGAATCTAGTGCTAGAAAAGTTTCAGGAAGAGAAGGAACAAGGGGAGCGCACGATTCAATGAGGCGCGGACTTGAACGCATTCCAAGTGGTCTCCGGGAGTATACGTTTCCGCTGGGTTACGGCCCCTGCCGCTCTTTTAAGCCCGAGCCAAACGCCTATCCATCAACCTGGCGCTCTTTCGGTTGCCAATGCCAATCGAGTTGCGTCACGAACTCTCGATCGCCTATGATTCGCCCGTGTCGGGATGGATCATGAGCAGTTTGCAGGCGACATCGTTGCGCATCGTATCCAGGTTTGTGCTGGCACATGGCTTGCTCTTCTTGGCTCTTTCTGCTGTCGCACAGAGCATTGGATCCCGCATCTGGCAGATGCAAAATGGATTACCGCAGAACACGGTCCAGGCGCTTGCTCAAACGCCCGACGGATATCTGTGGATTGGGACAACCGGCGGTCTGGTGCGCTTCGACGGTTTCGAGTTCCGCTCCTTCGGGCACACCAACACTCTGGCGCTGACTGAAGACAGTATTCTTCAACTCTACGTCACGCGCGATGGCGCTTTGTGGATCGGCACCGAAGGTGGAGGCCTGGTTCGATATAGTGAAGGCCTCTTTCAGCGATACGGTGAGCGCGAGGGCCTTTCCAATGGATTTGTGCGTGCGATCTTCGAAGATAGCCGTTCCCAACTTTGGATCGGCACCGATCGCGGTCTGTTCATTTTGCATCGCAGCAGGTTCGAGCGCGTGGACGATCGCAGCGGTGTGCCCTCAATCAATGTCTATTCCATCACAGAGAGCCCTCAAGACAGGATACTGATTGGCTGCACCGACGCAGCGAATACCGTGGGATTGCTCGCGCTCGATGCTTCCCATCACGGTACGTGGCACCTACCTTTGCATGTAGGTGGAGATCGCAGGGCGTGGTTAATGCATCGCTCCCGTGACGGTAGCCTCTGGATTGGGGCGGGAAGAAACCTATGGCACTGGCCGGCTCGGTATACCGGCGACCTCCAGGCCCGAGAAGGAATCGTGCGGCCTTTAGCCTCCACGGCAATCTCGAATAAGGATCCGGACGGACCCCTGACTGTAACAGCGCTCCAGGAAGACTCCGAAGGCGGACTCTGGCTGGGAACTTCGAATGACGGCGTCTTCCGCGTGGTGGCTCACAGCATTACTCACTTCGACGCGCCCAACGTTCTGCCCGATAATAACGTGCTGAGCCTGCTGCTGGATTCGCGCGGTGGTTTGTGGGTAGGCACTGCCAATGGACTGGCTCGCCTCTCAAAGAACGCGGGCAGAGTTGTCATGGCTGCGCATAACACGCCCGTCAACGTAAAAACGGTTTATCAAGACAGCGACGGCGCCGTATGGGTCACGACCACCGGCGATCAGTTGATGCAGGTGCAGGGAAATGTGCTGGCGCCCGCCGCATTGCCGGGAATTCCGCGCAGATTGGGAGTGCGCACGATTTTCGAAGACCGGGAACATAGGAAATGGGTGGGCACCGTGGGGCAGGGAGTCTTTGTTCTCTCGGCAGGTAGGGTACACCGGTACCCCGAGTTGGATCTGGTGCGGGCATTCTGTGAAGCTCCGGACGGAAGCATGTGGGTCGGTATGGACAGTGGGCTGTCTCAAATCGGCAGGTCAAACCACCTTAACGCAGGATCGGGACTTCTGAGCGACAGCGTGCGCGCCCTCTTGTTCGACTGGACGGGCGACCTGTGGGTGGGCACAGACGGCGGAGTGGTGCGCATCCACGATGGGCGCATCATGCCTCTTGGCGTCTTCGAAGCGCTGCGGGAACAGAAGGTTTACGCGATTATTCAAGATAAGGAAGGCGTGATGTGGTTCGGTTCGCGTGGGTCAGGACTTTGGTCATTTCATGGCGGTGACTTGCGGCATTATAGCTCCGCTCAAGGTTTGCTCAGCGACAATATTCTGGGAATCGTCGAGGGGAAAGAAGACAGGCTCTGGATTAGCAGTTCGGAGGGAATCTTCTCTGTCAGGCGAAAAGACCTGTTACAGAATGAAGGTGATGTTTCTCGCATTCCAATTCGGGTCTTCGGAGTCTCTGAAGGAATCAACGCCTCGCAAATGAACGCCTCTGTGCAGCCTTCGATATGGCGAGCGGCATCGGGGGCCATCTGGTTCGCCAGCGGGAACGGCGCAGTACGTCTTCAGCCCCGCGATGTGACAGAGCCCGCTCCCTTTCCTGTTGTCATTGACCACCTGGAATCGGAAGGCAAGGAACTTCCCATCCACCCCCGCGCAATACTTTCGCGCGATCAGCAGAACTTCGAGATACATTATGCGGCCATCAATCTGAGCAGCCCGGAACGCGTACGCTTTCGCTACCGGCTGGATGGCTTTGATCATGCCTGGATCGATGCCGGTGACCGGCGTACCGCGTTTTATACGAACGTTCCCCCGGGCGAGTATCGGTTCCGGGTCATTGCCTACGATTCAGACCAGCCGGCGCTTGCGGCCACGACAGAAATGGCGATTACCAGAGCACCGGCGTGGTACCAAACCCGCTGGTTCATTCTCGCGTGCATATTGTTTCTCATCGTTATAGTGTTGCTCTTGTACCGGCAACGTGTGGAACGCATCCACAGGCAGTTCGCGGCAGTGCTGGAAGAACGCGGGAGACTGGCGCGCGAATTGCACGACACCGTCATCCAAGGATGTGTCGGGGTGTCCACACTTCTGGAGGCCGCTGCGAGCACGCAGGAAAGTTCGCCGGCAGTAAGCCACCAGGTGCTGGCGCGCGCCCGTTACCAGATTCATGAAACTATAGAGGAGGCTCGACGTTCGGTCTGGAATCTCCGCCATCAGGACTTCACACACAATGATCTCGTTGTCTCCCTGCTGGAGCTTACGGAACACATGTCTCATGATGCTTTGGTAAAACTCACATGTGAATGCGAATCCAAGAGGGTAGTGGTTGATGAGCGCAGCCATCATGAGATCTTACAAATCGCGCGAGAGGCGGCCTCCAATGCTCTGCAACATGCGCATGCGTCAATGGTGACGCTCCATCTTTCTGCGAACGAACGCAGTATAGCGCTCTCGGTCGCAGACGACGGGTGTGGATTTGTGCCCGATACCGGAGACAATATGCACTACGGTCTGATTGGAATGGAGGAACGCGCGCACAGGATTGGAGGAACGCTTACCACGACGAGCACACCAGGCGAAGGTACTTGTGTTTCCGTGCTCGTGCCGCTCCCTGGAAAGCCGTCTGCGATGTCAGCGAGGTCCAAAGGTGTACGAGAAGAATAATCCGATTCGCTTACTGATTGCCGACGATCATCCGGTTGTCCGGCTTGGGCTCGTGACCATGATCAATGCACAGCCAGATATGCGAGTAGCAGTTGAAGTTGCTGAAGGCGCGGCTGCGGTAAAGGCATTCGATCCGGAACGAATTGACCTCGGCTTGGTCGATCTCAGGATGCCCGAGATGAACGGAGTTGAAGTAATCGTGGCAATCAGGCGCAATCACCCAAATGCCAGACTAATCGTGCTGACGACGTATGACTCCGATGAAGACATCCATCGCGCGCTCGACGCTGGAGCAATGGGCTACATCATCAAGGCCATGCCGTATCAGGTTCTAATCGAAGCGATCCGCCGCGTGTCGGCGGGCAAACGGTACATACCGGATTCGGTGAGTCGGCAGCTTGCAGACCGATTACCCGATTCGGAACTTACGCCGCGCGAGCACGAGGTATTAACGTTGATCGTGAAAGGCAAAAGCAATAGGGAAATTGCGGCCAACCTGGGTATCACCGAAGGTACCGTGAAATGCCACGTCAATGTCATTCTCGGCCGTCTTGGCGTTTCTGCGCGAACTCAGGCTGCCGTGGCTGCCCTGCAGCGCGGTATCGTCCATCTTTAGCAGGCAGTGGTGGAACGAATTGGATTTTCTGCACACCACTTGGCCGAAGGGTGGCGGCGTTCGTCGTGCTGGCAATCGCTTTGAATGGGGCGCCGCTGATGCACCAGCAGGTTTGGGAACTCCCCTCCACCCTTTCGCGGGACCGAAACGGCATGTAAATTGTGGAACCGCTATAAATCGCGCGCAAATCCGATGAGGAAATTCCACAGAAACGCCTTGTCGCCAGGGCTCGCGTCGCGCCAGTTCCGGCCGGTTCGTAGGCAACTCGTCAGTAAAAGCACTGCTCTTTGGGGCATTTTCCGATGGGGTTTTCCGCTCACTACCGGAACCCGCAGCTTCGGGCCAGTCGTAACTGGAAACGCGCGTTGGGCTGTTAACCGGCCAATCTCTGCCCATTTCTCATTCAGGTGGTGTGGAGTTGTCGTAACTCGGCGAGGATCTTTGTGAGGCGGTTTGCGAGCCGGTCAAGGCGATTGCGCTTGTCGCCGATTGG
>Ga0182016_10002798_pt1 | contig 20184 bp, 20 predicted proteins | sample 712S2MmetaG_FD_120491 | JGI IMG/M metagenome (GOLD analysis project Ga0182016, IMG submission 120491) | Permafrost microbial communities from Stordalen Mire, Sweden - 712S2M metaG | ecosystem: Environmental > Terrestrial > Soil > Wetlands > Permafrost | place: Sweden: Stordalen | collected... | reverse complement strand
TGTCTGCGGCGCCGAGACTCATCTCGGCGCTCCGGGACGGTGGATGCCGCTCGCGAAGAGGGTCGAGATGAGTCTCGACCCAGCAGGCAGGAGTGCCTGCGCCACGAAAACGGGCTCATCCCAGATTCCGCGATATCAGGAGTTCTGAACTTAATGTTCGTGTCTCGAAAAGAGCCGGCTGGAAAGCCGGCCGCAGCCGAGATTGTCTGCCCCACTTACTTTACAGTCACCCAGTACGGCATCACGCGCAGCATTCCGCCCTTCATCCAGGCGTGGAACGGCATGGAACCAAATACCCGCGCGAGCTTCGATTCCAGCGCGTCGTCCGTGGAACGATGCAGCAGCACGTCGATGATGCTCCGCCGTCCGGGATACATCACCAGGTTGACCTGCTCGGCTGCCGGAATCCTGGCTTTCGCCTTCACCATGGCGATGGCCGTGTCCAGTCCGCCCAGCTCGTCCACGAGGCCGTTCGACTTCGCCTGGCTGCCGAGCCACACCCGCCCCTGCGCCAGCGGTTCGATCTCTTCGAACTTGCGATGCCGCGCCGCCGCCACCTTGGTCACGAAGTCGCGGTAGCTCTCGTCGATTCCGCTGCGCAGCATTTCGCGCTCGTCGGGTGTCAGCGAAGTATAGTCCGAATCGATATCCGCATGTTTGCCGCGCTGGACGGCGTCCTTGGTGATTCCCAGCTTGTCGTAGAGCCCGTGCAGGTTGGGTTTGCCGAAGACCACGCCGATGGAGCCCGTCTCGGTTTGCGGGTAGGCCACGATCGGGTCGCCGGTCATGGCCATAAAGTATCCGCCGGACGCCGCCACGTCCGACATCGAGATGACCACCGGCTTCTTCTGGCTGAGCAGGTTCAGTTCGCGCCACATCTCGTCGGAGGCCACCACCTCGCCGCCCGGCGAATCGATGCGCAGCACCACGCCTTTGATGGATGAATCGTTGCGGACGCTGCGCACCAGCTTGTCGAAGCCGTACGACGTCAGGCCCGATTCATCGGCGCCGTTGTCGCCCGGATTGCCGCGCACGATGTCGCCCTGCGCCACCAGCATGGCGATGCGGCTCTTGCCTTCGAGACCCACGGCGTCGAGCGGCACTTTCAGATAGTCGTCCATGGCGACACGGTGCGGTTCGCCGCCATGCAGCTTGTCTTTCAACTCGCTCCACATCTGGTCTTCGTACTGGAGCGAATCGACCAGCCCGGCCTTCTGCGCCTGTGTGGCCGTGAACGGGCCCTGGTCGACGATGGCGCGCACGTCGGCGGCGGTCTTCTTGCGGCCGGCGGCGATGTGTTCCACCAGGTTGCCGTATAGATCGTCCACCAGGCCGCCGATCACTTCATGCGTCTCGGGGCTCATGTCCGAGCGTGTGAACATGTCGCCGAAGTCTTTGTACTTGCCGGCGTGCTCCACCTGCACATCGACGCCGAGCTTATCGAGGCTCTTCTTGAAATACATCAGCTCCGCGCGCAGTCCTTTGAGCATGAGTTGGTCCGACTGTCCGAGGTAGATGCGGTCGGCCGCCGTCGCCAGGTAGTACTCGCGCGATCCGGGCGTGCGCAGGTAGGCGTAGACGGGCTTGCCGGATTTGCGGAAGAGTTCCAGGTCGGCGCGCAGCTCCTCAAGCTTGGCCCAGCCGCCGGCGAGGTTCTCCGGCAGCAGCACGATGGCCTTGATGTTGCTATCCGCGGCGGCTTTCTTCAGGGTCATCCAGACGCCCGGCACGGTGATCCGCGGCCCGTCGCCTCCCAATAATGCCGGGAGTTCCACGGGCGGCCTTTCAGGGATTTCGCCCTCCAGCCGGAGCACCAGCACGGAGTTGGCCGCGATCGTGGGCGGCTTCTCGCGAAATCGCAGGGCCGCGAAGAACAGCAGCACCACAGTCAGGACGACCAGCAAGAAGCCGGTCGCGATGCCTAGCAGAAACTTGCCCATAGCTACTCCGAAAGTAGCACGCGGGGCGCCGTTGGAGTGTGGTGTCGTTTACGAAACGGCTTCCCCTCCGCGGCGCAACGCGCGCAGGTCGATCCCCAGCGCCTGGCACTTCTTATAAAGATGGCTGCGCTCCAGCCCCAACGCCTTGGCGGTGTCGGTCATGCGCTGATTGTGCAGCTTGAGTTCGGCCAGAAGCTGCTCGCGTTCGAAAGTGTCCACCCGCTGTGCCAGAGTTCCCCTGACGGGCGGCAGTCCGGCCGCCTGCGCCGAACGGGGCTCGTCCGAACCGGCCGGCAGCGCCAGCCGCACCGTGGCCGCATCCACCGGGCCATCGGCCAACAGCAGCAGCCGCTCCACCACATTGCGCAGTTCGCGCACATTTCCGGGCCACGCGTACCGCTGCAGTTCGTCGATGGCGCCGGCTTGGAACGGCTTGGGCTTCCACCCATTCTGGTCCGCCACCTGTGCGGCAAAGTGCGTCACCAGCGCCGGGATATCTTCCACCCGCTCGCGCAGGCCGGGCAGCCAGAGAGGGAAGACGTAGATGCGATGGTACAGGTCCTCGCGGAACACGCCCTTCTTCACCAGTTCGTCGAGATTGCGGTGTGTCGCGACGATCACTCGCACGTCCACCGGAATGGTGCGGTCGCCGCCCACGCGCTCCACCTGCCGTTCCTCCAGCACGCGCAGGAGTTTGGCCTGCATCACCATAGGCATGTCGCCGATTTCGTCCAGGAAGAGCGTGCCCTTGTTGGCCTGCTCGAATTTGCCGACATGGCGGGTGGCCGCGCCGGTGAAACTTCCTTTCTCATGCCGGAACAGTTCCGATTCGATCAGTTCACCGGGCACCGCGGCGCAGTTCAACGTAATGAACGGACCGGCGTGCCGCGGACTGCGCTGGTGCAGCGCACGGGCAATCAACTCCTTGCCGGTCCCGGTCTCGCCCAGGATGCAGACGCGCGCTTCGCTGGCGGCCACGCGGTCCACCTGCGCCATCACGCGCCGCATGGCCTCGCCCGAGTGTACGATCTCGTGCTTGCCGACGCGCTGGCGCAGTTCGCGATTTTCTTCCTCCAGCCGTTTGAGCTTGAGGACGTTATCGACAGTGAGCAGGAGTTTGTCGGTGGAAAGCGGCTTCTCCAGGAAATCCGCCGCGCCGAGGCGCGTGGCACGAACGGCCATTTCGATATTGGCCTGCCCGGAGATCATCACCACCGGGAGCATGATGCCCAGATTGCGCAGTTCTTCCAGCAGCGCGATGCCGTCCTTGCCGGGCATCACCACGTCGGAGAGCATCATGTCGAACGCCTGCGACTTGACGAGTTCCAGCGCGCGGTTGGCGTTATCGCAGACCGTGGCCTCGTGCCCTGCCAGGCGGAAGGCCCGCGCCAGGGAGGCCAGCGTGCTGGCATCGTCATCGACTATTAGTAGGTGTGCCAAATTTGAGGTTACCCCAGGTCAATTCGAAACGTAGTCCCTTTGCCCTTCTCGCTCTCCACCGCGATCCGCCCTTTGTGATCGCTCACCACCGATTGCACGATCGCGAGGCCCAGCCCCGTGCCGTGCGTCTTGGTCGTGTAGTACGGGGTAAAAAGCCGCTCGCATTCCTCCGGCGTGAGCCCCTGCCCGGTGTCCGACACCTCCAGCCGCACACCCGCGCCCATCGCGATGGTGCGCACCGTCAGCGTGCCGCCCTGGGGCATGGCGTCCACCGCATTGAGGACCAGATTTCGCAGCACGCGCGTCATCTGTTCCGCATCGGCGTGCACCAGCGGCAGCTTCGGATCGGGTCGCACCGACGCGGAAATCCGCGCCTTGGAGAGCTGCGCTTCGAACAGCCGCATGGTCTCCGTTACCAGTTCGTTGAAGTTCACGGGCTGTATCTCAGGCGCTGGCATCTTGGCAAAATCGCTGAACCGCCCGATGATCTGCTTCAGATTCGAGAGTTCCGCCAGCAGGGTCGACGTGCCTTCGCGAAAGACTTCGTCGAACTGCTCGGGGAACTTGTCGCGCGCCCGCTGCATGTTCTCCACGGTGATCTGCAGCGGGAACAGCGGATTCTTCAACTCGTGCGCCAGCCTCCGCGCCAGTTCGCGCCACGCCGCTACGCGCTCCGCCTGCACCAGGCGCTCGCGCTGCTCCACCAATTCGTGAGTCATGCGATTGAAAGCCCGCGCGAGTTGGCCGATCTCGTCTTTGCTGGCCACTTCCACCGTCGCGCCCCAGTCGCCGGCGGCCACGCGTCCGGCGCTTTCCGCGAGGCGCTGCACCGGCCGCGTGATGCGCGCCGTGGCCCACCAACTCAACACGATCGCCATCAGGATGCCGCTGACCGCCACCACTACGGCGGTCCTCAGCATAGAGGCTTCCAGTTCCACCAGATCGCGCCGCGTACTGCCGATCAGCAGCACGCCCAGCACGTCATTCTCGCGGCCCTTGAGCGGCAGCGCGTGAAACGTCTCCGCCGAAGCGCCGCGGCCGATGGTGCGGAGCCCGTCGCTCCCCTGCTTTTCCACCTGCTCGACCAGCGGCCGAAGGAGTGTGGCCGAGGCAATCGGGCCCGATGCATCGATCAACTCCGCGGGCGCGAAGGCCGGCGCCAAGTTGCGATAGAGCAGCACCCGCATCCCCTGCGGCGGCACCAGCGAAGCGATGAATTCGCTATCCAGGACGCGGCCGCCGGCGACGTACAGCTTCATGTCGCCGACCGCCGCCGTGCGCACCGCCACCAGCGCCAGGGTCACGGCGTCCGGCAGTTCTTCGCGCTTGAGGAAGGCGGGGCGCGATGGCCAGTCGGGCTCGCTCGGCAGCCACTCTTCTTTGTATGAGAACCGCGCCGGCCACTGCGCGGAAGAGACGATGGCGCCGTCGCCGGCCACCAGTTCCAACAGGTCGAGCCGGTTTGTGGCGGCCAGGGCGCCACCCTCGAGCGAGTACTTCTCGGGGTCCGGGGAAATCGCGATTTCGGCGGCTGTGGTGGAGGCCGCGATGCCTTCCACGGTGCGGACAATCTCGTCTCCGCGGCGCCGGAACTCCTTGTCGAACTGCGCCACGATGGCGTTCACGCGGCGCGCTTCCATGTTCTCGAAAGCTTGCCGCGCACGCCCGGAAACCACCAATTCCACACTGCCAACCGCGGCAGCCACGGCGACCGCGAAGATCAGCAGCAGACGCGTGCGGAACATCATGGCCGGTCTTCCACCCACAGGCTGTCGAAGCGCCACTCGCCCAGCGGCGAGATGACCGGCCCGCCCTGGACGCGCGGCCCGGCTCCATAAACGTCCGGCAGATGGAACAGTGGAATCACGCGGAAGCCGTCGAGCAGCGCGCGTTCGGCGGCGTATTGCTCCTCGGGGCTGCGGGCGGCCGGTGGTTCGGGCAGGCCGAACGCCACCGCGACACTGGCCAGGGCGTGCGGCGCATCGGCAAACGCGATCCGCGCTTCCACCAGCCGTACGTCGGCGATCCCGCTCGAAGGCACCACCGAAACCATCAGGTGGGCGTCGCGGGCATTCAATTGGATGCGGTCGGCGATGCCACGGTTGGCGGCATCCTCCGCTGCCAGGGAAAGGGTCCGGTCCGCGGGCGACAATCCGGCCACCAGCGACTGTGCTCTGGCGACATCGGCCGCGGCCCCGAACAGGAAGGCGTATCCCGTGAGCCACTGCGGCAACAGCGCTCCCGAAATCTCGCCCTGCTTTTGCAGCAGGACGCTGTGGATGGCGGTGCGGTCCACGGCCAGTGCCAGAGCCTCGCGCACGCGGGCGTCGGCGATGCGCGGCCCGAATGCTAGCGCCATCAATCGCACCGGGGAAGACGACCAGACCTTTCGGCCCGCCATCTGCCTGCGCAGTTCAGCCGGGCTGAGTTCCACGATGTCGGCTTTGCCGAGCTCCAGGTCGACCGATTGATCGCGCAGGGAACGTGCCATCTGAATCTCCACGGCGTCCAGGAATGGCCGGCCTCCCGGCGCGTTTTCGTCGGCCGCGAAAACGGCGCGACGTCCGGCCTCCCAACTCGTCAAGACGAACCCTTGCGGCACGCCAAACACTTCGGGCGAAGGCGGAGCCTGATGCATTTCGACGCGTAACGTGCCGCCGTAATGGGGCCGCGTCGCGGCGCCGGCTGCCATCGCGAGCAGAAGCACGCAAGAATAACTCCACAGGCTCCGAACTCCTGATGTCGTGAAATTTGGGATGAGCCCGTTTTCGTGGCGCAGGCACTCTTGCCTGCTGGGTCGAGACTCATCTCGACCCTCTTCGCGAGCGGCCGCAAGCCTCCCGGAGCGCCGAGACAAGTCGCCGGACCAGAGGGCGCCCCGCAGAGTGAGAGTCTGCCCCACGACGGTTGCCGCCAAGTCATTCTTACGCCCTCCCTTAGCTTCCACAAACCACCGTGACCACATAGGCCGAATATTTTCCCGTTCGCAAATCCCGCACCACGACAGTTGCGGCACTCCCGCCTGACGCCCACAGCGCCAGCACCGGGCCCGGGAAGTCCACAGCTTCCGTCAGCGGCTCGGGCGTTCGGTCGGCCATGGTGAAGGCCTGGATTGTGTCTGGCTGTCCACGGTCCCCGGGGCGCGTGGCAAGCACTTGCGAGCCGGCGCCGCAGTGCGCGTCCGTGCCGGCGATGTCGCTGCCCCACTGAGCAGTCGATGTGCCCGCGGGTTCCAGCGCCGCGTCGAAAATCTGAATTTTCCCGTCGAGCGCCGCCAGCAGCCACCACGTGCGGCCCTGAGATTCCACGCTGGCCGCCGAGAAAAACGGCGCCACGGTTTTGCGCTGGCCCGATTGCGTGGCCACGCGCCCGCCAAAGTAGTTGCGCGCTGCGGCGAAATCGGCCAGCAGCAGCGTACGGCTGCCGGATTCCAGCACCCAGGGGTCGTCGCTGGCATGACACTCCATGGATAGCGCCGGCTCGGTGGTTCCGTCGCACTGGACTCCCGGCAAAAGTGCCTGAAAGCTGGCGCCTCGCAAGCGCAGGCGGCCCCGCAAATCGGCTGGCCACGGCTTGGACGGCGACAACGGGACGGCCCGCCGCGCTTCCCATTGTGCGCCGTTCGGTGCGTAGAGTGTGACATTCGACGGCGATAGCACCAGCATTCCGGCGGACGGAAAGGCGAGGTCGAGAATCTGTTCCGCTTGCTCCCACACCAGTTTTTTCTCCAGCGCCACGCCCGCCGGCATCGCGGCCGCCGCCTCGCTGCGCTTCCAGGAGGCGATCCAGACCTGATGTTCCTCGCCCTTGGAGGCCTCTTCCACCAGCAGGAATTGCGACGCGTTCTCAGACACCGTGACGTGCGCCTCTACCGCGGGAGAAATATCGCTGACGCGCAAGCCGGCCTCCTGCAACGCCGATTCGAAGGCCGTTCGCGCCTGGGCCGCGGCAGATTCCAGGGAGGAGAGGTTGCGCCAGGTCACCGCGACCGGTGCGCCTTTCCCGGCGAACACCGCCGTCTTGCGGGCCAACTCCCGCGCGGCGCCGCCCACATCGTCAGCGGCCGTCGCGCCCGGAATGAAGATCAGGAGCGCGGAGAGGACCGCGTGCCACGGCTTCACGGCTGCGATCATAACACATCGCGGTTCTCTCCCCCGGTGACGATGCGGATCACTCCGCGCAGGCAGCTCCGCGCGACGAAAAACGATACCGGAAACGTGATTGCCGCCATTAGTACGCAACCCAGAACGTTGGCCATGTAAGTCTCTCCTTTTCACGCCTACTGCACCGCTACGGCAAGCGCCGTCTCGCCGAAAATCCGGTCCAGCTCGGGGGTCCGATCGGCATACAACTCCACTTGATCGCCGACTCCCACCATGCCGAACAGTTCCTCGACATCGTGATTGCGCATCCGGACGCAGCCGTGCGAAGCGTTTCGCCCAATCGAAGACGGAACATTGGTCCCGTGTATGCCGTAGCCTTGGACGCTGAGCCCCAGCCAGCGCGTGCCCAGCGGGTTGCTTTTGCCGGGGCCTACGATCTTGCCTTTGTAGTACCAGGTGGGGTCGGGGATGCTGGTGACGATCTTGTAGACACCGACGGGACTGGGCGATCCGGGCGCTCCCACGGCGGTCGAGAAAATTTTCACCACGCGGTCGGATTCCATGACCGCCAGCTTGCGATCCGAAATGCTGACCACAATCCGTCGTGTGGGTCGCGACGCGTTCTCCTGCGCGAGCGCTTCCGCGGTGGCCATAAGCATCACGCCGGTGAGGGCCGCCAACTTCTTGATCTGATCTTCTGCGTTGAGCATCTTCCGATCCTCCGTACGTGGAGGAAGATGCAGATCGGGTGCCATAGCCTATTCACTGATTTAAGGAGGCTTACGTGTTATGTGGCCGTGTCAAACGAGACACGCGTGGAAGCCGGGACGCGGCTCTAGATCGCGACGGGCTCCATGAGCCGAATGATTTTCTTTTGGATGGCGTACTGCACCAGTTGCGCTTTGTTGTGGATGTCCAGCTTGCGCATCAGATTGAACTTGTGCGCTTCCACGGTTTTTACGCTCAGGTCGAATCCCGTGGCGATCTCTTTCACGGAGCGGCCTTCCGCCAGCATCTTGAGGATCTCACGCTCGCGTTTGGTCAGCGTGCCGAAACGCGGCTGGCGTACGGCGTTATGCCCTTGTACGCGAAAACCGTCGACCAGACGCGTCAGCAAACGGGGGCTGAGGTAGCTGCCTCCGCGATTGACTTCGCGGATAGCCGTCACCAACTGGTCCGCGGGACTGTCCTTCAGGACGTAGCCGCTGGCGCCGATCTCCACGCACTCGGCCAGGTAGTCTTCGTCGTCATACATCGACAGGAAGACGACTTTTGTCTCCAGACGCTCCTTCCGGATTTGGCGAGTAGCCTCAAAGCTGCTCATGCCGTTCATCCCGATGTCCATCAGGACAACGTCGGGACGAAGCTGCCGGGCAGCGGTTACCGATTCGAAAGCGTTAGCGGCTTCGCCCACGACTTCCAAGTCAGGTTCGGCCGAAAGCAGCGTGCGAATACCCTGCCGGAATAGAGTGTGATCGTCAGTTAAGAGTACACGAATTTTTGCCATGATGTGTCACCGCGGCGGAGTCATGCGGCAACTCGAGCACCACCGCGACACCCTTACCAGGCGCACTGCGAATGGTCAGGTCTCCAGCGAGCAGCGCAGCCCGCGCCCGCATACCTGCCAGACCGAATGACATCGGCTTGCTCAAAGCCGCTTCTTTCTCAAAGCCGGCTCCGTTGTCCGAAACGCTCAACCTGATATTCTTATCGGTAGATTGCAGCAGAAGGTTTACACGAGTCGCCTGGGAATGTTTGGCAATGTTCTGTAGCGACTCCTGGGCAACCCGGTAGATCACTTCCTGGAACGGCCGGGAAAGCCCCTCCCAACAACCCGAGACTCGCACGCGTATTTCAGCCGGATGCATTTTCCGGAATTTCGCCGCCAGTTGGCGGACGGCGGCCTCCAGGCCGAGCCGCTCCAGGACTGCGGGGCTGAGAGCCGCCACAATACGCCGCAATTCTTCCACGGTGCGTTCCGCAATACCGCGCGCCTCCGCCAGGCGGGGCCGCATTTCGGCGCCGGCGTCGCGTTCCATCATCTCCAGTTGCAGCCGCAGCAACAGCAGCGACTGCCCGGCCTCATCGTGCAACTCGCGCCCGATGCGGCGGCGCTCCTCTTCTTCGGTGCGCCGGGATTCGGCTTCCAGGCGGCTGATTTCGCCCTGCATGCGCGCTTTCTCGATGGCCTGCCGGCAACGTTCCGCCACCGCACCGAGGAGCGCCGCCTCTCTGGGCAGCCATGGATAGCGGCCGTCGAAACCGAATTGCAGCAAGGCCGCCGGGAGCATCGGAAAAGACCAGTAGGAGGCGTACTGGCCACGCATTTGCGGGTCGGCGATCAGCTTTTCGCTTGCCTGGCCGCGTTCGATATACAAGGGCCGCGCCAGGCGACCGTGGGGCGTCCCATCCAACAGCAGCAACCGGCCGGTGCGGGCACAAAAGGTGTGGGTGAGGATGCGAACGAAGCGCCGCAACAGGTCGTCCAGGCCGCTCGCTTCGGCTTCCGCGCGGTACAAGCCGAAAAAGGCCTGCGCTTCGGCCTCCCGAACCTGGTAAAAGGCGTCATTGAGGGCCAGAACGGTGGCCAGATGAAGTTGTTCGCGTGCCGGCTCGAACTGGCCGGCGAGAACCGTATCCAGCAGGCGGCCGAGCGCCTTGAGAGTCTCGTTCGCCTGGTCCGGCTGGACGTTCAGCTTGGCCAGACGCCGGCCGTTGTATCCCACCTGTTCCAGAAACCGAGTGAGGGATGGCAGACGGGAGGCCGCCGCCGGCGTGATGGCGAGAAACGCTTGCGCCTGTCGGGCGTCGTAGCCACGCTCTCGCAGGAGCGCGCGAAAACGGCGATCCAGCCGGTTCGCGTGGGGCGAAATTGCCGTAGTCATCCGGGCCACGTAGCGCCGGGCCGCGGCGGTAAGTAGTGGATCGGTCATCCACCTGACTATCGACCGCTGAAACCCGTTACTTTAGCCCGGCGGCCCGACATACTGCACTTCTTCTTCCAGTTCGATGCCGAAGCGCTCCGCGACCCGCGTTTTCAGGTCCCGAATCAACGCGCAGAGGTCGGCGGCCGTTCCCGCGCCGGCGTTATAGATGAGGTTGGCGTGGTAGGCCGCTACATGAATATCGCCGCGCACCATGCCCTTGGCCCCCACTTGTTCCAGAAACCAGGCGGCCGGCACCTTGCCTTCACGCACCGCCGAATCAGGCACTTGCGCCGCCGCGCCCGCGGGCAGTTCCTTCAGGAGCAGATTCTTGAAAACGCTGCCTGCGCACTTCATGGTCACCGGAAATTTCTCGTTGCGGACCTTGAGTATGGAATCGGCCGTCTCGCGCAAAGTGGGACCGTCGCCGGCGTCCAGACGCAGTTCCGTCGAGAAAATGACCCAGTCCTTGTGGCGCTTGAAAATGGACGCGCGATATCGGAATTGGCACTCTTCGTTGTCGCAGATACGCACCGTCCGCCCGTCGTAGAAACGGACCCCGGCCACGCGCTCCGAGATGGAGTGCCCATACGCGCCCGCATTGCCATAAACCGCCGCGCCCACCGATCCGGGGATGCCCGAAAGCGTCTCCAGACCCGCCAGCCCGCGCTCGATGGCGAAATCCACCAGATCCTGCAGGACCGCGCCGGCGTCCGCTTGCACGCGCCCGTTCGATGCCAGCAGCCGGTGGCCGCGATAGCGCAGCACGATCCCGCGAAAACCGGCGTCGGAGACGATCAGATTGGTGCCGCCTCCGATCACTACGATCTCCGTGCCGCTCGCGCGCGCCGCCGCGAGCGCAGCGACGAAAGCTTCCGCATTTTCGGTCTCGGCGTAGAGATCGGCTGGACCGCCAATGCCGAATCGTGTGTAGCGGGAGAGCGGGGCGCCGGTGAAAACGGTTAGATTAGGAATTTCGGCGAGGCGCAGACGCGTCTCTTCCGTAATGGGCATTACTCTAATTATAGGGGAGGTATTTCATGCGTTCGCGATTTCCCGGCTTTCCGCCGGAAGGCCTGCAGTTCTTCCGCGCCTTGGCGCGCCATAACAACCGCGACTGGTTTCAGCCACGGAAAGCTACGTTCGAAGAGCAGGTCAAGCAGCCCATGCGGGAGTTGGTGGAAGCGCTGAATGGCGCCATGAAGAGCTTCGCGCCGGAGTATGCCACCGACCCCGGCAAGGCGATCTACCGGATCTATCGCGACACGCGCTTCAGCAAGGACAAGACCCCGCACAAAGACCACATCGCGGCCAGTTTCTACCGCAGCGGGACCGGTCCGCATAAGTACGGCGGATATTACATGGAGGTTTCGCACAAAGAGGTTGGGGTGGGCGGCGGGGTATACATGCCGGAGCCCGAGGTGCTGCTCGGGATCCGGGAGCACATCGCCGCGAATCACCAGAAACTCCGCAAAATCCTGGCCGCGCCCGCCGTGCGCCGTTCGTTAGGAGAATTGCAGGGGGATCAACTGGCGCGCGTGCCCAAAGGCTTTCCGGCCACTCATCCCGCCGCCGGCCTGCTGCGCTTCAAGAGCTTTTTTCTGTATGTGAATCTCGATCCGGAGTTGGCCACCACCCCGCAATTCTTCACCGAAGTGCTCGCGCGTTTTCGCACCATGAAGCCGTTCCTGGATTTCCTGACGGCGCCGTCAGCCGCCAAGCGCGAAAAAATCGACCCGCGCGATCTATTCGCATAAGGCCGATGGGGTGACGCGCCGGGCAAACTGAAGAGGGCTTGCGGATTCGGTGGCGCGAACGCTCCCTTATGACCGCAACCCTCCGAGGCGCCGCGATCTCTGTGATCTCAGATGCCTCCGTGATCTCCGGTTTTGACCTTGATTTTTCTTAACTCTGTGCCTCTGTGTCTCTGTGGTGAACGTTCTTCACCCGAACGGTCCCTTAGGTGGCGATTGAATAGGTTATTTCCACACAGGCCCTTAGACGCCCGCGATTTTGTCCCGCTCAATCCTTAAGATTCCTCCCAAAGCAGCCGATAACTCAATCAGTGCGGGAACCTCGCGCCACCGCCATAGGAAACCATGGATTGCGATCAGCTACAGATATCGTTCTCGATCGAGCCCTGCCACGGTATTTTGCGGCTGGCTGGTGCTTTAGGCGTTGTCAGCGCCGAGGAACTCCGCCAGACTGCACTGGAACTGTGTGCCTATCGTAAGGATGTCGTTGTCGACTGGAGTGACGCCACCCAACTCGACGCCAGCGTGGCGCAGGTGCTGCTGTCTCTGCGCGCCGGTCTCGGGGAACAGAACAAGTCTCTGTCCGGCATCTCGATTCCACCTTCCGTTCCAAGCTGGCTCGATACCGCCGGCTTGACCGGCGTTCTCGCGGTGGCAGTCGAGGGCGCATGAGATTCCTTCGAAACATTGCCTCCTGGGCGATGCGGAAGGTTTTCCGAGGTCGCCGCGTCCGCGAATGCCTGGCCGTCCTTCCCGTTATCCGGGCACAGTTGCAGGAGACCAGCAGGCAGGTGGAAGAAGCTGTCGTCGGCGTTTGCGGCAATTTCACGGGCATCGCGTCCCGTGCCCGCGAAGCCGTGGCTCAGAGCTCCACGCTGCTTGAAGGACAGATTTCCGGCCACGAAGCCACCGTGGAAAGCTCCATAGAAACCTCGCGGCGCACGATAGGCTCTCTACTGGAACGGATGGAGCGCTCCACCAAACTATCTTTCATGGCGGTCGCCAGCATGGAGGAAGTCTCGCGAACGGTTACCGGAATCGAAGAGCTTCTGGGCCAGGTGCAAAGAATCGCCTTCATCAATAAGCTGGTGGCTTTGAATGCCAAAATCGAAGCCGTCCACGTAGGGGAACTGGGCAGCGGTTTCGAAGTGGTGGCCGATGAGATCTCTCGCCAGGCCGATCGGTGTACCGGGCTGGTCGACGGGATTGCCGGCCACATCAAGGAAATGCGCGGCCGGGTCGATTCCGCCGCGGGAGATCTGCGCGAGTTCCTGGCCGAAGATCGTCAAAAACTGGACCAAAGCCGGCATGAGGCGGAAAGCGCCTTGGGTATACTCCAAACCTTGCACCAGCGGACCCGTGATTCGCTGGTGCGGACTACCACCGCCAACTCGCGACTGGCGGGCGAAATTGCCGCCGCGGTGGTGGGGCTGCAATTCCAGGACCGCGTAAAACAACGGGTCGAACACGTCCTCGAAACCCTGCAAAGCCTCGAGAACATCCTGGCCGGCAATTTCCGGGCGCGGGCCGGAGGAGCCGAAGCCCCCGGTTCCGGTTCGGACCTGTTGGCCGACGTGCAATCCTCCTACACCATGGAAGCGGAGCGCGAAGCTCACCGCAGGGCGACCGCTGCAATCGGGCCCGAATCGCCGGAGGTGGGGGATATGGAAGTAGAACTCTTCTGATCGGGAGGTACCCATGCCACGCACAGCTTTGATCGTCGACGATTCCGCATCCATCCGGGAGATGGTTGCTTTCACCTTACGGGAAGCCGGCTTCACCGTGATGGAAGGCATCCACGGCGCCGATGCACTCGAGAAGCTCGGCAATCAGAGGACCGATCTGATCATCACCGACCTGAATATGCCTGTGATGGATGGGCTTACGTTCATCCGCCACGTTCGCGGCCGGGCCAACACCAAGTACACGCCGGTCTTGATGCTTACTACCGAAAGCCAGTTGGAAAAGAAACAGCAGGCCAAGGCCGCGGGGGCCACCGGTTGGATTGTCAAACCCTTCCACCCCACGAAACTCCTGGAAGTGATTGCCAGAGTGCTGCCCTAGCTAGGAGAACATCATGGAATTCGATATCAGCCGCTTTCGGGAAACCTTCTTCCAGGAAGCCGACGAGCATCTGGGCGAAATGGAATCCGGGCTGCTCCAACTGGAAGGCAATCCCGATCCTGAACTCCTGAACGCCGTCTTCCGCGGCGCGCATTCCATCAAATCAAAGGCGCCAGCGGCACTTTCGGCTTCGAAGACATGGCCCGTTTCCCCCACGCTATGGAAGGCCACTTGGACCGCATGCGCTCGGGCGCCGTGGCCCCCTCCACGGAGCGCATCGGGCTGCTGCTCGAGACGTTAAACACCTTGCGCCGTCTGCTGGATGCCGCCCGCACTGGCGCCGAAGCTCCCGCCGAAACCGCGGCGGCCACCCAGTCCCTGCTTGTAGCCCAGCGCGCCCGTCGCCGCCTGACCTACAGCCGCGCCTTTACCGCCGCCGCTGCCCCGTCTACTGCGATGTCCACCGACTGGCGCGTCTTGCGCTCCACCAGTTCCACCATACCGTTCGCCAGTTTCTTCCCGACCACCACCCGAAACGGCACGCCGATCAGATCGGCATCTTTGAATTTCACGCCGGGCCGCTCGTCGCGGTCGTCCAACAACGCGTCCAGCCCCAGATCCAGGCAGCCTCGATAAATCCTGTGCGCCGCCTCTGCCTGCGCGGCGTCGGAATTATTGGCCGGAGTAATCACCACCTGGAACGGCGCGATCGCCGCCGGCAGAATCATGCCGTCTTTATCGTGAAACAACTCGATAGCCGCGCTGAGAATCCGCTCGATCCCAATACCGTACGAGCCCATGATCGGCGTCACTTCCTTGCCGTCGGCGTTGAGCACGCGCAGGCCCATCGACTCGGAATATTTGTACCCCAACTTGAAAATGTGCCCGATCTCCACGGTCTTGCGGATTTCGAGCACGCCTCCGCATTTCTGGCACAAATCGCCCGCGGCCACCTGGCGGAGATCGTGAATCTCGGCCTGGAAATCCTCGCCCAGCGTGACGTGGCGCAGGTGGTGGTCATCACGATTGGAGCCGGCAATCATGTTGCGCCGGCCCACCAGGGCGCGATCCGCCAGAATCGCCATGTTCTTCACGCCCACCGGGCCCAACGATCCGGCGCCCGCGCCGAACCACCGCTGGATCTCTTCGGGATGCGCCTGGCGAAATTCCGGGTCGTTTACCACCGCGCCCAGTTTAGCCTCGCTCAACTGGTGGTCTCCGCGCAGCATGACCAGTACCGGCTTGCCGTCGGCCACCAGCACCAGGCTCTTCATCTGCGACGTGGCGGGTAGTCCGGTGAACTCGGCGATCTCGGCGATCGTCTTGCGCCCCGGTGTGTGGAACTCTTCGGGCGTCCGGTCGCCCTCCGGATCCTCCGCCGCCGGCGCGGATGGCCCCGCTACGGCCTTCTCCAGGTTGGCCGCGTACCCGCAGCCGGCGCACACCGCGACAAAATCCTCACCCGCATCCGAGGCCACCATGAACTCATGCGACTGGCTGCCGCCCATCGCGCCGGAGTGCGCCTCCACCGCCATATACCGCAGCCCGCAGCGTTCGAAAATGCGGCAGTAGGCCTGGTAGTGACGCTCGTACGCCGCGTCCAGACCCGCCTGGTCCATGTCGAACGTGTACGAGTCTTTCATGATGAATTGCCGCACGCGCAGCAGGCCCGATTTGGGACGCTGCTCGTCGCGAAACTTGGTCTGGATCTGATACCAGATCTGGGGCAGTTGCTTATAGCTGCGCAGCTCGCCGCGGGCGATCACGGTCATGACTTCTTCGTGAGTCATGCCCAGGCACAGGTCGCGGCCGAAACGGTCCTTCAGGCGGAACAGGTTGTCGCCCATCACGTCCCAGCGGCCCGACTCCTGCCACACCTCGGCCGGGTTGAGCGCCGGCAGCAGCATTTCCTGGCCGCCGATGGCGTCCATTTCCTGGCGCACGATGCTGGTGATTTTCAACAGCGCGCGCTGCGCCAGAAACAGGTAGCTATAAATTCCCGCCGAGAGCTGGCGGATATATCCGGCGCGCAGCAGTAACTGGTGGCTGGCAACTTCGGCCTCCGCCGGATTCTCGCGCAACGTCGGAATGAAAAGCTTGCTCCAGTGCATAAGTTCCTGTAGGGGAATGCCAATTCTAGCATGCTAAAATTGGGGTTTCCCCTTTTATGAAGATCGCGATCGCCGCGGATCACGCCGGTTTTGCCCTCAAAGAGAAACTGCGGAAGAGGCTCGCCGGCCTCGGTCATCAAGTGGTCGACTTCGGCGCCGATTCCGCGGAATCCTGCGACTATCCCGATTTCGCCCAGCCGGTGGCTCGCGAAGTGGCGCAGGGCCGGTCCGAGCGCGGCGTTCTGGTCTGCTCCAGCGGCATCGGCATGGCCATTGCCGCCAACAAGGTGGCGGGAGTCCGCGCCGTTTCGGTACGTTCGCCCGAGGAAGCGCGCCTGACGCGCGAACACAACGACGCCAACGTGCTGACGCTGGGCGCTCAATATTTGGACGAGCCCCGCGCCGTGGAACTGGTAGAGGCTTTTCTATATACGGAATTCGCGGGCGGCCGCCATGCCCGGCGGGTCGCCAAGATTGCGCAACTGGAGCGGCGCGAAGCATAAATGGGCCGAACCACGGAGGAATCACGATGACGGTAACGGAGCAAATGCAGCGGCCTCTGGCGGAAGTGGACCCGGAGGTTTTCGATGCCATCCAGCACGAAGTGGACCGGCAGCATTCCCAGATCGAACTCATCGCCAGCGAGAATTTCACGTCGCAGGCGGTGCTCGAGGCCACGGGCAGCGTTTTTACGAATAAGTATGCCGAGGGTTATCCCGGCAAGCGCTACTACGGTGGGTGCGAGTTTACCGACATCGTGGAGAACCTGGCGCGCGACCGCGCCAGGAAACTGTTCGGCGCCGAGTACGCCAACGTGCAGCCGCATTCCGGCTCGCAGGCCAACCAGGCCGCTTATGCCGCGGTGCTTTCGCCCGGCGACACCATCATGGGCCTGAACCTGGCGCATGGCGGCCATTTGACCCACGGCCACAAGCTCAATTTCTCGGGCAAGACTTACCACGTGGTTCCCTACGGAGTGCGCCGGGACGACGAGCGTATCGACTACGACGAGCTCGAGCGGCTGGCCGAAGAGCACAAGCCCAAGATGATCATCGCCGGCGCCAGCGCCTATCCGCGCACGCTCGATTTCGCGCGCTTCCGCAAGGTGGCCGATGCCGTGGGCGCCATCTTCCTGGTGGACATGGCGCACATCGCCGGGTTGGTGGCCGCGGGCGTGCATCCTAACCCCTGCCAATACGCCGATATCGTTACCTCCACCACGCATAAGACGCTGCGCGGCCCGCGCGCCGGCATCATCCTGGCCAAGGAGAAATTCGGCGCGGCCATCGATAAAACAGTTTTCCCCGGCGTGCAGGGCGGACCGCTGGTCCATGTAGTGGCGGCCAAGGCGGTGTGCTTCCTGGAGGCCATGCAGCCGGAGTTCGTGGAGTATCAGAAACAGGTGGTGGCCAACGCGCGCGCGTTGGCGCAAAGCCTGATGGACCAGGGCTTCCGCATCGTTTCCGGCGGCACCGACACGCACGTCATGCTGCTCGACGTGTTTTCCAAGGGACTGCGCGGCAAGGAGGCCGAGAAGGCGCTGGACGCCGCGCGCATCACGGTCAACAAGAACGCCATCCCGTTCGACACCAATCCCCCGATGAACCCGAGCGGCATCCGGTTGGGGTCGCCCGCCGTCACCACGCGCGGATTCCGCGAGCCCGAGATGCGCGAGGTGGGCGAGTTGATCGGCGAAGTGCTGCATCATATTTCCGACGCGGGCGCCATCGCCGCGGTCCGGCAGAGAGTGGGCGCGCTGACCGTCCGGTTCCCGCTCTATCCGTGGAAGCTCGACCCGGTCCGCGCCTGATGTCGCCCCTGCACATCGTCATCGATGCCCGGCGAATCCGCGATTTCGGCGTCGGCACATACATCCGCAGCCTGGTGCAGGCTTTGGGCGGGATCGATTCCACCAATCGATACACGTTGGTGAGCGGGCCGGAGGATGGGCCCGGGCTGGAGGGTCTGCCGGAGAATTTCAGCATCTCCCTCTACTCCCGTCCGGACGGCAGTCACCTGGACAACGTGCTGTTCCCCATGTATCTGCGCGGCCTGGCGCCGGACCTGGTGCACGTTCCTCTGAACCGCGTTCCGCTGCTGATGATCCAGCCCTACGTGGTGACGGTTCACGATCTGGCCAATCTCTTCTTCGAATGGGAAGAATATTCCAAGCTGCGCATTCAATTGCGCCGCTCCCGGTTGATCCGCGGGCTGAAGCGCGCCAGCCGTGTGATTGCCGTGTCGGAGGCCACCCGCAGGGACGTGGAGCAACTGGCCGGAGTGGCGACCCATCGCATGCGCATGGTCTACAATGCGCCCGACGCCGGGTTCCTCAAGCCGGATGCGCCCGACGCGGCCGACGAACGGCGGCGCATTATGGAGCGCTACCAGATTCAGCACCCGTTCCTGCTGTATGCCGGCAACATTCGGCGCCACAAGAACATCCCCCGCCTGGTGGAGGCATTCGCGGTGGTGAGGGAGCAACTGGCCGCGCACCCGGTGTACCGCGAACTGCGCCTGGTGATCATCGGCGACAACATTTCGCAGTACCCCGCGGTGCGGCAGGCGGTGATTCGCAGCCGCGTGGAGCACGCCGTGCGGTTTCTGGGTTTCGTGCCCTTCGAGACGCTGCGGTGCTTTTACCAGTCGGCCGCGGCCTTCGTATTTCCCTCGCGCTACGAAGGGTTCGGATTGCCGCCGCTGGAGGCCATGGCGTGCGGCGCTCCGGTGGTGACGTCGAACGTCAGTTCGCTGCCGGAAGTGGTGGGCGACGCCGCCATCCTGGTGAATCCCGAAAACGTATTCGACATTGTGCGCGGTATTCGCGACGCGCTGCTGGACGAACCGTTGCGCGCGCAGTTGATATGCCGGGGCCGCGAACAGGCCTCGCGCTTCAGTTGGTCGCGCACCGCGCGCCAGGTGCTGGAAATCTATCAGGAAGCCGCGGGGCGGGGGGATTAGCGCAGAGAGATCTCATCTCGCGGTGCGGCATGAGTTAGTTTCTGTCGCGAAACTGGCGTGGGCCGGAGCGACAACGCTCGCTGACGGGGTGTCCTCCGGGCCCGGCTCCGGGCGTTAAAACAAGCCCGCTTGCGGAGATGAATTCGGTGGCGGTCCAGTTTCGTGGCTGCTTTGTTGGGCGCAATTTCCCAGATCGCGACCGCGGTCCTTTGGCTCCACTTCGACGCTTTGGGCGTTTTACGGTCAAGTGGTGCGAGGCTCAGCCCGAGCACGGAATCAGGACACTCTGGCCCGGCTGAATGAACTCCAACACCTTGATAATCGCGGGGGCCAGCGGCAATAGATCTTCCATCTGGTTGGTTCGAGATCGGATCAGAATGATCGAGAGTTTTCGGCCCACCATCGTCTGCTGACGAGGGATTCCCTGATCGACTGTCAGCAGCACCTGATAACCGGCACCTTCGGCAGCCTGCGGCAATTCACCGTTCTTCTTGCCTTTGAGACCTGCCCATTCCACACTGTGAGCCTCGTGGCCGGGAAAACTATGCCGGAAATCCACTGGTAGGCATCCAGCAGAATCTTCATGCGATTCTGTCAAGCAGCGATTCTTTCGCCTCTTCGAGGGCCTGGACGGCCATCTCGCGCGTGATCGTCGGGAACTGATCGAGGAATTCTCGAAGGGAGTGCCCGCCCTCAAGGTAGTCCATCAAGTTCTTGAACGGAACTCGCGTACCGCGAAAGCAGGGTGTTCCGTTCATAACCTCGGGATCCACGACGATGGTTCGCTCGGCTTTTTCATTGTACCGCCCACCAGAGAGCCGGAGATGGATCACGCACCGGCAGCACAATCCTGGCGGGAAGAGCGCATTGAATTCCGACGCGCGCCG
>Ga0182016_10002797_pt1 | contig 20186 bp, 16 predicted proteins | sample 712S2MmetaG_FD_120491 | JGI IMG/M metagenome (GOLD analysis project Ga0182016, IMG submission 120491) | Permafrost microbial communities from Stordalen Mire, Sweden - 712S2M metaG | ecosystem: Environmental > Terrestrial > Soil > Wetlands > Permafrost | place: Sweden: Stordalen | collected... | reverse complement strand
TCAGCTGTGCGACTGCTAGTCGATGCGATTCAAGCTGAAGCAAAGGGCGTCAAAGACGAGGACACGCTTAAATCGTTCAGAAACCGCTGGTTGGCTAGGAATTCAGGAATCCTCAACGAGATAAACCGAACGTGGTTGAAGCCGGCGCCCGCCGAACATAAGAAACTGGTGGGTTTCAGAGTCAATCTCCTCCGCTACAAGTTCGAGGAAGTGGTTCGGCGGCGGACGGCCTGGGTGGCTAATCTCGGCATAATGAAGAAAAGGCGCTCAGAGCTCGGACATGGTTCTGAACAGGCTCGCGAAATTCTTTATGAACAAACTCTCGCCGACGAGCGCCTCGACATCACCCTGCCCGGCATTCAACGCCCTATCGGCGTCAAGCATCCCGTGCTGCGCGTCATGGACGAGATCGTCGCCGTCTTCAAGGCGATGGGCTACTCCGTCGGCGAAGGGCCCGAGGTCGAGACCGACTACTACAACTTCGAGTCGCTCAACTTCCCGCCGAATCATCCCGCGCGCGACACCCAGGACACGCTGTTCATCGCCGGCCAGGAGCGCAAGCCGGCGCGCGATCGCCTGCTGCTGCGTACTCACACTTCGCCGGTGCAAATCCGCACCATGGAGAAGCAGCCGCCGCCGGTGCGCATCGTGATTCCCGGCAAGGTGCATCGCAACGATCCGCTCGACGCGACGCACTCGCCGGTCTTTCACCAGGTCGAAGGGCTGGCCGTCGACACCAATATCACGTTCTGCGATCTGAAAGGCACCCTCGACCACGCCATGAAAGCGCTGTTCGGCTCGTCGGTGAAGACGCGCTTCTATCCCTCGTTCTTCCCTTTCACCGAGCCCAGCGCCGACATGCAGGTGAGCTGCATCTTCTGCGGCGGCAAGGGCTGCCGCAAGTGCAAAAACAGCGGCTGGATCGAGCTGCTGGGCTGCGGCATGGTCGATCCCAACGTCTTCGACTTCGTCAAGCAGAATGGCTACGACTCGTCGAAGGTGTCGGGCTTCGCCTTCGGCATGGGCGTGGAGCGCATCGCGATCCTGAAATACGAAGTGGAGGAGATCCAGTTGTTCTACGAGGGCGATGTGCGCTTCCTGGAGCAGTTCGCATGAGGTAGAGAACCTCACAGCTCGAGGTGTCTTGAAGGGGCACGGCTTCAGCCGTGCCGTCCGCGTCATCAACAGCAAAGGGGCTTTAGCCCCGGGGACCTGGCATGAGAATCCTACCCACATGGCTGCGTGAGTTCGTCAACATCACGGCCGACGACCGCCAACTCGCCGAGGATCTAACCTCGGCCGGAATTGCGGTGGAGTCTGTTCAGGAAGAGAACGACGCCACCATCTACGAGATGGACCTAACCACCAACCGCGTCGACGCCATGAACCACTACGGCGTGGCGCGTGAGGCGTCGGCCATCTATGACGTCGAGCTGAAGCCGATCGCGCCGCAGTTGCCGGGAACCGCAGATCCTTCGACTCCGGCGCGCAAAGACGGCGCGCCTCCGCTCAGGATGACAGTGGAAGGGGCGCACGCCAGCGCGCCGCCTCCGGTCGGGATGACACCTGATGAGGGGCGCGCGCCAAGAGCGGTCTCCCGCAGCGCGACTGATACGTTTCCGATTGTGATTGATGATCCGCAAGGCTGCGCCCGATACACCGCCCGCGTCATCCGCAACGTGAAGATTGGTCCGTCGCCCGAGCACATCGTCCAGCGCCTGGCGCTGCTGGGATCGCGTTCCATCAACAATGCTGCGGATGCGACAAACTATGCGCTGAACGAGCTTGGCCATCCGACGCATGTCTTCGATCTTGATCTCTTGGAGGGCGGAACGATCATCGTGCGTCGAGCCCGCGACGGCGAAGTGCTGAAGACGCTCGACGGCGTCGACCGCAAGCTCACGACCCTCGATCTCGTCATCGCCGACGCCAAGAAGCCGGTTGCGCTGGCGGGCGTGATGGGCGGCTTCAACTCGATGATTACCGAGCGAACGAAGAACGTGCTGATCGAGTCGGCCTGGTTCGATCCGGCAACGGTTCGCAGCATGGCCAAGCGTCACCTCATGCACACCGACGCTTCGCATCGTTTCGAACGTGGCGCCGATTGGGGCATCACGCCCTTGGCCTGCGATCGCGTGGCCGAGCTGATTCTGCAAAGCGCCGGCGGCGAGCTACACGGCGAACAGATCGATGTGATCGCGCGTATGCCCGAGCGCGCGCCGATCCTGCTGCGTCGCTCAGAGGTTCGGCGCAACCTCGGCATCGATATTGCCGCAGACGAGATCCAGCGGATTCTGCTTAGGTTGGGATTTGGGGTGTCCGTCGGCGCGAACGACAAACGTCTTACCAGTAAGACAAGTGAGGTCGATCTTACTAGTAAGACGGAGGGCACAAATCTTACTAGTAAGACGACTGCAAGCTCAAGCGATTTCACCGTCCAGGTCCCCACCTGGCGTCTCGATGTCGAGCGCGAAATCGATCTATTGGAAGAGCTGGCGCGCATTTACGGCTACAACCGGTTTCCCAACACCCTGCCCGCATTTGTTGGTGCGGTGGTCGAGCTGCCGGATGAGCGGAAGAATGCCAAGGTCCGTGAGAACATGCTGGCGCTGGGGTATGACGAATCGATCTCGATCACCTTCATCTCCCAGCAGGATGCAAAGACCTTCGGTGGAGGCGACCCGCTAGCGCTGGCTAACCCTTTGAGCGACGAGGCCGGATACATGCGGACTTCGCTGCTGCCCGGCCTGCTCAACATGGTGAGCTACAACCTGAATCGCGGGACCGTCAACGTTCGGCTGTTCGAGGCCGGGCAGGTCTTCGAAAAGCTGGGCGACCGTCACCACGAGCGCCGGAATCTCGGCTTCGTGGCCACCGGCGATGCTTTCGCCAAGAACGTTCACGCCGCTGCGCAGCCCTACACGTTCTTTCACATGAAAGGTGATGTTGAAGAGCTGCTGTCCGCCTTTCAGCAGCAGTCGCTGTACTTCGACCAGCAGACTCCGGAATACTTCCACCCCGGCCGCTCAGCGCGCGTGGCGCTGGATGGCGAGACCGTGGCGCGCTTCGGACAGTTACATCCTGAGCTTAAAGCGGAGCGCAAGTTGCGATCGGATGTTTATCTTGCCGAGGTGATGCTCGACCGGCTCTACCGCCATGGGCTGCGCGAGCCTCGCTATCAGCGGATCTCGAAGTTTCCGGCCGTCGAGCGCGACTTCTCCTTCGTCTTCGGAGATGCGGTCGCCTTCGAACAAATCAAGTCAGCGGTAGCGGAGCTGGGATTCAGCGAGTTGCAAACCTTCGTTCCAGCGGAAATCTATCGCGGCGAAAAAGTGGGCGCCGGCAAGTACTCCGTGCTTCTCCATGCCGAATTCCAGTCCAAGGAGCGCACCCTGCGCGACGACGAAGTAGCGCAGTGGTCGGCGCAGATCGTCGCCCAACTGGAAGTGCTGGGCGGCGTGCTGCGGGCGCAATAAACTTCCAATTACCACGGGAATCTTGGAATTGTCATCCCGAGCGCAGCGAGGGACCTGCTTTCGCCAGTGACGGAAGAAAACAGATTCCTCGCGCCGAACGCGGGCGCTCGTAATGACAATTCACGTTCACGGCTGCGGTCCTTGTGCCCAATAGCTGCTGCGGGCCAGGACGGTCGCGTCCCGCGGTTCCTTCAGATGCACGCTCAACCGGTGCAGGCCGGGATGCGGTTGCGTGGGCTGAAAGCTCAGCAGATAACGGCTGTGCAGGTGATTGTCGAAGTCGGTCATACGCGCGTCGAAGCCCTTGGCCGAATCGAACATTTCGTACTCTCCACCGCTCAACGAAGCGATCGCCTTGGCGCTATTCTTGCGCATGGCCTGCGCCGCCAGCAGCAACGGCGCCAGCAGGTCCGGGCCTTCGTGCATCTCGGTCTGCTCGGGATGCAGGTCAGGATTGTTATTGCCGCGCAGCGTGTCAAGCAGGTTTGATTTCGACGGCGAGAACGCCAGCGTGTAAACCACGATGTTGCTGTTCCCCAGCGCCTTGATGACATCGTCGATGGTTGCGGAATGGCTGCCATGATCGCGGGTTTCGCTGATCAGCAGCAGCACGCGCTTGCGATTCTTGGGCACGCCGTCGAGCAGCTTGATGGAATAGTTCACCGCATCCAGGATCGCCGCCCCGCCATCGCCGGCCTGCAGTCCTTCCAGATCTCGAGTGACGACATTCTCATTGCCGGTGAAGTCCTCGATGGCGTGCACCTGGCTGTCGAAGGCCACGATGGCGACCTTGGTTTCAGGTTGCGCCATCAACGGTTGCAGCATCAGGCCCAGCCCATGCATGCGCGGCAGTTCGTAGTCGGCGCGCCGTCCGCATTGCACAGCGACCACCAGCGACACCGGCTCGGCCTCCGCCGCTTCATCCAGGTGGACCGTCTGGGCCACGCCGTTGTCCTCAATGATGAAGTCTTTGGCTTGCAAGCCATAAACAATTTCACCCGTCTTGTCGCGGACCAGAGCAGGCACCAGCACAAGGTTCGACTGCGTACGAAAGGTCGGCTCGTCCTGGGAAGCCGCAGGTCTGGCCAGCAGCAAGAGCGAGATTAGGATGGTAATTCCGCACAGGCGCGATTTTTTCCAGCAACGCGGCATCAAGTTTAGCTTCCAGCAAAACAAACCCGGCACGCCAGTTTAGTTGCTCTGGCCGAGTTGATCGGTGCCGAGTACGCCAGGGACCGCCAGCCAATTTGGGCCATCTGCACCGCTGACGTTGCACATTCAGGTTCATCCGCGATAATTGCCAGAGGAATCGCGCACTGCACCGTTCTACGCACAAAGTTCATGCGATATACTGCCCTCAGATCGGCCTAAAATACTTGCGAAGGTCACGCATTCACTATGCCAGCAAATGCCGTTGAAGTAGCTTCCTCCACCGCCGCAGATTTCCGGCCCTTGGAAGAAAAAATCCTGCGCACCATCGAACTTTTGAAGTCCGCACGCCAGGCCCGGGCGGTCGCTGAGCGCGACGCGGCGAGCCTGCGCGAGCAACTGGATAAACGCGCAGAGGAAGTCGAGACCCTGCGGCAGGAGCTAGTCACTTTTCGGCGCGAACGCGAGGAAGTGCGTACCCGGGTAGAAAAGATGCTGGGACAAATTGAGGCTTTGACGCTGGAAGAAGCGGCGGAATAATTGAAGGCAGAGACTAGGATTTAGTGGCTAGGGGCTAGAGTCGCGTTACATCGTCGATTTTCTGGCCCCTAACCCCTGGGTCCTAGCCACTGAACAGGAGGCTAGTTTGAGTCAGTCGAACGGGAACGGCAGCGGCAATGTCCGCGTCGAAATCTACGATCAGACCTATCATCTGCGGGGCTCCGATCCCGAATACATCGCCCAGCTGGCGCAGTATGTGGACAACAAGATGCGGCTGATCTCGCAACAGGCGGCCACCGTCGATTCGCTGCGGGTCGCGGTGCTGGCGGCGCTGAATATCGCCGACGAACTGCACGTGCTGCGACGCAAGTACGAGTGCGTCGCCAGCGACTACAACGAGCAGGCCGAACATCTGGAGGGCGCGCTGGATGAAGTGCTGCAAGACGAGCGGCGGGCGGGATAGCGCTGGTTGACTCTCCGCATAAATGCGGTGTTCGGGCTGATAGCAGGTCTTCTCTAACAAAGTGGCGCGCTGGCACCTTAATGGGGCTTTCCGCCTTTAAGCACGTCATTCGCCAATTATTTACCCACTGGCTCTTGTTATCCGTTGACCTTTTCCATAGCATCTGAGCTGGAAGCCGGCCTGCCAAGTTAGTGTTGGTGGTCACCGTTTTTTGAACCAATGCTCAATGAACAGGGAGCTCGACTCGTATTCGGTTCGGTGTGCAACGTTCCGCCATGCGGAAATGCCTAAAGAGCTGCGGCGGGTTCCCACCGTATAGGACGGGTTCATTGACGGCCCACTGAAACACGGCCCCGCGGGTCGGCTTTTTTGCTACCGCTATTCGCTTTTCGCCGTTCGCTAGTCTCTGGGTCCCCTGTCTTTGCCTGCCTCATTACAGATTCAGAGTTCCCTCGCTGACAACTGCCCATGCCCAGGTTGTGGCCGTTTCTGGCGAAGAGCGAATGGCGAGAAGCCAACAGCGGGCTCTTTCCGGCGAAAAGCGAAAGGCGAGGAGCGAACAGCCGCCTTCCAGCATCTAAAATAGAAGCGTGTTTCCCCGTATATTTCACTTTGGCAGTTTCAACCTTCCCACCTACGGCCTGATGGCGGCCTTTGGCCTGATTTTCGGCCTGCTGCTCATCGTCAAGCTCGGCCGCGAACAGGGACTTGATCCCGACAAACTCTGGAACCTGGGCATCATCGCTATTCTGTCGGGCATCTTCGGCGCGAAACTCCTGATGGTCCTCGTCGACCTCAGTTATTACCGCTCGCATCCCGCCGAACTCTTCAGCTTTTCAACCTTGCAGGCCGGCGGTGTTTGGTCCGGTGGCCTTCTTCTGGCGCTGGCCATGTGCGTCTGGTACATGCGCGCCAACCATATGCCGGTGCTGCGGACCTGCGACGTCTTTGCCCCGGGCCTGGCGCTGGGACACGCGTTTGGCCGCGTCGGCTGCTTCGCTGCCGGCTGCTGCTTTGGCCGCGAGACGCACGTGCCCTGGGCCGTGACTTTCACCAATCCGCTGGCCAACTCGATCAGTGACACTCCTCTTCACGTGCCGCTGCATCCGACGCAGCTCTATGAGATGGTGCTTGAACTTTGTAATTGCCTCTTCCTGGTCTGGCTGATCCGGCACAAGAAGTTCGAAGGCGAGATCATCGGCACTTACATGATCGTCTACGGCGTGGGCCGCTACTTCATCGAATTTTTCCGCGGCGATGAGGGACGCGGCGACTTCCTCGGCTTCATGAGCGGTACCCAGGCAATCGCGATTTGCCTGGTGATCTTCGGCGGCCTGCTGTGGATGCGACGCGCGGCCCTGGCTCCGCCGGCGCCGATCAAAGCCGCGCGGTAGTTTCAAGTTTCAAGTTTCAAGTGGAACGGCGAAGCGCCGGCGCTGCGAATCTAGTCGAATCAGCAGGCAGGGCGGTCACTTCCCATTCCACCGGCCCTTCCAGTCTGTCGTTGACGAACTCCATACTGTTCCGCACACTTGAAACTCGAAACTGGAAACTCGAAACTTGATTTTCCCTGTCACCATTTCCGTTCCCGCAGAAGCCGCCGGCCAGCGACTCGATCAGTTCCTGACGGCGCAGATCGCCGATATCAGCCGCGCGCGCGTACAGCAACTGCTGCAGGCAGAGAAAGCGCTGGTCAACGGTGTGGCCGCGAAGCCTTCGCTGAAATTGCGGGGCGGCGAGCAGATTACCATCCTCGGTGATCCGCAGCCTCCACCGCTGCGGGCGATCGCGGAAGACATTCCTCTCGACATCGTTTACGAAGACGCTGATCTAGCCGTGGTCAACAAGCCGGCGGGGATGATGGTGCACGCCGGAGCCGGCGCCACCGAGGACGAACGCAATCGCGGCACGCTAGTGAATGCCCTACTGCATCGCTTCGCCAAGTTGTCGGACGTGGGCGGCGAGTTGCGGCCGGGTATAGTCCATCGCCTCGACAAAGAGACCAGCGGACTGATCCTCGTCGCCAAGAACGACGTGGCCCACCGCAAGCTCGGCGAGCAGTTCTCCAAGCGCGAAATCAAGAAGAGGTATGTAGCGCTGGTGCATGGTTGGCCGGCGAAAGACCGCGGTACCATCAACTCCGCCATCAGCCGCGATTCAATTCGCCGCATCCGCATGACCACCCGCGGCAGTGCAGGCCGGACAGCCGTAACCCACTACGATGTTCGCGAAAGAATCGCCTCGGCTTATGGAAAGTTTGCGCTGCTTGACGTGCGCATCGAAACCGGACGCACCCACCAGATCCGGGTACACCTGTCGTCGATTGGGCATCCAGTAGTGGGAGACGCATTGTACGGCGCGCCCAAAGAGCTGAAACGGACAACGGCCACCGCCCGCAGACAGTCACGACAGGAAAAGATGGAGGTTAGTTCGTCATCTCCCAGCCTTTCGCCGAAGCAAGACGAAAGAGTGGGGCACGCCGCCGTTCTCAGCCTCGACCGCAATTTTCTGCACGCCGCGGCGATTGAATTTATCCAGCCGCGGACCGCCAAGGGACTGGCGTTCGAGACGCCGCTGCCGCCGGAGCTGTCGCACTTTCTGGAGCAATTGCGGGATTAGCTCAACCACAAACGCTTCTTGACTTGCCTCACCTCACCAGCACGAAGCAGAATTCCAATGTCATGTCTCATCCCCGCCCACGACGGCAATTGCGAAAAGGTTCTAGAATTCTCGCGTGCCCGATCTCCCCAGCGCCATCGTCGCGGAAACTCGTGACCTACGATTTACCCGGGCGCAGCGCATCCAGCTCGCGCTGGTTTCCTGGATTGTTCCTGCCCTGCTACGCTTGATCGGATGCACTCTTCGCGTCACCATGACCTACGAAGAGGGCGCGATCCAAAGCATGGACCAGATCTATCCCGGCATCTTTCCCTTCTGGCATCGCTGCGTGTTGCCGGCCACGTGGCAGTTTCGCCATCAACATCCGGCGGTGATGACCAGCCGCAGCCTGGATGGGGAATACATCGCTCGCGTAATTCGGCGGTTTGGCTTCGTACCGATTCGCGGCTCCAGCTCGCGCGGCGGTCCGCGGGCGTTGCTGGAAATGAACCAGCAACTGATGCAAGGTAACGCTGTGGCCTTCACCATCGACGGCCCACGCGGTCCGCGCTATGTCGCCAAGAAAGGACCGGTGCTGCTGGCGCGCATGAGCGGCGCGGCCATCACCGCGTTTTACGTCGCGGTGGAGAACGCCTGGGTCCTGAAGACGTGGGACGCGTTGGTCATTCCCAAACCGTTCTCGCGGATCTACGTGCGTTTCGCCCGCAAGATTCTTGTCCCGCCGGACGCCGGCGACGCGACGATGGAGCGGTATCACGCCGAGATGCAATCCGCGCTCGATCGCATTACCGCTTTTGCGGAATCGCAATTTCGTCCCGGCCTATAGCAAACGGTTCGAAGGGGCGCAGCTTTAGCTGCGCCATATCAGGCTATTATCTTGTCATCACGAGCCAGGCTTCAGCCCGACGAGGCATCTGCTTTTGACATGCTAGCCGCAGATGTGCGCTCTAGTCTTTGCCCTGCGCCACGACATGGTTCTGCGTACGATATTTCGTGCGGATCTCGCGCAGCTTGTCCACATGCTGATCGCTGAGCGGCTGCTGCTTTCCCAGCAGATGCGTGACCAGGGCAATCTTGGCGAAGTGCTCCACGGTTTCCATGTTCATGTAGGCGGTGATCAGGTCTGGTCCGCAGGTGACGACGCCGTGGTTGGCCATGAGGATGGCATCGTGATCGGCTACCAGAGGCGCCAGCGCTTCCGCCAACTCGGGCGTACCGGGCGGCTCATAGCTGGCCAGAGGCACCGATCCCAGGGTCACGATGATTTCAGAACATAGAGCGCGATCCAGCGCGAGGCCAGCGGCCGCATAGCCGGTAGCAGTCGGAGGATGAGCGTGCACCACGGCGCCGACGTCGCGCCGGCTGCGGTAGATCACCACATGCATGTTGACTTCACTGGAAACATCGCGTGCGCCGCTGACCTTGTTTCCGCGCTGGTCGACGATTACCAGGTCCTGTGGCTCCAGCAGTCCTTTGCTCATCAGCGTGGGCGTGCAAAGAATGTTGCCGTCCTCCAAGCGCACCGACAGGTTGCCATCGGTCGCCGCCACCAGCCCTGTCTGGTGAAGCAGCTTGCCGAAGCGGACAATCTCTTCCCTGTGTTGTTGCTCCGTCTTCATGCGCCGAGCCCCGCATCCTCGATTAGAAACCGATGTTGTATCGTACCGCAGGTCGTGCTCGCCGCAAAAGGAAAGATGAACACCTTCGTGTGACCTGGCGGGTCGGGCATAATATTGACGAACCTGGGGCCGCCTTTTTTATGCCTGCGGGGGGAACTGTTTCGTGCTTGTCGCCGAATTTGATTACCACCTTCCCGAGGAGTTAATCGCCCAGCAGCCGCTGGCTGACCGATCCGCCTCGCGGTTGCTGCATGTCGGTCGCGGTCCCGATCTGCTGGAAGACCTCCAATTCCGCGACTTTCCCGAGCTGCTGCGGCCCGGCGATTTATTGGTCTTTAACAACACAAGAGTTTTGCCCGCTCGGCTCTACGGACATCGCAGCGGCTCGCGAGCGCAACGACCGGCAGAGAGCAATCCCGCGGCCAGGGAGTTTTTGCGCGGCAAGGTGGAAGTGCTGCTGACCAAACAACTCTCGACTTCGCCGCTGGAGTGGGAAGCCCTGGTGCATCCCGGCCGAAAGCTGGGAGTTGGCGAGCGAGTTTATTTTGGCCGCGATGCCGACGAATCGTCGCACCAATTGGCGGCCGAGATCGTTGGCCGTGGCACCTTCGGCGAACGGCATCTCCGCTTCGATCCAGTAGACGACTTCTTCGCCGTGCTGGATCGCATCGGACACATTCCTCTGCCGCCGTATATTGACCGTCCCGACACTCCCGAAGATCGTGAGCACTATCAGACGGTTTACGCCAAGCCACCGGGCTCGGTGGCCGCGCCGACCGCTGGATTGCACTTCACGCCGGAGATCTTGGATCGGATTCGCCAGCGCGGAATCGAGACGGCCGAGATCACTTTGCATGTCGGGCTGGGCACGTTTCAACCGGTCCGCGAGGAAGTGGTCGAAGAGCACAAGCTGCATCGCGAGTGGTTCGAGATTTCCCCGGAAACCGCGAAGAGGATTCAACGGGCGCGCGATGAAGGACGACGTGTGGTGGCCGTAGGGACGACGACCGTCCGCACGCTGGAGTTTGCCGCGCAGCAAACTATCCCATACGAGCAAAATCAGCTTGGGGCGTGCCCTGAGCCTGTCGAAGGTTGGAGCTCCCAGAATCGACGTGCCGGAAACATTACCGCCCAACGCGGCGAAGCTGACATCTTCATCTATCCCGAATTCGAGTTTCGCGTGGTGGACGCGATGCTGACGAACTTTCACCTGCCAAAATCCACGCTGCTGATGCTGGTGTCGGCCTTCGCCGGGCGGGAACGAATCCTACAAGCTTATGAACATGCAGTCCGCGAGCGGTATCGCTTCTATTCGTATGGCGATTGCATGTTCGTGGAATAGGCTGTCCAAGCGCGCTTGTGCAGTCAACTCGGGCGCCGACAGGATCGGTTGAGCCTTTTCATGCTTGGTTGCGACAGGAAACCGTCATGCTGACCTGTTTGTGACAGTTATCGCTATCCAACCCGTTCCATCGGCCAGCGATCTCCCGCAGTCCCTTTGATCTTGTCGGCCACATTTTGTTTTAAGTAGAGCGGAATGTCGAGTTCGCGCCCTAATCCGAACCGCACATACCGAAGAAATACAATCTGGCGTCGGGAAACCGCTACCTCCTCCCACGGGATCAGAAGCGGTGGGTGTCTGAACCGGAACAACGGCATCATGGCCAGATACAGTCCGTGTGGATTGCAGCCCACAGTTAGACAGTTTCCATACCCAGCGATCCAGCGCATCTGACCACTCCGTCCTGTCCAACGTTCGCCAACGAAAGGTACTCTCAGCCGGAACCGCTTTGCCAACGTCGTCCAGCCGCCAATATAGCTGATCACCGCAGACACGAGAAGCCAAAGGGCTAAGGCATAGCACGGGATGATGATCCAAAGTGCGGTGTGGTGCTGGTCTAGCCAGTTCTGCATATTCGTAGGTCAGTAGGGCAAGAAAGCATTCTACCGCGAACGATATCCGAGTCCTATGGCGGCATTCACCGCGAGTTGTTAGAATTTTCTCTTGCCCTCCACGCGCAAAACCGCAAAATCCTCCACCTTCTCCAGCGCCGCCAAGCCGGCGAGCGCGGTGAAGAGCGCTGCTGCCAAGCCCGTGGTCGCCTCGCCGCCTGAGCCTGCCGGCTCCAAGGGCCGCATCTACCTCATCGATACCATGTCATTCATCTTCCGCGCCTATCACGCCATGGCGCGGCAGCGGCCCATGTCCACCAAGACCGGCATCCCGACCAGCGCGACTTTCGTCTTCGTCAACATGTTGCGTAAGTTGCGCGCCGACTTTGCGCCGCAATATTTGGCCGCGGTGTTTGACGTGGCCGCTCCCACCTTTCGCGACGAGCAGGCAACCGCGATCACCAGCCTCCGCAAGTTCGACGCCAAGACGCAGGCATTTGTCGATGTAGCCTACGACGGCTACAAGGCCAATCGCGCTGCCATGCCCGACGATCTAGCCCAACAGGTGCCCTACATCCGGCGAGCGCTTGAGGCCTATCGCATTCCGATGCTCGAAGCATCCGGCTTCGAGGCAGATGACGTGATCGGCACGCTGGCGCGCAAAGCCGTCGACGCGGGCTATTCGGTCTTTGTGGTTTCCAGCGACAAGGACATGATGCAACTGGTCAGCGACCGCATCTGCGTGCTCAATCCGCCCAAGGACAACCTGATCTGCGATGCTGCCAAAGTCGAGGAGATTCTCGGCGTTCCTCCGGACAAGGTTGTGGATGTTATGGCGCTGCGCGGCGATGCCATCGACAATATCCCCGGCGCGCCGGGCATCGGCGATAAAGGATCGGTGGAGCTGATTCAGCGCTTCGGCAGCGTGGAGAACGCGCTGGAGCACGCGTCGGAAGTCGAGCGCAAGACTTACCGCGAGTCGCTGCAAAACAATCGCAACGCAGTCCTGGTCAGCAAGAAATTGGTGACCATCGATACCGATGTGGCCGTCGACTTCGAGCCGGAGACCATGCGCGCGCAGGAGCCCGATCCGGCCGCCGCTCGCGCCCTGTTTACCGAGTTGGAGTTCACCACGCTGGTGCAGGAGTTCCTGAACGAGAACATCGAGCTGGGCGAGACCGACTATCGCGAGGCTGAGAACGCGGCTGAGGTCGAAGCTGTCATCGCGGCGGCGAAGAAGCCCGGCAAGATGCTAGCCATCGCCTTGGAATCTTCCGTGGCCGAGCCTGCGGTCATGGTCGAAGTTGAGGTCGCGGACGAGCCGGAGTTGGAGCAGCTTTCGCTGACGGCAGCGCCTCAAGCCATTGCAGAACCGGCCGCGAGCCAGCGGGTTGCGATCTCATCTGAAGCCGGCAAAGCGCTGACGCTCGCACTCCACGACTCGAAGCTGGCAAAACCGTTGCAGCAAGCGCTGGCTGATGAATCGCTCCCCAAAGCCGTGCACGACTACAAAGCGGCAATGCACATTTTCACTCAGCAGGGATTGGCGCTGGCCGGTGTCCGGCACGATCCCCTGCTGTACGGATATCTGCTCGATCCGACATATTCGACTTACGGATTGCGCGAGACTGCGCAGCGCAAGTTCAATCACAAGATGGGACCATCGCCCGCCGAGGCTGCCAACGTTACCTTGCGCCTGACGGAAAAGCTGCGCGAGGAAGTGGAAAAGGCTGGTCTGCGGAAGGTTTACGACGAGATCGACCTGCCGCTGGTGCCGGTGCTGGCGCGCATGGAAGAAGCGGGCATCAAGCTCGATTGCAACGTGCTGGCGGAAATGTCGCGGCGGCTGGAGCGCGAGATCGAGGCCAAAGCGCGCGAGGTCTACGACAAGTCCGGCTTCGAGTTCAACATCAATTCGCCCAAGCAACTGGGCGACGTGCTGTTCAACAAGCTCAACCTGCCCAAGCCCATCAAGTACGGCAAGGGCAAGACCATCTCGACCGCGGTGGATGTGCTGGAGGGACTGGCGAGCGATCACGAAGTTCCGCGCATGGTGTTGGATTACCGCCAGCTCTCCAAACTGAAGTCGACATATGTTGACGCACTGCCGGCGCTACTCAACTCGTGTACGCGGCGGCTGCACACGACTTTCAACATGGCTGGTTCGGCAACCGGACGGCTTTCATCAGTCAATCCCAATCTGCAGAACATTCCCATCCGCACCGAGCTGGGACGCGAGATTCGCGCGGCATTTATCGCCGAGCCGGGACACGTTCTGTTGGCTGCCGACTATTCGCAAATCGAGTTGCGGCTGCTGGCGCATTTCTCCGGTGACAAGCTGCTGGTGGAGGCGTATCGCACAGGCGAAGACATCCACACGCTGACCGCGTCGCAAGTCTTCGGCGTGCCGCCGTTGATGGTTGACGCCGAACATCGCCGCCGCGCCAAAGCGGTGAATTTCGGCATCGTCTACGGGCTGTCGCCGTTCGGATTGTCGCAGCAACTGGGCATCGACACCAAAGAAGCCAAGCGCTTCATCGACGCGTACTTCGAGAAATACAGCGGTGTGCGCGGGTTCATCGACAGCACGCTGGAGCAAGCCCGGCGCGATCAGAAAGTCACCACGCTGTTCGGACGTGTGCGTCCCATCCCCGACATCCACAGCAAGAACTTTAACCTGCGGGGCTTTGCCGAGCGCACTGCAGTCAACACTCCACTGCAAGGCACGGCCGCCGATCTGATCAAGCTGGCCATGATTCGCATCGATGCCGAGTTGCGCGAACGCCAACTGGCTGCGAAGATGCTTCTGCAGGTCCACGACGAATTGGTGTTCGAGGTACCGGATGGGGAAGTGGACACGGTCAAGCGACTGGTGACCGATCACATGGAGAACGTTTATCAGCTCAAAGTTCCGCTGAAAGTTGACGTCGGAGTGGGACCGAACTGGCGAGATATGGAGTAGGCTGTGCCGTTCGCGAAGCAGGCAAAAGACGACCCGCCGGGCGGGAAGCTTACGCCCCAGCAGATGGTTACGTTCTCGCAGGCGGTGGCCGAGTACATCTACACCCAGCGTAACCGTTACTACAGCCGGGCGGCTCCGCTCGCGTTTGAACAGGTTTGGTCGCGCTTCTTTCCGGCAGTGGACCTGGAACGGATTCGCGTGTTGCAGCCCGGGCAGGAGCGGGTCCCCAACCCACCTTTTTACGAGGACCTGGAAAAACTGGGCTTTACCGGCTTGCCCAACTTCACGACCATGGCCGCCATCACCTTCGACGATGTGGTCGTCTTCCACGATCCCGTCACCCCCCAACTGGTCTTCCACGAACTGGTGCACATGGTGCAGTACCGGTTGCTGGGGATCGAGGAGTTCGCGCGCTTGTATGTGCGCGGGTATTTGCAAGGCGGATACGACGGCACGCCGCTGGAAGTCTGCGCCTATCAGCTAGACGGAAGGTTCATCATGGGTAGCGTCGGGTTTGATGTTGAAGCGGAGGTCAAGGCGTGGATTGACGAAGGCAGGTTCTAGGGTCAGGGGCTAGGGTCAGAGTGGACTTTAGGAAGTTATGCATGAAACGCATATTCTTGCAACTTGCATAATTCCACTTCACCTACCCCTTTTCTAATCCTTAGTCCGTAACCGCTATGCCCTGCCTTCAGATCCCGATTGCTTGCTGGATCGCGTTGGCGATGGCGTCGGTGTGGCGACGCATCACCTGCTCCGATTCGGCTTCAATCATGACTCGCGCCAGCCTTTCCGTGCCGGAGTAGCGAACGACGACTCGGCCGTTGCCGTCGAGTTCGCGCTCGGCGTCGCGGATCGCGCGCGCGACCTCCGTCAATTCATCCAGCGGCAACTTCTCGCGCACGTGAACGTTCTTGATCTCTTGCGGAAAGACCTTCATGTCGGCAACCAGCTCGGCCAGCGACTCGCCCGTCCGAGCGATCACCTCCAGCACGCGCAAGGCGGTCAGGATGCCGTCGCCGGTGGTGGTGTCCACGTCGCGAAACAGAATGTGGCCAGATTGCTCACCACCCAGGGTGGCACCGGTCTTCAGCATCTGCTCCAATACATACTTGTCGCCCACCGGCGCGCGCAGCATGCGAATTTCGCTGCGTCGTAGCGCGGCTTCCAGTCCCATGTTCGACATCGTAGTGGCCACAACCGTTTCGTTGTGCAGCATGACATGAGTTTTCATGTCGCGCGCAGCCAGCAGCAGGATGCCATCGCCGTTGACCACTCGCCCGGCTGCGTCAGAGAATAGAGCGCGGTCGGCATCGCCATCGAAGGTAATACCGAGATCGTACTTCCCTTTCGCCGCGGCGACGGCTTGCGCAACATGTTCGGGGTAAAGCGCGCCGCAGCCGGCATTGATGTTGCGGCCATTAGGCTCAATGTGCAGGAAGTCGGCGGCAATCCCACAATCGCGAAATACCAGAGGCGCGATGGTGCTGGCCGCCCCGTTGGCGCAATCCACCAGCACGCGCAGCTTGCTGAAATCGGTGACCGCGACAAAGTCGGCCAGCCAGTGCGCATACTGTGACCGCAGCTCCTGGTCACCCGGCAGCATTTCCGCTGCAGGTCCCACAACGTTAGAGACGCCTTCCGCCAGTTGCTCCAGGTGGGCGAAGATGTCGGCCTCAATCTCGTGTTCGAGTTCATCGGACAGCTTGTAGCCGTCGGCGCCGAAGATCTTGATGCCGTTGTCCTGCCAGGGATTGTGGGAGGCGGAAATGACAATACCGGCGGAGAAATGATTGGTCCGCGTGAGATAGGCGATCCCCGGAGTGGTGATGACGCCGGCGCTCGCAACTTTGACATGCGAAGCTTCCAATCCAGCGGCCAGGACCGAACTGATCCAGGCGCTCGACTCGCGAGTGTCCTGACCGATCAGGACGCGGTCATTGTTTTCACGCGCGGCCAGTCGCTGCCCCAAGGCGCGTCCGATCGCGAAGACGGTTTGCCGGTCGAGCGGATACTCGCCCGCAACGCTCCGAATTCCGTCCGTTCCGAATAGCTGTCGCATCGTTATCTTCGCTCCTGCCCCGCGTCACATACAAGACTCCGCCCAAATGGGGGGTTAATTCTCGATCGTATCAAGCGCCCTAGCGGCGCTTTTAGTAGTGCCAGTTTTGCTGCTTAAGGCTGGCCGGGTTTCCCCGAATTCTTTCCCGTGTTGACCGTCACGTGGATCGGGCCGGGCGTTTGCACCCGCACTAAGGGATCAGCCACGTAGGCGTGGGTGGTGAATGTTGCCGTTCCCACTACGCCCGTAGCGTCCACTGGATCGGTCATGGCGGTCAGGATCGCTTGCACCCGTCTCTGCGGACCCACAATAATAATGCTCGCCGGATCGGCCGTCACTTCGGTTATGCCATAGCCGCTCAACAATGTGCCAATCACGCGCGGCTGGACTTCCACCGATCGCGTGGAACTGCGATCGAAGCTGATGTGAAATTGCGATGGCACGATCTGCACCACGTTCACGTTGCGCGGAACACGGATGTCCTGGGCCGTGAGGTCGAAGGTACGCTCGCCGGGATTGGCTCCGCGCAGGTCGAGGATGGCGTGCACCTCGGAAGGACGCAAGCCCTGCAGCAAGCGCTCGGGGCCACGCAAAGTGACCAGCGCTTGAAACGGGTAATCGGAGTTGATCTCCAGATTGCTGGGGGCGTGCTGGAATTCCAGCGGCACGGTCATCGGGATTTCAATGGGCTGGTCGCGGCCCACGGCCCACCATAGCATCACGGCGATGGCCAGCGAAACCAGCTTGAAGGCCAGGTTCTTGAGAATGTATTTGCGAACGAAGTTGCGGATCGATTCGCCCATGTTAGCGCTCCGCTCCATCGGCAAGGTCCTTCTCGTGACTGAGGCGTTCGACTTCGCGGTCTTCGGCTGCCATCTCGCGGTCCGTGACCGTGGTGGGCAACACCGCCGGAGGTACGTAGCGACGCAGGACTTCACTCAGGCGCTCGCGCAGGTATTCGACGGTGATGTCGCGCTCGATGGCGCCTCCCACGGCAATACTGATGGCGCCGGTTTCTTCCGAAATCACGACCGAGATGGCATCTGTCTCTTCGGTGATGCCGATAGCGGCGCGATGGCGCGTGCCGAATTGGGTGGAGAGCACGGGATTCATCGACAGCGGCAGGAAGCAGGCGGCGGCGGCGATGCGACCTTTCTGTATGATGACTGCACCGTCATGCAGCGGCGCGCTCGGTCGAAAAATAGTAATCAGCAGGTCGTAGGAAAGATTGGCATCGAGCGGCACACCGCTCTCGATAAAGGTACGCAGGCCGATTTCGCGTTCGATAACAATCAACGCGCCCGTGCCCGTCTGCGAAAGATGATTGGCCGCAAGCACGATGTCTTCATAGCTGTCCGTGCCATTGAACACGCCGCCGCGCGAAGTTGACAGCCGGCGGCCCAGGCGCGCGAGCGCATGGCGAATCTCGGCGCCGAAAACCACGATCAACGCAAAGACGGCGTAAGGAAACAGGGTGGTGATGAGCCAGTCGACCGTCTTGAGCTGTTCGATATGCGCGAGCCAGAACGCTGCCACTAGCAGAATCACCGCCACCAGCATGGGGATGGCGCGGGTGCCCTTGATCAGCTTGAGGAACTCATAGATGATGAACGCCACAACCAGGATGTCGAGGATGGAGATCACCGACAATTGCGGAATGTGACCGATGTTTTGCAGCATTCTGGTTTTCAAAAGCGGCCCAAACCGCGTCGATAGCTTTAATTCTAATGCATCGTGGATGGGGGCAGTAATTAGTGGTTAGCGGATGGTGGATAGTGTAACCGGTGAACGATCCTGGTTCTTGCGAGAATTCGGACTTAGGGAAGTTCTGATTAAGTCTGTAGGTTGAAGGGGACGGCCTTCATGCCGTCCGCAAATATTTGGTATGAAATAGGCGCTTTAGCCCCGGCAGCATTGCAATGGACTTGATCAGATCGTCCTTAGATTACGGAACGTACTATTCACTATCCACCATCCACTAACTTGACTTCGGCGGTAAATTCGCCGCGGCCGAGTTGGGTGCGGACCTGTTCGCCAGGCTTGACTTGCGCGGCCTGCGTAACCAGATGACCATTCGTATCAAAGACCAGCGCGTAGCCGCGGGCCAGGATCGCCGTGGGCGAGAGCGCTTGTAAGTTGCTCTGCAGCCGCTCCCAGCGAGAACGACGTCGCAGCAAGATGGTCTCGCCCGCGCGTCCCAGGGCCACCGTCAACCGGTCCACCTGCGTGTCGCGTGAGACGAAGAGGCGCGAGCTGGCGGAGATCAGCTCGGCAGTGCGCGCCTCGAGTTCTCGGCGCATGACGCCAACGCGTACCCGTGGATCGTAACGGCGGAGATGGGCTTCGAGCGTTTCAAGGCGGCGGGAAAGCTCCTTCAACCGACGAGATTGCGCCTGGACCAGGCGAAAACCAAGATCGTCCAGGCGTTGCTGGCGGCGGGCGATGGAGTCCTGCATCCGCGCGAAGACGGCGTTTTGCGCCAGGGTCGAGAGCGCATTGTTGGCGCGCAACAGTTTGTAATTAATGGCCTGCGTCATGCGCTTGTAAAGCGCGTGCAGTTTCTCGGAGAGCTCGTGCTGAGAGCGAATCACCAGCTCCGCGGCGGCTGATGGCGTGGGCGCTCGCAGGTCGGCAACGAAGTCGCAGATGGTGAAATCGGTTTCGTGCCCGACGGCGGAGATGACCGGAACTTCGCAGCTGGCAATGACGCGCGCCAGTCCTTCGTCGTTAAAAGCGAACAAGTCTTCGAACGAACCTCCGCCGCGAGCGACGATGATGACATCCGCGTGGCCGTGCCGGCTGAAGTATTGCACGCCCGCAGTCACCTCGGCAGCGGCCATGTCGCCCTGCACCTGCGCGGGGTAAATGACCACGTTCGCCGACTCGTGGCGGCGCCGAAGAATGTTCAAGATGTCTTGCAGCGCGGCGCCGCGCGGCGACGTGACCAAGCCGATGCGCCCCGGAAGAGTGGGGATGGGTTTCTTGCGGGCCGGGTCGAACAGACCCTCAGCGGCCAGCTTGGACTTCAATTGCTCGAAGGCAATCTGCAGCGCGCCGGCGCCCTTGGGCTCGAGATGCTCGGCCTGGAATTGCAGGTCTCCGCGCTCGTCATAGATGGTCACCCGACCGCGAGCGATCACCTGCAAACCGTTCTCGGGACGGAAACGCAACAGTCGCGCCTGGGTGCGCCACATCACCACCCGCAGTTGAGCGGAGCCGTCTTTCATGGTGAAGTAAAGATGACCGGACTCGGCAGGGCGATAGTTTGAGATCTCGCCCTCTACATACACGTCGGTGAAGGCGCGTTCCACCTGAGTACGCACTGATGCGACCAGCTCGCGTACGGGATAGATCTTCCGCGGCGGTGCCTGGAAAGCCAGTCCGAGTTGTTCCGCGCCGGCCATGGAGGCAGTGTATCAAGGGGAAGCTGTCAGCTGTCAGC
>Ga0182016_10002794_pt1 | contig 20198 bp, 37 predicted proteins | sample 712S2MmetaG_FD_120491 | JGI IMG/M metagenome (GOLD analysis project Ga0182016, IMG submission 120491) | Permafrost microbial communities from Stordalen Mire, Sweden - 712S2M metaG | ecosystem: Environmental > Terrestrial > Soil > Wetlands > Permafrost | place: Sweden: Stordalen | collected... | reverse complement strand
TTGGGGGCTGTGGTGCTCTTTCGCCATCGTGCATTGGCGTTCCTCGGCCAGTCAGGATAGACGAGTTCGAAGTGCGCCGCAAAGGCTCTCTCGGCCTCGCTACGGTCCTTCGTGATGTGGCGCCACCCACAGGTGCAATAAGCCCGCCAGCGGTCACCGTAGCGGCCATGGTGGCTACTTCGGGATGCACTTTCCACCCCGCCGGCATGGTCGGTCTCGTTCATCGTCCCGCCCTTATGCTCGGCATGGTCCGCCTACCGGCATTGGCCGCACAACTGGGGCAGAAATAGCCCCGGAGTGCCCCTCCCGACGTTCTGGCAAGGATTTTCTTGGCCGGCACCATATCCTTCACCTTGCCCCCGTTCTCGCAGAACCGGGCTCGACAGGTTACGGTGCGGTCTTTCTGCGGGTCCTCGATCATCCGTGTCCGTAGAAGCAGATATTGTGGCCTGGGTCAGCGGTCACGCCGGTCATCCGAACGCCTCTCCGATTGCAGCCGCCGTGTGAGGTTGGGTGGTCGGGTTGATACTGAAAATGCAAGTGCGCACGCACTCCTGGGCGGCCATCTCCGCCGCCGTGGCGGCGATCCACGCCGGTTGGTCCGTGCCGGCCAGGATCCCGTACTCGCAGACCTCGAAGGGAAGACCCTTGGCGGTGGCGAAGGACGAATAACTTTCGAGGGTATTGGTGCTTTCAAAGTAGTAATCGGTTCCTACAGAATCTTGGAAACCGTCTTGAAAGAACGATTGCCAGGTCGCTGCCGGCGTGGAGCTAGACACGTTGTAGACCACGATGGCCGTGGGGTCGATGCTCTTTATCAGCGGGTAGACCTCTCGCTGGCCCTCCATAATGACGGCCTTGGTCTGATTTCCCTGGCCCTGGTTGGCGTTGGGCAGATCAAACTCGAAGTTGGGCCGATAGAGTGTTCCGGTGAACCCAGCGGCCACTGCCGCCTTGGCGTTGAGGGTAGCGGCCTGCAGCAATGCGGCGGTGCCGATTCCATAGAACCCAATGGCAAGTTTGAGGGTGTTGGGCACGTTGCCGGCGAACCAGGCCAGGCCGTTGAGTTTCGGATCTCCGTAGACCAGATACCGCCTCACCGTGGCCGTGATGCCGAGGGCGGCCGCGTTGCGGTTCCAATCGGCGTCGACCTCGGAGTTAACGAAGAGTCCGACCTCGGGTTTGCCAGGTGGCGGTGGTGGTGGCGGTGGTGGCGGTGGTGGGCCACCGGGCACGGTAAGCGTCGAGCCGGCGGGAACGGGATAGGTGCCTGGGGCGATGGTCACGAACCCACCCTAGTGACCCCGGCCTCACATAGCCAGCGATTGATGCCGGCCGCATCGGTAGCGTGCCCCGTCGGGAGCACCGTGTCGTACTGGGATCGGTAGCTGATCTTCGTCGGCCGGCCGTCGAGCCGGAAGACCTCGGCTGCAGCTCCCGGCGTCACCCCTGAGGCCACGTAGTGCCACTCGGGGTGCGTGAGCCCACACTTGTCCGTGCAGGTGTAGCGGTACATCTGCGGGGCTCTCACGTCGATCCGGCGCATGGCCGCCTTTATGCGCCAGTGTCCTGGGCCATTTCCTGCAGGATTGGGCAAGGCGTTACTTTGGCGCATGACAATTCCATCTGTGTCGATATGTACGGGCGTTCCCCCAGTTGTTCCGTAGAGACCTTCAACCAACATGCGGCGGCGGACCCTGGCCGTCGTCTCGGCCGCTATGTGTGCCATCCAACGGTGTGGCAGGTTGCGGGCTTCTTCGGTGCTGGCGTAGCTGTCCTTTCCTGCATCATCGGCCCAACGGGTGGCTCCCTTGCCTTCACCGTTCATGGCGAATTGCCCCCACAGACTGTTACAGATGGCCTTGGCCAGTACCGAGGCCGCACCCGGGAGCGCCCGACCGGCCGCCGCTATCTCCCACCAACGTCCGAACAGATCCGCCGTTGCCCTCGGCGCCCAGGCGGCATGCACATCGACCCGAAATCCCAGGTCTTTCGCCGCTGCCAGCTCGCACCACGCCCACGTACCTTTGACGATCCCGGTTTGAAACTGGATAACCTCTTCGGCCAGCCTTACGGGAAGGGGGGCGAAGGGGGCATCGTGGTCCACCCACACCGTGGCGTCGGCAAGGCCCGAGACGGAAGCGTCGAGGGCGACCGTAGGTCGCACAGCCCGGAGAGAAAGGCCGTAGGGCTGCGATGCCATTGCGTGCGGATAGGCGGCTTGGATGTCGGCGGAAACCATGTGGGCATAGACCCGGGGTTCGGTGATCCCTTGGCGCCCACCGAAGAGGGCAGCACGGCCGACGTTGGGGTCGAAGCCGATCGAGACCGGATCGACCAGTGAGGCCCGCCAAAGGTTCCAGGCCATTGCGCTGATGCTGCCCGGTGACACCCCGTACCCATGGAGCCATTCTAGTACTACCGCTAGTGCTACCCAGGCCGCCTCGGGACCGCCGGCAGATTCGAGGGTGCCCCGTAGGCTGCTCACGGTCGTCCCGCTCGGTTCATGCACCATAGCGGTCCCTCGGCCCCGCCAGGTGTGACAGGTCCACTGTGTCGCCCCCGTGGTGTCCTTCAACGTGGTGAGCCCGCCGGTGACGTAGCAGGTGTGCCCCTTCAACTTGGACAGCGCCAGGGTGACCCCACGGGCCGCCGTAGCCTCTTTCATGCCGTCGGCGGTCAGTATGACCAGGCGGCGGCGGGAGGGGAAGAGGAGGGCGGTGGGGCGGGGCCGGCGGGGGGCCAGGGGAGTGATCCTCATATCGGTGGGGCGTTCCTCGACCTGGCCCAGTGCTCCCGGTAGGCATCCCAGCAATGTTTCATGGTGGCGAGCCGGCGCCGGCTCGGGTTTCCCTTGGGGGTGTCCGCTCGGCTGTCACCGATGGTGAAGACAGCGCCGCAGGAGCACCGCACACCGGCGCCGCCCGCAATGGCGACGCCGGTTCCGAAAAAAGGGGTGGGTTCGTGGTCGGTTCCCACGCAACACGTCCCGGTTTTCGTCGGCCAGGAAGGGCATGTATGGCACTCGGGGTCCTTTGGTTCGGGCATGGGTCCTCATTTCTTCGAGAGGTTCAACAGGCGCCCGACTTCCTGGGCGCTTTGGTAGTCGGGAAAGCGCACCGTTCTCGGGTAGGCGTTCCCCTTGGGTTGAATCGTCAGATCGACCTTGCCGTCGGATCGGATCGTCATTTCGACCGACTTCCACCGTGACGGCGGTATGTCGATCTGACTTAGAATGGCGGCGGTATCGGTCGAGACCACCGATTCGTCCATTCTGTTGCCCGTGTGCGCCGGCGGCAGGTCCGGGGATCCCGTTCGCCGCACGAGGTCCGATCCGACGACTTGGACGTCAATGGCCATCGAGGCGCCGGTCCTCTTCCACCGGCGCTTGTCCTGCAACCACGAGGGTGGTCCGGTCGGTCCTTTGCGCCGGCGCCACGCTTCGAGCGCCTTGTAGGTGGCGGCGTCACCGTCGCCGGCCGCCTCACGCTCGGTAGCACGTTTGGGTGCGGCGCCGATCGGCCTGGGTCGATGCGAGCGGCCCCCTCGTAGGTCGCCCCCACCTTCCCAATAGGCCCGGGTCTGCGCCGGTGACATTGCTTCACCGCTCAGTTTCCCCGAACCGCCGGCCCCGAGCAGGCGGGAACGGTAGGACTCGGACCTACTCTCCCAACCTGATCGGGCGGCCATGGACCGACGATTCTACTGCGGCGGTGACGTCGCTGCTTTGGGCAGCGGCCCTACCACGTTACCGATGGCCTGACGGCCCACGCCGAAGATGCGGGCTGTTTCGGCCTTGGACACACCGGCCGCCACGCAGCGGATCATCGCCACCTTGCGGGCCTTGCTCGCCGCTTTGAGGGCACGCTCGGCCGCCCGGTAATTGCGGTCGGCCTCCTTCGCTTTCTCGACGGCGATGAGTGCGGGATTACGGGGCATCAGGCCGACGGGGGTTCGTAGGCCACCGAGAACAGCTTGGGTGCGTTGTAGCCCTTCCTCGCCGCCTCGCCCTCGCCGCTGAATGTCACGGTCAGGTGTCCACCGGGCCGCACCCCTCGCACCCGTGTCCGTTTCATCTCGTTGCGGAACGGCTTGACCATGAACGACTTGACGTAGACCTTACGTAGCCCGTCGTCGTCGTCGTCCTCGTGCTGATCTGTCTGCAGGGTGACCACGAGTTGTGTGCGAATCTCTCCGCTGTCGAAGGTGCGGACTTCGCCTTCGAGGTCCCTCTGCGGCCCTACCTCGGCGGCGACGACTGTCCCGCTCACACTCTCGCCGACAGTCTCAAACTTGGCGGCCGGGATGACGGGAGCCAAGAAAGCATCGGCTGCGTCCCAATCCCCCTCTTGATAGTCCTCTTCACCCTCGAAGCCCACGGCCCCTCGGTTCGTGTTTCCTTTCGCTGGCATAGCTATCCTTTCGTTTGTGGGTTGCCGGTAACCGGCGGGAGAGGGCGGCGTGTCGGACACCGGCCCTCTCCCGCCGACGGCCGATCAGGTAGGCGACGACAAGCAGGAGCAGGGTTGTGGTCACCGGCCGTCGGCGGTAGAGGTTTCGGGGATGCCCAGCTCCACGAGCTCCCCGTGGACGATCTCGCCTTCTTCGAGTCGCTCGCAGGTGACACGCATCTCCTCTGGTGTGACGGTCTCTCGGTAGACGGCAACGCCGGCGAAGAGCCGGAAGCGGAAGCTCAGAACCTTCTTGCATGAGACGTAGAGCCCCGCGAGGATGCCCGCCCCGGCTTCGATGCCCCACCCGGCTTCGATGCCCCACCCGGCTTTGATGCCCGCCCCGGCTTCGATGCCCCACCCGGCTTTGATGCCCAATAACCCGGCTTCGATGCCGTCGCCGGCTTTGATGCCCGCCCCGGCTTCGATGCCGTCGCCGGCTTCGATGCCCGCCCCGGCTTTGATGCCCTCCCCGGCTTCGATGCCCTCCCCGGCTTCGATGCCCTCGCCGGCTTTGATGCCCCACCCGGCTTTGATGCCCGCCCCGGCTTCGATGCCCCACCCGGCTTTGATGCCCCACCCGGCTTCGATGCCCGACCCGGCTTTGATGCCCTCCCCGGCTTCGATGCCCCACCCGGCTTCGATGCCCGACCCGGCTTCCGCCTTGATCCACTTACGGGCCCACAGGAGCGGAAAGCGCACCCAGCCGAGTCCGCCCTCGATCTCGATCGCACCGTCGAACTCGACGGTCAGGTCGACCGAACCGATGTACTCCTTCCAGTAGGAGTCGGACTGCTTGAAGTCGCTCGCGGTGAGCTTGAGGATCTTGATCTCAGACATGTGATTCCTTTCGGGCTGTTGGACGATCTGCTCAGAACTGGTATTCGCCGTCGTCGGCCTTCTTCGTCACGGGCCGAAGATGGCAGCTTCGGCGATGCACGGCGAGCACCAATACTTGATCGTCAGGGTATCCCGACACGTCGGGACTTCGGGGTGGCTCCAATGCTGCAGACACCCCTTCGCCGCAATCAGCTCCAACGCCGCCAGGCGCCCGTCGCCCACGGTGCGCCGATCGGTGAGACCTTGGCGGCGCTCGGCCTGGGCCTGGCCGGCTACGTCCCGGTAGTGGGTGAGGGTGTGTAGTTTCTCCAACTCTTCGGCGGTCATTGGGGTCCCTTTCGTTTGCTGGGACCCCACTGTACACCCACACTAGCGGTGTGTCAACTGCTAGGTGACTATGCGGCGGCAATCAGGCTCACGAGAGGGGAAGTTTCTCCACATGCCAGACCGGCGGGGTGGCTCCGGTGTTGTCCTGCCACCAGTGATACGCCACGCCACCCACAACGCCGGCCACATGGTTCTGTCCTCCGGTTGTCCAAGATGTCACGTCGGTAGCCTCCTGCGGTGTCGGTGGTGGGGGAACGGGTGTCGGCACCGGAGCGGACCCCGGCGCCTCGATCCTAGGCGGTAAGGGGATCGAAGCAATGAAGCCGGCCGATCCGTAGCGGCCCGGGATGGCCCATGGAGCGGCGTGGCAGGCCGCCGAGAACACGGCCAGCGGTGCATCAGCTCGCAGCGCCCCGGCGATGGGCGCCATGTTGGCCTGGTCGATCACATGCGCCGTGGCAATGGCGGCGTCAAGGAGGGAGGCGAACGAGTTGGTAGGGCCGGTGAAGTCTGCGACGTTGAGCGGATTGTTGTCACGCCACCAGTTTGCCGGCGGGTTCTCCGCTGCCATCCAACGGGCGACGTTGCCCATGTTGTTCGGTGTGGCGGGAGCGGGCACGGCCTGGCACACGAGGCCGGCCCAATAGAAGTTATCCACTTGAACCGTTGCGGATCCGCCCCATCAACAGGGCCGGCGGTTGCGGTTCGCCCATGGTGCGAGGATCCCATCCCGAAGTAGCGTCAGGCTGCGACAGGTCGAACCAAAGCTCTTTGTGGCACTTCGGGCAATCGAAGTGCATCCTTCCCCGATCGTGGTCGGCCGGCAGTTTGGGGCGTGGGATCCCGTCCTCTTGGGGCCAGCCGAGGAGGATCCAACTTCGACAGCACTCGTTGAGAGAGTTGTACCCGTAGAAGTGGAGCACCGTTCCCGCTGCAGGGATGACGGTGTGCTCGGGGCAGACGTGCGGAGCATCGAGGTAGACCTCGCCCTCGCAGTTGGGGCACAACATCGGGCGGCCCGTGCGCCGGCGCACCATGTCGGGGCGGGGCGACCTGGCCATCAGGGGTCCAGTATCTTTACCTGGTCGCCGATGGCTGCGGATCCGTCCTCGTTGGGGTCCCTTGTCGCCCACAACGTGAGCACCTGCCCGCTCACTGAGTCTCGTGCCCGAAGGATGGTCCATCCCTCGTCACCCGGACGACGTTCCAGATCGTACCCTTCGGGCAGGTACAGCCCGGCAGGGTAATGATTTGGACCGAGGTAAAAGGTAAGCGAGCGGGAGAAGACTTCACGCTCCACCGATCCCTGCACAATGATCGACTCCTCGACCGCCGGCGGCGGATCGACGTGGGCGACGTGCGTCCAGGTGAACGCCGGTGCCAGGCTCACGCCGAAGGCGGGGCACTCGACGTCGGGAGTTGCGAAGGCGACGTCGCCTTCGTCGGTGCCGACGTGATCGAGGTTTGGGGGTGCAACAGCACGCCGAACACACCGAGGATGGCCGAGGCCAAGGCGGGCAGGTGGATTGCCTGCAGTTGCGTTGTCAGGATCCCGAAGACGATCGAGGCGTAAGCGATGAAACTCTGCAGATTCCTCGACGTGATGGCGGGGATGGTTATGTTCTCACTCATCGGTCTACCTCCTCGATAGGGTCCTGCCCGCTAACCTCCTCAGGAGTGGGCTCGGTTGAGGGGTCCACAATGTCGGGGCTGGTCGTCGGGTCCTCGGCTGCGCCGGGGTTGTAACCGGGTGTCGTCATGCCCGGGAGTGTACCATCGGAGCATGGAAGAGGGCCGGGACGATGCCGAGGGGGTTGACGTCACCGAAGTGGTGCGGGTCGGGATCGACCTCTTTTTAGCCCTCCTCAGTGTCTATGTATTCTGGACCTACGTGCGAGAACGCCCCGAGTACGCCACCGCCACGGCCAGGGTGCGGGGATGGTGGCATAAGGTGACGGTGGCCCCTCTCGACCTGCAGCGGGCCGAACATGAAACGGTGTTCCAGGCGATGCAGATAGTGGACTACGGAAGGACGGCCGACGATGGCGGGAGTTGAATTGGACCTGGACCTTGGTCCCGTGGAAATCATGGCCGGCCTCAAGGCCGAGTTGTCCACGTTGAATCGGCACCACGCCCAGGACGCCGAGCGGCGCAAACGTGAGCTGCAGCGGACCCGGGTCCCTGTCCAAGTGCGTATGGTGGCCTCGGCCACGATCCCCACGCCCACCGCCCGCACGGGTATCAACCTCGGCGGGCCTGATGCCGGTTTCTTCTGGCTACTGCGGCGCCTCATCATCGGTGGGGTGACGTGGAAGACCGCCGCTGCAGGCACGGCCGAAATCTACGTGACCGCCCTCACCGCCGGCCAGGGTTCGGCCGCCACCGGGCCGGTCGTGAGTGGCCTGGCCCTCTCGGATATGGCCGATCAGTCGGCGTCCCTCCCGTCCAAGGCGTTCTATTCGAATCAACAGGTGATCGTGCAGGCTCAGGAGAACCTCGTCGTCGTGATCGACACCGGGACCGTCGGCCAGGTCTACGTCGCCACGGCTCAGTTCGAGGTATGGCGCACCGTTACCGGCGACATCAGCTTCGACACGGCATGACCACCGAGACCGCCCCTTCGGTGTTCGCATGGACGAACAATCAGGCCATGTTTCTAGCCAGGATCATGGACCGCCTCGACGCCATCGAGGGCAAGCTCGACGGCCTGGCCACGCACATCGACAAGGTGGACAGGCTCCTCACCGAGTTCGAGCCGGTGATCCGGGCCTACCTCGATCCCGCCGCCAGTGGCCCGGTGGCGTGGGCAGTTCGCAGACAGATAGGGAAAGGTGCGAAGACGTGAGCGAGGAGCACGAGGAGCACGAGGAGACCGCCCCAGCCGCCGGCCTGCCACCCGAGCAGGAGGACCGCATTGTGGACAAGGTGGTCGACAAGGTCAAGGGCGTCATCGCCGACATCGTGGGCACGCCCAAAGCTGCGGTGGACGACGACGACGACGACGACGAGGAGATTGTCAAGGAGCCCACCACGCTCAGGGAAATCGAAAACGATATGGAGGCTCAGGTGCGGGACGCCCTCGACAAGATCCGGGGCGAGGAGGAGGCCGCCGAGAAGATTCCCAAGAAAGAGGCCGAACGGGTGCCCGTCCAAGTCGGCCGGGTGACCCGGGCGCTTTGGGGTGACGGGAAGTGAGGCGCCTAGTGGTAGACCTCCTCATCGCCTTCGCTTTCGGGGTCGGCCTTTGGACCGCCGCCACCGAGTGGATCGAGCGGCGCAACGAGTGCGGACAGCACCATCATGGCTACTGAGACCGCCGCCGATAGGAAGAGGGGGAGTAGCACCTGGGGTCCCGAAGGGGCGACCGCCGGGACTTGCATGACGTGCGGCGGGCCGGCGAGGAGCGCCCGTGCGTTCTACTGCGAGGAGCACGTGCCGGCCAAGAATCACGGCAAGAAGAAGACCGCCGCCGCCGTCGTCGCTCCTTCCGACGTGGCCGACGACACAACCCCGACTCCGACTTTCGAGGGTGGCGGCGAAGCGTACGCCGAGCGGGTGCCCACCGATCCGAAGACCGAGAAGAAGAAGGACGCCGGCGGCCTGCTCGCAAAGTTGTGGAACAGCACGGGTAGTAAGGACAAGGGCGAAGCGCCGCCGAAGACCGAGGAGCGCCGTCCCGCTGCACCCAAGCGCCGATCGAGCACGGCCGGGTTATGGGGTGACATCGTTGGCCCGGTTTCGGCCATCAGCGCCCGGGCCGGTTACGTGCCCATGGCTAGGGCCATGGTTTGGTCGGGTCCCGTCGTCGGGGAAATCATCGAGGACGCCACGAAGGGCACGCCGATCGACCGGGTGGTGCAGCCCTTCGTGCGCAACTCGGAGAAGTGGGAGGATCTGTTCGACCTCCTCGGATTCTGGAGTGCCATCGGCATAGCCCAACGCAACCCGGCCCAGGCACCGGCTGCCCTCGACTTCGCCCGTAAGCGGTTGGTGAACCTGCTCCCCCGTATCGCCAAGAACATCAAGGCGGAACGGGCCAGGGAAAGGGCCGCCGTCGATGCCCTGGTCGAGCTGATGCCCGACATCAGGGAGCTGTTCCCCGAGGCCGGTCCCGACGACGATCCGGTCGGCCTCCTTATCCAATCGCTGTTTGCTGCGCCCGAAGGTGTGGGCGAGCCGGTGCCGGTGTGAGGCTCGACCTCGGGTGTGGCCCCTCGCCGGCCGATGGCTACGAAGGGGTGGACCTGTTCCCCGGCCCTGGCGTTGTCCATGTAGTGGACCTAGAGCAACCCTGGCCGTGGGATCCCAACTCTGTGGAGGGCGTCAACTGCTCGCATCTCGTGGAGCACGTCCGAGACCTTCCCCGGTTCATGGCCGAGTTGTGGCGGGTGTGCAAGGACGGCGCCGAAGTCCTCATCTCTCACCCGTACCAGTTCAACGTACGGGCCTGGCAGGATCCCACCCACGTCCGGGCGCTCAATGAGGTTTCATGGTTCTACTTCGATGCGCAATGGAGAGGGAACCGTCCCGAGTTTGGCGAGACTGACTTCGTGCTGGTCGATCTGATCGCCGTTCCCGAGGAGAATTGGAAAGAGACCGCTGCGCTTCACCCCGAGGAGTTCGAGCGGGCGGCCCGCAATCAGATCAACGTCATCAGCGACCTGAGAGTGACGTTGCGGGCCAGGAAGTGACGTGCAGGACTTCGTGTACAACTGGGTGGCCGACGTGGCACGGCGCTTCGAGTTCACGGCCTGTCATACCCTCGAAGTAGGCAGCTTCGACGTTAACGGGACGGTGGATTCCATTTTCCGGGGGCAGTACTGGGGCGTGGACAAGCGCCACGGTCCCGGTGTGGACCAGGTGGCCGACGGGGAGAACCTTCCTTTCTCGGCCGGTTCCTATGACGTGGTGGTGAGCACCGAAACACTCGAACACGTCGAGCGCCCCTGGCGCTTCGTGTCCGAAATGGCCAGGGTGTGCAAGTCCGGTGGCGCCGTGATCGTGACCACCGTCGGCTATGCCTTCCCCGAGCATGACGTTCCGCACGATTACTGGCGCTTCGGCGACGGCGCCCTCGATGTCCTCCTCCTCGACGCCGGGTTGCGCATCGAGGAATTGCTGTGGAACCGCCCGCAAGGGAGCGTGTGTGCGTTGGCGTTCAAACCGTGAGGAGCGTGTGTTTCGGAGGGGAAAAAGGGAACGGGGCGTGTCGCTACTTTCGTGGTGAGATTCCCGCCAAGGCGTTGGCGATGCTCGGGTGGGATACCTTCGTGTCCTCTTACATCCTCACGCCGCAGACACCCGACGAAATCAAAGCGGATCCGAGGATAAGGGGTTGGGGTGGACCAGGAACGGACATCGAGAAGCCAGCCGATATTGTCACCCTGCGGATCATGGATGATGTGGTCCTCGACCCGGCATCCGGACTCGCCGCCGACAACTATCGCATGGACAACATGGGAGCCGACATTCGCCGTGCGAGGGCTGCGGGACAGGTAGTCCTCTATGACATAGATGACGACATCTGGAACATCCCGCTATGGTCGCCGGCGTCGAGGGCCATGCACAAACTGATTGCGGCGAGGGCCGTGGACCTGTCCGTGGTGAACGCCAACATCGAAGCGTGTGACGGGGTGGTCACGCCGACGAAGTACCTCGCCGACGAGTTGCGTCTGCGGTTCCCCAAAGTCCCGGTGTACGTGCTCGCGCCGGGGATCGACCCCGCACCCTACGATGCGGTGCGATCCCTCCCGCCACCACGGCAGAACTACGTGGGCTGGATGGGCTCCATCTCCCACCATCTCCTACACCTTCGCTCCATCGAGCCGGCCCTCGATTGCCTGCCCGCCCATGGTGCCGACTTCGTGCGCCTCGGTTACATCGAGGGCGACCGTTCCGAATTGCTCCTCGCCGAGCTGCCGTGCAACGTGCGACAGATCCCATGGGGCGGGGTCGATGAGTTGCCGGGCAAGTTGGTCCAGCTCAACGTGGGCATCATCCCCCGGGTGGCCGAGCGCTTCCACGAAGGGCAGTCGATCACCAGCGGCCTGCAGTACGCCGCCGCCGGGGTCCCGTTCATCGCCAGCGCCACGGCCGAGTACGTCGAGCTGATGAAGCTCGGAGTAGGCCACATCGCCGACAGCGTGACCTCGTGGCGGCGCCAGCTCACTTGGCTCCTGAGTGCGGAGCCCTCGTGGCGGCGTGGGTACGCCCGGGAGGCCCGTGACATCGCATTGAAGGAGTACGGCCTCGACGCCACCGCTCGGCGCTATGACGATCTGTTCTCTAGTCTGATCTGATGGCCAACGACATCAACGGCATGACGTGGAAGCAATTTCGCACGTACTTTAAAACGGCCTGGAGGCCGGGTGAACACATCGGACTGTGCGGCGGCACGGGATCGGGTAAGACCACGTTCGCCGGTGGGATCCTGCAGGACCGCCGGTTCGTCTGCGTGGCCGATCCCAAGGGTGGCGATGAAACGCTGGCTGCCCTCGATCTGCGCCGGCTGCCGACGTGGCCCGGGGCCACCCGTATGTCCAAGATGCTCGAAAAGGACGAAAAGGACGGGAAAAAGAGCCATTACGTGATCGGCCCCATCGTGCAGGTGGGTGAAGATCTACCGAAGTTGCGTACCGCCATCGGCGACAGCCTCGACGGTGTGTTCGACATGGGAGGGTGGACCTACTACCTAGACGAAGCTCAGGTAGCGGCCGATCGGCGCCTTATGAATCTGTCGGGGAAGGTCGACAAGTTGTTAGTGGCTGCGAGGAGTAAGGGCGTGTCGGTTGTGTTGTCGTTCCAACAGCCACGATGGGTGACGGGTGCGACTCTGACCCAGCCGGCCTGGTTCGCCGTCACCGGCACAAGGGACACCGACACGGTGAACCGACTCGGCGAGCTGATGGGCCGTCCCAAAGCTGAGATAAGGGGGGCCTTGAAAGGACTGGACAGATACTGCTGGTTGATCGTCGGTCGTGATCCACGGGAACCCCTTATCGTGACGAAGCCGGACAAGATCGCCCCGAAACGGGCGACGTGAAATAGGGTACTTGCCCGCCGTGACAACTTTGGTCTAACGTGCCGATCTAGGGACCCCGGTGGGTGGAGAGGGGTCCCTATCCAGCTCTACCTGTCGGGGGCTCTTTCCAATCGAGCCGGAGGTAGATCGAGTGCCCGCAACGACCGCCCAGGTGGCGCCCGGCCAGGAAGCCGGCCGCCCCCAGCCACAGACCACGGTGCAGGGAGCGGGCCACCCGTTCATAACCTACGCCCACGCCGGTATCCGCCTGCAGTACGTGAACAGCGGAAATGCCCTCGGCGGGCAGGTGAACCAGCCCTTGGTGGCGGTCCCTGGCTACATCCGCAAGTTCCGGGTGCGTGTCAACTCGACGGGTGGATCGGCCACCGCTGCGGTGACCCAGGTGGCCGACAGCCCCTACTCGGTGTTCTCCAACGTCCAGCTTTATGACTCCTTCGGGACGCCGTTGATCATCGCCCCGGGGTATGAGGCCATGAAGCTGATTCCGAAATACGGCGGCCAGCACTACCAATGGCTCGCCAGCGATCCCGGTAACCTGCCGTCGTGGACCGCGATGACCACGGGCGCCGGCAACACCGGGAACGCGACTTTCCAAAGTGCGTTGCCGTTGGAGTTTGCCAAGGGGATCGGCACGCTGTCGGGAGCGAACGCAAGTCTCCTCCCCCGGCTGCAGTTCACCCTCAATAGCTACGCCAACTTCGTCGGGCCGACGGCCGCCGCCCAGGTCTCGCCGCTGATCGAAGTGGACCTCGATTCGGAGTTCTACTGGCTGCCCGAAGGCGTCAACATCGAGCCCCCGGGCCTCGGCACAACGTGCCAGTGGGTGCTGCAGCAAGCGAACCCCACAATCGCCACCACCTCGACAACCAGGGTGCAGCTCCCCCGCTTCGGCGGCTACATCCACACCCTCATCTTCGAGATCCGGGACTCGACGTCGCTCCGGCCCACGTCAAACTCGGCCGACACCGGGACCAACAACACCGGATGGGGTGCTCGAACCCGCATCTACGTGGACGGGGTGCCCTTGTGGGACATTAGGGATAGCGAGTGGCAGGACGATATGTTTAACTCGTTCCAGCTCGGCAACTTCGGCGGCACCGCCGCCGGCGGATCCAACACCTTCGTGCAAGGTGGGACGATCGAGACCGGGGTCCGGGTGCTCTCCCGCAAGCTCTCACTCTGCGGCGTGAACCTGGGCCTGCTCGACACGGGTGAAACCTTCCTGAGCACGAACCCCGGCACGCTGATCGAAGTCGAGGGCGCCCCGTGGGGAACGCTGACCAACTCGCCCGGCGTCCTCAACGTCATGGCCGGGTTGGTCGTCCCCGTCGGATCCCTCGTGACCGGGATGCCTGAGCTGTGATTCTGTCAAACCAGGAGGTTTGAACAATGCCAGGACTACAACTCGGCACCTTCGGAGGAGTCTCACGGCGGCCCCAGGCGACGACGGCGCCCAATCAGGCCACGTCGGTGACGGCGGCGGCCTTCGGCCCGGGGTACACAACCTCGCCGCCCTCGACCTCCTCGGCGCTGACCCCGAACGACCCGTTCGGGATTGCGTTCTGGACCGGGATAGGTGGGGTGGCGGGACTCGTCTATCTCCGTCACACCCTGCCGGGCAACATGAAGAAGACCTTCGACCTGGTCATCATCAGCCTGATCCTTTGGTCCCCGGCCAAAGGGTTGGCAAAGCAGGTCGCCGCACGCCATGCCAGCTCGGATAGTGGCATCGCCCAGGACATCGCCCAAGCGGCGTCCGTCATTCTCTAGGAAAGGGGTAAACGTGAACCGTTCATTCGTGTGGGGCGTGGTCGTCGGTCTCGGCGGGCTGTACGCCTACCACAAGTTCGTCAAGCCAGTTCCGGGCAAGGGCCAGTAGTCACACGGCATCATGGCATCCAAAGGGCTGTTCGCCGCCGCACTGGTCGAATCGGGCCTGATCACCTGGCGTGACATCAGCCAGGCCAAGGTGCCACCGCCGCCGAGTGACTTCGTTGCCGTCGCCATCATCTACGGGGCGCTGGCCCTGTTCCCCGATTCATCGGGCAATTTCCCCAGCCTGGTCGGGTGGGGATTCGTGGTGGCTACCTTCCTCAAACTCTGGTCGCCGGCAACGCCGACCAAGTTGGCCGTGCCGGGAGGAACAGCCACCGTCCAGGCGGGCAAGGCCACCACGGTCGCCCCCGCCCCCGCCACAAGTTAGGAGCATCATGGGATCGCAGATATTCAGCCTGGCCGCACTGGTGGTCGGCGGCATCATCGTGGCGGACATCCTGATTCACCCCGCCGGCACCCAGGCTGCCACGAACGGGTTGGCCTCCATCGCCACGCCGGCCGAGTCGAGCCTCCTCGGAGGGGGCAAGTAGGTGCCCATCCGCTACATGACCCAGGACGTCCCGAAGTGGGGCACGGGTGCGTTCAACCCTGTCCCGGGCATCACTCCGCTCGCATCGAGTGGCGGTGAGCAGAACCGTCGGCTGCAGCAATGGACCGATGCGAGCGACCCCAACCTGGCCGGCTACTCGACCACGAACCCCGCGGACCTGTCTTTCCAGCCCTCCTACGCTCAGGTGGGGCGCTCGGAGGATTACTCGGGAGCGCCGCAGTACACCGGGCAGGCGTCACCGTCGCAGGGGTACAACATCCCCGACGCCTCCTTCGTGCCGAACCTTCCCCTAGCCTTTCGACCCGTGGTGAACGCCAAGCACCACATGGCCTATTCGACCACCCCCTACGACCAAGCGGGGAAGTTGACCATGGGTCCCAACGGTTCGAACACCCACATCAAGATCTACTCGGACAACCCCCTCCCCATTCCCGCCGCCAACCCGGGCCGGGTGGCCATGCCGGCGATGCGGACCCAACCCAAGGGCACGCCGATCGCCACGGCCTGGCCCCGTCCGTTCATCTCCTGGCCGACGTGGGGCACGAGTAGGCAAATGTGAGCGCCAACCTTCCCACCCCGCCGCCGCTCACGGCCGACCGCCCGCCCATGGCCCTGCCACAGAACAGCGTGGCGGCGGCCCCACAGGCCAACACTTCCATTCCGCCGCCGGTGCTCCTTCGCACCGCCCCCCAGGTGGGATTCCCCTACGGGGCGGCCGCCGGTGATTCGAGGCCGTACTGATGGCGCCCGCCCCGACTCCCAAGGCCGGCGGCAACGCCATCACGAAGAAGTACGGACCCCTGCCCGGGTGGGCCTGGGTCGGCCTGGGCGTGCTCGGCTACTACATCTACAAACAGCGCAAGGCGGCCGCCGCCGCTGCAGCGGGCACGAGCACGGCAGCGACCACCGCCACCGATTCGACCGCCGCCGATTCCACCGCCGCCACGAGTCCATTGGCCCAAGCCCCGACGGGGTACGGCTACCAGGGACCAGGGACCAGCGGCTACAGCGGCGGGGGCGGGCCAGGCTGGAATGTCGGCACGGCAACCGGGACCACCGGGGGCACAACTGCTCCTCAGGTGACCTCGCCGGCCGCCGCCCTACCCAGCTCGCCCAACACCCTGCCCCAGGACACCGCCCCATCAACCACGCTGCAGGGTTCGGGCTATACCTCGCCGGGCCTGGTCACCGGGGCGGGCGGCACCGGGTACGAAGGCGTGCCCACGCCCCAAGCGGCGCAAGGGATCCTCCAAAGTGGCGGTAGCCTCTACTACATGAGCAGCCCCGGAGTCTTCACACCCACCACCGGGGCGGGCCTCGCCCCGAACACCGAGCTGTTCCAAAGAACCGGATCGTGAGGGCGCCCGGGATGCAGATGGGATTCCTACAGATCCTCTCGGCCGGTCAGGCACCGCCGCCCGCCTATAGCAAGGGTGCGATCGGAGTCTCCTACTTCACCCCGGAGCAGGGAGCATTTCGAGCGCAGCGCAAGAAGTACGGCACGCTCGATGATCCCGACGCCGGCGGCTACCACTTGAATCAAATTGACTGGAACAAGGACGACGGGACCTGTGTCAACGGTCCCATGGAAGCGACGGGCAGCGGGTGGCTGCAATGAGCACGAAGATGAAGGGTGCCATCGTGCTCGGCGTGGTCTTCTCCCTCGGTTATTGGGTGCGCTCCCTCAAAGATTGCGGGTGCTCGTGAGATCGAGTGCGAACGACGGCAGCGCCACCTACTACCAATCGAACGGCCTGCCACCGTCGGACCCGGGTGGACCGTACTTCCCTGCCAGCCAGCCCAACCCGTCCGTTACCAACCTGGGTGACACGGTGGACCCGGCCTGGCAGGGTGGCCCTACCGGCGTGCCCGGTGTGCGCACCCGTGACTTCGAGCAGACCTGGGACACCACGCCGTCGGTTATGGGGCCGATGGGCAAGATGAACCCGGGCTACACCCACAACGTGGTTTCGGACAACGGACAGTGGTCACGGGGTGAGCTGCCCGACACCGGCTACGGCTACACCTTCGCCCTACGCCGGCCCCGCCTGATGCGTGAGCCAGGCACCAATCTCGGGACCGTGAACCTGGCCAACGGGTAGGCTCGATCATGCCTGCTCAGGAGTTCGGACAGAACAGCAACGGGATCGCCTTCCTGGTCTCGGCCGGCATTGTCTATGAAATCGTGGCCGCTGCGTGCAGCTCGCCGCAGACAACGGAAATCAACGCCGACAAGCGAAGCGAAACGCTGATGAAGTGGGTGTACCTGGGTCTCGGCCAGGGTGCGGTCTTCGTCACCGCCGCCGCCCTGATCGACAAGAAGCATGCCGGCCCGATCCTCTTCGGAGGGGCGCTCGCCGGCGCCATCATGTATGTGAGCTACGCCCACGCCAAGGCGGCGGGCCTGGCCTCGTGCGAGCCCGGGACCGAGGACAACTAAGTGGCCGCCCTCGGATTGTTTCTCATTTGGAGCGGATACACCTTCGGTGTCTATGGGTTCTCCAAAATCAAGAGCGCCTATGGTGCATCCCCCTCCCTCGCCCTCGCCGACGTGGCGCTGCCCAGCCATCGGGCCACCTACATAACGGCAGCCACGGGATGGACAAGCGGCACTTCGAACAGCACCGCCGCCTCGACGGGCGCCGCCTCGACGACGGGCACCCCTGCATCTTCGGCAACATCTAAGACCCTGAGTACCGGTGGCGCATCAGGAGCGGCGGCGGGACTAAGCGCTATTCCCTCTCCCACCCCGGCCACATCGGGAACCTTCGTCCCATGACCGCCGTGAGTGCTGCCCAGGTCGCCACCGAAGTAAAGCGCCAGGGTGGAACCGACCAACAAGCCTGGGTGGCCGCCGCCTTGGTAAGCGGGATCGAATCAAACGGTCAATCCGACGACAAGAATCCGACCTCTACTGCGTGCGGACTTTTCCAGTTCCTCACCACTACCTGGGCATCCAACGGCGGAACCAAATACGCCCCAACCGCCTGCCAGGCAAGTTGGCAGCAGCAGGTGAGCGTGTTTCTCACTGCCAGCCAGGGCAATAACTTCTACCCCTGGTCGCCCGACCTCGGCGGCAGCTACAACGGAGTTGCCATCTACGGTCCGAAATCGGGGAGCAAGGTCGCAAATAAGATCTCAGAACTGTCCGCTAGTGGACAGATGGCCTCGGCCGGTCTCGGCAATGTGCCCACGGGATGGGCCGATGCCGGCGGGGTATCGCCCACCACGGGACTCGGTTCGCTGATCCCCGGCGGCGGATCCTCGTCGGCAAGCAACAATTGCACGCCGGTCATCAGCGGCCTGAGCGTCACAGTCCTCAACTCGTGCCAAGCTCAGGAGTTGCTCGGCGGCATACTGATCGCCGTGGGAGCCATCGCCCTTGTGATCGGGCTGCGTGTGATCCTCACCGATGCCGGTCTCAAGATTGCCGGGGTGGCACTCGCCCCGGGAGCGAAGGCGGCGCCGCCGGCCTCACTCTCGCAATCACAGGGCGACGAAATCGCCAAGAACGCCACCCTGGCCGAGCGTTCCAAGACCGAGGGGCCGGAGAATCGCAAGTACTACAACGAGCAGACGAAGCCGAAGATGACGACCCGTGAGCCGAGACCCCATAGGGTAGCGAGCAGCTCGACACCGGACTTCTGATGAGCGACACCCTCCCGGGTATCGGCACCACGGCCGGGGCGCAGGCGGCCAACAACGTCGTGGCCGCCACTGCCACAGCTACCGGCACCATCACCTTCGTCGGGCCACAGGGTATCCAGGGTTCGGTCATCACGGCCGTGATCACCGTGCCCAACGCCCCCGACACGGCCGTCTTCACCGCCACGCTCGGCACCATCGGCGGCCAGGGGGTGATCGTGGACACCTGGGGCGGGGGATCCACGGCGGGCCAGTTCCAGGTGCTTGTGGGACAGACCCTGGTCGTGACCGGGACCGGGCTGGCCCAGGGGGGGAGCTACACCTGTACCTTCGGGCTGGTCACCGATGTGGGCGACGTGCAGGTGGTCATCCCCACCCCGAACAGCTCGGCCATCGTGGCCCAGCTCGGCCAGCCCGTCACCATCCTCACGATCCCCAAATACGTGAGCGGCACGCTGACGCAGTTCGCAATTCCCATCGGCGTCAAAACGCTGGTGGTCCAGATCATCGACCTGGGTGCCGGCGGATTGGCCACCAATGTGCTGATCAACAATGGGAACGCATTCCCGCTCTACAACCAGGCACCATATCTGCCCTCGCCCTTCGGCGGTCAGTGGGTGGTGGTGCCCATCCCCCCCTTCTACGGGCCCAATTCTTCGTTCATCACCATCACCGGCCCCGACGCCAGTGGGTACCTGGTCACCATCTATGGAGACACGGCGCAATACGACGAGAGCGTGTTCTACAACGGAGTGGCGCAAAGCGCCCCGCTGGTAGCCGTCACCGGCGCCGGCACTACAACTCTCCTCACCGGCCCCGCCCGCCTCCTGACCGCTTTCCTCGAAGCGGCGCCGGGGGTGACTGGATTCCTCATCGTCTCGGGGCAGTATATCGCTAGGGTGGATGTCCCGGTAGGGGGTAATACCGTTGTTGCCCCTATCACCTTTCCGCCGAACTACATCCTTCCCGCCGGCAACACCGTGGCGGTCCAGTCCACCGGCGCCCCAATTGTTTCGGGAGGTGTCAGCTATGCCTACCCCTGACATCCTCTCCGCTGCGCACGGGACCAACTGGGCCGAAGTGGGGGTAATCCTCGGCGCCGTCGGGTTCCTGGTCACGGGGGCCGCCGCCTACCTCAACAGCCGGCTCAACGGCCAGGACGACAAGATCGAAGTCATCGACCGGGTGACAGCGGACACGAGGGTGAGCGTGGCCCGCATCGAGGGCTACCTGGCCCGCAGCAACGGGGGTGGCAAGACAGCGACCCAGCTCCCCGACCTAGACCACCCCGTGATTGTCAGTCCCGAGCGCCAGGTCTACATGGAGGAGAAGTGAGCTGCTATGGTTGGAGCCACGGGGCCCACAGCCCCCAAATAGCAACTCTCCTGGTAGCACCCCTTCGCTGTAACGGGGAGTGACGGTCTACCAGCCACAACGCACGTTTCGTGCCTCCCTATGTTCACCTTCCCTGTCCATTGGGTCCTATTCCCCCTGTTCACACGCCTTT
>Ga0182016_10002792_pt1 | contig 20198 bp, 21 predicted proteins | sample 712S2MmetaG_FD_120491 | JGI IMG/M metagenome (GOLD analysis project Ga0182016, IMG submission 120491) | Permafrost microbial communities from Stordalen Mire, Sweden - 712S2M metaG | ecosystem: Environmental > Terrestrial > Soil > Wetlands > Permafrost | place: Sweden: Stordalen | collected... | reverse complement strand
GATCGCCTACGGGTTCACGCGCCAGAAGCAGCACGTGTTCCTTGCCACCGGCCTCACGAACACTGATAAGGATCCAGACCCGGAAGAGCATGACCTCGTAGTTCGCTGCATGGCCGTCGAGGATTTTGAGCAGCTGATGCTCAATGGCGCCATCCGCGACAACTGCACGGTGGCGGCGTGGGGGCTTTATTTGCTGCGGAAGAACAATCCGGAACGGGGCGATTTGGGGCAGGCCAAGTAGAAAATTCTAAGGCCCGAAGCCGCGATTCATATCGAGCATCGGGTAATGCGGCAGCGCGTTGACCGGGTCGGCAACAAAGGCCTCAGTCTGAACAACAAGATCGCGCATACGCTTGAGCGCAGCCGAGCCCACATCCATTCGGCCGAGCGCAGGGGCTGAATCGCCTGCGCGGACAACTCCCGCCGGCGGCACGAGGCCCTCGGAGATGAGCAGGGGGCGCGGGCCGGTGCCTTCGAGGTCAAAGAGCCTGAGCAGGGCACTCTGCAGGTGGGCTACTCGTTGAGCCCCAAACCGTTTCTCCCAGGCTTGCTCGATCTCGCCGGCCAACTGCTGGTATTGACGCTGAGCCAACAGGCCACGTGGAGTGAGGCGAAGCGCCTTGCCGCGCTTTGCTGCCGAAGCTGGTCCCACAGTGACGAACGGCTTCAACTGCCATCCAAGTCCGCAGGTCTCAGGCGAGCAGCCAGTGAGGCGTGGAAGGTTAGACTCTGGAGTTGGCTCTTCGCTCAGGACCCGAAGCGTATTGGCGCATTGAGCAAGCGGCGCGTCGGATCTGGGCTCAAACTCGGCTGCAAAGGCAAGCAGCAACTGAGAGAGAAGCGCAGACAGCGGCAAGAGCGCAGTTGAGCCAGGCTTGCGGCCCGGAAAGGGACGGCGTCTCCAGCGAATGTCGACGAAGCCCTGCGGGAGTTCAAATTCCAATTGGTTCTGGATTGCCTCCAGGGACCCACGCAGATCGTCTGCAGCCGCGTCGCCAAACCGCTTTCGCCATCTGTCCTCGATTGTCTTCGATAGTGGCTCCCAAATCTCGCGAGCCTTGACGCCCATCGGGGTCAATTGCAGTGTTGTCCGCGAATTGATGCCGCGCCCGGATCCCCAGTTTTCGCCGAGTCCGCGTCTCGCCATCATTTGAGAGGTCGGCGCGGAGTTTTTGTCGCCTGGCAGCGTTTCGAGCCAAACGAATCTCCAACGCTCAAGGCAGCCGAGCATGGGTTTGATCTCGGTTTGCTCGAACATAGACTTCGCCGCAAGATCGGCAACGGAAATCGGACTGTCGCCGACGAATCGGAGAAGGTTCAGCCAGACTGCAAGCGAGAGCCGCCCGCCGGCGAAGCCAAGCTTAGACATGCGGAGTTCAAACTCGTTGTCCAGTTCGACTGTAAAGGCGACCAGAATCTGGGAGATAAGAGCCGAAAGGGGCCGGTTCGACGCGCCTCCATCGTGAGCCGTGGCGGGGCCGTGACTGCGCACAGGCGGGAGCATATGCGCCTATTTTAGAGCGTAATCTGGGGAAGTCTGACCGCCCTCGGATTCTGGTGAGTAGCCTTCGCGATCATCTCTCAACCGGGGTGGTACTTCTTGAACGCCCGAGTCGCCAGCAGCACGAAGATGATCAGCAATACCAGTTGCGCCAGCCCAAAAGCGGGCGAAGCCATTGTCGGCGCAACCTGCTTCAAAACAGGAACCTTTGCGAACGCCTGCGCAACAAGCACAAAGAAATTGAAGTAGAACGCCACGCACACAGAAACCACGTAAGTACCGCGCCAAGGCCCGGCCAGCTTCTTCCCGTACTGCGCATAAATCGCCAGCGCCAGCGCAATCATCGAAAGCACGCCAAGCACAATCCCCGGCGTCACGGTCTTATTCGGGAAGAAGAATCCCGTCAGGCTTGTCCCCACCGTTGTCAGAAAAAACAGCGCCGTCAGAATTCGCAGGCGAAGAGAATTGAGCAGCCCGAACAACACAAAGAACCCCGCGCCTATGCCGATAAGGCTGAGGGCAACATGCAGAAACGTGAACTGTGCAAGACTCAAACCAAGGATCATGATATTGGCCTTTCAGTTAATCGAGTTGCCGCTTCGTCAGGGCGTGACCTCGATGCGGAGCAGGGATTTGTCGTGATGCTTGATCAAGTCCAGTTCAGCTTGCAGCCGCTGTGATCAGTGCTTCAACTTTTGCATCCAGCTCTCTCGCGACGGTCAGTGCAGCCAAGTTATCGTAGGGCGAGAGAAAACTCGCCATTCTGTCATAAGAAACATGCACCCCGTCCGGTCGTTCATCCAGCAGAATGGTCACCGGCGCATACGAGGCGGCTTCGTGCACATGCTCCGCCATCCGCTTCATCACCAGCGGATTCCCGATCACCAGCCGGACAATCTTCGGAGCCGCTGGCCCCAGTTCCTTTGAAAGAATCTGCCCCATGTTGAACCGGGTGAATTCCATAAAACCTGAAGGGCCAAGGAACCCGTCGATCACCTCTTCCAGCTCCTGCCACGACCGGGCCTGCCCCACCTTCATTCCGAACTCCCGCATGTCCGGATGACCGACCACCGCATCAATCGCATGCAGCACCTCTGCGAATGTCCGCGAAGATACCATGCTGATCCGTTCCACAGCAACCTGTTGGATAGCCATAGCCCCCTCCGTTTGCACCGTTGGATGCGCAACACCAGCAAGCTCGGTTCGGAATATTTCCTTTGCCGCGTGGGCCGCGTTCTACCCCCGCTCTTCCATCGGCACATAGGGCGATGGATACGCCGGGCCGATGTACTCAGCGCGCGGGCGGATCAGGCGGTTGTCGTCCAATTGCTCGATCACGTGGGCGCACCAGCCCGAGATGCGGCTGATGGCGAAGATCGGCGTGTACAGATCGATGTCGATGCCCAGAGTCGCGTAGGTCGAAGCGGAGTAGAAATCGACATTCGCATTTAGCTTCTTGTCCGCGTTGATGTAGAGCTCAATGGCCCGCGACATCTCGTACCACTTCGGGTGGCCGGAATCCTTGCCGAGTTGCTCGCTCATCTTGCGCAAGTGCGTAGCGCGCGGATCTTCGGTCTTGTAGACGCGATGCCCGAAGCCGGAGATCTTCTGCCGCGCGGCCAGCATGCCCTTCACGTACTCGACCGGGTCTGCGCCGTCCTTGTCGATTTCGTATAAAAGGCGCATCACGGCTTCGTTGGCGCCGCCGTGCAGTGGGCCCTTGAGCGCGCCAATCGCGCCCGTAACTGCGGAGTGAATGTCAGAGAGAGTGGCGGCAATCACGCGAGCCGCAAAGGTGGAAGCGTTCAGTTCGTGGTCGGCGTGGAGAACCAATGCTACATCCAGGGTTCGCGTCGCGGTCTCGCTCGGCTTCTCGCCATTCAGCATCCAAAGGAAGTTGCCGGCATGGTTGAGGGAGCGATCCGGCGGCACAATCTCCAGTCCCTTGCGAATTCGGTCGTAGATAGCGACGATCATCGCGATCTGCGCCGTCAGGTGGTACGCCTTGCGTACATTGGCGTCGTGGGAGTTGTCTTTTTCGTCGGCGTCGTAAAAGCTCAACGCCGACACCGCAGTTCGCAGCACTTCCATCGGCGTTGCCGACTTGGGAAACTCCTTCAGCATGTCGATAATGCGTTGATCGATCTCCCGAGCCAACGCAACCTGCGAAGAAAACTCGCGCAGGGCGAGTTCGTTCGGCAGCATTCCATTCCACAGCAGGTAGGTCGTCTCCTCAAAGGTCGACTTCACTGCCAGCTCGTGGATGTCGATGCCGCGATAGGAAAGAACCCCCGCCTCGCCGTCAATCCAGCAGATTCCGGAGTTCGCCGCAACAATTCCTTCCAGACCCTTTCCAGCGACAGCAGTGGACATAGCTCTTGGATCTCCCTTGTGCAATGGATTTTTGATGTGTGCGACAAATGTCCTGGCCGGTACAGCGTATTCGATCCAGGTGCTTACAGAAACCAGGCATCGAAGTGGCATTTCCCTCTCCGGGGTCCCCGCAGACAGGTCTTGGTCTGTGGGGTGGAAGTAAATGCCACCTGCGACAACCTCGTGACGTCAACATGTGGATCGAAAACGCTCTTGAAAAGGCCTGGCGTCTGAAATTGCGGTAAAAGATGTTTATAAATTAGCGGTTCACCGCTTGTCACGAAGCGTGGGACGGGAATCGCGGATTTACTTCTGTTTTCAAGCCGCTCGGCGTGCTTTCGATCACACACCGAAATCCCTGATGGGCATAGGGTAGCGAGCTCTGCCGGTCTCGCCCGGGAAGGCGCTGCACCCTGTGTCTCAAATCGGGTCCTTTGTGGGAAGAAAAAAACGACCGATGCCGAATGTTTCTCACAAAGGAGGCTATGTTTGGCTATTTCCTGCCCCTTTGGAACGCTTCACTGAGCGGTTAGTTTTTGGGCCGCCCCTAGCTTAGCCAGCCGGTAGTATCATCGAAAATCATGCCGATGCGCGAGTTAAGCGTCTAACTCGGCACTTCCGGCTTAGGAGGTATTTGTGCCATTTGAACCACCTTACGCCGACCGATACACAAAAGGAGATTTGTTCTACGAATTGGGGGGCCACGAAACAAGCTGATCGAACGCCTGCTACCGGAGTTCCATCTGACGCCTGCCCAGTATCGAACCACGACCATCGATTTCCTGTTTCTGAATCTTGCAATCTTGGACGGGCCTGATTATGCGGATCAAGCGGAGTTTTCCGGTACCGTGCGAGGGTTCGTCGCTTCCGTGGCGAAACACCAAAAAATCCATACTGCGATCGAGGACGAGGGGAACGAAAACCAGAATATACGGCGCAAATGCAAGGGTGGATTACAGTGGGCGAGTGAAACCAACCGCAAAGTTCACTTCTGCTTGGATGAGATCGATATGTTCGCGGTGGTTAACAAAACTGTGGAAGACGAAGCCAAACGGGCATTTGATTTTCCACGAGGCCGAAAAGCGCAACCCGGCGAAGAAAAGACACGGGTTTATACGAACTCCGAATTGCGCTGGGTATATCGGAATCGATTCATCCCCAATGTTCAAACGTGCGTACAGTTCTGGCTGAACTTCGTTCCGTGAGCACCACCTTGGTGTAATTCACTCGCATGGACATCTTCCGAGGAGAAGATGTTAGGCAACGAGTTGTGGGCGAAATACAATCCGACGCGTCTCGAACCCCCAGGTCCATAAAGAGTGCACAGAAAGAGATTTCGGTGCCTGAACCTGCGGTAAAGCGTTGACCGCCCCAGGCTCAAAGGGTCGGACACGTATTGTCGAGGTTCGCCTTTTTTTTCGATCAGGTTGCGGGCCTTGTGGCTCCGAAAGCGTCGAATAAGTTGGATGCATCAGTAGGCTTGGGTTTTCCGACGTTGGCGATTTACTCAAGCGGCCATTCCCCGGCCTACCGGTATTTCTGCTTGTTTGTTCCGCGCTGGCACGATTCATTCGGTATCCTGTAGTCACGCCTTAGCGGGCGGAGCAGGGTCCCGCCAACACGGATCTTGCTCATGTAGTCAAAGTGAAGGCGAGTGATCCGGCGACAGACTGCTCTTTGAGTTGCGTCAAACCGGGCAAGTTCAGGAAATCACCAAGGCGCAAAACGTGCCGCGGCAATTCAAGCTGGAGTCAGCGGACGCACCGCCGTAGAGACGAAAGGCAAATAACTATGAGCGATGAAGTAGTTGTTGAAAATCCCCCCAGAACCCATTCCGGCGCGCTGCTCGGAGCCATCGCCGTTGCGCTCCTGCTAGCTCTTGGCGGCCTCATTTGGAGCTACACCCTGAGCGGCAAGTTGGCCACTCAGCAGACGGAGCTTGACGGCGCGAAGGCAAAGAACGTCAACCTCGAGGCTCAGTTGCGAGAGACCGATGCCCGCCTCAAGGTGGCCACCGATGAGCTCAGCAGTAAGCTCGGACTGACCCAGATGCAGCTTGACGCCAAGGCGGGGGCGATCATGGCGCGTGAGCAGCGCACGGAGGAAAACACAGCTAAGCTTGCCACCGCGCAGCAGCAGACTGCGCAGCAGGTAACGCAGGTTTCAAGCGCAGTGACCGACGTGAAGACCGACGTGGGCGGCGTAAAGACCGACCTCGGCCAGACCAAGACCGATTTGGCGTCTGCCGTCGCTCAGCTTACCAGCATGAAGGGCGACCTCAGCCAACACAGCAGCCTCATTGCCCGCAACCACGATGAGCTCGATGTCCTCCGCCACAAAGGCGACCGCACCTACTACGAGTTCACGCTGGCCAAGGGCGTCAAGAAGCCTGTCGGAACCATTAGCCTCGAACTCAAGAAGACCGACCCCAAGAAGAACAGGTTCACCCTGGTCGTCTATGCCGATGACAAGATGGTTGAGAAGAAGGACAAGAACCTCAACGAGCCGCTCCAGTTCTACGCCGGAAAGGACCCCTTGCTCTTTGAGGTTGTCGTCAATTCGGTCAGTACCAACAACACGGTCTCCGGCTACCTGTCCGTTCCGAAGACCGCGCCGGCTCCCGCCTCTACTGGAGAATAGGCGCGGTGTGGGGCGTGAGCACCAGGTCGGGGTGATACTGGATCCCGATCGTAAAACTCAGGTTCTTGCCCGCGTCCCACTCCTGCTTCGACATTTTGAACGCGGAAACGATCGTCCCTTCCACAGTCTGCCCCGGATCGAGCGTGGTCTGTAGCGAAAGCGCCTTGCCGTGCGGTACTGGCATGTCTTTGTATGCCAGGAAAACGCGGTCATAGTCGACCGCTGTGGCTGCATAGCTCGATTGAATCCCGTCCGCCAGGGTCGTGTTCACCATGGCATTGCGCAGGAAGAGCGGCTGATTGCTCTGGTTGTGCAGCTTCACCAGCGCAAACACATAAATCTGGTCGTAGCTCTCCACCGGCATCGGCGCGCCGTTGGCGTCAAACCCCTTGGAGTCCGTGTGTTGCGGATGGATCCAGACCTGCTCGATCTCTCCGGTAGCCGCGGGCGGCTTCTGCCCCAAAATCATATAAGCAGCAATTGCTGCCGTCACCAATACGGCCGCTACGATGCCGGCAATCACCACATGGCTCGAACCCTTGGTGTATGCCTCTCCGCGGGCCGCGTCGTCAATCTGTTTTTGGGCATCCTGTTGCAATAAGCTCATAGCGGTCTAATCTTATCTCCATTCGTGTAGGAGAAGCCACGAATTTCGGCCTGGGTGTCGGAGAGGCCTAATCTCCGACGCGCGCAAACGCGTTACTTCGGGATGGAGGGTTGGATCGGCGATCGGTGAAACTCCATTCGCTGCTCCGGCACGGTGGCAATCCTTCGCCCGTTTTGCTACGCTCGAAGCTGAGAATATCGCAAATCGGAGTTACGGAATTGATCCAAATCCAATTACAACCCGAGATCGAGGCCCAACTCATTGCTGAAGCTCAGGCTCGGGGCGTGGCGCTGGACCATTACGTCGAGAAGATTGTGAGTGCGCGGCCGGTTCTACCGTTAAGGCAGCGGACGATTGCCGAGGCCATCGAAGCCATTCGAGAGCTGCGCAAGGGGAACAGCTTGAAAGGCCTGGAGATGGACGATTTAATTCACGAGGGACATAAATACTGATGGCAACGTTTGTGGCCGACGCTTCGGCGACTCTGCCTTGGTGTTTTCAGGACGAAGCGACAGCTTGGACGGACAGCCTTCTGGATCGCCTCCTTGGCGGCGATCGGATTCTGGTTCCGGCGCACTGGCCAACCGAGATTTCGAATGGGTTGCTCATGGCGCTTCGCAGGGAACGTGTCCAACCAGGACGCCCTGAGCTTTTCTGGGAGGAACTGGCAGTCCTTCCGATCGATGTGGAACCGCCACTGACCCCCGGTCAGGCGAAATCGGTCCTCGTTTTATGCGAACGGTTAGGGTTGACGGGATATGACGTCGCCTATCTTGAGTTGGCGAAACGCAAAGGGTTGCCGCTCGCCACACAAGACTCTGATCCGCTCAAAGCTGCGCAACTTGAAGGTGTCTTGCTGATCGCTCAGCAGCCCTGACGGCAGGCCCAATTCAGATTTCGCTCGCTCTCTCTCCACTGCGTTTTTGATCCTGGCGGCGATGCCGACAAAGCCGCAGCCAAACCACTCTATGGCTGTCGCCTCAGCGCCGACAGCATCTTTCTCGCACCCAGCGTGTTCAGCACGTCGCCGGCCTCCAGCCAGGCTCGCCGCAACTGCTTCACTCCGTAGTCCATTCTTCCCAGGTTGCGCACGTCGTGCGAGTCGGAGTCAATCACGATCTTGCATCCAAGCTCTTTTGCCAGTCGCAGATCACGGTCGTTCAGGTCCAGCCGCTCCGGCGCGGCATTGTGCTCCACGGCCACGCCAAGCTCAGATGCCCTCCGCAGCACTGCCCCCATGTCCATTGCAAATGGCTCGCGACGCAGCAGCAGTCGCCCCGTCGGATGCCCGAGGATGCGCACGTTGGGATTTTCAATCGCCCGCAGAACTCGCGCCGTCATCTCTTCCCGGCTCAGATCAAAATAGGTATGAACGCTGGCGATCACCACGTCCATCTGTGCCAGCACCTCATCGTCGAGATCAAGCGCCCCGTCTTTCAGGATGTCGACTTCAATTCCTGTGAATACCCGGATGCGCCCTTCCATCTGTGCGTCCACTTCGTGAATCCGCTGAATGTGCTCGAGCGCCCGCTTCTCGTCCAGCCCATTGGTCATGGCCAGATTTTTCGAGTGGTCGGTGATGGCAATGTATTCGTATCCGGCATTGATCGCAGCCTCGGCCATCTCGCGAATCGTGTTGTGACCGTCGCTGGCGTTGGTGTGCATGTGCAGGTCGCCGCGAATGTCCTTCTTTTCAATCAGCTTCGGGAGTGCGTGCTTCGCAGCACTTTCGATCTCGCCGAGATTCTCGCGAAGCTCCGGCGGAATCCAATCCAACCCGAGCGCCGCATAAACCTCTTCCTCGCTTGCAGCAGCCACCGTCGATCCATCGTCCAGCCTTGCCAGCGCCCACTCGCTCAGCGTGTAGCCCATCTTGAGTGCTCGCTGCCGCAGCGTAACGCTATGTGCCTTGGAGCCGGTAAAGTACTGCAACGCCGCACCGTAGCTCGCGGTTGGCAGCAGTCGCACGTCCACTTGAAGGCCATTTTGGAGGTTGAAACTCACCTTGTTTTCGCCCTTGGCGATCATGTCGTGAATGCCCGGATAGGCGGCCACATACTCCACTGCCTTCGCCGTGTGCTCGGCGGCGCAAGCCGGTCCGGTCACCAGCAGGTCCAGATCGCCCACTGTTTCGCGGCCCCGCCGCAGCGATCCAGCCGTCACCACGCTCTCAAATCCCCCAAACTCATCACCCGGAAACGCCTTCAGGTAGCCGATCAGCTTCTGCGCTGCTTCATCTGCCACGTCGATCCGGTAGCGCCCGGAGCTGCGCCGGTAGTCTTCAATCCCTTTGCGCAGCTTTTCAATCTGCTTCTCGCCCATGCGCGGCAGTCCAGCCAGCTTGCCCCCTTCAATCGCCACCGCCAGTTGGTCGACGCTTCCTACCTGTGCTGCTGACCACAGCAGGGAAACGGTCTTTGGCCCCATGCCCGGCAGCTTCAACAGTTCCAGGATGCCTTTCCCGTACTTTGCCAGCAACTCATCGCGCAGTGGCAGCGTGCCGGTCTCCGCGATCGCCTGAAGGTTTGCGGCCATCCCCTTGCCGATGCCGGGAATCTCCAGCAACCGTGACGTATCCGATGATGCCTCCATCAGATCCACGGTCGTTTGATCGGCTGCTTCGGCCGCCCGGCGATAGCTGCGGATCCTGAATCCGTCGCCTCCATCGATCTCAAGCAGATCGGCGGTCTCCTCCAGCAATCGGGCCATTGTTGGATTGTCCATCGGCGTGCCTCCGCTACCAGTATCGCGATAGCATTTTCGGAATCTCTGTAGGCCGAAGCCTGGAGGCTAAGTGGCTTTTTCCTCAAGAAAAAGCCACCTTCAAATGCCCTCAAAGAGTCTATACCGATTCCGAAAATGCCATAAAAGAATCGATTCAATGTACTGATCAATGGAGGTGATTTGGAACAGAGGGGAGTTGCCAGATGAGTCTGGCCGGGCTTCACCGACTCAGCGCACTTTCGGGTTTTGGGGGAGGGATGTACAACTGGAAATCCGAATGGCACATAACCATCCACTCGCCCGTGCAGTTGTCCCGCGCAGGCACAGTTCAGGACCCGAAGTCATTCAGGTCCCAAAACCATCGCGAATCAAATAACCTCAGCAGTCCGCCAATAAATCGGTGCTTCCTAATCTTGCGGACGTCGAAGTCAGGCAGCGTTGTGGGTTTCATCCTTGTAGCGGATCACTGCATCCGCCTGGGGACCCTTTTGCCCCTGGACGATGTCGAACTCTACGTCATCGCCTTCCTTCAGCGTCTTGTATCCGTCCAACTGAATCGAGGAATAGTGAACGAACACGTCCGGGCCATCATCGCGTCCGATAAATCCATAGCCCTTCGCGTTGTTAAACCACTTGACCTTCCCTTTGTACTGAGCCACAGCTTTCCTGCTTTCTTGCACCGTGCGTGGGGTCCTGGCGAGCATTAGTAACTGGGGAATGCTCACCGGTAATTGTTATGACGCATTTTCCCCGCGAAAGGTTGATTGAGGTAAAAAGAAGTGTTCTCACCAAATGGGACAGGCCATCCAGTTGATGGATGGCCTGTCATGGAGCTGAAGAGGGAGTCTTCACAGTTTTGCGGTCGGAATGTTTGGGTTAGGTCTCGACTATTTCTTGCCTTTTTTGCCGGTCAGGCGAGAGTAAAGCAAGACGCTCGTGAGCGTCTTGCCATCGAGAATCGCCCCCTTTTCAATCATTTTGAGCACTTCTGACAATTTCACAAGCCGAAATTCGATCTGCTCGTCGTCTTCAGGATGCGCCTCTCCGGCGACCAGACCTTCTGCCAAAAATACCTTCATTGACTCGCCCAGGAACCCTGGGCTGGCGTAATACTCCACCAGCGGCCGCCATTTCTTCGCGGCATATCCTGTCTCTTCCGCAAGCTCACGCTTGGCTCCGGTCAAACCATCCTCGCCCGGATCCAGCTTTCCTGCCGGCAACTCCCAAAGAAACTGGTTGGCCGCGTGCCGATACTGGCGCTCGATCACGATCCACGGGTTTTTCTTGCTCTTGGAGCTGTCTATTGCCAAAATCACCACGCTGCCGTTATGACGGATCACGTCCCGCTCGCTGTGCTTGCCTCCCGGCTCAATCAGTTTGTCGTGCCGAATGTTGAATAGCGGACCCTCGTAAACCACCTCCGACGAGATTAATTCCGCCCTCTCAACCTCAACCTTGATGGCCGCGGCCTTCAGCGTCTTCTTCTTGGAGGCCTTGTCTCTTCTCTTTTTGGGTGCCTTTGCCGGCGCCTTCTCGGCGGCCTTCTTTTGAAGCCCCTTCACAGCAGCCTTCTTCACACTCTTTTTCTTATCCGCCATCGGCCTCGCTCCTCCACAGTGATTGAAAGAAAAGTATACGCACCACAGGTCCAGTTGGCCCGCGTGCAACCCCGGTTCGAGGCTTGGTTCTGCATCGATTCCACACGGCGTGGCATCCTAGACAGAGCGAATCGTGCAGTCGGCCTGCGGCGGGGGATGGATCTCCAGCGGAGGGCTGGGCGCATCAAATCCGATCTACCCTCAAGCGGTCATTGGACTTAACCAACGAGGACCGCAATTACGATTTCCCGGATGTGACCAAGTTGCCGAAAGCCGACTGCTTCCCGATTACCGTTGTGCCGGGCCTGCATAGGCTCTTTCTCGATTTCTGCGCCGGTCAGCCGGGCGCTGGGCCGTTCTACGCAACGTTGCCGCCCGATTCGTCCTGGCAAACTCGTCCAGCCGTTCCGCCACACTGGAGCCAGATGGTCAGCATTCTGGCCGCGCAGAATCCATCGCCCGCTGCCGCTCCGGCCCTCGACGCCCTGCGTGCCGGCGCGGGCATCGTCGTTACCGGCCAACAGGTTGCCCTCTTTGGCGGCCCACTCTTCACGCCTTTCAAGGCCGCTACCGCGATCGCCCGCGCCCGCCAGGCCACTGCGTCCGGAAGCCCTCATGTTGCTGTGTTTTGGCTGGCAACAGAGGACCACGACTTCGACGAGATCAACCACGTAGTCTTTCCCGCGCGCCGGGAACTCCGCAAGCTCACCTACGCAACGGCTCCAGCCTCAGCCCGGCCCGTCGGGGGAATCCAGTTCGACGATTCGATCACGCCGCTTATCGATGCGGCCTGGGAACTGCTTGGTGCCTCCGACGCCATGGACGCCCTTGTGGCTGGCTACAAACCCGGTAACACCTTTGCACAGGCCTTTCGCGACTTCTACGGCCAGGCGTTTGCATCGCAGGGGCTGCTGCTGCTCGATGCCGGGGGCAGGGAAGTCCACGCTCTGGGCGCGCCCGTGCTCCGCGCTGCCATTGAACGAGCAGACGAACTCCATGCCGCCCTGCTTGCCCGTAATGCCGACCTCGATGCGGCGGGTTATGGGGTGCAGGTGACTGTAACCCCTCAATCGAGCCTTCTGTTCCTGATCGACGAACGAGATGGGGAACGGGCCGGCGCGCGCGTCGCCCTAAAGCGCACCGCCCCCACAGCCGCCGAGCCCAATGGGCTGTGGACCGCGGGGCGCCAGACCCTGTCCAACAATGAGCTGCTGGGGATCCTCAAGTCTGAGCCTCAACGCATCTCCCCATCGGCGCTGCTACGCCCTGTTTTCCAGGATTACCTGCTCTCAACTTCGCTCACCATCGGCGGCCCGGCAGAGGTCGCCTACTTCGCCCAATCCGCAGTCCTGTTCGAACGCATCCTTGGCCGCATTACGCCGGTCCAGCCACGCTTTTCGGGGACGCTCATCGAGCCCACCATTGCCGAATTGCTGCGCAAGCACGAGCTGTCTCTGGAGCGCGTATTTGAAGAGAAAGCCGATTCGCTTGCCCAGTTGATTGCCGCCCGTTCAATGCCGGTTGAGGCCAAGCGCCGTCTTTCAGTTGCCGGACAGGCCCTCGACGCGGAACTCGAGCCGTTGCTCGCGTATATGGCCAGTCTCGACGAGGGTATGGGCCGTTCCGCGCAGACCGCGGCCAGCAAGATGCGCTACCAGATGAACCGCATGCGCCGTCTCGGGGCCAACTTCCAGTTGCAGCGCGAGGAGTCGCTCGGCCGCCATGCGCGAGCCATCAGCCAGGCACTCTACCCCGCCGGCGAGCTTCAGGAACGGCTGCACGGCGCGGCTTACTACTTCGCGCGCTACGGCTTCGAGCTAGCTGAAACCCTCTCCAAGCTCGCCGAAAACAACTGCCCCGGGCACACGGCTGTGTGGCTATAGCGGTTCCAGGGTCTTACTGTCTTGAAGCCGTGGCCCTCAAGTCGACGCGACCCAAAGGAGCGGCGACCTTGCAGGATGCCAGAAGGGTTCCAGGTACCCTGGAACCGCTCTATAATCCTCGCCAGCGGAGCGGAGGACTTTCATGAAGCACTTCGGAGTTTTTTTGGTGTCGGTTTTGCTGGCCGCCTCACAAGCCGGGGCCCAGCAGCAACCCTGTGCCAAGCCCGGCAACGACAACGCCTTTCTCAACATCCAGACCGTCCGCCTGTGGCCGGGCAAAGCTCCTGAAGCTAAAGGAGATGCCTGCGAAGACATCCCCACCCTTACCATCGTGAATCCGCGCAACGGCGCAGCCAACGGCTCTGCGGTCTTGATCTTCCCCGGAGGATCTTATAGCAAGCTGGCCGGCGACCTCGAAGGCGGCGAAGTGGCCGACTGGTTTGCTGCCCATGGCTTCCGCGCCTTCATCCTCAGCTACCGGCTCACCTCGAACGGCTATGTTCTGCCGATTCCACTGCTTGACGCTCGCCGTGCCGTCCAGACCGTCCGCGCCCGCGCTGCTGACTATCACATCAACCCCAACCGCATCGTGGTAATTGGATTTTCGGCTGGCGGACACCTGGCGGCGCTCTCCGGCACGCAGTTTATTCCCGGCGTTCCCGACGCTGAAGACCCCATCGATCGCGTCTCCAGCCGTCCTGACTTCCTCGTTCTGGGTTATCCCTGGATAGGCGCCATCTCCCTGGACACGTCCCACCTGAACTACTGCAAGAACTTCAACCTCATGGACCAATGCGAGGCGCTGCGTGTCGCATATTCTCCTGACCTTTTCGTCACAAAAGACACGCCGCCCACCTTCTGGTACCACACCTTTACCGACCAGACCGTGCCCGTCGAGCAGGGGTTGCGCTTCTATGAGGCTCTTGTAAAAGCCGGCGTTCCCTCAGAGGCCCACATCTTCGCGGCAGGGCCCCACGGCACCGGTCTTGGCAAAGGAGACGCCTCGTTGGATCAATGGCCGGCGCTGCTCGAGACTTGGCTGCGGGCGCAGGGGCTTATGACCCCGGACAAGGTCGTGGCGAAGCCGTGAGCTGTCGCTTCAGCGGCTGCGTGCGTAACCCAATTTGACCCTGAAACTAAGAAGCGGGCTGCAAGCTGGAGGAGTGGAAGGACTTCCTCGAGCCGTGCAGCCCGCCGGACCCTGGACCGGGTCTAGGTGGTATGTTTAGTTTAGGCCTGTTTAGCTTGAAATCAACAACTATTTTGAGCAAAATACCCAATTGGTGACTGCTGTCACACCTCGTCCCACAATCAGCTCTGGCTGCGTTGACCTTGAGGGTCGGCCCCTGTTAAAAATGAGTGTTCCACCCGCGTAAGGACTGACCTTATCGCCGCGCCAATGGTTGCATCGATCCCGTTAACAACATGCAAGAAATCTCACAACAACTCGGGACTCTTCTGCTCAGCGCTGTGCCCACGATGGTGCTGTTCATTTTGTTTATCGTCGCCTACCAGCTTCTGATCCAGGGACCGCTGGGAGCCACGCTCAAACAGCGCCGCGCCCGCACCGACGGAGCTGTCGAAGATGCGCACAAGGCGATCGCCCTTGCCGAGGCTCGCGCCGCGGAGTACGCCGCCAAGCTAAGGCTTGCGCGCGCCGAGGTCTACAAGGTTCGCGAGCAGCGTGTGAAGCAGTGGAGCGCAGAGCGCGACGCCGCGCTCGATGCCGCCCGCAAGGTTGCAAGCCAAAAGGTCACCGAAGCCAGGGCTGCGCTTGAAGCCGATGCCGAGGTGGCGCGCAAATCCATCCGCTCCTCCGCGGCTGAATTGGCCAGTCAGGTCGTCCGGGCTGTCCTGCCTGCGGTCGCCGGGGGTACCCGTTGAGAGTTTCCAGTCTTCATTCGCGTCATCCGCTTCGGATCTCCCAACTCTTCATGCTGGCAGTTCTCGCGGTGGGAGTCACGATAGCGCCCTTCCAGCTTGTGGCACAGGAACCCACCCAGCCGGCCATCTCAGGCGCGACTTCTGCCCCAGCCGCCGAGCCGGCCAAGTCAGATTCCGACGAAGAGGCGCAGACCAGGGCCTTCCGGCTTGAGGGCCCGCTTGTAGTTGCAACTTCCAAAGCGCTTCATCTCTCGCTTGAGACTACGGCGCGCATCTTCGAGATCACCAACTTCGCCATCATCGTGCTGGCTATCGCAATCCCGCTCTTCAAGCTATTGCCCACAATGCTGCGCAAGCGTTCCAAGACACTTTCCGAGAGCCTGGAATCTGCTCGCAAGATGACCGAGGATGCCAACGCGCGGCTTAGCGCCGTCGAAGCCAAGCTGGCCTCGCTCGATGAGCAGATTGCCACCTTCCGTGCCGAGGTCGAGCGCGAGAGCGTCAACGACGAAGCCCGCATCAAGGCCACCCTTGAAGAAGAGCGCACAAGGATCGTTCAGTCCGCTGAGCAGGAGATCGGACAGGCTGCGGCTCTGGCTCGTCGCGGGCTGCGCAACTTTGCCGCGGACCTGGCCATCGATCAGGCTGCCCTCCAGTTAAACCTCACTGCGGAAACCGATCGCGCCCTCATTGCAGAGTTTGCTGCCGGCGCAGCCACGGGAGGAAAGAACTAATATGGCCGCTTTCGTCTCCCGCTACGCTTCCGCATTTCTCGACGTCGCTACGGCTGCCCATCTTGACAGCTCGGCCATCGACCGGCAGTTTACTGACTTTCTGGCTACATGGAATGGCAGCGCTGACCTCCGCGAGTTCTTTGAGAACCCTGCAATTCCAGCAGTGCAGAAGGTCATGTTTCTTGACAAGCTGAACGCGAAGTTGGGACTCCAGAAGGAACTCCGCAATCTGCTCGCTGTGCTCATTAACAATGGTCGCATCAGCGCAGTTGCTGAAGTTGCGGCGGCCTATCGCAAGCTTCTTCAGGATCAGTTGGGCATTCGCCAGGCAGAGATCACCACGGCTCGCGAGTTGGACCCGGCGGAGCGTGCTTTGCTGCTGTCCAGTGTTGGCAAGCTTGCCGGCGCGCGTATTGAGGCAAGTTTCAAGTTGGATAAGTCCATCCTCGGCGGAACTGTGGTGCGCATTGGCTCCACTATCTACGACGCCTCCGTCCGCGGACGGCTCGACAGGTTAAAGGAAGCATTGGTTGCCGACTAGGGACTAGGGACTAGGCGATAGGGACTAGGAAGTCAGAGAGTCAAGGAATAGGAAACGGATCAAGCATCAAAGACAGGGGCTAAAGACAACGGAGCAAGGTTGATGGGATCGGCGGCCAGCCAACTAGTCCCTATTGCTTAGTCCCTAGTCCCTCAAGAGGAAGAAATGGCTCAGATCAAGGCAGACGAGATTACACAGCTACTTCGCGAACAGATCGCGAACTACGACTCCAAAGTCCAGGTGGACGAAGTCGGCACCATCACCTCGCTCGGCGACGGCATCGCGCGCCTCCACGGCCTCGACAAGGTCATGGCCGGCGAGTTGCTGGCCTTCCCGCATGGCATCGCTGGCCTCGCGCTCTCGCTCGAAGAATCTTCCGTGGGAGCCGTCATTCTCGGCGACTATACCGAGCTGAGCGAAGGCATGGAAGTTAAGCGCACCGGGAAAATTCTGAGCGTGCCGGTGGGCGAGGGCATGATTGGTCGTGTCGTCAATGCTCTCGGCGTGCCCATCGATGACAAAGGGCCGATTGCCGCCACCGAAACGCTGCCCATCGAACGCCTGGCGCCTGGAATCATTGACCGCCAACCGGTTCGCGAGCCCATGGCCACCGGACTTAAGGCCATCGACTCCATGATCCCCATTGGCCGCGGTCAGCGCGAACTCATTATTGGCGATAGGCAAACCGGCAAGACCGCCGTCCTGCTCGACACCATCATCAACAACGCCAAGAACAACCTGATCTGCATCTACTGCGCTATCGGTCAAAAGCGCTCCTCAATTGCTCAAGTGGTCCAGACGCTGACTGAAGCCGGCGCCATGGGTCACACCATCATCGTGGCTGCATCTGCCTCAGAGCCTGCGCCAATGCTGTATATCGCGCCTTATGCCGCAACCGCGCTGGGTGAGTACTTCCGCGATTCGGGCCGTCATGCTCTGGTCATGTACGACGATCTCTCCAAGCACGCCATGGCCTATCGCGAAATCTCGCTGTTGCTTCGTCGCCCACCGGGCCGCGAAGCATATCCTGGCGACGTTTTCTATCTCCACTCGCGCCTGCTTGAGCGCTCGGCCAGAATGAGCGACAAGCGCGGCGGCGGCTCACTTACAGCTTTGCCTGTGATTGAAACCCAGGCTGGCGACGTCTCGGCCTACATTCCTACCAACGTTATTTCAATCACCGACGGTCAGATCTTCCTTGAAACGGACCTGTTCAACTCCGGCATCCGGCCAGCCGTAAACGTCGGCCTTTCGGTTTCGCGCGTAGGATTCTCGGCAGCTATCAAGGCCGTCAAGCAGGTGGGTTCCACGCTTAAGCTCGACCTCGCCCAGTACCGCGAGCTCGCTGCCTTTGCTCAATTCGGCTCCGACCTCGATCCGCTCACGCAGAAGCAGCTCAACCGCGGACAGCGCCTGACCGAGCTGCTCAAGCAGCCGCAGTTTCAGCCACTCACCTGGCAGCAGCAGACAATCATTTTGTTTACTGGAACTCAGGGATATCTGGACGATCTCAAGGTCTCGGACATTCGCGCCTACGAAGACGGCTTGTACAAGTACTTCGACGCGGCCCAGACCGCCCTGATCGATGACCTGACCAAGAAAAAGCAGATTGACGACGACATCCGCGCTCGGCTGCACGCGGCGCTGAAAGAGTATTCGGCGAACTTCAAAGCAGAGCTGGAAGCGGCAGCCGCTACTGCGTAGCGGCGGTTCGTAGTTCTCAGTTCACTGTGACCTGGGCAATCGCGAACTGGCTGAGCGCAATCAACTGTGAACTAAGAACTGCGAACTACGAACTGTGAACTGAGAACTGAAATGGCGAATGTTCTGGATTTAAGACGCCGAATCAGGAGCGTCAAAAACACGCGGCAGATCACCAAGGCCATGAAGATGGTTTCGGCGGCTAAACTGCGCCGAGCGCAGGAGCGCGCAATGGCTGCACGTCCCTATGCCAGGATGATCACCAGCGTGCTCGAGTCCCTAACCCGCCGCATCGACATCTTCGATCCAGAGACCGGCAACCTGCGCCATCCGCTCTTCCAATCGCGCCCGGAAAAGCGTGTCCTGCTCGTCGTCATCAGCGGAGACAAGGGCTTTGCCGGTGCATTCAACGCCAACATCCTCAAGACTGCCCACCAGTTCATCTCCGGCAACACCGATAAGGAGATCGATCTGGAAGCCGTCGGCCGCAAGAGCCGAGATCAGCTTCGCCGCAACTTTCCCGTGGCCGCCTATACCGAGCAGACCGACGAAGCTGGCCACACCCGGCAGGTCCGCGACCCGCGCAAGGGCCCGGTCGAAATCACCGGCGACCATCCGGGCATGCTGCTCAAGCTCGAAACGAGCCGTGTGCAGGATCTCGCGCACAGCATCGTCAGCCGGTATGTTCACGAGGAGATCGACGCCGCCTACATCGTTTACAACGAGTTCAAGTCGGTCATCCAGCAGCGTCTCGTGGTCGAACGTTTGCTGCCCATCCTGAAGCTCGGCATCCCCGAGATAACGGGCGCTGTCGAGCCCACCCTCGAACAGCGCGAACGCGCCGCCGAAGCTGCTGCCAGCGCAGGCATCTCCATTGAGCCAGCTGATACGGCCGAAGCGGACGAAGAAGCGAAAAAGTTTGGAACGGCTCAGGTCGACTACATCTACGAGGAGCCGGCCGAGGATCTCTTCAACGGCCTGCTTCCGCAATACATCTTTTCCATGCTTTACCACGCCATGACGGAGTCGGTTGCAGCCGAGCACGCTGCCCGAATGACGGCCATGGATTCGGCAACCAACAACGCCTCCGACATGATCGACGCGCTCACGCTGCACATGAACCGCGTGCGCCAGGCCGCCATCACCAAGGAGATCATCGAGATTGTGAGTGGAGCAGCGGCGCTGTAAGAATGGAGCGGAGCATTGAAGACCCTGACAGGCACCCGGACAGAGTAGGGTCTAAAGGAGGCGGAAGATGGGCAGTCAAGACGAAGTGCGTGAGAACGCGGTGTACGACCCCGATGAAGACGATTGCCTGTCCGAAGACCAGCTAGAGGCGGAAGAAGAATTCAGAGATGGCGAGTACAACGCGGAAAACGTCGAGGAGCACAGAAATCGTCAATGAGGCACGAGCGCAACAGGCTTCGCCGCGAGCCGACGAAATCGAATCGTTTTGCGGGCGGCGGGGCGAGTTCGAGAGGAGAGAACCAGAGCGATGGCGACGAAAGTTAGATTTGCAATTCCGGAACGCGAGATCGAGCAAAATGGAGTCACCTTCAAGCGAGAGACCGACAAGGGACGCCATGGCGAGTTGACGGTGCATCAGAACCATCTGATTTGGCGCCCGAAAGGAAATGAATACGTATTTCGCATTTCTTGGGAAAAACTTGGCGAGTTCGCTGAGGAGAAGGGGAAACGTGAGTACCCGAAGGCCACAGTGGTCAAGGCGAGAAAGCGGTTAAAGAACGCATCGGAATAGCGAAGAAGGAAAAAATGGCAGAGAACATCGGCAAAGTAATTCAGGTATCCGGCCCGGCGGTCGACGTGCAGTTTGAAGAAGCGACCATGCCCGCCATCTATCAGGCGCTCCGTGTCACCTCGGACGGCTTCAATGTCCCCACGCCTGTCAGTGTGGTCCTCGAGGTGGAACAGCACCTGGGCGAGGGCCGCGTGCGCACCGTGGCAATGGAAGGCACCGACGGCATGGTTCGCGGCATGAAGGTCATCGACCT